>Ga0123356_10000018_pt1 | contig 184445 bp, 172 predicted proteins | sample TergutEmb28metaG_2_FD_92546 | JGI IMG/M metagenome (GOLD analysis project Ga0123356, IMG submission 92546) | Embiratermes neotenicus P3 segment gut microbial communities from Petit-Saut dam, French Guiana - Emb289 P3 | ecosystem: Host-associated > Arthropoda: Insects > Digestive system > Gut ... | reverse complement strand
GGGGGGCGGGGGGACGGGGCCAGACATGCTGGAGCCAGGCACCCCCGGATGAGTAATAGCCAAAGAAACTCCCCCCCCCCCCCCACGAAATTGCAACTCTCGGCCGACAATTTCAGTCGGCCCCCAGCGGCGCGAAGGCCGAAGGCCGTCGCGAGGAGTCCAGCAAGACCTCACCCACCGCCGGAGAGGCACCATGCCAAGCGGCCGGGGCGGTGGTCTGATCGCGGCGCTGGCATCGGGTCTGGCGGGAGCCCTGCGCAGCTGGGCGGGGGACTGCGTCGCGATCAGACCACCGCCCCGGCCACCCCAGGCCCCCGCGAGCAAAACCGTCAGAACAGCCGCGACGACGAATCATCCACCCCACGCAGGGCGTCGTAGTCGAGCACCAGGCAGGAGATGCCACGGTCTGCGGCCAGGACGCGGGCCTGGCGCTTGATCTCCTGCGCGGCGAACACTCCCCGCACCGGCGAGAGCAACGGGTCTCGGGACAGCAGGTCCAGGTAGCGGGTCAGCTGTTCCACCCCGTCGATGTCGCCACGTCGTTTGATCTCGACGGCCACGGTGCCGCCCGAGGGGTCGCGGGCCAGGATGTCGACCGGTCCGATCGCTGTCGGGTACTCCCGGCGGACCAGGGTGTGCCCGGGTCCGAGAAGCTCGATCTGCTCGGCCAACAACTTCTGCAGGTGGGCCTCGACGCCGTCCTTGACCAGGCCCGGGTCCTGCCCGAGGTCGTGGGCGGAGTCGTGGGCGACGTCGTAGATCTCGATGACCAGGCGGTCGTCAGACTTCTGGTGCTGCACGGTCCAGACCTCGGTCACCCCGTCGGAGCGCTGGTCGTCCGTCGGCTCCTCAGACGAGAGCGAGCACGGCGGGCTCATCCAGTTCAGCGGCTTGTACGAGCCGCCGTCGGAGTGCAGCAGCACAGACCCGTCCGCCTTGACCAGCAGCAGACGCGTCGCGCGTGGCAGGTAGGCGGAGAGGCGACCGGTATACCGTGCGGCGCACTCGGCGACGACGAGACGCATGGTGAGGGTGTCTCCCGATTCCGTGTGCGGGCGTAGCGTGCGGGACGTCCTACGTCCCCCAGGGGACGGGCGGGCACGCGCCCTGCTCTAGATGAGGTGCTGGGGAGGACGCGGGGTGGCCTCGAGCCACGAGGTGAGGCCTGCCGAGGCCGCGTCCTCGACCAGCAGGTAGAGGTTCTCCGGAGCCTCGTCCGGCCTCGTCATGCTGCAGCTCAGCACCAGCATCGGCTCACCGCCCGCGCCCAACGAGGACGACTGGACGCGTGAGGCGACCTCGAGGCACGAGCGCTGCCAGCGCTCCGCCCCGCCCAGAGAGAAACGGGGCCACCAGGAGAGCCTGTCTTCCGAGTACTCGGCCAGACCCGGCCTCCAGGGACCAGCGGTGGACGCACCGACCCAGCACCGGAAGGTGCCAGGCCGGTGACCGAGGAGCGACATCCGGCGCAGCCACACCACGCCGACGGCCAGGACGGCGCCCAGGGCTACCGCTGCGAGCAGCAGCACCACCAGGCGCGTCCCGGCCATGACGTCAGTGTGCTGTCTCGGCCGTCACCTGCACGGCCTCGTCGACGACGATCGTCACCTGGTCGGAGTCGACCGAGAAGAAACCGCCGGTGACGTGCCAGCGCATCGCGTCCTTGGCCTCCGGCTCCAGCACTCGTATGTCACCGGGCTTCAGCACAGACAGCACCGGGACGTGCCCGGCCAGGATGCCCATCTCGCCGCCGCCCGCGGGCGCGATCACCCGGGCCGCTGTCCCTGACCAGACGGTCCCTTCGGTGTCGACGATGTCGACTTCCAGTGCCACCGCTCCTCCGATCCTCGTCGTCGCGGCGTCAGACGCCGTATTCCTTCTGGATCTTGGCCCAGTTGCGCTCCAGGTCTTCCAGACCGCCGATGTTGAAGAAGGCCTGCTCAGCGATGTGGTCGAACTCGCCGTCGGCGATCTTCTTGAACGCCTCGACGGTCTCGGCCACCGCGACGGTCGAACCCTCGACACCGGTGAACTTCGTCGCCATGTAGGTGTTCTGCGACAGGAACTGCTGGATGCGGCGAGCCCGGGCCACGACGGTCTTGTCCTCTTCGGACAGCTCGTCGACACCGAGGATCGCGATGATGTCCTGGAGCTCCTTGTTGCGCTGCAGGATCGACTTCACGCGGGTCGCCGTGTCGTAGTGGTCCTGGCCGACGTAGCGCGGGTCCAAGATACGGCTGGTCGAGGCCAGCGGGTCCACCGCCGGGTACAGACCGCGAGAGGCGATCTCACGGCTGAGCTCGGTGGTCGCGTCCAGGTGGGCGAACGTCGTGGCCGGGGCCGGGTCGGTGTAGTCGTCGGCCGGCACGTAGATCGCCTGCAGCGAGGTGATCGAGTGGCCACGGGTCGAGGTGATCCGCTCCTGGAGCACACCCATCTCGTCGGCCAGGTTCGGCTGGTAGCCCACCGCGGAGGGCATGCGGCCCAGCAGCGTGGAGACCTCGGAACCGGCCTGGGTGAACCGGAAGATGTTGTCGATGAACAGCAGCACGTCCTGCTTCTGCACGTCGCGGAAGTACTCGGCCATGGTCAGGGCCGAGAGCGCCACGCGCAGACGGGTGCCCGGCGGCTCGTCCATCTGACCGAAGACGAGGGAGGTCTGGTTGAAGACGCCAGCCTCTTCCATCTCGACGATGAGGTCGTTGCCCTCACGGGTGCGCTCCCCCACGCCGGCGAACACCGAGGTGCCACCGAAGTTGTGGGCGATGCGGTAGATCATCTCCTGGATGAGCACCGTCTTGCCCACGCCGGCGCCGCCGAACAGCCCGATCTTGCCACCCTGGACGTACGGGGTGAGCAGGTCGATGACCTTGATGCCGGTCTCGAGCATGACCGTCTTGGACTCGAGCTGGTCGAACGCCGGAGGCTTGCGGTGGATCGACCACCGCTCCTTGATGTCGAGGGTCTCGCCCTCCTTGAGGTTCAGGCAGTCACCGGTGACGTTGAACACGTGCCCCTTGGTGACGTCCCCGACCGGGACGGAGATCGGGGAGCCGGTGTCGGTGACGAGGGCGCCGCGGACCAGGCCGTCGGTCGGCTTGAGGGCGATGGCCCGGACCAGCGAGTCACCCAGGTGCTGGGCGACCTCCAAGGTCATGGTGAACGACTTCTCGCCCTCGCCCTGGCTGGACAGGTCGATCTCGACGGTGAGCGCGTTGTACATCTCAGGGATCTGGTCCGGCGGGAACTCGATGTCCACGACGGGCCCGATCACTCGCGCGACCCGGCCCACGCCGGGCGCGGACTTCGCCGCGGTGCCGGTGGCGACGGTGGTGGCGGTCATCTGAAATCCTTTTCGTTGCTCCGGACGTCGTAGTCCGGTCCGTGGGTGGTAACCGATCGCCTAGGACGCCGCGAGCGCATCGGCGCCGGAGACGATCTCGGAGATCTCCTGGGTGATCTCACCCTGACGGGCCTGGTTGGCCAGCCGGGTGTAGGTGCGGATGAGGTCTTCGGCATTCTCTGTGGCGGTGTGCATGGCGCGCTGGCGCGAGGCCAGCTCCGACGCGGCAGCCTGGAGCATGCTGCTGAAGATCCGCGCGCGGACGTAGCGCGGCAGCAGCTCGTCGAGCACCTGCTCAGCAGACGGCTCGAACTCGTAGAGCGGCAGGACCTCGGACTCGCCGGGCTCTGTCACTCCCTCCACGATCTCCATCGGGAGCATGCGGATGATCTGCGGACGCTGGGTGACCATGTTGACGAAGTGCGTGTACACGACGTGCACCTCGCTGACCCCGCCGGAGTCCGCCGGGGAGTCGAACGCGGCCAGCAGCGTGTCCGCGATCTCCTCGGCGACCTCCGTCGACGGCGAGTCAGACTCGCTCTGCCACTGCCCGGCGAGCTCACGGCCTCGGAACTGGTAGTAGGCGATGGCGCGACGCCCGGAGACGTACAGGTCCACCTGCTTGCCTGCCTCACCGAGGCGCCCGAGCAGCCGCTCGGTCTCACGGATCACCGTGGCCGAGTAGGCGCCTGCCATGCCACGGTCCGACGCGATGAGCAGCACCGCGACCCGGTCCGTGTCCTTGCGCTCGGACAGGTAGTGGTGCGTCACGTGAGAGTGCGACGCCACCGCCGAGACCGCACGGGTGATCGCCCGCGAGTACGGCAGGGCGTGCATCATGCGATCGCGCGCCTTGCCGATGCGCGAGGCCGCGATCAGCTCTTGAGCACGGAACATCTTGCTCAGCGACCGCGTGGAGCGGATGCGCTGGCGATAGACGCGTTGCGAACCTCCCACGTCAGGCCTTCTTCTGCCGGACGATCTGCTCCTGCTCGATCTCGACGTCCTCACCGTCGTCGCCACCCGCGAGCGAGTGGCCGTCGAAGGTGAGGAAGCTCTCGCGGAACTCGTCCACCGCGCGGCTCAACGCCTCTTCGGTGTCCTGCTCGAGCTTGCCGGTGTCGTCGATCGTCGCCAGCACCGAGGTGTTGCGGCGCAGGTGGTCGAGGAGGTCGGACTCGAAACGCTTGACGTCCTGGATCGGCACGTCGTCGAGCTTGCCCTTGGTGCCGGCCCAGATCGCGGCGACCTGGTCAGCGACCGGGTACGGCGAGTACTGGCCCTGCTTGAGCAGCTCCATCAGGCGAGCACCACGCGTGAGCTGGGCCCGCGAGGCGGCGTCCAGGTCAGAGGCGAACATCGCGAACGCCTCGAGCGAGCGGTACTGCGCCAGGTCCAGCTTCAGCGTCCCGGAGACCGCCTTCATGGCCTTCACCTGGGCGGCACCACCGACACGGGAGACGGAGATACCGACGTCGACCGCAGGACGCTGGTCGGCGTTGAACAGGTCGGACTGCAAGAAGATCTGCCCGTCGGTGATCGAGATCACGTTGGTCGGGATGTAGGCCGAGACGTCGTTGGCCTTGGTCTCGATGATCGGCAGACCCGTCATCGAACCAGCGCCCAGCTCGTCAGAGAGCTTGGCGCAACGCTCCAGCAGGCGGCTGTGCAGGTAGAACACGTCGCCCGGGTAGGCCTCACGACCCGGCGGGCGGCGCAGCAGCAGCGACACCGCGCGGTAGGCCTCGGCCTGCTTGGACAGGTCGTCGAAGATGATCAGGACGTGCTTGCCCTGGTACATCCAGTGCTGCCCGATCGCGGACCCGGTGTAGGGGGCGAGGTACTTGTACCCGGCCGGGTCGGACGCGGGCGCGGCGACGATGGTGGTGTACTCCAGCGCGCCAGACTCCTCCAGGGCGCCGCGCACGCTGGCGATGGTCGAGCCCTTCTGACCGACCGCCACGTAGATGCAGCGCACCTGCTTGTTCGGGTCGCCAGAGTCCCAGTTCGCCTTCTGGTTGATGATCGTGTCGATCGCGATGGCCGTCTTGCCGGTCTGGCGGTCACCGATGATGAGCTGACGCTGCCCGCGCCCGATCGGGATCATCGAGTCGATCGCCTTGATGCCAGTCTGCAGCGGCTCGTGCACCGACTTGCGCGCCATCACGCCCGGTGCCTGGAGCTCCAGGGCACGACGACCCTCGGTGGCGATCTCGCCCAGGCCGTCGATCGGGTTGCCCAGCGGGTCGACCGTGCGGCCCAGGTAGCCGTCACCGACCGGCACCGAGAGCACCTCGCCGGTCCGGCGGACCTCCTGGCCCTCCTCGATCCCCGCGAACTCACCCAGCACCACGACGCCGATCTCTCGCACGTCAAGGTTGAGGGCCAGGCCGAGGGTGCCGTCCTGGAACTTGAGCAGCTCGTTGGCCATGGTGCCGGGCAGGCCCTCGACCTGGGCGATACCGTCGGCTGCCAGCGAGACGCGACCCACCTCCTCGGTCGCCGGGCCCTTGGGCTCGTACGACTTCACGAAGGTGTCCAGCGCGGCGCGGATCTCCTCCGGCCGGATCGTCAACTCAACCATCGTCTCTATCTTCTCCTCGTCGCACGGGTGTGCGGATCGCTTCGGGCTTGGTCTGGTCAGCTGGCTAGCTGCCGACGTGCGTCTGCCAGGCGGGCGAGCACGGTGGCGTCGACCACGTCCGCGCCGGACTGCACCTTCAGACCCCCGACCACACGGGAGTCCACGGTGATGTTGAGCGCCACCTCGCGACCGAGCACCCGACCGAGCAGCTGCTTGAGCCGGCCAGCCTGGGCGTCGGTGAGGGGCGAGGCCGTCATCACGTTCGCGACCTGACGGTCACGGCGCTCGGCGATGAGGTCGGTCAGGTGACCCAGAGCCGCGACGAACCGGTGCCCGCGAGGTGCGGCGGCGGCCCGACGGGTCAGGGCCAAGGTCGCGGCCCTAGCACCCCCGCCAAAGATCGCCTCGACCAGGTCGGCACGGCTCGCGGGCGGTGCCATCGGGTCGGTGAGCGCCGCACGGACCTCACGCTGCCCGTTCAGAGCACGGGTGAGCCGGAACAGCTCTTCCTCGACCGTGTCGAGCTCGCCCGCCGCCTCGGCAGCGCCGAGCACGGCCGAGCGGCCGAGGGTCTCCAGAGCGTCAGCGAGGTCACGGTCGGCGGACCAGCGCTGGCGCGCGGCCTCCTGGACCACGGCGACCACCCGCTTGTCGGCCGCGGTGAGCACGTCCGCCACGAGCTGGGCCTTGGCGTCACCGGCGGCCGCCGGGTCAGACAAGGCGCGCAGCAACGACGGGGTGGCGTCGAGAGCGTCGACGACGGCGAACAGCTGCGTGCCCAGATCGAGCGCCCGGCCCTTCGCCTTGCTCACCGCGGGCTCCCAGGTACGGCTGAGCACGGCGAGCGACGCTCGCGACGTCCCGCGCATCAGACCCCCTGCTCCGCGGCGCTGGCCTCGATCTCGTCGAGGAACCTGTCCACGACCCGCGACACGCGCTTGTCGTCAGCCAGGGACTCTCCGACGATCTTCTCGGCCAGCTCGGTGGCCAGCGTGCCGACCTCGGTGCGCAAGGACACCGCGGCCTGGTGACGCTCGGCGTCGATCTGACGCTGAGCCGCCGCCACGCTGCGCGCCGACTCGTCGGCAGCGCGACCACGGGCCTCGGCGACGATCGCCGCCGCCTCGGTCCGAGCGTCCTCACGGATGCGGGCTGCCTCGGCACGAGCCTCGGCGAGCTGGCGCTGGTACTCCTCCAGCGCCGCGTTCGCGTCGGCCTGAGCCTTGTCCGCCTTCGCGATCCCGCCCTCGATCAGCGCGGCGCGCTCGTCGAGCACCGCCTGGAGCTTGGGCAGGACGTACTTGATGAACACGAAGCCCGCCGCGACCACGATGACCGCCGACCAGAGGATGTCGTAGGCCGGTGGGATCAGCGGGTGTTGTTCTTCCGCCGCGACGATCACGGCGAGGGGCAGGCCGGTCACTGGAAGATGAACGGCGTCACGAGACCGAGGAGGCCGAAGACCTCGATGAACGCCAGGCCCATGAACATGGTGGCGCGCAGCTGACCGGCCATCTCCGGCTGGCGAGCCATGCTCTCGATGGTCTTGCCGAACAGGATGCCCAGGCCGATGCCGGGGCCGATGGCGGCGAGGCCGTAGCCGATGACCGCGAGGTTTCCAGTCACTGGTCGTGCTTCCTTTCGTCTGCGCGCCGGGTGGCGCGCCTGAGGGGTCCGGGCTCCGGTTCTGGAGCCGGGGGTCAGTGTTCAGGTACGAGGACCATCTGCAGGTAGATGGCCGTGAGGATCGCGAAGACGTAGGCCTGCAGGGCCGCGATGAACATCTCCAGGAAGAAGAAGAAGATGCCGCCAGCGAGCGTGACCACGCCGAACGCCTTCAGGCCCATCGAGGCCTCGAAGAACAGGTAGCTGGTGGCCCCGAAGCACAGCGCGAGCAGCATGTGCCCGGCGAGCATGTTGGCGAACAACCGGATGGTCAGCGTCGCCGGGCGCAGCACGAAGGTCTGGAGGAACTCCACCGGGGTGAGGAGCAGGTACAGCGCCTTGGGCACCCCTGGCGGCACCGTCGCGATCTTGAGGAAGCCGCCCACGCCGAACTGCTTCACCGACGCGCCGACGTAGAGCACGAGGACCCACAGCGCGAAGATCAGCGGCATGCCGATCAGCGACGTCCCCGCGATGTTGAGGAACGGCACGACGCCCGTGATGTTCAGGGCGAAGATCGTGAGGAAGATCGTGGCGAGGATGCCGAAGTACTTGTTGCCGAGCTTCTCGCCGAGCACCTCGTGGGCGATGTTCTTACGGACGAAGCTCAGGATCGCCTCGACGGCGGCCTGGCCGCGCCCCGGGACCACCTTGGCTCGGCGAGCCACGATGATGAACACCGTGAACAGCACCGCGATCGCGACGAACCGGACGAGCATGATCCGGTCGATCTGAAAGAGCGGGTCCCCGAAGAGGAGCGGACCGCCGTCGAAGATGGGCGGCGGGTAGAAGTCCTTGAGCGACGGGGGGACGAACCCTCCGTCGTCTCCGCTCCCGGCCAGAGGCAGGATCGTTGCCAGCGCGAACAGTGGAAGCTCCTCGGGTCTGGGTGCTGCAGCACGCTCCTTCGCGCGAGCACCGGGGGGCCCTAACGGGGGAATCCTAGCCCATCGGAGCCGTCCTCCTCACCACCCGTCTCACCATCCGCGACAGGGCTTTCGTCCCCTTCACCGCCCGCGTAGGGGATGCGGGCCCGGGACACCGCCACGTAGTCGAGCACCGCCGAGCCCACGACCCCGGCGATCAGCACCAGACCGAGCACCATGCGCGCGCGGTCGTCGAAGTAGTCGATCTGGGCGATGACCAGCAGCACCACGAACACGATGATGACCTTCACCATCCAGGCGCCCATCACCACCGTGACCATGCGGGCGGGGCCGGCGTCGGCCGTGCGCAGCACCGACAGCACCGTGGTGCCCGAGAACACCAGCGCCAGGGCCACACCCACCAGCGCCCCGACGAGACCGGGCCAGCCGGCGACGAACCACCCGACGGGCAGCCCGACCACCGTCAGACCGACGAGCAGGATCACCATGAACCGCAGCGCCTGGCGGAACGCACCGCGCGCGTCGACCGACGCGGACGACGGCTGGAACAGGGAACGAGAAGAGCCGGAGCCTGTCGAGCTCCCGGAGTCTGTCGAGCTCATGGTGCGGTGACCTCCTGGTCGGTACGGCGCCCGCGCAGCGGGCCGAGAGTGAGCACGGTGGCGACGACCACCCCGAGGGCCAGCCCGATCAGCACGGCCGTCGTCGACCATTGGACCAGGGCTGCGACCCCAAAAGCGAACACCGCCGTCCAGACGTACATGATGGCCACCGCGCGACGCTCCGTGTGGCCCAACGACAGCAGCCGGTGGTGCAGGTGCATGCGGTCGGCGTGGAACGGGCTGTGCCCACGACCCACCCGCCGGACCACCGCCATCGCCATGTCCAGCAGCGGCAGGATCAGCACCGCGACCGGCAGCAGGATCGGCACGATCGCCGGGAAGGACACCCGCTCGGTCACCGTCCCGGGGTCGATCTGCCCGGTGACCACGATCGCGGCGGCGGTGAACGTGAAGCCGAGCATCAGCGCGCCAGAATCACCCATGAAGATGCGGGCCGGCGAGAGGTTGTGCGGCAGGAAACCGAGGCACGCCCCGACCAGGGCCGCGATCACCAGCGCTGCCAGGTTCGAGTAGTCGGCGCTGGTCTGCCGGGTGAGCATGTAGGTGTAGACGAAGAACGCGACGCCGCCGATGGCCAGCACCCCGGCCGCCAGGCCGTCCAGACCGTCGACGAAGTTCACCGCGTTCATGCAGACGACCACCGCGATGATCGTGACGATCACCCACAGCCGGTTCGAAGCAGCCGTGATCCCGCCGATCGGCAGCTGGTAGAGCAGGACACCCTGCGAGGTCATGAACCCGGCCGCGAGCACCTGCCCGAGCAGCTTGGTCAGCCAGTCCAGGTCGTAGATGTCGTCGATCACCCCGAGCGCGGCGACCAGCCCGGCGCCACCCAGGATGCCGACGATCGGCCGGATGTCGACGAACACCCCGGCCATGAACTCCGTGTTCGACACCAGCAAGAACGCCACGACGATGCCCGCGTACATCGCCACCCCACCCATCCGCGGCGTCGGCACGGTGTGCACGTCGCGCTGACGCACGGCGGTGATCGCGCCCCAGCGCACGGCCAACCAGCGCGCCACCGGCGTCAGCAGGTAGGTGACCGTGGCGGCAGCGACGATGACGAACAGATACGTCACTCGTCGGCCTCCACGTCGGCCACGACGTCGGCGACCTCGCGCAGCGCCTCGAGGCTGATCGCACCCAGACGCAGCACCCGCAGCGTGCGGGCGTCCACGATGGTCGAGGCGACCTGACCCGGCGTCGGGCCCGCGTCGAGGTACACCTCGACCGAGCTGCCGAGCTGCACGCGGGCCTCGGCCGCCGTGGTCGCCGCGGGCTCCCCGGTGCGGTTCGCGCTGGAGACCGCCAGCGGGCCGGTGCTCCGCAGCAGCTCGCGGGCCACGTCGTGGTCGGGCACGCGCAGGGCCAGCGTCCCGCCGGTGTCACCGAGGTCCCAGGTCAGCCCGGCCTGCGCCGTGACCACCAGGGTCAGGGCCCCGGGCCAGAACGCGTCAGCCAGCGCGAACGCCTCAGCAGACACGTCGCGGCCCAGCCCGTAGATCGCCCGCGGATCACCGATCAGCACAGGCGGAGGGTGATGGCGACCGCGCCCCTTGGCGGCGAGCAGGGCTGTGACCGCCGCCGGGGACGAGGCGTCGGCACCGACCCCGTAGACGGTGTCGGTCGGCAGCACCACGAGGGCGCCGCGTCGCACCGCCTCTGTCGCCGCCGCCAGCGCCGGAGCGCGGCTCGCCTGGTCTTGCACGTCCCACACGCGGTCGTCGTCCACGGGTCCTGAGTCTGTCACGCCCGCGAGTCTGTCACGCCCGTGCCGCTGCGTCGGCACGGCGGGCCAGCAGCGCCCGAGGACGGCCGGCCAGGTCGGTGATCGTCGCCGCGTCGACCAGGGCACCGTCGGCGCAGGCCATGACCCGGACGGCGGCGGCCTGCACCTCGGCGTGCTCCATGACCAGCAGACCACCAGGGCGCAGCAGACGGGCAGCGGCGGCGATCACGGCCCGAGGAACCTCCAGGCCGTCGGCTCCCCCGCCGTACAGCGCCAGGTCTGGGTCGTGGTCGCGCACCTCCGGGTCTACCGGTACCTGGTCGGGCGGGATGTAGGGAGGGTTGGCCACGACGACGTCCACCGTGCCCGCCAGGTCGGCAAGCAGCCCGGGGTCGCGCACGTCACCCGGCTCGACCCGCAGCGCGAGGCCTGTCTCCTCGCTGTTGCGCCGGGTGAGCGCTACCGCGTCCGCCGAGAGGTCCACCGCGACGACGTGCGCACCGGGCACCTCGTCGGCCACCGACAGCGCGACGGCACCGCTGCCGCAGCACAGGTCGACCACGAGGGGCACCACCCCGGTCGCAGCGACCCGAGCGGCCTCGTCGATGGCGTGCTGAGCCACGGTCTCCGTCTCTGGGCGAGGCACGAAGACACCAGGCGCGACCCTCAGCGTCAGGTGCCGAAAACCCGTCGTCCCCACGATGTGCTGGAGCGGCTCGCGCTGGCGACGCCGCTCGACCAGCGCGGCGTACCGAGCCTGGAACCCCTCGGGCGGAGCCTCTGGCAGCAGGGCGAGCACCACCCGCTCGACCCCCAGCGCGTGCGCCGCCAGGGCCGTCGCGTCGACGCGAGGCGAGGCCACCCCAGCCTCGGCGAGCAGCGCCGTGGCTCCCTCGACCAGCCGCCGCACCGACGGCGGGCTCTCCCCCGTCGCCCGCGCCGTCGGGTCTCGCGCCACGTCGTCGGCGGCTCCCGCCGAGGTGACAGAAGCCTGACGAGATGGTGGAGGAGGCTGCGGAGAAGAGTCTGCGGTCATGCGCGGGGGGCTTCGCCGGCGGCAGCCAGGCGGGCCACCTCGTCGGCGGCGACGGCCGAGGCGATGACCGGTGCCAGGTCGCCGTCGAGCACCTGGTCCAGGTTGTAGGCCTTGTAACCGGTGCGGTGGTCGGCGATGCGGTTCTCGGGGAAGTTGTAGGTGCGGATGCGCTCAGAGCGGTCCACGGTGCGCACCTGCGAGCGCCGGGCGGCGCTGGCCTGGGCGGCGGCCTCCTCGGCACGGGCCGCGAGCAGCCGGGCCCGCAGCACGCGCAGCGCTGCCTCACGGTTCTGCAGCTGCGACTTCTCGTTCTGCATCGACACCACGATGCCGGTCGGCGCATGAGTGAGCCGCACCGCGGAATCAGTGGTGTTCACCGACTGCCCGCCCGGCCCGGACGAGCGGAACACGTCGACGCGCAGGTCGTTCGGGTCGATCTCGATCTCGTCGGGGTCGTCGGCCTCCGGCAGCACCAGCACCCCGGCGGCCGAGGTGTGGATGCGCCCGGCGGACTCGGTGACCGGCACCCGCTGCACCCGGTGCACCCCGCCCTCGTACTTCAGCGACGCCCAGACCCCGTCCTCGGTGCTCGCACGGGACTTGATCGCGACCTTGGCGTCCTTGATCCCGCCCAGGTCAGACTCGGTGGCGTCGAGCATCTGGGTGCTCCAGCCCTGCCGCTCGGCGAACCGGGTGTACATGCGCAGCAGGTCGCCGGCGAACAGGGCGGACTCCTCGCCGCCCTCACCGGCCTTGATCTCGAGGATCACGTCACGGCCGTCGTCCGGGTCGCGCGGCACCAGCACCTGCCGCAGACGTTCGGCGGCCTCCTGCTCGGCCGCGCGCAGCACCGGGACCTCCGCCGCCATCTCGGGGTCGTCGGCCAGCTCGGTCGCGGCCTCGGCGTCGTCGGCAGCGGCACGCCAGGCACGATAGGCGGCCACGACACGGCCCAGCTCGGCGTAACGGCGTCCCAGCCGACGGGCCTCGCCCGGGTCGGCGTGCACCGACGGGTCGGCCAGCCGTGCCTCGAGGTCGGCGTGCTCGTCGAGCATCACCTGGACCGCGGCGGCCTGCTCGCTCATCTCCACCTCACGCCGTCGTGACGATTCTCATGACGAAGCGCCGGCACCCCAGAGCCAGATGCCTGGGTGCCGGCGCCGCGTCGAGGCTACTTGCCGGCCTTCTGCTTGCCGTAGCGCGCCTCGAACCGGGCCACGCGGCCACCGGTGTCGAGGATCTTCTGCTTGCCCGTGTAGAACGGGTGGCAGGCGCTGCACACGTCGGCGTGGATGAGGCCAGAGGTCACCGTGGAACGGGTGACGAAGGTGGCGCCGCAGGTGCAGACCACCTGGGTGGGCACGTACTGCGGGTGGATACCAGACTTCACAGGGGTTCTCCTTGTCGAGGATGCCGACGGGTCCGCACACACAGACGTGGCGGTGAAGCGTCAGCCAGCGAGCCATTCTGCCAGACTCGCCGCTTCAACCAGAACCTGTCGCCGATTGTTCCCGGGCGCTCCCCGGGCGAAGGGTCGTCAGACCGTCTTGCCGATGTTCTCCTCGACCTGAGACGGGGCGGCGGGCGTCGTCTTCTGGACCTGGAGCAGGAACTCCACGTTGGACTTCGTCTCGCGCAGCTTGCCGATGAGCAGCTCGATCGCCTGCTGCTGCTCCAGGGCACCCAGCACCCGGCGCAGCTTGTAGGTGATCTTCAGCTCGTCGTGCGACATGAGGATCTCCTCACGCCGCGTGCCCGACGCGTTGACGTCCACCGCGGGGAAGATGCGCTTGTCCGCCAGGGAGCGCGACAGCCGCAGCTCCATGTTCCCGGTGCCCTTGAACTCCTCGAAGATGTACTCGTCCATCTTCGAGCCGGTCTCGACCAGGGCCGTGGCCAGGATGGTCAGCGAACCACCCTCCTCGATGTTGCGCGCCGCCGCGAAGAACCGCCGAGGCGGGTACAGCGCCGCGGCGTCCACGCCACCAGAGAGGATGCGACCCGACGCCGGGGCGGCCAGGTTGTAGGCGCGCGACAGGCGGGTGATCGAGTCCAGGAGCAGCACGACGTCCTGACCGAGCTCGACCAGGCGCTTGGCACGCTCGATCGCGAGCTCGGCGACCACGGTGTGGTCCGAGGCCGGACGGTCGAAGGTCGAGGCGATCACCTCACCCTTGACCGTGCGCTGCATGTCGGTGACCTCCTCAGGCCGCTCGTCGATGAGCACGACCATGAGGTGGACGTCGGGGTTGTTCGCGGTGATCGAGTTCGCGATCTGCTGCAAGATGATCGTCTTGCCGGCCTTCGGCGGGGAGACGATCAGACCACGCTGCCCCTTGCCGATCGGCGCGACGATGTCGATGACGCGCGGGGTCAGCCGGGTCGGGTCCGGGTTCTCCAGGCGCAGCCGCTCCTGCGGGTACAGCGCGGTGAGCTTGGCGAAGTCGGGACGGTCGCGCAGCTGGTCGGGCGTCGTGCCGTTGACGCTGTCGAGCCTGACCAGCGCGTTGAACTTGTTCGGCCGGCCGCCCTGCGGCTGCTGCTCGCCCTCGCGCGGCGCCCTGATCGCGCCGGTGATCGCGTCACCACGACGCAGCCCGGCCTTCTTCACCAGGCCGAGAGAGACGTACACGTCGTTCGGGCCGGGCAGGTAGCCGCTGGTGCGCACGAAGGCGTAGGAGTCGAGCACGTCGAGGATGCCCGCCACCGGCAGCAGCACGTCGTCCTCGCCGACCTCGATCTCGTCCAGACCGGACAGGTCAGGCTGGCCGCCACGCCCCCGACCTCGCTTGCGGTCGCGGTAGCGGTCGCGCGAGCGACGGCGCCGCCCGCCGCTCTCCTCGTCGTCGTAGGCCCGCTGCTGCTGACCTCGCTCAGGCTGCTTCTGCCGGTCGGCCTGGTTCTGGCGGTCCGCGCGATCCTGCCGTTCGGCCTGACCTTGCCGTTCGGTCTGGCCCTGCCGCTCCGCCTGGTTCTGCCTGTCCTGCTGGGGCTGACGCTCGGCTGACGGCTGCTCGTCGGTCGCGGCGGGGGCACCCGCACCCCGACCAGCGCGACGGTTGCGTCGTCCGGGGCCGTCAGAGCGCTCACCAGGGGCGAGGCGAGCGTCGAGCGCCGCCTCTAGCCCAGCCAACGAGCCCTGCTGCTCGCTCCCTGAGGCGCCTGCGGCCTTCTGAGGAGCCTCGGCGGCGGGCGTGGGGTCAGCGGCGGGAGCCGTCTCGGCACGCGGAGCGGGGCCGGAACCGTTCCCGGAGGCCGCACTGATCGCGGAGACCAGATCCCCCTTGCGCATCTTCGAGGTTCCCCTCACCCCGAGCTCAGAGGCCAGCGTCTGGAGCTCAGGCAGACGCAAGCCGTTCAAGGCCGCGTCGGAGGTGCCACCGGATGCGGTCACGGTGGCGTCGGTGGTGTCTGTCACGAAGGACCCTCTCCCTCGTCGGGGCCGCACGATCGCGGCCGTCGTCCGTCGGCGGACGACTCGGAAAGCGCCACGCGAGCGCGCACGACGTCGATCACACACACGACGTCGATGGCACACGTGACGGGATTCATCCCCCGTCGAGGTCGAGAGACCTCGGCCCTGCGAGTCGACCGCACGACGCTCTCGACGTGCAAGACGGCGACGGGTCAGGTCGGGGAGATAGACCTCATCGTAGCATCGCCGCCAGCGCGCCTGGAAACCCTCACCCGGATGACGTACTCAGACGGAGGCGGCTCGACGCGATCAGAAGCGTTCGACGGTCCCGCCTGTCGTGTCCGGTGCGACCTCGCCGACCTGCCAGCCGCCCATCACCCCGCCGAACACCTCGCGCACCACCGTCTCGGCGTCGAGCACACCGCGCACACCGAAGGCGAGCACCGTCGGGCCGGCCCCGGACACCACGGCTGGGACACCACGGCGGCGCAGCGCGTCGACCAGGGCCAGGGTGTCGGGCATGACCGACCGCCGCTGCTCCTGGTGCAGCCTGTCGACCGTCGCCTCGAACAACAGCTCCGGACGACGGCCCAGCGCCTCGACCAGCAGGGCGGCGCGCGCGGCCTGGTACGCGGCGTCGTCGTGCGACACCTGGGCGGGCAGCACCTCACGGGCTGCCGACGTCGCCAGCCGGGTGGGCGGCACCGCGACCACCGGCACGATGTCAGGGTGCAGCGGCAGACGTACCGCGTGCGGGCCGGGGGTCCAGGCCAGGGTCAGCCCGCCGAAGATCGTCGGCGCCACGTTGTCCGGGTGGCCCTCGTGGCGGGTGGCTATCGCCAGCACCGCCTCCGGGCTGAGCAGCTCGGGCTCGTCCAGCAGCCCGCGCACCGCGAGGATGCCAGCGACGACGGCCGACGCCGACGACCCCAGCCCTCGCCCGTGAGGGATCGTGTTGGTGCAGCGCAGCCGCAGCCCGGTACGCGAGGCCCCCACCTGGTCCAGCGTGGTCAGGATCGTCGCGGCGACCAGGTTCTCGGGCCCGGTCGGCACCTTTCCGGCGAGCTCCCCGTGCACCTCGACACGAACGTTCGGGTCGGCGGTGGCTGTCACCTCGACCTCGTCGTACAGCGCGAGGGCCAGCCCGAAGGAGTCGTAGCCGGGCCCGAGGTTCGCGCTAGAAGCAGGCACCCGGACACGCACCCGGTCAGCGACCAGGCGCATGTCAGTCGAGCCCGAGGGCTGCGGCGATGGACATCACGTCCGGGGTGACCTGCACCAGCTCGACCTGCTCGCCGTCGGCACCACGCAGCGCCCACTGAGGGTCTTTCAGCCCGTGCCCGGTGACCGTGACGACGATCTGCGCGCCGGCCGGCACCCTGCCCTGCTCCGCGAGCATGAGCAGCCCGGCGACGCCCGCGGCGGACGCGGGCTCCACGAACACCCCCACCTGGGCCGACAGCAGACGGTGCGCGGCGAGGATCTGCTCGTCGGTGACGGCCTCGATCAGCCCGCCCGAGACGTCCCGGGCGGCGACGGCCTGGTCCCACGACGCCGGGTTGCCGATCCGGATCGCGGTCGCGATGGTCTCGGGCTCGTCGATGGGGTGCCCCGCGACGATGGGCGCGGCCCCGGCGGCCTGGAAGCCCCACATCACCGGGGTGCGGGTGGCGACCGCACCGTGCTCGGCGCCCGCGTCCAGGCCCGCGTACTCGCGGTAGCCCTTCCAGTACGCGGTGATGTTGCCGGCGTTGCCCACCGGCAGCACGTGGATGTCCGGGGCGTCACCGAGGGCGTCCACGATCTCGAAGGCCGCGGTCTTCTGCCCCTCGATCCGGTCAGGGTTCACCGAGTTCACCAGGTCGACCGGGTGCGTCTCGGCGAGCTTGCGGGCGGCGATCAGGCAGTCGTCGAAGTTCCCGTCCACCTGGAGCAGCTTCGCACCGTGCGCGACGGCCTGGGAGAGCTTGCCCATCGCGATCTTGCCCTCGGGCACCAGCACCGCGCAGACCATGCCGGCACGGGTCGCGTACGCCGCGGCCGAGGCCGAGGTGTTGCCCGTCGAGGCGCAGACGACGACCTTCGCACCGTGGTGGGCCGCCGCGGAGATCGCCGTCGTCATCCCCCGGTCCTTGAACGACCCGGTCGGGTTGACGCCCTCGACCTTGAGGAACACTCGCGCCCCGGTCGCGACCGACAGCGTAGGGGCTGCGATCAACGGGGTGCCGCCCTCGAGCAGGGTCACCACATGCGTGTGCAGGTGACCGGGCAGACGGTCGGCGTACTCAGCGATCACGCCTCGCCACTGGTGAGCGCCCATCAGCCCTCAGCCCCCTCGACCCCGATCACGGAGACCACGCGGTCCACGACGTCCAGGTCTGTCAGCGCGGCGACCGTCGCGCGACGCGCGGCCTCGGTGGCCGCGTGCGTCGTGATGACCAGGTGCGCGAGCCCGTCGCCGCCCGGCGTCTGCCGGACGGACTCGATCGACACGCCCGCCGCGGCGTGCACGGCGGCGACCGTGGCGAGCACCCCGGTCTTGTCGGCCACGTCGAGACGGATCTGGAAGTGGCTGACCGCGGCCTCCGGCGACAGCACCGGCAGGTCGGCGTAGACCGACTCGGCCGGGGCCCGCCCACCGCTGACCCGGTGCCGGGCCGCCGCGACCACGTCGCCCAGCACGGCCGAGGCCGTCGGCACCCCGCCGGCACCCTGGCCGTAGAACATGAGCGGGCCCGCCGCCTCAGACTCGACGAACACCGCGTTGAACGCCCCGCGCACCCCCGCCAGCGGATGCGCCAGGGGCACCAGCGCCGGGTGCACCCGCACCGAGACCCCCTCGTCGAGGCGCTCGGCCACCGCGAGCAGCTTCAGCACGTGCCCGGTGCGCTCGGCCCAGGCCACGTCGTCCGAGGTCAGCCCCGTGATCCCCTCGCGGGAGACGTCGTCGAGGCTGACCCTGGTGTGGAAGGCGAGAGAGGCGAGGATCGCTGCCTTGGCGGCGGCGTCGTAACCCTCGACGTCGGCCGTCGGGTCGGCCTCGGCGTAGCCCAGGCGCTGGGCGTCCGCGACCGCCGTGTCCAGGTCCAGGCGGTCGGTGGTCATGGTGTCGAGCACGTAGTTGGTGGTGCCGTTGACGATGCCCAGCACCCGGCGCACCTTGTCGCCCATCATCGACTCGCGCACCGCACGCACCACCGGGATGGCTCCCGCGACGGCGGCCTCGTAGTACAGGTCCACCCCCGCCGCGGCCGCCGCGTCGTACAGGGTCGGGCCGTCGGCAGCGAGAAGGGCCTTGTTCGCGGTGACCACCGACGCCCCCGACGCCATGGCCGAGAGCATCAGCGAGCGTGCGGGCTCGATCCCGCCGATGAGCTCCACGACGATGTCCGCCCTGGTCACGAGCCCTGCCGCGTCGTCGGTGACCAGGCTCGCGTCGACCCCCAGGCTCGTCACCCGGGACGGGTCGCGCTCCGCCACCCCGACCAGCTCCAGCCGCTCGCCGGCCCGAGCGGCCAGGTCGTCGCCCTGCGTGGTGAGCAACCGCACCACCTGCGAACCGACGGTGCCACAACCCACCACAGCAACACGCAACGACACGACCCGACCTCTCTCCAGACGACGGCACCCAGGATAGGCGCCCTGCCCGCCCACGCCCGCCCACGACGACCGGTGAGACGCTACCCGGGCATGCGGCCTCGACCGGCTCCGAGACGGCCTGCTGCGTCCCTTCCTGACCGGTGCGCGGACCGGTGTCGCCTCACCCTGGTCCTGTCGAGCACCCCCGCTCGTCCACGTTCGCGAGGCAGGTGGCCCTGGTGATGGAGCGACGCGCTTCGAGCACCGCAAGCGTCGCGAGCGTCACGGCCACGACACCCATCACCACGGTGAGCGGGTGGACGACCCTGAGCACGAGCGGCTGGAGCGCGAGCCACCCGACCAGGACGACACCCGCACCCAGGGCCGGCAACCACCATCGACGGGGCCACCGGAGCGCGACGACGAGAGCCACAGCCATGGGGATGCCGACGCACAAGGCCAGCGCGAGCCCAGGGCCGAACCACGTGGTGAAGGGTGTCCGGGCGAGGAGGTCGTCGCCAAGGTCCATCGTGCCCATCATCATGGGGGCAGCCCCGGCGACGACCCCGACCAGGACGAAGACCTCCAGGCCCACGGCGACGCGTCTGAACAGGTCGGGGTGCTGACTGCGCGGCACAAGCCCTCCTCGAGATTAGTGATCGGCCCAGCGAGACACGTGGTCAGCGACGTCGGCTCGTCTCTCGACGCGCTCGACGGCCTGGCAGGCCTGGTGCGCGAGGCCGTGGCAGACCTGGAAGCGAACGGGGAGCCGGAACCGGTGCCCGCGCCTCGTGAGCTGAAGACGAACCGTCCCCAGCCCACATACGCAGCCCCTGCTCCCCTAGGGTTAGGCGAAGAGCGTGCCGACATGCTCGCACCCGGGCGCATCGTACAACCATGAGCAACGTCACGAGCACGCCCGAGAACCCTCCGGCGTGCGGCCGGAGAAGACGGACAGCAACGTCGCCACGAGCAGCGGCTGACCTCGCGGCTGATCTCGTGATCGCCTCCCGAGGCCATCAGGTGATCTGGTTCTGCGATGCCTACGCCTGATGCTGCTACCTCGACAGCGCGTCGCGGACCGGAGCGCCAAGGTGTCAGGAGGGTCGCTGGCTCACCATTTCATGACTACAATTGTGTACATGACGACGTTGCCGCTGGCTGAGGTTCGCAAGAGCCTGTCCAGGCTCATCGATGCCACTGTGGCGACGCACGAGCGGGTCGAGGTGACTCGGAACGGCCGGCGGGAGGCGGTGCTGCTCAGCGCCGACGACTTCGACGGGCTGATGGAGACGCTCGACGTGCTGTCCGACGCCGACGCGGTGCGCGAGCTGGTGCAGGCCCGTCGGGAGATGGCCGAAGGCACCTGGTTCAGCAACGACGACGTGGCGGCGGCCATGCGCCAGACGGGGCGCCTGTGACCTACGAGGTGCGCTGGTCGCGCCAGGCCCGGCGAGCCCTGACCGATGATCTGCCCGAAGCGGTCGCGGCTGCCTGCTGGGCGTTCGTCGTCGGGCCGCTGGCCGAGAACCCGCACCGCGTCGGCAAACCTCTGCACCCACCCCTCGCGCCGTCGTGGTCGGCACGGCGCGGTGAGTTCCGGGTGGTCTACGACATCGACGACACCGTGGTGACGATCGACATCATCCGCATCCAGCATCGTCGAGACGCCTACCGGACCTGAGACCAGCAGGCATGGTCGAGTCGCAGGCACACCTTCTGCCGACGGCACACCGAGCAGTCGTGCGGTCAGCCCCGGTCGAGGGCCAGGAGGTCAGCCTCGGTCTCGCGGCGGACGATCTCGCGGGAGACGCCGTCGCGCACGGACACCACGGGGGGGCGGGGCACGAGGTTGTAGCTGGAGGCCATCGAGCGGCCGTAGGCGCCGGTGGCCGCGACCGCCAGGAGGTCGCCTCGGCGCAGGTCTGCGGGGAGGTAGCAGTCGCGCACGACGATGTCGCCGGACTCGCAGTGCTTGCCGACCACGCGGGCCAGCATCGTCTCGGCCGAGCTCGTCCTGTTCGCGAGCACCGCGTGGTAGTCCGCCTTGTACAAGGCCGGGCGGAGGTTGTCGCTCATGCCGCCGTCGACAGAGACGTAGGTGCGCACCGTGCCGTCGGCCAGCCGCACAGGCTTGATCGTGCCGACCGTGTACAGCGTGATCCCGGGCGGGCCGACGATCGTGCGGCCCGGCTCGAAGGAGAACCTCGGCAGCGGCACGCCCAGCTCGTCAGCGCTGGCAGCCGCCGCCGCGGCCAGGTCTTTGGCGATCCGTGTCGGCTCCAGCGCGACGTCACCGGGCAGGTAGGCGATGCCGAACCCGCCACCGAGGTCCACCTCGGGCACCAGGACACCGGTCTGCGCGGCGATCTCCGCACGCAGACGCAGCACCCGGGTCAGCGCGGCGACGAACCCGCCGGGGTCGAGGATCTGCGAGCCGATGTGAGAGTGGATGCCGATCAGCTCCAGCTCAGGCCTGGCCAGCACCGCGCGCACCACCGCCACCGCCGGGCTGTCCGACCCGTCAGGACCGGGCACGATCGACAGGCCGAACTTCTGGTCCTCGTGGCTGGTCGCGATGTACTCGTGACCACCGGCGTGCACCCCCGTGGTCACCCGGACCATCACCCGGACCGGGCCTCGGCTGCGCACCGCCGCCTGGTCGGCGATCCGGTCCACCTCGTCGGGCGCGTCGATGACGAGACGCGCCACCCCGGCGTCCAGCGCCCGGGCGATCTCCGCGTCGGACTTGTTGTTGCCGTGCAGCCCGATCCGCTCCCCCGGCACCCCGGCGAACAGCGCGACCCCCAGCTCGCCACCGGTCGCGGTGTCGATGAACAGGCCCTCGTCGTGCACCCAGCGGGCCACGGCGACCGACAGGAACGCCTTCCCCGCGTAGTACACGTCGACCCCGACACCGAGCTCGGCGAACGCGGACTCCAGGGCGCAGCGCAGCTCGCGGGCCCGCGCACGCACGTCTGACTCGTCCAGCACGTAGGCCGGGGTGCCGTGAGCCTCGGCCAGACGGCGCACGTCGACGCCGCCGACGACCAGCGCGCCGTCGTCGCCCCGCCGTGCCGTGGCCGGCCAGGGCGACCCCAGAGCAGCCCCCACCTCGGCGGCCCCGCTCACATCCGCTCCGGTGCGCTCACCCCGAGCAGGCCCAGCGCGGAGGCCAGCACCTGTCGGGTCGCGTCGTTGAGCCACAGCCTGGTGCGGTGCACGTCACCGACCTCCTCGTCACCGAACGGCATCACTCGCCGTTGGTCGTACCACTTGTGGTAAGCCCCGGCGACCTCCTCGGCGTACCGCGCCACCCGGTGCGGCTCACGCTCCGTGGCGGCGTGCTCGACCACCCGGGGCAGCTCGGCGAGCAGACCCAGCAGCACCGCCTCCGACTCGTGGTCCAGCAGGCCCGCGTCGAACCCGTCCTCGCGGCGCACCCCGGCCGCGTCGGCGTTGCGGGCGACGCTCGCCGTGCGGGCGTGCGCGTACTGCACGTAGTAGACCGGGTTCTCGTTGCTGGCCTTGACCAGCAGGTCCAGGTCCAGGTCGATCGAGGTGTCGTAGGACGAGCGGGCCAGCGCGTACCGCGCCGCGTCCACCCCGACCGCGTCCACCAGGTCGTCGATGGTGACCACCGTCCCGGCCCGCTTGGACATGCGCACCGGCTGGCCGTCCTTGACCAGGTTCACCAGCTGGCCGATGAGGATCTCCAGGTTGACGTGCGGGGTGTCGCCGAAGGCCGCGCACACCGCCATCATCCGGGCGACGTACCCGTGGTGGTCGGCGCCGAGCATGATGACGACACGATCGAAGCCGCGCTCGCGCTTGTCCAGGTAGTAGGCGATGTCCCCGGCGATATAGGCGGCCTGGCCGTCGGACTTGACGACCACCCTGTCCTTGTCGTCACCGAACGACGTGGTGCGCAGCCAGGTGGCCCCGTCGGCCTCGTAGACGTGGCCCGCCTCGCGCAGCCGGGCCACCGCGCGCTCCACGGCGCCCGAGGCGTGCAACGAGTCCTCGTGGAAGTACACGTCGAAGTCCACGCCGAAACCATGCAGCGACTGCTTGATCTCGTCGAACATCAGCGCCACGCCACGCTGGCGGAACACCTCGGTCGCCTCGGCGGCGTCCAGGGCTCGTGGGTCCGGTTCTCCTGCGGCCGCCGCGTCAGCGACCACCCGCTCGCAGATGTCGGCGATGTACTGGCCACCGTAACCGTCCTCCGGCGGCTCCTGGCCGAGAGCCCGCGCCAGCAGCGACCGGGCGAAGCGGTCGATCTGCGCGCCGTGGTCGTTGAAGTAGTACTCGCGAGCCACCTGCGCCCCGGCCGCGGTCATGACACGGGCCAGGGAGTCCCCGACCGCCGCCCAGCGCACCCCGCCGATGTGCAGCGGACCCGTCGGGTTGGCCGAGACGAACTCCAGGTTGACCCGCACCCCGGCCAGCGCCTCGCCGCGACCGTAGGCCGGGCCGCGCTCGACGATCGTGCGAGCCAGCTCGCCGGCCGCCGCCGCGTCCAGCCGGATGTTCAAGAAACCCGGGCCGGCGACGTCCACCGACGCCACCCCAGCGACCGTGCCGACCCGCTCAGCGAGCCCGGCGGCGAGCGCCCGGGGGTTGGTCCCCGCCTTCTTCGCCAGCTGCAGCGCCACGTTGGTCGCCCAGTCGCCGTGCTCACGAGACCGGGGTCGCTCCAGGTGCACCTGTGCGGGGACGTCGGCGGCATCCAGGGCCAAGGCGCCGTCGGCGACGGCGTCGAGGAGCGCGGCACGCAGAGCGGCGGCGAGCTGGTCGGGGGTCACCGGGTCAGCCTACCGAGAGCCCCGCACGGCGATCTCGCTGGGCTGGTGCTCGCTGGGCCGGCTCGACGGGCAGACTGTCGAGGGCTCGAGCCCGGAGACAGTCACGAGGGTCGCCCAGGAGGCGGAGGTCTCGGGCAGATCGACCAGCGACAGGAGCGACCGACGACAGAGCTGGTCGATCGCCCCCGCGGCGACGGCGATCGTGCAAGACTTCGCCTGGTGCTCGGACAAGGAGGTTGACCGTGGCGCGGCGACCAGGACTGATCGACTCTGCCGTGGAGGCGCTGCGCGCGCGGATCGTGTCCGGCGAGTGGCCGGTCGGGGCCCGCATCCCCACCGAGCCGTCCTTGGTCGAGATGCTCGGGGTGGGCCGCAACACCGTGCGCGAGGCTGTGCAGTCGCTGGTGCACTCGGGCCTGCTGGAACGGCGCCAGGGCTCGGGCACCTACGTCGTGGGCACCTCCGAGCTGGCGGTGACCATGAGCCGCGAGGTCGCCAGCGCCAGCCAGCCCGACGTGGTCGAGGTGCGCCGTGCGCTCGAGGTCGAGGCGGCCCGCCTGGCCGCCTGCCGATGCACCCCTGGCGAGGCCGCTGCGATCACCAAGGCCCGCGACGACCGCGAGGACGCCTACGACAGCGGCGACCTGGAGCGCATGGTCGCCACCGACCTGGCGCTGCACCGCACCATCGTCCGCGCCTCGGGCAACCCGCTCCTCATCGAGCTGTACGACAACCTCATCGACGCCATCAGCGCGAACATCCGCTTCAACTTCGTCACCGCCGCCGAGACCCACGGCGGCCACGCCCACGACGGCCTGGTCGCCGCGATCGTCTCGCACGACCCCGGGGCCGCCGGCCAAGAGACCGCCGACTACCTCTCGGCCCTGCTGGACGAACCCGACTGCTGATACTCTTGCTCTCCGCGCGCCTGTAGCTCAGTGGATAGAGCGTCTGCCTCCGGAGCAGAAGGTCGTAGGTTCGAATCCTGTCAGGCGCACCGACTCCCTACCAGCCACGTCGTCCCACGCTTCCACCGAGAGACGCCACCGCCGCCCCCTCTCCCCCACCAGACTCCCCATCACTGCCCCGCGTACTGGGCCAGCGCGGCGGCCGCCAGGTTCAGCGCATCGTCGTGCGGGCGGGCGTACAGGTTGGTCACCGCGATGTCGTGATGCCCCAGGATGTCGCGCACTACGTGCACCGGGACACCAGCAGCGAGCAGGTTGGTGGCAGCCGTGGCACGCAGGTCATGCACACGGAACCCGGGATAGCCGAGCCGCGCTACCAGCACCGGCCAACCGACCTTCCTCTTCAGCACGTTGGGCCGAAGGACCTTGCCACGCCGGGACTCGAAGACAAGAGCGTCACGAGCCCGACCCGCTGTGAGTTCCCGCAGAGGATCGACCAGGTGACGAGGAAGCGGCACGACCCTGGACAGGCCCGACTTCGGCCGCCCCCACACCAGGTTCCCGTCACGCCACCGACCTGCCGGCAGCACAGTCTCTGCCTCGTCCAAGGTGACCTCGGTGACCTGCCGCTGGACCACGATCACACCTCGGATGAAGTCAACATCTCCGACCTGAAGACCAGCGGCCTCCCCATAGCGCAGACCCGCCGACCCCATCAGGTCCACCATCAACGCATACGTCACGCCGAGGGGGATGACCCGGATGGACTCGACCAGCAACGCCAGGTCCGCAGGCGTCAACGTCTGACCGACCTTCCGATCCCGACGAGCCTGCACATCACCCGGTGGGCGAGATGCGATCCGCGCCGGGTTCGACGGCAGCAGACCATCACGAACTGCGACCGTCAGAACTGCCGACAGAGCAAGCCGGGCCTGACGCACGGTAGAAGGCTTAGCCCCCTCTGCCGCCCAGAGCGCCTGGGCTCGCTCGACATCTCCGACCGAGAGACGACCGACCTTGACCGTCCCGAGCGTCGGGAGGACACGATTTCTCCACCCTCGCCTGTAGTGGTCGAATGTCTTGGGGCTCAGCCTCGCGCGCAGCACCGGTTCTGCGCGTTCCCACAGACCTGACTCGGCCAGCACCGTTCGTTCCAGGTCAATGCTCTTTCCGCGGGCCGTCTGACGTTGCTCACGTTCCCACGACTCAGCGGCGCGTCTGGTCTGGAACTCTTTTTCCAGCTGCCGACGCGGGCCAAGAGGCGGCACGATCCACACCCGCCCTCGCCATACAGTGCGCCCGTCCGGGTACACCCGCTTCGTGACGCTCACACCGCCGTCCGCTCCCCGTGGGAACAGATGAACGCCTCGACATCCTTGGCAAGCCACCTCCACGCTCGACCGACCTTCCACCCACGCGGGATAGACCTGTGCTTCCGTCGCGCAAGGTCTTGCAGCGTGCTCTCCGGAATACGCAACATCGCTGCTACCTCAGCCTGCGTCAGTATCTCTGGCATCGTTCTCACCTCTCTGTCCGTGTCGTCTCTTGCTGTTGTTGCGCTCTCCACTGTGCGTACTCGCGGGCTCGGGCAGCAGCGGCCAGCGCAAGAGCGGTGTCTCCGGGGTTGGTCCAGCCTGTTCCGACGTAGGCCCAGGTGCCGATGACGAGGGTGGTCTCGTCGTCGGCCATGAGACGCGCTTCGAGGTCTGCGGTGTCGATCCGGACTCCGGCAGCACGAAACCGCTGGAACCTGGCTCGGGCTCGTCGTAGCGCGGTGAGTGTGACCGAGTAGCGCCTAGATTTGGTGGCGAAGTGGCCTCGGAAGCCGAGCATGTGAGCCCAGCGACGTAGGAGCCGGTAGGGGCTGTCGACGCACTGGCCGCAGACGCATCCCTCGTCGTCGTCGGGGTCTGGTCCGGTGGTTCGGCACGCGGTGGTGGCGCGTTCGGCGAGCAGGTAGCACCAGAAGCGCAGCCGGGTCAGGTGGGCGCGAGTGCCGGTGTCGGTGGTGGCCGACTTGGTGGCGTACTTGGCGAGGTAGGCCGCGACCGCTTCCCCGGTCAGGTCTGCTGGCCCGATCCCTGCCCGAACGGTGCGTACGTCGATCTGGCGTCCGAAGCGCAAAGTACGGCCGGTGTCAGCGTCGTCTACCGGGGGTGCGTCGTAGGAGACCTGGGCAGCGGCGGTGCGCACCAAGTCGGCTAGCGTGATGCCGTCGACCGGAGAAGGCGACCCGGGTCCGTCGGGTCCGTCAGCGCGGATCAGGGCGTGGAAGTGGACCAGCCCTCGGGCTTGAAACTCGGCGACCTTGGCGAACTGCACCGAGGCGACCTGCCGCAGCTGTGATTGTGGGACGCTGAGGCGGGCTGCCAGGCTCCGGCGTAGCGCGATGGTGAACCTGCGCCACAGCTCTGGTGCCCACCACTGCCACACGACGGCTGAGGTCCAGTCGTAGCAGTCCTCGCAGAACGGCGCCCCGCCAGTGGGATCGGTGTCGGTGTGCTGGGTATTGCACCACTGGGGACGCCCATGGGGGCACAGCCCTCGTCCGGCCGGTCGGCACCGTGCACCGTTGCGCGCTCCGTGGACGCGACCGAACGAAGGGGCGGTGAGGGTGGCGAACACCAGCGGGCTAGAAGCCACGGACTCAGGGACGCTCTTGCCGCCCTGGACCCCGGTGCGCACCACCTCGAAGGTGTCTCGGGCATACAGCCGCGAGCAGGCGGGGCACACGTCGGCACGGCGATTCCCGCACGGTCTCCACAGCACACCCAACGGCTGGTCGGCCGAGTTGATCTGACTCAGCACCTCCCCGGTGGCGGCGGCGATGGTCACCGACGACCCGACCAGACGCACTGGCCTCACACAGTGACGCACCGACGCCGCAGCGGCAGCGAACGAGTCCATAGAGCCGTCCGCGATCCGGGCGACGACCCCTGCCGCTGCCTGTGGTGTGAGGTCTGGCAGGTCCAGCGGCGCGGTCTCGCCGAACCCGGGGAAGGTGGTGCTCACCGGATCGGCCAGGGCCGCACCGGGCGGGTTCCGGTGATGGTCTTCCGCTCCCAGGGCAGAGCATCCCGGGCATCCTGGGCCACCTCGGCCAGCAAGGCGCAGGCTGCGCGGTGGTCCGCGGTGCTCATGCTGCTTCACCCACCGAAGACGGGATGTCGTCGGGCGTCGGCGGCACGTAGGCGTAGTCAGAGGCCATGGAGCGGATGTCGGTGTCTTCGATCCACCCGAACCGGACCCTCACGGGCAGGGCGTCTCCGTCACCGAGGACCCAGGCGACGCCGGGTGTGCTGTGGCTGATCTGGTCGCAGACAGCACCTCGTGCGCGCGCACCGCTGCCGAGCAGCAGGTCAACCTCGCCCGCTTCGTTCAGACGCATGCCGATGCGGATCGTGAACAGCCCACGCAGCCCAAGGACTTCCTTGCGAGGGTCCTGGACCGCTCCGACGACACTGATGGCCATCGCCCGGCCCTGGCTGAGCAGCAAGGCCAACGCCGTGTCGATGCGTCTGCGCGCAGGGGCCGGTGCCCAGGCGGTCAGCGCCGCGAGTTCGTCGATCAGCAGCACGATCAGCGGCTCGTTCTCGGTCGGGGTGTGCCGACGTGAGACCCCGCGCATCGAGTCCTTGCGCCGGTCCATGACCCGCACCAGGTCTTCGATCAGGTCCGCAGCCGCGTCAGGGTCGGCCTTGTCCACGACCCGGTAGAACAGCCCGCCGCCGTAGGACAGCTCCAGCGCCTTGGGGTCCAGACCCCACAGCTGTACCCGACCCGTCCGCACCGCCGGGGTCAGCGCGTGGATGATCGACCACAGCACCGATGCCTTGCCTGCACCGGTAGCGCCGCCGACGAGCACGTGCTGGCCGAGCAGGGGCAGACGCCACGCCTGTCCGCCCTCTGCGACCGCGACGGGCAGCGCGGCCAGGTCCACGACCGGATCTGGTGCGGGCACCTGGGCTGTGCCCGCCAGCGCATCGGTGCGGATCGCGGTGACATCGAGCATCAGCCGGGACCGACGCCACCGGGACCGTTCGACAGGGCGGAGCCGTAGATCTTCCACGCCGAGCGCTTGGCACAGCGCCGGAATCTCGGCCGTCCACCGGTCCAAGGTCTGCCCGGGCAGCATCCGCACCCGGAACCGGTCGGTGCCCTTGGTAGAGACCACGGCCGAGCGGGCCGGGAAGGCCCGTGCGATGTCCTCGCGACTGAGGCTGCCCGAGGAGGAGGGGCCGTCCAGGCCGACCGAGCCGGTCGCGGCATACCAGCGGCGCTTGTAGACCCAGAACCCGCGCCAGGCGCCTCGGACCCGCTGGGTCACCCACCGGTCGAACGACCCCGGCCAACGCACCCGCCAGGCGATCAGAACCCCGATCACCAGGGCGGCGACCAGCAGGAGCAGCCAACCCCGGCCCCCGTGGACCATCCAGGCCACACCCGCCGGTGCGACCACCCCGGCCAGGCGCCACGGGCGTGAGACCAGCCACCACAGCGCACGTACGTACATGTACATCACGTCAGTCCGCCTCTCTGTCGCGATAGCCCGCCAGGGCCAAGGCCTCGTCTACCGGCAACCCGTCAGCCAGAGCCCGAGCCAGCCGACGACCATCACCCGAAGGCCCGTCAGGAAGGTCGAACAGCGGCACCATCTCCCACGCCGGGGTGCCCATCAGGTCACCGGCTCCCACACCAGGACCCGGAGCAGCCCGACCACGACCTGCACCGACCAGCACCATCAGAGGAAAGCAGTTGCTCTTGATCAGCGGGCAGGCGCAGGTGCTCAGCCAGGCGCGCGGTCGCGACGACCTTCACCTCGATGCCGTCCGGCCCGACCCACGTGGACTCCCCGTCTTGGCTGTACAGGAACAGGGTGTGAACCTCAGGGTGCCTGACCGGCTCCCCGACAGCCTCGGCCTGCTGAGCCAGCCAGCCCAGGGCGTGCGCCGCGGTCACCATCCGGCTCACGCCATCGACCACATTCGCCGTCATCGCGCCCATGGCCGATCACGCAGCCTTCGCCTCAGACGCGGGGTCCTTGACCGAGGCAGAGGCGCTGCGGAAGCCAGCAGCGCGCAGCGACCAGGCCAGGCGCGGCCTGGGGCCGTTGTCGTCCACGTACGGGGTCGCCGTCAGGCCGACGAACTCCACCGGCGTGAACGGCAGGCCGGACTTGTTCGCCGGGGGCACCGGCTGGTGGTCGGCCGCGATCTTCACCGTCACCGTCGCGTCCTTGCGCCCTGCCTCGAGGTCAGCGTCGATGACCTGGCACGACCACACCGGCTGACCCGTGTCCTTGTCCTTGGCCTGCGGACGAGTCCCGTCCGAGCGCTGCGCCGCGTCGAAGTCGGCCACCGGCTCCACACCACCGCGCAGGTACGCCCCGTGAGGGAACATGTCGCCGTGCTGGACCTTGAGCCTCCGCTGCATCGCCATCTCGATCACCTTTCGTTTATGCCTCTAAACCTCGGGTCGATCCGACCCTCTCGTCGGTTTAGGGGTCTGAACCCAGACTAGCGGCAGGCCTTGTGTGTGTCAAGGGGTCTAAACTTCAGTTCCCGAACTCAAAGTGCCACGGTTCAGGCTTGCTGCCGCTGGCCTGTGCCCATGCTGGCGGGTGCCAGCCGTGGTGGGGGCCGTTGGTGACCATCCATGCGTGCTGGGGGGTGCCGAAGGACTGGACGCCTCCACCGAGGTCTACTGCGACGGCCCAGCCGTGCTGGGAGGTGCCGGGGGTCGCTGCCAGACGTGGCTTGGCTGCCTTGAGAGCGACCTGCTGGGCATAGGTGCGGTAGCTGTCGGTGATCGTGAGGTTCCGGCCGAACACAGCCCGGTACTCGACGTTAAGCGCTTCGAGCGCAGCGGCAGCGTCAGGCCGTAGACGATGGCTGGGTGCCCAGGTGAGCGCTGTGAGCTCGTCGTGCGGGATGCGGCCGTTCTGGTGTCCGCCCCAGGCTCCGAGGCTGCCCATGCTGGTGATGGTGCTCATGGCGATGCTGGCACGGCGCTCGAAGGCCGACGAGCAGAACGCCTCGACATCGACCCCGTCAGCGGCCAGGGTGGTCGCGTCGGTGCCCTCTGCCCGGTAGGAGCCGAGCCCTGTCGGGTCGACCGACCCGGGGGTTCCCAGGATGCCGGAGACGATGACCTGGGCGCGGTCTTCGTGGTCGGCGTAGGCGTCGGGGAACCCCGAGCGCTGCACGCTCTGCGCAGCGGCAGTGATGCTCATCTGTTCCCACCCGTCCACGTCGAGCAGACCTCGCGGCTCTGTTCGACCTGTTGCCGGGTCGTGGTGCGGCGACTCGGAGCCGCCGAAGAAGGCCCGGGCGGCGATGGTCACGTCTTGGAGGTCGGTCGGGGTGCCCCAGCCCTGGGATGGGCGTTGCTGGAACACCCCGAGGCTGTCGCGGTCGCCGTGGTCGAGGTTGCGCAGCCCGGACTCTTGCAGCGCGGTGGCCACCGCGACGACCAGGCCCCGCTCAGGAACCCCAGCGGCACGACCGGCAGCCACGATGGCCTGGGCGACGCTCACCTGCTCGTCCTCGTCGGGGCCGAACCCGGACACCCTCCCACCGGTCGGTACGGCCGGTGGGAGGCCGAGCGGGTCTACCTGGTAGCCCAGGTCTGCGCAGATCGGCACCATCGCTGCTTCTGCCGAGCCCATCGCGGCAGACGCGACCAGCATCTCCGCACCCATCAGCCCGACCACGGGCACCGCAACGGCCACGATGCTCAACCCGATCAGCGCGCGTCGCATCAGGAAGGAGCCATCGGTGACCGGTCCAGCGACACGGTGTCGACCAGCCAGACCCCGTTCTTGGCGTTGACCAGGCTGACCTTGATCTGGCCGATATCTGTCGGCACCCAGAGCATGGCGCTGTCCCCTTCGAGATAGGTGCGCATGATCGCAGGTCCATCGATCTGCAACGGTTGAGTGTTAGCCGGGTTCACGGTCTTGAGAGTCTCGTAGCACCGACCGGTGACGTACGGGGCGACCCCTGCGAGCCATTCGTGCCGAGGTAGTTCAGGGCGCCCCCAGGCTTCGAGGTAGGCCACGGCGACCTGCGCGGCTGCCAACTCGACCGCCTGCTCGGTCCCTTGTACGGGGCCGGTGTCCAAGGACTGCGGGTAGGTGACCTGTTCGCTGTCGCCCATCAGCGGCGGCGGTGTCGGTGGTGCTCCGGTCGGGCTGGTCGCCGTCGCGGCCGGGGTGGGTGCTGCGGTGTCCGGTGCGCTGGTCAAGCACTGTGCGACCAGCACCAGCACGAGCACGGCGACAGCGGTGCCGAACAACCGGCGCGGCGAGTACATCACCCACCTCAGCGGAGCCTTGACGATGTTCATCAGGTGACCTTCCCTTGATTTGATCCACCAGACCTCGACCTGGACCTAGCAGCCTCGACAACGACCTGGGCAGCAAGTTTCATCGCCGCAGCCTTGACCCTCCTCTTCTGGTCTTCCTGCGAAGACGTGCGAGACACCCTCGATCCCTGACCTTCTGGGACCCGGCGCTCTGAGGGTCGCGTGCGCTGACGGCGGGTCTGCCTCTCTGAACGAGGACGATCCTGCGGGCTCGCCTTCTCACGGTCGCGGGCTGGACGAGTCTGTGGGCGATGACCTGCCACTCGTTTCTTGCGGCGCCGTTCAGGACCTGATCGGTCGCCTCGCCTGGAGGACCGGTGGCGGCCTTCTTTCTTCCGTGGGCTTCGGTACACCGGCCCGTCCTCACGGTCTTGTTCTCCGTCGTTGCGACGGTCGCGTTTTTGTCGGCGCCCTCGGTTCTCACGAGCATCTTTCTTCTCGTTCCGGTCGCGTCGCCATGCCTGGTGCCTACGTCGAACCTGACCGATCCTGGCGTGTCCGCCCCGCATCAGTTGTCGGACGGTCGCAGCACCGCGCGGCCGTAGGATCGAGTACAGCAGCATCGGGACCATGATCCCGATGATGATGCCCAGGGCTCCGCGTCCGATGACGGCCGTGACGATGATCAGGTTCACCAAGGCGGCAGCGAAGAACACCGGACCGAGAACGATGATCTTGGCTATCTTGCCGACGACGGACATCATCCACCCCGACAAAGGGTAGAGCATGCCGAAGACACCCAGCGCTGGTGATATGGGGATCAGAACTCTAATCGCCAGATAGGACACCACGATGAAGAATCCTGCGACGACCAGGAAAAACATGGAAGAGGCGACCGAGAACAGTGCCATGACCGCGCCGTCCCAGCGCCCCTGGTTCCCGGTCAACTGCCGGTAGGCGGCAGCGTCGACTTCTTCAACTTTTGCTGCCGTGGTGGTCCACAGCGCTTGCTTCTGCTCGATGATGGTTGCGCCTCGTCCTGCGTCGACCAGCCCAGCCTCGCGCCACGACAGGTGCGACGCGCGGAACAGATCCGGACCGTGCTCGCTCGCCACAGCACTCGTCGAAGAGCCCAGGGCTCCTTCGAGCCAGGACTTGTAGAGAGTGTTCCTGTTGATGATGTCCAACTGCCAGTCGATGGCACGCTGAGCCGCATCCTCCGACCCGGGTGCCACGTAGTCAGGGGAGTACGGCGGCGGCGGAGGGGGCAGCTGCCCTCGTGCAGCCGTGCTCACGGCCTCCTGGATCACCCCGTCCACAGCACGAGCCGTCTCGACCGGGTACGACATCAGGTAAGTGGAAGAAGCCAGGACCAGCACCGCCCACCCCGCAGCCGTGATCGTCTTGGGCGCGTCCGCCTTCGACGCCCCCCACAAGAGCAAGCACCCGACGAGGAGCACGACCGGTGTGAACCACGGCGCGAAGAATCCCTCGCGCAGCGCTACCGTCGCCTCTCTCATCGCATCGTCCAGCCATTGAAGAAAGACCGGAGATATCACGATGTTGAACTCTGAGTGGGTCAGAGCATTGACCGATGCCGCTGCTCCCAAGAGCATGTTCGCGACCCCTGTGCTCATCGACGCAGGTGTCCCCCAGCCCAGCAGGCACCCGGTGTCGTACGTGGTCCAGCGGTACCCGTAGCCGTAGACCTCGGCGATCGTCGTCGTGGACCCAGGCGCGAACGGGTCGCCCTCGCCTGCCGAGACCACGGCGTTGAGGTCGGTGAGGTCCACAGGCGCGGATGCGGGTCTGGTGTACAGCAGCCCTGGGATTCCAGCGTCAGGGCGAGCCGGTGTCGGCGCAGACACACACCTCTTCGTCGCTATCGTGCTAGACGTGTCGGCCTGCGCGGCGGGCGGCATCACGGCGATCCCCGTCAACGCCAGCAGCGATGCGAGCCCGACGACGACGAACAGCCTCGGACTTGCCATGGCCTGGCGTATCCGTCGCATGTCAGGCTACCTCGACGGGTCGAGACCGTGGGGCTCTGGTCGGGTCGGCGGTGGTGTTCAACGCCTCGACCAGTTCCAGGTGCGCGGAGAAGTCAACGACGATCTTCTCCATCCCGCCTTGCCCGTCGATGCCACCCATGCCGTCCTTGAACACGAACTCACGCGGCCTGCCCTTGCGGGAATCTCGACGTGAGTGGGCCGACAGGCCGGAGAAGGTGCTCTCGTACCCGGCACCGCGCGGCAGCCCCAGAAGATCGCATGCGGCCGCTTGGGCCTCGGCGTCGATGGTTCGTCCGACGAATGCCGATCCGATGAGGTTGTTCACCTGCTGACCGATCACCCGATCGGCGTTCTGCGTCAACACGAGCGCCGCGATGTTGTTCTTCCGGGAGTCGGTCGATATCTTCTGCACCAGACCTGAGCCAGAGCCGGTCTTGGTGATCTCGTGCATCTCGTCCAGAAGGATGCCCTTGCGTTCGTGCCTGCCGCGCAGCAAGGCGCCCCGTAGCGTGGCCCAGGCTGCGAGTGACAAGATCGGGCGGGTCAACAACTCCGAGGTTCCCCACTCTTCCAGGGGGCGACGCTCGTCGATCTCTGGCAGCCCGACGAGGCTGTAGATGACCAACCGGTGGCCTGAACTATCTAGCCAGTCCCGGCAGCCTGGCGATGGGAAGAACAGCCTGGACAGCTCACGCTCGGAGGCCTCTTGGAGTCTGCGAGCGACCATCTTCGCCAGGTCGTCACCGGTGCTCTCCAGACGGCTGATGACGTCGCGAGGTGATGCCAGGACGCCAGCCTCGACCGCGTGGATCGCGTCGCGGAGCACGCTCTGGACCTCCTCGCGCCTGCTCGTGGCAACGGGCAGGCACCAGCGCAGCGTGTCGTAGACCAGATCGCGCCGCTGCGCTGCTGCGGCCTCTTTGGCGAGGGCGAGCGCTCGGTCTGGGTCCTGCTCGTCGGTGAACTGCCGAGGGAACGGCTCTGGCACCAGCGCGTAGGGGTTCAGGGTTCCTGGGTCGGAGTTCAAGAGCCGGACAACGTGCGACACAGACCGCAGCTCGGGAAGGTCTGCAAGGCGTGCCAGCAACCCGGAGGGGTCCATGAGCGTCCATGGAGAGCCTTGCTGAACCGTCTTGTAGACGATCCCACCGCCGAGCCAGGACTTGCCGGAGCCCATCGTGCCGACGATGGGGGTGAGACCAGAGGACTCCAGCACCTCAGGGCCGTACCAGGGGTCCCAGACCACCGCTTGGGAAGCGTCAGCGACGCGGCCGAGCACGATGCCCCGGCGGTCCCCGACCTCGGTGGTGACCGCCGGGAGGCCCGCTGCGACCTTCAGCACGGGCAGGTGGCGGGTGTGGCCTCGGTTCGCGAGGGGCTGGCCAGGGACGAACTCGCGAGCCAGGCGATATTGATCCAACTCGCGGACCATCTTGATCGCCGGTCGGTACAGGTCCATGACCTGCCGCGCCCTGGACAACGCCTCTTCCTCGGTCTGGGCAGAGACCGCGATCCTGTAGTGCCCGGTGGTGCGAGTGCTCAGACCGTCGAACTCCGAGCGCATCTCGTCCTCGACGGCAGAGGCACGGTCAGCCTGTCGTTCCAACTGCTGAGGCGGGTCGATGTCGTGATCGACGGTGTAGTGCTCGATCTGGGCTCTAATCCGGTCGGTCAGGGCCACCATCTTCTTCGCGGTCTGCTGCGGGGTCTGGACCTGGTATCGCCACGACCACTCCACCGGGAACGGCAGCGCATCAGTCTTGGCCATCCACGGCTCGTGCGAGACCGGCACGTCGATATCTGCCATCGGGCCGACGCTGAGCACCACGACGTGGCGTGAAACCGTCTGCGAGCCCAGCACCGAGTGGACCCGCACCGAGTCTGCCAGCGGCACAGCCGACCAGTCCACCGCATTGACGAACTCAGCAAGATCGGTATGGGACCACGTGAACTGCTCGGCGTCCTCGGTCTGGTAGGGCATCGGACACCCGAGGGCGAAGGATCTGGCGAGCAGCCATGCCATGTCGTCACCGCGCGCAGGGATCGCCTCCAACCCTGGTCCTGCCATCACCTGGTCTAGATCGGCCAACTGGGCAGTCAGCGCGTCCTCGCGTCGCCCGATCATCGGAAGGTCCAGATCGACACCGAGGTAGACCAGTTTTTCCGCGAGGTTCCATGAGGCCAGCATCTGCTTGTCCCGCTCGACGGTCAGCAGGGCACCGGGCATCGGCCGGGGTGCGTTGCGCAGCGTCTCCTCAGCCCAAGCCTCCACCGGATACGGCCGCTCAGTCACCCGGCCATACACCGTCCGGCCTGTCAGCTCTGCCAACTGTGCAGCCTTCGCCTCGATCAGGTCCTCACCATCGGCGACAGACCTAAAACTCCACATCTGCGGGTCCAGCAGGTACCACGCGGTCACCTGCGAGTCGAACTTGGAACCGCTGATTGTGAGGTTTTCTCTCACCTCTCGCAACTTCCACTCGTTCATGGCTTCCCCTCCTCGGCCGAACGGTTACGACGAGCAAGCCAGGACTTCCCTGTCCCCAGCCCACCGACAAACGGGACGAGCCTCGATGCGTCCAGCACTCTTGGGTTGTAGCAGGGGTCCCAGAACACTGCCTGGTCTTTTGCGTTCACAGTTTCACCTTCCTGGTCGAGCGACCCCGACGACCTGGAGCGAGTTCGCCAAGCCTCACCCGCGACGACTTCAAGGACGGTCCCTTGGCCTGCGACACCGACCGATCGGCACGCCGAGCACTCACTTCGTGCACCAATACTGACGCGATCACATCCAGCGGACGCTCGGAGGAAGTCCAGTCCACGATTTTTCTCGTGAGCCACGCAACTCCGAGGACGAGCAGCCCGACAGACAGCAGCGAGTAACCGGTCGTGCGGGCCACAAGCGCCAGGCCGACGAGGAACAGCAACGGCCCCAGGAACAAGGATCTGTAGCGGAATCGTCCGATGAGGTATCCTGGCGGACCGAGGTAGGTCTGGTCCACGTTGTAGATCTCATCATCATCGGGAAGTCTCATGCTTGTACGAACAGACCGAAGACAAAGACGCCGAGTTCCTTACCCAACTTCCCGTTGTCCAGGCTCAGCACCAGGAAGGCCAGAGCGCCGACGGAAAGTCCGAGCACCGTCACGAACTTCGGCACTTTCCCGTTCGAGGCCAGACCCAACAGAACGGCAACGATAATCAAGAGCATGATCTGGATGATGTTGTCGCTGATCCACCCCGCCAAGCCCGTAGTGCCGAACTCGGCAGCCGGCAGAAGCATCTTCATGCTGCACCTCCTCAGTTGTGACGCCAATATCTGTTGCCATAGTCCAGGCACGACTGACGTCTGCGATCGGTGACTCTATACACAGACTCGGGCAAACTGGGACGAACACGCCCGCAGCGCGCAACCAGGACACCCGATCGAGCGATCTCCCTTCGTTTAGCACCCTAAACCGAGAAGGGTGGGCCGCCTTCGTGCGTTTAGGGGTATCAACTTGATGCTACCCGCCTACCGCTCGGGCGTCAAGGGGTCTAAACTAGACAGGTGTCCACACACGATGAGTTCGACAGCGTCCGTCGCGACCCAGAGCCCGTCAGCCGTGCGCGACGTGCCACTGACCTGCTCGCCATCTACAGCCAGCGATCCACAGAACTAGCCCGGCTGCGACGAGCAGCGGTCGAGGAGGCTCACGAGGCAGGCGTCGCCTACTCCGACATCGCAAAGGCCGTTGGTCTATCCAAAGGACGCATCACCCAAATCCGTGCCAGCGCACCACCGCCAGAGCGGGCGCTATTTGGAGTCGGGCCTATCACAATCATAGTGCCATCACGCTATAGCATGACAGACAGAGAGCGTCCATTGCTTGCGGCGGAGGACGTGGCGGCATCGGATGTTGCCGCACATCTGCTTTCGGACCTAGGGTTCACGACTTCATTGCAACAGATCAAACCCGAAGATGAACTCTTGCCAGGAGGCGACCTGTTTATTATTTGTGGGCCGAAGTCTGCGAGTGCTGCAGCGCTACTCATCGAACAAGACCCCCTGCTCAACATCATCGACTCGGATGGACATTGGTCTATCATCGAACGTACAACTGGGGCTATGTTCCAGTCCCCGACCGATCTCTACGGGGATAATTCTGATATTGCTTACCTGTCTCGAAGGGTTGAAAGCGGGCGAGTTATCACCCATGTTGCGGGGCTGCATGCCATCGGCTCTCTTGGGGCGGTAACACATCTTCAGAGTAGCGCTGACGTCATCTACGGCTCCGTGGGAGAAAGATCATTCAGTCTCATTGTCGCCAGTCGATACGACGGGCTGGCGATCCTTGAGACTGAAACTCGTTACGGTCCCCAGCGGTGGAACTCGTGAGGACTGTCCAGGCAATTCGACCTGGCGGCAACAGGTCGCAAGATCGGATTTTCCTGACCGAACGCGCTGTAATCATACTTGATGGCGCCACAGCGTTCACTCCTAACAAGACCTCTGCAGCGAATTACGTGGAGATTCTTGGAGTTGCCCTCGCAACTGGGCTGCGCACGCATCCTACTGCTGATCTTCGAGATATTCTCGGTGAGTCTATCGCGCATGCAGCAGCATCGCTTAAACTCTCGTCAGGTCAATCACCATCGAGCACAGTCGCGATAGTTCGTGTCGTCGGACGCGGCGCCGATGTGCTCGTGCTGGGAGATTCGCAGATTGTCACTCCCTCTGCTTCCTATCGAGACGACAGGCTCGACCGCATAGCCCCTCTCTGGCGCTCCAACTATCGGAGCAGGCTAGCCGCTGGCGGCGGATACGACGATGGGCACCGTGCGATTCTACGAGAGTTGCAGGCAGAAGAGGCACGTTGGCGAAATATCCCCGGAGGGTACTGGATCGCTGAAGCCGACCCTACCGCTGCACAGCACGCCATCGTCGCACACCTTCACGAAGTGCCTTGGCTAGTCCTCAGCACAGACGGGACCTATCGACCGCTACAGCACCTCGGCCGCGACAACTGGGCAGAGATAGCCAGAGCAGATGACGCCGCCCTATCGGCCATTCTCGACAGTCTCCACCGATGGGAGGCCGAAGAGGACCCCAACGGCCGAGCGCTCCCTCGCGCCAAACGTCACGACGACAAGGCGCTGGCTGTTGTAACCCCATGAGACCTGCCCCCTGGCCGGGCTCGCTGTGTGAGAACTTTCCTTACTGACTCAAGGCCGCCTACGGCGGCGCGGCTCCGCCGCCAGCCCTCCGGGCGTGACGGCGTAGCCGCAACGACGAAGGACGGCCCCAGCATCAGCCAGGACCGTCCGCACAGATCGAAGACCGCAGAGGTAGCCCTCTCCGGGAGCGTCAGCATCGCCTACCGCCGTGCCCCTCAGCGCGAGACGCCTGCCCCGCTCCCCCTCGGCTCCATCGGCACCAGGACAGGAACAAGCCCGCGCGGTTGGTTTCCCCACCTCTCCGGGACGAGCATCGCTACACTCCGGCCCGCCTCAAGCACCAACCTCGACACGTGACAGGGACGGTGCTCCGCACCAAGGTCCAAGACTTGGCAGGGAGTGGGGTGCTTGACCCGGACCTCCGCTCCGCTATGAGGTCCCCGGCGAGAGGATGGGGGAGGACAAGAGGCACAGACAGACTGCCCAGAACGTCCCCACCGATCTCCCCACCAAACAGCACGGGCCTCGTGCTCCCTACCTGACGTCTCGGGCGTTTCGGGCGGGCATCATCGCAGGTCACGGCCACGCGACCGAGATGCGTAGTCCTCCGGAGCAGAAGGTCGTAGGTTCGAATCCTGTCAGGCGCACTCGATCGAGGGTGGGGCATGCCCGCGTACCGCGAGCCTTGTCGCTCTCGTCATGTGTGCGGGGCCCAGCCCCGCACCCGCCGAGGGACAAGCCCCTCGGACTCCCCGTCCGTGGTCCGGCTGGTCGTTCGACCTGCCTCTCGCACGGAGCACGAGACCGAGAGCGACCTGTGCTCGCGTACCGCGAGCCTTGTCGCTCTCGTCATGTGTGCGGGGCCCAGCCCCGCACCCGCCGAGGGACAAGCCCCTCTGGCTCCCCGCGCGTGGTCCGATTCTCTGCTCGGTGTTGGGCGCGACGGGTGAGCAACCTCTGATTCTTCGTGCGTGGTCCGGCCGGTCGTTCGAGTACAGGCTGTCGCTCTCGTCGTGCTCTGCGGGGGCATGATGGTCGTCGTGGAACATCAGCTCAGCCCTCCGGAGCCGCCGGTCCTCGGAGGGGACGAGCCGATCGTCGGGCTCGGCCAGGTGACGGTGCGCGACTTCTGGTCGTGGGGGATGTCGAACCTGCGCACCAACACGTTGCGCGGCGTGCTGGCCGAGTTCATCGTGACCCGTGCCGTGGCATCGACGTCCGTCCGGCGGGTCGAGTGGGACCCCTACGACGTCGTGACGCCCGTGGGCACCCGGGTCGAGGTGAAATCGGGCGCCTACCTGCAAGGATGGGCCCAGCCGGAACTGTCCCGCATCGTCTTCACCGGCCTGAGCGCCCGGTTGCTGGACGAGGCGCTGAACACCTACACCGGGGAGCGCGGCTACAACGCCGACGTGTACTGCTTCGCGGTCCAGACAGCGACGACGCACGAGGAGTTCGATGCCCTGGACACCTCGCAGTGGCAGTTCTACGTCGCGAGTCGTGCCGCGGTCGAGGCCAAGGGCTTCAGGAGCCTCGGCCTGACGACCGTCCAGCAGATCTCTACCGGCCCGTGGACGGTCGACGAGCTCGCCGCTGCCATCGAGGGTGCGGCCGCCTGACCGAGGGCGTCGCGTTCGACAAAGTTGGCACTCCCACCGAGGGCTTTCCGGTCGCACGGGCGAGCCTGCCGACGTGGCGCCGGCCGGACCAGGTGGCTCTGGTGAGACGCTTTCGCGCCCAGAGAGACGGTTGCGAGCGCCTACCTGGCGTGGAGGCCCCTCACGGGGGGCTGGAGCTGGTGGCGCAGGGACTGCAGGTGCCGAAGAGCTCGAAGGTGTGGTTGATGTCGGTGTAGCCGTGCTCGGCGGCGATGGAGTCGACCAACGCCTCGAGATGGGTGCCCTGGATCTCGACCGTGCGGCCGCAGCGGCGGCAGACCAGGTGGTGGTGATGGTGGCCGGGACGCTCGCAGCGGCGGTAGAGGGACTCGCCGGAGTCGGTGCGCAGAGAGTCAAGCTCGCCCGCCTCGGCCATGGCGCCGAGCGTGCGGTACACGGTCGCCAGGCCGACCGGCTCGCCACGGCCGACGAGCAGGGCGTGCACCTGCTGCGCGCTGCGGAACTCGTCGAGCTCGTCGAGCAGCGCGGCGACGGCCGTGCGCTGGCGGGTGACGCGTTGACCGATCACAATCCCTCCATGAGACCTGTTCTCAGCAACGAGCCTAGATGAGAAGCGGCTGGACGACAAGAGCGAACGAGAATTATTCTCTTTAGACCGTTCGACCCCAAGGAGCTCGTATGTCCCGCCTTCGCCTCACCTTCGGCGCGCTGGCCGCCGGGGCCCTCCTGCTCTCGGCAGGCTGCTCGTCGCCGTCGGCAGACCCCACCTCGTCACCGTCGGCAGAGCCCGCTGCGGGCGACAGGCTGTCCGTCGTCGCCACGACCAACGTGTGGGGCGACGTGGTCGCCCAGGTGGGTGGGGACCACGTCGAGGTGACCTCGATCATCTCCAGCGCCGCGATCGACCCGCACTCCTACGAGGCGTCGGCCCAGGACCAGCTCAATCTCTCGAAGGCAGACCTGGTGGTCATCAACGGCGGCGGCTACGACGCCTTCGCCACCACCATGCTCTCCTCGCTCTCGGCAGCGCCTGCGGTGATCGACGCCGTCGAGGCCTCCGGCCTGGAGGGCGCGGCAGACGCCGACGGGCACGGTGACCACGACCACGGCGGTCACGACCACGGCGGCACGTTCAACGAGCACATCTGGTACGACCTGCCGACGGTCGCGAAGGTGGCCGACGCGATCGCCGCCGAGCTCGGCCGCCTCGACCCGACCAACGCCGACGCCTACACCGCGAACGCCGCGACCTTCACGGGCGAGATCGACACCCTCGTCGCGCGCACGTCGGCCCTCTCCGAGGGCCTGCACGGGACGCCGGTGGCCATGACCGAGCCCGTGCCGGGCTACCTGCTCGACGCCCTGGGCCTGGTGAACCAGACCCCGGAGGCCTTCGCCAAGGCGATCGAGAACGAGACCGACGTGCCGGTCACCGCCATGGCGCAGATGCTCGCCCTGTTCACCGACCGCAAGGTCTCCGCGCTGGTCTACAACTCCCAGACCACCGGCCCGCAGACCGAGAAGGTGCTCACCGCCGCGAAGGACGCCGGCATCCCCGTCGTCTCCGTCACCGAGATCCTGCCCGAGGGCAAGACCTACCTGACCTGGATGAGCGCCAACATCGACGCCCTCGCGACCGCGCTGAGCAGCTGACAGACCTGAGAGATCCGAGAGACCCGAGCATGAGGAAGAACGTCCTGGAGCTGCACGACGCGGCGCTGGCCTTCGGGGAGCGCACCCTCTGGTCCGGGCTGGACCTGAGCGTGGCATCTGGGGAGTTCATCACCGTGCTCGGGCCGAACGGCTCGGGCAAGACGACGCTGCTGCGCGTCGCGCTCGGCACCCAGCCGCTGGACTCCGGACGGGTGCGGGTGCTCGGCCACCCGCCCCGCCGGGGCAGCAGGGCGCTGGGCTACGTCCCCCAGCAGCGCATCGTCGACCCCGCCACCCCGGTGCGGGCCCGCGACCTGGTCCGGATGGGCATCGACGGCCACCACTGGGGCCCTGGCCGGCACTCGCTCCGCGAGCGGGTCGACGAGCTGCTCGACGCGGTGGGTGCCACGCCATATGCGGACATGCCTGTCGGCCTGCTCTCCGGCGGAGAGCAGCAGCGGGTCCGCATCGCCCAGGCCCTGGCGGCCGAGCCAGAGATCCTGCTGTGCGACGAGCCCCTGCTCTCGCTGGACCTGCGCCGCCAGGACGAGGTCACCGCGCTGATCGACGCGACCCGTCGCTCGACCGGGACGGCGGTGCTGTTCGTCACGCACGAGATCAACCCGGTGCTGCCCTACACCGACCGGGTGCTCTACCTCGGCCCGGCCGGGCACGCCGTCGGCACCCCGGACGACGTCCTCACCTCTGAGCACCTGACCCGCCTCTACGGCAGCCCCATCGACGTGATCTCCGCCCAGGGCCGGATGATCATCGTCGGCGACGACGTCCACGCCCACCACGCCGAGGAGCACCACGCATGATCGCGTCACTCGTCGGCACAGGGCTCGTCAGCGCGGGGCTCGCGAGCGCGGGCGACCCCTGGTGGGGTCAGCTGTTCAGCTTCGACAACTACGGCGAGCTGCTGGTGCTGGTCCGGGGGTCGATCGTCACCGGGGCCCTGCTCGCCCTCGTCGGCGGACTGATCGGGGTGTTCGTCATCCAGCGCGACATGGCGTTCGCGGTGCACGGGGTCTCCGAGATGTCCTTCGCCGGTGCCGCCGCGGCGCTGCTCATCGGCATCGACGTCGTCGCGGGCTCGATGGCCGGGTCGATCATCGCGGCGGTCCTCATCGGCCTGCTCGGGCAGCGAGCCCGGGAGCGAAACTCGATCATCGGTGTGCTCATGCCGTTCGGCCTGGGCCTGGGGGTGCTCTTCCTGGCCCTGTACCCGGGGCGGGCGGCCAACAAGTTCGGCCTTCTCACCGGGCAGATCGTCGCCGTGGACGAGACACGGGTGATGACCATGTCCGTCCTCGCGGCCGTCGTCATCGGTGGGCTCGTGCTGGTCTGGCGCCCGCTGACGTTCGCGAGCGTCGACCCCGAGGTCGCCAGCGCCCGGGGCGTGCCGGTGCGCGCGCTGTCCATGGTCTTCCTGGTGCTGCTCGGGCTGGCCGTGGCCATGGCGGTCCAGATCGTCGGAGCCCTGCTGGTGCTCTCCCTGCTCATCACCCCGGCCGCGGCCGCCACCAGGCTCACGGCCTCGCCCGTCTGGGTGCCGGTGCTGTCGGTGACGTTCGCCATGGTCGCCGCGGTCGGCGGGATCTTGCTGGCGCTCGGCGCGAGCGTCCCCATCAGCCCCTACATCACCACCATCTCCTTCATCATCTACCTGGTCGCACGCCGGGTCGGCACCGTCCGTCTGCGCCGTGGCTGGGTGTCTCGGGAGTCCTCCGTCCCGAGCTAGGGCGGTGTCTCCTGGTCCCGCAAGGGTTCGGGTCCCGAGGGATCGGGAGACACGCTCTGATCGAGGCCGGCCGCCCCTCGGGCTGCGGGTGGCCGGCCTCGAGGGCGAAGATGGGCCGACGCGGTGCACAGCGCACCTGTGCGAGACGAGAGGACGAGGCGATGCTCCGACACATCGTGATGTGGTCGTTCGCCGACCAGGCCGCAGGTGCTGACCGGGCGGCCAACGTGGCCAGGGCTCACGCCATGCTGACCGAGCTGGACGGCCTGGTGCCGGGGATGCGCCACCTCGAGGTCGTCGTCCCCCCGGCGCACCTGGAGCACACCCACGACCTGCTGCTGGTCGCGGACTTCGACGGCCCCGACGACCTCGCGGCCTACGCGGCCCACCCCCAGCACGTGGCCGTGGCGTCCTTCATCGGAGAGGTCCGCACCGCCCGGGCCTGCGTCGACTACGAGCGGTAGACGACCTCAGCGGCAGACGACCCGTACGGGACAGCACGCCTCAGCCAGAGCGCAGGTGGACGACGTCGCCCGCGAGCACCCGGTGCTCGGCGGCGTCGACGGTGACGACGAGCGCCCCGTCGTCGTCGAGCCGCACCGCCTGCCCGGTGAGGACCTCTCCCCCGGGCCGCTCGACGCGGACAGGCCGCCCGAGGGTGGCGCACACGGCGGCGACCTCGGCGGCGAGGCCCTCACCGGCAGCGTCTCCGGCTGCCTGCTGCCACCGGCCGACCACCTCGGTCAGCTCGGCGACGAGCGCGACCAGCAGCGCCTCCCGGTCGGTGCCCGCGCCGACCAGCGCGAGCGAGGAGGCCCAGGGCACAGGCAGCTCGGCGGACCGCTGCGTGACGTTCACCCCGACACCGATCGCGATCACGGCGCCGTCGGCGGTGGCCTGGGCGAGGACGCCCGCGACCTTGCGCAGGCTCCCCCAGCCGTCCAGGTCTGGGGCACCGGGCGGGGCGACCAGGACGTCGTTGGGCCACTTGAGCCACGCCCGCGCACCGGTGGCACGCAACGCACGGACCACGCTCAGGCCCGCGAGCAGAGGCAGCCAGCCCCGCCCGCCGGCCGAGGGGCCAGGTCGGACGACGAACGTGCCCAGCAACGACGCTCCCGGTGGGGACTGCCAGGCCCGACCGCACCGACCGCGACCAGCGTCCTGGTGGTCGGCGAGCAGCAGCGAGCCTGTCGGCCAGGCCGCCGGGTCGTCGCGCACCGCGTTCAGCACGTCCTCGTTGGTCGAGCCGGTGGCGGCCACGACGTCGAGGCGACGCAGCGGCCCGGCCGGTGCCACGAGCAGATCGCGCAGAACATCGTGGCACCACGGGGCTCGGGAGACCATGGCGTCATCTTCCCCCGGTCGGGGGACCCTTGTCCCCACTTCTGGGGTTCGGCTGGCTGGGAGCGCGAAAGCCCCTCGGGCCGACCACCGTGCTCGCTACCGTCGCCGCGTGACATGCACACCAGCGGGAGAAGAAGCCCAGGCGGCCGAACGGATCACCATCGACCCGGAGGCTCTGCGGCGGTCCGGCGCGGACCTGCGCACGATCGGGGACGAGCTGGCCGACACCACCGGCAGGGTCTCCCTGGTCACGCTCGGCCGGTCGTCGTTCGGCCTGATGAACGCCGCGATGGTCCCCCAGATCAACGACCTCGCCCGTCGGTCGACCACGCTCGTCGGCGAGGCCTCCGGGATGTTCACCCGTCTGGGAGAGACGGCCAAGGCCGAGGCCACCGCGTGGGAGCAGACCGAGCGTTCGCACCTGCGCGACATCGCCCTCCTGCGCGCCTACCTGGAGGCGATGACTGTCGGGTGGGAGGCGTGATGGCCGTCACGACACCGACCAGCGTCACGGGCATCGCTGCCGACCTGCGAGGCGACGTCTGGTGCCCGGGCGGGCCGGAGCGCTTCCGCACCGACTTCGCGACGGGATCGGTCCACGGGATGGTCTCCTGGCTCCTGGACTACGCCTGGCCGCTCAACACGTGGCTGGACCAGCTGATGGGCGACGAGGCGCAGGTCGGGTCGTTCGCGACCACCTGGCACCAGGCGTCCTCCACCATCGCGACGATGCGGACCGAGCTGGGCCAGGCACGCGCCCAGGTGGCCCACCTCGAGGGCCTGATGGCCGACGCGCTGGAGGCCAGGCTCACGCAGGCCGACGCCCTGCTCCGCGAGGCCGCCGAGTGGACGGGGGCCACCGCGGTAGCCCTGGAGCACGCCTCGCGCATCATCACCAACCTGCACGACTCCCTGGCCGGGGCGATCAGCGAGCTGATGATGCTCGCCGGCAGCCTGCTCAACCCGTTCCAGTGGGATCTCAACCCCTTCGACGGCAACGACCAGATCGACGCCATCCTCAGGCACTCGCAGAACTTCATCGAGCTCATGGGCGGGTTGCTCGACGCGATGTTCGACGCCTTCGAGAACCTGCTGGCGCTGCTCGCCGCGCTGGACCCGCGCATCGCCGCGCTCATCGACCAGGCGCGCACGGTGGCGGCCATGGTGGCGATGCCGCTCGGGATGGCCGGCGGAGCCACCGTGGGCGGGCTGGTCCTCGGGCCCCTCGGGGCCGTCGCCGGAGGCGCGCTCGGGGCTCTCTTCGGCAGCGCCGCGTCTGACCTGCTCGCCCCAGCCCCCGAGGTGCGCCGTCTCGACCCCGCCGACGCGTCCGACCCCACGGGCATCGAGGAGTCGAACGTCTCACGGATCACCAGCGTCACGGACCTGATCTTCCAGAACGGCGCCACCGACAAGCTCGGTGGCACGGAGGCCAGCGCCGTGGACATCAAGAAGGTCCGGGCCCCTGACGGTTCGATCCACTACATCGTGTCTCTGCCCTCGACCAAGGACTGGGGCCTGATCAAGGGCCTCATGAACCGCGAGCAGCTGCCCGAGACGTTCGTCGAGTCCGGCGTGACCAACGACATGGACGGCAACCTCAACCTCATCGTCGCCCCGTATGCCAGCACCCTGTACGAGCGCGGGGTGATGCGGGCCATGGCCGACGCGGGCATCCCGCCGGGGGCGGACGTCGTCTACACCGGGTACAGCCAGGGCGGGATCATGGCGGCCAACCTCGGTTCCGACATCAACTCGCCCTACAACACCATCGGCGTCATCACCAACGGCAGCCCGATCGACCTGTACTCCTTCCCTCCCGACGTCCCGGTGCTCGCCTTCCAGCACGAGAACGACGTGGTGCCCAAGCTGGACGGCAACGTCACCGGCCGCGGCGACGGCCTGAACAGGTCCACCGTGACGCTGCCCGCCCCGACAGGGCACGCGGACATGAGGACCGGCCAGCCCGACCCCGACCCGCACTCCATCCTCAACTACACCGACTCGGTGCGCACCTACCTCGCGGGCAACCCCGAGGTGGCCGAGAGGTTCGCGTTCATCAACGGCGAGGTGGTCGACCACCAGCAGTTCACGTGGAGCGCCACGCACCGCTCGTGACCACGACCGGCCGAGACCGATCACACCTGACCCACGACCAGAGCGCCACGGCCCAGCCGGTGCCAGGTGCTGACCAGAAGAGAGACGAGGAACACCGATGACCGACGACCTGACCCAGTCCCGAGCACTGGTGCGCGAGCAGGTGCGGCAGGCACGGGTGCGCTCGGCCGCGATGCGAGAGACGATCATGCGCGCCCGCACCACCCCGGCCGTCGTCCGTTCCACGGGCGGTGAGGTCGCGGTGACCGCGACCGCTGACGGCGCGGTCACCGACATCCGGTTCGGCGACGCCGCCGAGCACCTCGACCCCAGAAGGCTGGCGCGGCTGCTGGTACGCACCATCGACCAGGCCCAGCGCGAGGCCGCTCACGCCGCCGTGGCCGCCACCCGGGCCGACCTGGGCGACTCTGGCTACACAGACCTGCTCGAGGCTCGCGTGACGGAACGGTACGGGCCCTACACCAGCCCTCGATGATCGGTCACCGTCGTCGTGGGGAACCCGCGCGTCGAGATCGCGAGGAACCGTGAGGCGGCGTCGCGGGGAGCCCGCGCGGTGCGGATTGTGGGGAACCCACCACGTCGGGGCGTCGACGTAGTGACCTCTCGGTGCTCCCGTGCCAGGCTGGGGCGCCTAGCCTTCGGGGGGTGAGCACACCCGACCGTTCGACCGCCTCGCGCCTCGCCGAGCTGGAAGCCAAGACTCAGGCCCAGGCGGCCGCCGAGGAGACCGCCCAGGCCAAGCAGCACGCCCGCAGCAAGAAGACGGCCCGCGAGCGCATCGAGGCGCTGCTCGACCCAGGGTCGTTCGTCGAGATGGACGCCCTGGTGCGCCACCGCTCGCAGAACTTCGGGCTGGGCTCCCGGCGCATCTCTGGCGACGGGGTGGTCACCGGGCACGGCACCGTGGACGGTCGCCCGGTGTGCGTCTACGCCCAGGACTTCACGGTGTTCGGCGGCAGCCTGGGCGAGGCGCACGGGCAGAAGATCACCAAGGTGATGGACCTGGCTCTGCGCACCGGCGCCCCGCTGATCGGGATCAGCGACGGCGGGGGCGCCCGCATCCAGGAGGGGGTCGCCGCTCTCACCCAGTTCGCCGAGATCTTCCGCCGCAACGTCGCCGCCTCCGGGGTGATCCCGCAGATCAGCCTGATCCTCGGGCCGAGCGCCGGCGGCGCGGTGTACTCCCCTGCCCTCACCGACTTCATCGTCATGGCCGACGGCACCTCGCACATGTTCATCACCGGCCCGGACGTGATCCGCGCGGTCACCGGCGAGGACGTCGGCTTCGAGGAGCTCGGCGGGGCGCTGGCCCACAACGCCCGCTCCGGGGTGGCGCACTACATGGCGCACGACGAGGACGACGCGTTCGACTACGTGCGAACGCTGCTGGGCTACCTGCCGTCGAACAACCTCTCGGACCCTCCGACGTTCTCCGAACAGGCTGATCTGGAGCTCACCGACGCCGACCTAGAGCTGGACACCCTGGTGCCCGACTCCGACTCCCACCCCTACGACATGCGCACGGTCGTCGAGCACGTGCTCGACGAGGGCCACCTGTTCGAGGTCCAGCCGCTGTACGCGGCGAACGTCGTGATCGGCTTCGGGCACGTCGAGGGGCACGTCGTCGGGGTGGTGGCCAACCAGCCGCAGACCATGGCCGGCACGCTGGACATCAACGCCGCCGAGAAGGCCGCGCGGTTCGTGCGTACCTGCGACGCGTTCAACATCCCGGTGCTGACCTTCGTGGACGTGCCCGGGTTCCTGCCGGGCACCGACCAGGAGTGGAACGGGATCATCCGGCGCGGGGCCAAGCTGATCTACGCCTACGCCGAGGCGACGGTGCCGCTCATCACCGTCATCACCCGCAAGGCGTACGGGGGGGCCTACATCGTCATGGGCTCCAAGCAGCTGGGGGCCGACGTGAACCTGGCCTGGCCGACCGCGCAGATCGCGGTGATGGGGGCGGCCGGCGCGGCGAACATCCTGCACCGTGGCACGCTGGCAGCCGTCGAGAAGGACGGCGGGGACGTCGAGGCGGAGCGTGCCCGGCTGATCGCCGAGTACGACGAGACGATCGTCAACCCGTGGGACGCCGCCGAGCGAGGCTATGTCGACGCGGTGATCCGCCCGTCGGCCACCCGCGCGGAGATCATCAAGGCGCTGCGGCTGCTGCGCTCCAAGCGCGCGAGCCTGCCGCCGAAGAAGCACGGGAACATCCCGCTGTGACCGAGCACCCGACCCCGGCCGTGCGCATCGTCCACGGCGACCCCGACGAGGCTGAGGTCGCCGCGCTCGTCGCCGGCCTCATGGCGAGCGCTGTCGCCAGCGACGACGACCTGACCCGCCCGGCGGGCTGGGGCGACCGGGCACGCGGGCTCCGCGGTGCGACCGGGATGCACCACGGCACCGGGGTCTGGCGCTGGAGCCTCCACCCCTGACGGGGGTCGAGCCAGCCGGTCCTCGCCGACCACCTCGGCCCCGCGTCCGACATCTCGGGCCCCGTCTGTCACCGACATGACGCTGACGAGGCATCTCTCGTCGCGCGAGATGCCCGAACCGGGCCGCGATCTCACGATAACTCGGCTCTCCATTCCCCGCGGGGTGACATCACCGGGTGATACGTTGTCATTCGTCCCGGTATGCACCAGCATCGGAGGAACCGGATGGCGGCGACAGGAGGCATGCTCGACGGTCAGGCCGCGCCCGTGGCACCGCCCCGCGAGTGGTGGCAGGTATGGGCAGAGCGTCGGGCTCGCTGGCTGGCCGAGCGCCCCACGCTGGCTCGGCGGCTGCGCCTGGCCCGCACGGTGCTGGCCTGGCTGACCCCGGTGTACCTGCTGGTGATGCTCGCCCTGCAGCCTGACCTCCGCCTCGCGGTCCAGGCGTGGTTGGGGGCTACCTGGGTCGTGGTGGCATGGTTCTTCCTGGCCCGCACCAAGACCCTGACGTGGTCAGGCGTCATGAAGTTCTTCACGGTCTGCAGCCTCTGGTCGATGGTCACCGGGGCGATGCTGCTCAGCGCATCGGCGTCACTGGGCGCTGTCCGCGCGGCGGGTGCCTCGACGTTCATCGCGGGGATCGGTGAAGAAGCGCTGAAGCTGGCACCGCTGGTGGCGTTGGCCCTGCTCGCACCCCGCCGGGTGTCTCGCTTCTCGACGGTGGACTTCGCGCTGCTCGGCCTGGTCTCGGGTGCGGCGTTCCAAGGCGTCGAAGAGACGCTCCGTCGCATCGTGTTCACGCAGAGGTTCTGGTACACCCCTGGCGACCCCTTGCCCTCGGGGTGGGTCCACTACGGGTTGTGGCCGATCCCTTCAGACATCACCATCACATCGACCGAGCCTCCTGTGGTGTTCGGCGGGCACGCGATCCTCACCGCGCTGGTGGCAGGGACCGCGGGGCTCGCGGTCGTGGCGTGGCGCTCGGTGCGGGACCGGTCGGCGCCCACCCAGGTGGCGGTGCGGGGCGGGGCGCTGCTCGTGCCGATGGTGGTGCTGGTCACGATGATGTCGGACCACCTGGCGTGCAACGCGCGGCTGGGCACCGGGGACGCCTGGCTGGAGCCCGGCTCTGCGGTGCCCTGGTGGTTGCGGGTCCCTTGGGAGTGGTTCGGGCAGGCCCAGTACCGGCCTGCGATGTTCGTGCTGCTGGTCGTGGTGTGCCTGGCCGTGGACGGCTCCCGGCTGGCGATTCGTGCTACCAACCTGGTCCCCGGCCCACCCCCGGGATGGGTCGAGCGAATACGAACCGGGCTGTCGGCGTGGCAGCGACGGTCACGCTGGCTCACACGCGCGGTCGCCGCGTCGCTCCTCGGGCTGCTCGCGGCGATGTGGATCACCGGGCGAGACCTGCGCCAGACGGTCCTCGCGCACACCCGCGAACCCGGTGAACCCCGCCTCGCCGCCGTGCGGAGGGCCGCCGCAGCACCCTCGGGCCAACGCACGGCTCGCGAGCTGGGCATGGAGCACCACGCCGGGGCGATCCACCCGTGGCGGACCCGCCTGATCGGCGCCGGGCTGCTGGCCGGGCTCTTCATCGCCGCGCTGGTGATCGCCCCCTGGTTCGCCTCGCACACCGGCTCGAACATGCAAGGCGACTGGTCATGGCTGTCCGGGCTGCTGGACGACCTCTCCCAGTGGTGGGGTTCTCTGTCGCCAGGTCAGCAGATCCTCATCGGAGTCGGCGCCGGGCTCCTCGTCGGCGCCCTGCCAGGCATGTCCCTAGGCCTGGCCTTCGGGATCGCCGGGGTCGCGACCTGGGGCCTGGACAAGTCCGCCGGCATCGCCACCTTCATCCGCAACCCCACCCAGGCCACCCGCGACTACATCACCGACGCCACACCAGCCCAGGTAGCCGCCGACACTCTCGGCGTCGCGCTCACCTTCGGCCCGTGGAACTTCGCCGGAGCCACAGTCGGTCGAGGCGCAAGCATCGCCACCCGAGAGTTCGCCAGAGATCCAGCCGCCGCCCGTGCCGCTGCCCGAGCCCGTATGAACGACGAAGGGGCCGCGAGGTGGCCCCAGTCTGGTCGGCCGAGGCGCGGGGACTGGGAGGATTGGGCTGACGACCTCGCAGACCAAGGGGCCACCGGAACCCAGAGGCCCCGCGGTCAGGGTGATGGAGGTATGCCAGGCAGCAACGTTGCACAGAATGCCCAGGCCAAGGATGCGAGGGCAGCGGTTGAGCACAGGCTTGGACGAGAGCTGCGCCAGGACGAGATAGAACAGGTTCACGACATCATCAGCCGTGAGAACATGGACTACCAACAGATCGTGGACGAGCTCTACGAGAACTTCCGCCCTCCCACGGACCCGCTGTAGGAATGTCACCAGGAGATATCGATGAACAATTTTCCTAGTCCAGCCGCAGACCCGACCGCAGATCTCCGCGCAGACCTGACAGGAGCCTTCGGACTGCCGGCCTGGGGATCGAGGCTCCGCGTGGGCACGAGCATCGCGCTGAACTTCGGCCTGCCCCTCCCGGACAAAGCTCGACGCGGTCAGTGGCGCCTGAGCACCTATTACGCAGCCTGGCGGATCGAGACACCTCATGCCGTGCTCGCAGGCAGCGAAGACTCGCGCGAAGAGATGGAGAATGGTGTCGCTACGCTCGAAGGAAAGGTGCTGCTCGACTCTGCCGTCGAGACTCCCTCGTTGTCGGCGATATTTTTCTTCGCAGACGAGATCCGGCTACGCACTTTCTGCTATACCCGGGAGGAGGATCACTGGGCTCTCTTCCGACCCGATGGGATGGTCCGCGTCGCCGGGTCGGGATACGCCTGGATCTTCGAGGAGGCGTAGCCAGCCTGGATGGTCTGGACATGGAGACCCTCGAGGATCTAGCGTCGAGATGCCAGCGTCTTTCAAGCCGCGGGTTCGGTGGTACCGCGGGCGAGGCGTCGGGCCAGGGCGGCGCAGACGATGATCTGCATCTGGTGGAAGATCACGACGGGGAGGGCGACGGTCGCCGCCATCGTCGCCGGGAGCAGGATCGCGGCCATGGGCAGGCCTGTGGCCAGGCTCTTCTTCGAGCCGCACATGAGCAGCGCGACGCGGTCGGCGCGGTCCATGCCCCACCAGCCTCCGGCCACCCAGGTCAGCCCCAGCATGATCGCCAGCAGCGCGGCAGACACGACCAGCAGGCCGAGGAGGCTCACGACCGTCACCTCGTCCCAGGTGCCCGACACCGTGGCCGCGCTCACCGCGACGTAGGCGACCAGGACGATCGTCGACTGGTCGGAGACCTTCGTCACGCGGCGGTGGGCACGCAGCCAGGGGCCGATCCAGCGCCCGGCCACCTGGCCGAGCAGGAACGGGACGAGCAGCATGCCCAGCGTCCTCAGCACCCCGCCGGACCCCACCACACCCTGACCTCCGAGCAGCACGACGACCAGCAGGGGCGTCACGACGATGCCGAGCACGTTGGACACGGTGGCCCCGGTCACCGCTCCTGCCACGTTCCCTCTGGCGATCGAGGTGAGCACCACCGACGACTGCACGGTCGAGGGCAGCAGGGTCAGGTAGAGCAGACCGGTCCGCAACGACGGGGCCAGCACGGCGTCAGGGAGCAGCTGTGCCGCCAGGCCCAGCGCGGGGAACACCAGGTAGGTCGCGGCGAGCATCGACCCCTGGAGCTTCCAGGCACGCACCCCGTCGAGCACCTGGGACGTGGTCAGACGAGCCCCGTAGAGGAAGAACAGCACCATCACGGCGACGACGACGAGACGGTCGAGCAGCACGGCGACGGTGCCGTGAGCCGGGAGGACGAGCCCGAGCACCAGCGCGGCGACGATCAGCACCACGAGCGGTTCGAGCCGCGCTCTCACCCGCACCCCTCCCGCTGTCGGTCCGACCAGGCTCAGACCAGCACGGTACGCCCTGCCCACGGGAGAACGGCACGCCACGACATGGACCGCCTTGCCGTCGGCAGCCTTCACGACAGCCACCACTCGATCGTGTCTGACTTGTGGAAAAAGCGAGAAGAACGAGAAACCGCACGTGGAGAGCTCTTCGGACTCGTTACAGTCAGTCGTGTGAAAGGACGCCTTGATTCTCAGATCGACCAGATCGCTGACGACCACCTGAAGACCTCCGCGCGGCTAGACCCGCTGGCCGCGACCTCGATGGGGCTGACCGGCTACGACGGGCAGATGACCGATCTGTCACCCGACGGGCACGCCGCCCGCGCCGACGCCGCCCGCGCCACCCTGGCCGCGCTCATGAGAGCACCTGTGGTCGACGCGACGGACGAGGCGACCACGGGGGCCCTGCGGCACACCCTGGGCCTGGAGGTCGAGCTGTACGAGGCCGGTGAGGCCGAGGCCGACCTCAACAACATCGCCAGCCCCGTCCAGCACCTGCGCGACATCTTCGACATCGCCCCGACAGCCTGCCCCGAGGACTGGGCGAACATCGCGGCCCGCCTGCGGGCGCTGCCTGCCGCCGTCGCCGGGTACACCGCCTCGTTGAGCCGAGCCGCCGACCGTGGCCTGGTCGCCGCGAGGCGCCAGGTCGTCGAGGCCGCCGCTCAGGCCGAGGAGCAGGCCAGCGGCTCCTTCTTCGACGGGTTCGTCACCGGGCAGACTGTCGACGCCGCGCTGGACGGTGCCTCGTCCGCCGGGGCCCTCCGTGCCGACCTGGCTGCCGGGGCCCAGGCGGCGAAGGCGGCGTACGGGCAGCTCGCGCGGTTCCTGCGGACCGAGCTGGCACCACGGGCCGGCAGCGACGACGCGGTGGGGCGTGAACGTTACGAGCGCTGGTCGCGCTACTTCGTCGGTGCCACCCTGGACCTGGACGAGACCTACGCCTGGGGGCTGGCAGAGCTCGCGAGAGTCACCGCCGAGCAGGAGGCCGTGGCCGCGCAGATCGCCGGGCCGGGAGCGAGCATCGCGGAGGCCGTCGCGGCCCTCGACGCCGACCCGACCCGGCGCCTGGACGGCACAGCAGCCCTCCAGGCGTGGATGCAGCAGACCTCTGATGCCGCGATCGAGGCCCTCGACGGCGCCGCGTTCACCATCCCCGCACCGTTGCGCACCCTGGAGTGCCGCATCGCACCGACCGCCAACGGCGGGATCTACTACACCGGGCCGTCAGACGACCTGTCCCGCCCGGGGCGGATGTGGTGGTCTGTGCCACCGGAGGTGACCACGTTCACCACCTGGCGCGAGCGCACCACCGTCTACCACGAGGGCGTGCCCGGTCATCACCTGCAGATCGGCACCGCGGTGGCCAACCGCTCCGAGCTGAACTCCTGGCGACGGCTGGCGTCGTGGACCTCCGGCTACGGCGAGGGCTGGGCGCTGTACGCCGAGCGCCTGATGGCCGACCTGGGCTTCCTCGACGACCCGGGCGACAGGTTCGGGATGCTCGACGGGCAGCGCCTGCGAGCCACCCGGGTCGTCTTCGACCTGGGCGTGCACCTCGGGCTCCCCGCACCAGAGCCGTGGGGCGGGGTCTGGGACGCGGAGAAGGGCTGGGACCTGCTGACCAGCAACGTGAACATGCCCGAGCCGTTCTTGCGCTTCGAGTGGATGCGCTACCTGGGATGGCCGGGGCAGGCACCCTCGTACAAGGTCGGCCAGCGGCTCTGGGAGCAGATCAGAGACCGCTGCCGAGAGGCCGCGCGCGCTCGAGGCGAGGAGCACGACCTGCCCTCGTTCCACGCCCGCGCCCTCAACCTCGGCTCTCTGCCCCTCTCCGTCCTCGAGACCGCGCTGTGCTAGGGCGTGCACCTGGTCAGCCGTAGAAGAGGTAGGTCCCGTAGCGGGCCAGGATCATCGCGACGATCGCGGCGCAGGCGGCCGCCGTGAGGTACCAGTCGGCGCCCGAGACGACGAAGCGGCGCACGCTCGGGCTCGACGGCAGGTGCCCGTCGCGGATGTTGATCCGGGTCAGCCCGGCCCAGACCAGGATCGTCGTGAACGTGATGACCATGCACCACGGGCACAGCGCACCGATGACGAAGTAGGCCTGGGCGAACAGCCACAGCGCGAAGAGCAGCGCGATCGTGTACAGCACCTGCACCCCGCGCATGAACCAGCGCGGAAAGACGACCCCGGCGATCAGCGCCACCGAGACGGTGAGCACCACCGTCTCGAAGAAGATGCCCAGGAAGGCGTTCGGGAAGCCGAGCAGCTGTGCCTGCCAGGTCCGGGCCACCTCCCCGCAGCTGATGATCTGCGAGACGTCGCAGGAGAAGACCGCGTAGGGGTCTTCCGCGAGTATCCAGGCGTCGATCGACAACACGAACGAGGTGTACAGCCCGAGAGCCCCGGAGACGAGCATCTCGATCGCGGTGCGCCGACGCCACACCAAGGGCGACGGCCGCAGCAGGTCCGGGTCGTCCAGACCGGTGTCGTCAGGCCCGGCGTCGTCGAGGTCGCCGTCTTCCTGGTCGATGTCGCCGTCGAGCACGTCCGACCGGTCCTCGTCCACGTCGCCCCTCCTCATCACCCGATGCCTTATCACCCGATGCCTTCCCGAGTCTAGGGGCCTCACCCTGGTACCGGTGCGGGGGCGCTAGGCTCCCGGCGTGACTCGTCTGCTGCTCGCCTCGGCCTCTCCCGCACGGCTGGCCACGTTGCGGGCCGCCGGGTTCGACCCGGCGGTGCGGGTCTCCGACGTGGACGAGGACGCGCTGCTCGCGCGGATGGCCTCGCTGAGCGTGGCCGAGAAGGTGCTGCTGCTCGCCCAGGCCAAGGCCGAGGCGGTGGCTCGCGGGGTCGACGGCCTCGTGGTGCTGGGGTGCGACTCGATGTTGGAGCTCGACGGGCAGGCCCAGGGCAAGCCCGTCGATGCCACGGAGGCCGTCACCCGGTGGCGAGCGATGCGCGGCCGCAGCGGCGTCCTGCACACCGGGCACTGGATCATCGACACACGGGACGCCGACGGGCAGGGCACCGACGCACCGGCGAACCGCACGGCCCTCGGGGCGACGGCCTCGGCCGTGGTGCACTTCGCCGACCTCTCCGACGCCGAGATCGACGCCTACGTCGCCACCGGCGAACCTCTGAGGGTCGCCGGTGCGTTCACCGTCGACGGGCTCGGCGGGCCGTTCGTCGAACGCATCGAGGGCGACCCGCACACCGTCGTCGGCCTGTCGCTCCCCCTGCTGCGGAACCTGATCGCGACCCTGGGGCTCACCGTCCCCCAGCTGTGGGGCTGAGGAAACCGACAACGTCGCTTCGACACGGCTTGGCCCCGGGCACAGACTTCCCGAAAGCCTCAGGAAGCGACTCCCGGGAGGCGTCATCGAGACGTTACCTTGAGCCGTGCCTGAGCTGACCAAGGTCCTGATCGCCAACCGCGGAGAGATCGCTGTCCGCATCGCCCGCGCCTGCCGTGACGCGGGGCTGAGCTCGGTCGCGGTGTACGCCGACCCCGACCGCGAGGCGCTGCACGTGCGCCTCGCCGACGAGGCGTACTGCCTCGACGGGTCGCGCCCGACCGAGACGTACCTGGACATCGCCAAGCTGCTCGACGTGGCGGCCCGGGCCGGGGCCGACGCCGTGCACCCCGGCTACGGGTTCCTCGCGGAGAACGCCGACTTCGCCCGCGCGGTCATCGACGCCGGGCTGGTGTGGATCGGCCCGCCGCCCGCGGCCATCGACGCGCTGGGCGACAAGGTCTCCGCCCGCGCCATCGCGCAGAAGGTCGGGGCGCCGCTGGCACCCGGCACCCCGAACCCTGTCTCAGGCTCCGCGGAGATCCACGCGTTCGCCGCCGAGCACGGCTTCCCCCTGGCGATCAAGGCCGCGTTCGGCGGTGGCGGTCGCGGGCTGAAGGTCGCCCGGACGCGCGACGAGGTCGACGAGATGTTCGACTCCGCGGTTCGCGAGGCGACGGCCGCGTTCGGTCGCGGCGAGTGCTTCGTGGAGCGCTACCTCGACAAGCCCCGGCACCTGGAGACCCAGTGCCTGGCCGACGAGCACGGCACCGTCGTCGTGGTCTCCACCCGCGACTGCTCGTTGCAGCGCCGCCACCAGAAGCTGGTCGAGGAGGCCCCCGCGCCCTTCCTGACGCCCGAGCAGGAGCGGGTGCTGGTGTCGTCGTCCATCGCGATCCTGCGCGAGGCCGGGTATGTCGGCGCCGGGACGTGCGAGTTTCTGCTCGGTGCCGACGGCACCGTGTCGTTCCTCGAGGTGAACACCCGGCTCCAGGTCGAGCACCCCGTCTCTGAGGAGATCACCGGCCTGGACCTGGTGCGCGAACAGCTGCGCATCGCTGCCGGCGAGCCGCTGGGCTACGACGAGGTGACCGGGCGCGGCCACTCGATCGAGCTGCGGATCAACGGCGAGGACCCGTCGATCGGGTTCCTGCCCGCACCCGGCAAGATCACCACGCTGCGCCTGCCCTCGGGCCCCGGTGTGCGAGTGGACTCCGGGGTGGTCGAGGGCGACACCATCAGCGGGCTGTTCGACTCCCTGCTGCTGAAGCTGATCGTCACCGGCGCCGACCGCCGCCAGGCCGTCGAGCGTGCCCGCCGAGCCCTGGACGAGCTGGTGGTCGAGGGCATCGCGACGGTGATCCCCTTCCACCGCACCGTGCTGGACGACGAGGCGTTCGTGCCCGACGAGGGTCCGTTCGCCGTGCACACCCGGTGGATCGAGACCGAGCTCGCCGACCGTCTGGCCACGCTCTCCCCCGCCCCCTCCGCTCCCGAAGCGGAGGCCGCGCCCGATCTGGAGCGCGTCGTGGTCGAGGTCGGTGGCAAGCGGCTCGAGGTCGTCCTCCCGGCGGCGCTGGCCGGCTCTCGCGGCGGGGGTCGCTCGGCAGCGCCGCGCCGCGCCATCCGGCGTGCGACCTCTCGGGCTGCCGGCAACGGGGCCACCCTGACCTCGCCCATGCAGGGCACCATCGTCAAGGTCGCCGTGGCCGAGGGCGACCAGGTGACCGAGGGCGACCTCGTCGTGGTGCTCGAGGCCATGAAGATGGAGCAGCCGCTGGTCGCCCACCGCACGGGCACCGTGACCAACCTGTCCACCGCACCCGGAGCCTCGGTCTCCGCGGGTTCGCTGATCTGCGAGATCGTCGACTGACCTGTCACGGGAGCCGTCCTCTCCCGCCTCCACCGACGGGTCGACAGCATCCGTGCCGGGTCGTCGACGCTGGATCATCCGGCGAGACGACCTCGTACCGCCTCAGAGCCGAGCGACGACCCGCGCGAGCAGGGCGGCGAGCCTCGGCGCGGCGGCCTCGCCGGCGGCCAGCACCTCCGCGTGAGACAGCGGCTGGTCACCGACCCCGGCGGCGAGGTTGGTGACCAGGGACAGGCCCAGCACCTCCATGCCGACCTCCCGGGCCGCGATGGCCTCGAGCGCGGTGGACATACCGACGAGGTGACCCCCCAGCGTCCCGACCATGCGCACCTCGGCCGGTGTCTCGTAGTGGGGTCCGCGCAGCTGGGCGTAGACGCCCTCGGGCAACGTCGGGTCGACCTCCCGCACCAGGGCACGCAGCCGGGCCGAGTACAGGTCGGTCAGGTCGAGGAAGGTCGCACCCTCCAGCGGCGAGGCCCCGGTGAGATTGAGGTGGTCACCGATGAGCACAGGGGTTCCCGGCACCCAGGCCGGGTTCAGGCTGCCGCACCCGTTGGTCAGCACGACGACCCGCGCCCCGGCCGCCGCAGCCGTGCGCACCCCGTGCGCCACCCGCCGCACCCCGAGCCCCTCGTACAGGTGCGTCCGCGCCCCGATCACCAGGGCGTGCCGCCCACCGTCGAGCCGCACCGAGCGCAGCGTCCCGCGATGCCCGCTCACCACCGGACGAGAGAACCCCGGGACCTCCTCGGCGGCGAGCGTCGCGACGCTCTCCCCCAGCAGATCACCGGCCTGACCCCACCCCGACCCGAGCACCACAGCCACGTCGTGCCGCCCCACCCCGCTGCGTCGTGCGATCACGTCGGCCGCCTCACGCGCCACCTCGGACGGGGAGACAACCGGGTCGTCAAGGTCCATGCACCGCACGGTACGGCAGAGACTGTCTTGGTGAGAGACCTGCTGTACACATACGAACGGGACTCCACCTCGATAACCGCCCGATGCTTGACGCATGAGTCATGACCGCGTAGAGTCCGCTTCATCCTCGACGTCTGACTTGTCAGAGTTGTCCACCAACGAAGGGGTCGTCATGCGAGGATGCCGTCGCATTTTTTCGTCGCTGCTATCCGCCACTCTTGCTGTCGGGCTTATCGTGTCTGCACCAGTCGCGGCATCAGCAGGTGTGGCTGAAAGCACAGCGAGCAGCGTCAATCTCTACGGCGTCACTTACCAGCATCGTGCCGTAATTTCTACTGCATCCTCTCCGACCCGCGTAGCCACCGCCTCAACAAGAATTTCGTCCAGTGTCACAGTAAGTGCTGGACGGATGGGAACATACCCTCGCCTGTGGTCGAGCGCAGGGAAGATCTTGAAAACTGAAGGCTACAGCTACAACCATGTTTCTGGCATAGGAACGTCTTCGTCGACCCAACTCCGCCCGGCCCCGGCTGGATCGTACTACTCGCAGGGATGCGTTCAGATCTGGAACGGCGGCGGATACAATACTTACTGCACCACGCGTTCACCAAACCAGAATGCGTGAAAATGGATAAATTACCGCGTTTTGTTTATCTCGCTACAGCGTGCGCGATTTTCATTTCCGGCTGCGCGACATCACCTTCTGCGGGAGAGCAGGTCCTCTCACCCACAGTCCAGGTTTCGTTCCCGACGAACGACAGTGGCGAGACTTATGGTTCTGCATGGGGGTTAACTCCCGACGAGGAACCAGATCTCATCTGGGTGGAGGCAACTAACGGGCGGGAGGGTTACGTTCGCCGAACTGAGTTGCATGCTGCCGATGGGAGTCAGGTTAGAAATCCGGACGAAGCTGTTGCATACATGCATCGACGGAATGATGCTTCAGCGAGAGGCTGCTTCGATGCACTTCGTGACGACCTGCCTGGTGTTCCTGGCTCTGACTGGCAGGCGACAGAGGACAGCAGACTACTGATCGAAGAGATCATGGCTTCCGAAGTCCGGGGAGATCTCTCGACAGAGGGAGTCGCCGCGCTCGCGTCTTTGCTAAAAGAAGTTGGCGTTACACACATCCCTACCGATCTTTCGAGACTTGCCCAAGTATGCGCAACTTCGGCAAGAGATGCGAGAGTCCAGATGATCCCGGTCTACAAGAGCGATGGCGTCACCGTTATCGGAGAGTTTGAGATCGGATAGAATGAGGCTTCCAACAGCGGCGGGAGGGGCGTGTGCGCTGGCGCTACTGGCGCTGCTCCCGGCCTGCTCTTCAGAACCTTCCGGAGCGCCATTGCCATTCGAGGAATACTGGGCGCTCGTTCACGGATCAGCAGAAGAGACAGAGCGGCGCAATGAACAATCGCTCATCGAGTTAGATGAGGCGATCGCTGACTGTATGGCAGATGCAGGCTTCGAGTACTACCCTCGTGACCTTCGTGGGGATGGCGACGCGGCGGAGGTTTCGGACTCCACTTCCTTGGACTTTCAATCAGCAGAGTTTCGACGACAGTACGGATATGGCATCATAACGATCAGCTCGGACGAGGCTCCCGGTAAGTCCGAACTGTTCGATACTGACATCAACGGTGCTTATCGAAGTTCGTTGAGCGAATCGGCACAAGTTGCCTACGACCGCGCGTTGAATGGGATGCCACACGAATCAGATGACGGCGCATTCAGCGCTCAAGGAGGTTGTTACAACTCTGCGATAGACATCGTGTACGGTAACGATGTCGGCACTTCTCCTCGATGGGCAGAGTTGTTGTCAGCGATGAACGCTGTTGAAGAGCATGTCGCAGAGTCTTCCGAGATGGCTCTTGTCAACAAGGAGTGGAGTGCCTGTATGGCGGGGCGCTCTTATCCTTCCTTCACCTCTCCTGCTGACGCAGAGCAGTCCATCCGGGTAGCCAGAGAAGGCTTGACCAAGCCCGACGCGACCGGGCTGATGCACACGGACACCGAGGGGCTGTCCAGGCTGAAACAGGCAGAGATCGCGTTGGCTATCGCTGACTACGAGTGTCAGACGGACGTGGACTACCAGCCGCGTCTGCGCGCGGTCACCCACCAGTACCAGGAACGTTTCGTCGCCGAGCACCGAGCCGAACTAGAGGCGTGGGTACTATACGAGACCGAGCAACGTTCAGGTCGGTGAGGATGAAGAGCAAGGACCCGAATACCGACGCCCTGCCGACATCACCTCTGGTGGCAGGGCGTCGATCGATCACAGTGCTGGTCGGTGTCGCGGTAGTCAGCCTGGCTGCTGGGGTCGGCCTGAGCCAACTCATCAAGTCGCCCATGCAGGTGGCTGCCGAACTGGCTCCACCTACAGCTAGTGCCATCACCGTTCCCGTCGAACTGCGGGAGATCGCCAACGCTGTGACGGTACGTGCCGATGTCGGCTACCAGGACCCGTTCGAACTCACTGTGAACCCCGGTTCGGGCGGTTCGGTGGTCACCGGACACATCCCGCAGGTAGGCACCGAACTGGCTGTAGGACAGGTCGCATTGGAGGTGGTGGGCCGTCCGGTGATCGTGCTTCCTGGTGAGTTGCCCGCCTATCGCGACCTGCGAGCGGGCATGTCTGGCCCTGACGTCGTGCAACTACGCCAAGCGCTTGCCTCAGTGGGAATTAGCACGGGCAACACCTCGAACGACACTTACGACGCCACGCTGGCCCGTGGCGTCGCCACCTTGTTCTCCCGCGCCGGGTACAGCGCTCCCGACCCCGACGAGGGCCGTGCAGCGACATTGAAGGCCGCTCAGGCCGATGTCACCTCAGCCCAGCAGAACGCCGCCACCGCTCGACGGACCTTGGACGCCGCCCGCCGAGGCGCATCCCAGATCAACATCGTGGCTGCTGACGGCGCTGTGGCCACTGCCCAAGCCCGGTTGGCCTACTGGGATGCCGAGTGCCCAAAACCACCAGCCGATCGTGACCCCACCGCCGACCTGGACTGCACTCCCCCCGGCCGTGTCGCGTTGCTGGAGGTGCTGAACAACGCCCTCGCTGGACGCCGAGCCCTCAGCACCCCACCTGACACCGCCGAGGCACAGGCAGTTCTCACTACCGCCAACACCGCGCTAGCCGACGCCCGTACTGCCCTGACGCAGGCACAGAACGACTCGTTGACACCCCTGCTCGCCAGCGAGGTCGTTTTCATCCCGACGATGCCCGTACGCGTGGATGAGACATACGTACGTCGCGGCTCGCAGGTGGACGGCGCGTTCGCCACTGTCTCCGGCGCGACGTTCCAAGCCACCAGCAACGTCGCTGTCGACGACGCTGACCTGCTCACCGTCGGTGCCGCCGGAACCATGACCGTGCAGAACGAGATTTTCGACGTGGCGGTGCTCTCGATCACCTCCGCGACCCTCACCGACGACCAGGGCAACGACACAGGCCGAGTAGACCCCGCCCGTCGCAAGGTCGTCTTCTCCTTCGGAGATCTGACCACCGATCAGCAGGTACTGCTCGGATATGCGGGTAACGTGCGCGTACGTATCCCTGTAAGCTCCACCGACGGCAAGGTGCTGGCCGTGCCGCTAGCAGCGCTCAGCGCTGGACCAGACGGCACCAGTCGTGTGGAGGTCAAAGACGGGACCTCCACACGACTGGTGCCGGTCAAGACTGGCTTGGCCGCAGGCGGTTACGTCGAGATCACATGGTCGCAAGAACCTCTGCGCGAAGGTGAGCTGGTGGTGGTCGACGCGTCCCTGGCCAGGGACGCCGCCGAGGCTGGTCAGTGAGCACCACCCAGGCCTCGCCTGCGTCAGACAAGCTGCCACCTCACGAGCCTGTGCCGGTGCTGTCGTTGCGAGGGGTGTCCCAGGACTTTCCTGGCACACCTGTCGTTCGCGCTCTGCGTCGCACCGACCTAGATGTGGCCTCAGGGGACTACCTTGCCATCGTCGGGCCGTCTGGATCTGGCAAGTCCACCCTGCTCAACCAGCTGGGACTGTTGGATCGACCGACCGCCGGGGAGTACCGGTTGCGCGGGGTGGCCACAGCCACAGCGTCGGAGAAGGTGCGTACCGTGATGCGGGCGCGCCATATCGGGTTCGTGTTCCAGTCGTTCCACCTCATGCCGCACCGGTCGGTGCTGGACAACGTGCTGCTGGCCACCTTGTACTCCGGTGTGCCGCGCGCTGAGCGTCACACACGTGCGATGGCCGCGTTGGAACGGGTGGGGCTGGGGCACCGGACGAGGTTTATGCCTACCACGTTGTCAGGCGGGGAGCGCCAACGTGTGGCGATCGCCCGCGCGGTGGTCACTCTGCCGGATGTGCTGCTCGCCGACGAGCCTACCGGCAACCTCGACTCAGCCAGCTCGGCCGCCATCATGGACCTGTTCGATGAGCTCCACGGTGACGGTCTGACGCTGGTGGTCATCACCCACAACTCGGACGTAGCCGCCAGAGCCGGACGTCGGGTGCAGATCATTGACGGACACCTGGCAGAACTGCCATGAGGGTCCCCCGCCACACCCAAGCCCCCGCTCCCGGCCAGGTCGCAGCATCGCGGCAGGCTGTTCGACGCTCCCCCGTAGCCGAGAGCGAGAACATGGCATCTGAGCACCCTCGCGACCGCTTCGGCCTGCGTGATGCCTTTGCCGAGGCTGTCGCCGGGGTCGGTGCCCGCACAGGGCGTCTGCTGCTGACAGTGCTGGGCACGGTGCTGGGCATCGCCGCCGTCGTGGTGACCGTCGGACTTGCCCAGACCGGGGCCAACCGCATCAACGAACGCTTCGACGCGGTAGGTGCCCGCCACGCGTCCGCCGAACCAGCCACCCGCGACAACGCACAAGGTGAGGCCCAGGTCTTGGGTTCCCTGCCATGGGACGCCGCCGCACGGGCCGAGCGAATCGCCGGGGTGCGGGCTGCGGCCACGATCTCCACCGTCGACACCGACGGCGCGACTATCACCTCCGTCCCGGTCAACGATCCGTCTGCCGCACCACGTTCCTCTCCCGCCGTGCTTGCCACCTCACCGCACCTGCTGGAAGCCGTGGGCGGCACCCTGTCTCAAGGGCGTTTCTTCGACTCTGGCCACGACGAGCGTGCCGACCGCGTGGTTGTGCTGGGCGTCGACGCCGCTGCCCGCCTAGGAGTGACACGCGTGGCCACGCTGCCGTCCGTGTTCATCGGCGACGAGCCCTATCAGGTCATCGGCATCATGGACAGCACGGAGAGGCGCAACAACCTGCTCTCGTCGGTCATCGTCCCCGACGGCACCGCACGGGCTGATTTCGACCTGTCCAAACCTCAGGCTGTAGAGATGCTCATCCAGGTGGGAGCGAGCCCTGTGCTCATTGACCAGCTACCCGTCGCCCTCGCGCCCACCAACCCCAACGCGATCACGGTCAATGCCCCCGGAAAGCCCTCTAGCGTGCAACAGGACATCCAGTCGGATGTGTACGTGGTGTTCTTGGCCCTGGGCGGGGTGGCCCTGCTCATCGGTGGTGTAGGAATCGCCAACGTCACGTTGTTGTCCGTGATGGAACGAGCGGGAGAGATCGGGCTGCGCCGCGCGCTCGGTGCCCGACGTCGTGACGTGGCGGCACAGTTCCTCATCGAGTCGGTGATCGTCGGCGGCCTGGGCGGGCTCATCGGCGCGTCGTCGGGCGTGGCCGTCGTCGCTGTGGTCTCCCTCATGCGCCAGTGGACACCCGTCCTCGATCTGCGCATGGTCCTCGCAGCCGCTCTCGCCGGTGCCATCGTCGGTCTGCTCGCAGGTCTGTACCCCGCTCTCCGCGCTGCCCGCATGGAACCTGTCGCAGCCCTGCGGTCCGGTCTGTAGAGGTCGACCTCGGCGTAAGACAGTGCGTCCGGTCAGTCTTCTTCGATGAGTCGGGCTACCTCCTCTGACGTGATGGAGCGGCCGATGCTGGTGAACGGGAGACCGGGGGCAGGGTCGACCTCGGCGTCGATGAGGCGGGGCAGGGCGGCCAGGGCGTACAGGGGCAGGCTGAGCAAGCCTGGTTCGGTGCCGTAGGGGACCATGGCGGTGCGGACGGCGAGCGTCGGGTGGTAGGTGTCGCGGTATCTGCGCAGCGACTTGGCCTTGGTGTTCACCTCGGCCTTGGCTTCGATGGGCACGATGGTCGAACCATGGACGACGACGAAGTCGACCTCGGCCGTACCGGTCTCGGCGGTCCAGTAGTGCGGGTCCATGTCGCCGATGGCGACGAGCTGCTGGAGAACGTACTGCTCGGTGAGGGCGCCCTTGAACTCGGTGAAGACCTGATCGCCCGCGACGACCACGCGGGGGTCGAGCCTCGCTGCGGCGCCGAGCAGTCCGACGTCGAGACCGAAGAGCTTGAAGGCACGCGGGTCTTCGTACGCGGCGACCGGTAGCTTCGGTGCTGTGATCCGGCGAACGCTGTGGGTGAGCCCAGCGTCGTTCAGCCAGGCCATCGCTGTCTCGTACTCCCGAGCGCGGGCTCCCGAACGGATCAGGCCGTAGACGAACTTGCGGTTCTCCTTGGCCAGCTGGCTGGGCAGGCTCGTGAAGACCTCCCGCAGCCGAGGCACCTGGCTGGGCGGGGCGTGCTTGGAGAAGTCGCGCTCGTAGGCGTCGAGCAACTGGACCTGGATGCGGCGCACCTCGCGTACGTCGTCGGAGCTCACATAGGAGGCGACAGCCTCGGGCATGCCACCGACGACGTAGTACCAGCGCAGCAGGTCGGCATAGACGGTGTGCAGCGGGACCGTCGGTGTCAGGTCGGTGCCTGTGATGACCTCAGCCAGGTCGCCACGACCGACCGCCGTGCAGAACTCGGGGAACGACAAGGGGTGCAGGTCGTAGAACTCGACCTTGCCGACCGGGAAGGACGTGCCCTCGTGCACCGCGACGCCTAGCAAGGACCCGGCCCCGATGACGTAGCCACCCGGCAGCCGCTCGGCGAAGTACTTCAGCGCGGTCAACGCACGGGGCGCCTCCTGGATCTCGTCCAGGGCGATGAGCGTGGTCGCGGGGTCGATCGGCCCTCCGCCGTCGAGCAGGGCCAGAGCGGTCAGGATGCGTCCGACGTCCAGGTCTTGGTCGAAGACGTCCCGGGCCGCCGCCGACTCGTCGAAGTTGACGTAGACCAGCCGGTCGAAGCTACGGCGGCCGAGCTCCTTGATGAGCCAGGTCTTGCCGACCTGCCGCGCTCCACGCAGCAGCAGAGGCTTGCGGTGAGGTCGGGCCTGCCAGCGCTGGAGGTCCTGGAGAGCACGTCGTTCCACCAGGCGAGCGTAGCATAGATCACATTATTCATTGGAAAAACGTGGTCAACAGACAATTATTCGGCGGAATAATGTGGGGTCACCAGCGCTGCGTCCGACCGACCCGCAGACTCGTCGCGAGTCATCGGCGGGTCGGCGAGAGTCCGACCAGCCGGTCGGGGCCGGTTCGCCATCTCGTGGACCTGTAGACATGGGGATCGCCGGTAAACCTGGGATGATGGTCCTATGCACAGGACAGAGTCGTCGCCACGGGTCGTGATCGTCGGTGGGGGGCCGGGCGGGTATGAGGCCGCCCTGGTCGGGCGACGGCTGGGGGCCCAGGTCACGCTGGTGGAGAAGGCCGGGCCTGGGGGGTCGGCCGTGCTCACGGACGTGGTGCCGAGCAAGTCGTTGATCGCCACGGCGGAGTGGCTGTCCATCGTCGACCGGGGTCCTGACCTGGGCATCCGGTTGCCCGACAACCTGCGCGGGCTGCGCGGGCACGTCGACCTGGGCGCGGTCAACAGCAGGCTCCAGGCTCTGGCCAGCGCGCAGTCGGCGGACATCCGCGCTCGGCTGCGGCGCGAGGGAGTGGAGATCCTCGCCGGGACGGGCCGGCTGGTGGAGCCCCGCAAGGTCGCGGTGCGGCCGAACGACGGTGGTGCCGAGCGGTTGCTCGACGCCGAGGTGGTGCTGCTCGCCACCGGTGCGACACCACGGGTGCTGCCGACAGCGGTGCCGGACGGAGAGCGCATCCTGACCTGGACCCAGCTCTACGGCCTGACCGCCATGCCCGAGCGCCTGATCGTGGTCGGCTCCGGTGTCACCGGTGCCGAGTTCGCCGGGGCCTACTCGATGCTGGGGGCTGACGTCGTGCTCGTGTCCAGCCGTGACCAGGTGCTGCCCAGCCAGGACGCCGACGCCGCCGCCCTCATCGAAGAGGTGTTCACCGAGCGTGGCATGACCGTGATGGCCCGCACGCGGGGGCTCGGGGCGAGGCTCACCGACGACGGTGTCGTCGTGGACCTGGACGGGGGGCGGACGGTCGAGGGCTCGCACGTGCTGATGGCGGTCGGCTCGATACCGACCACGGCCGACCTGGGGCTGGTCGAGGCGGGGGTGGAGACGACCGAGTCCGGGCACATCAAGGTCGACAAGGTCTCCCGCACGTCGGTGCCCGGCGTGTACGCCGCCGGCGACTGCACCGGGGTGCTGCCTCTGGCCTCGGTGGCCGCGCAGCAGGGGCGGATCGCGATGTCCCACGCCCTCGGCGACGCGGTGCACCCGCTGTCGCTGAAGGCGGTGGCCGCCAACGTGTTCACCACCCCGGAGATCGCGACCGTCGGCCAGAGCGAGGCGCAGCTGAAGGCCCGCGGACGCTCCTACTCGGTGTCCATGCTGCCGCTGGCCCGCAACCCGCGGGCGAAGATGCTCGGCGTGCGCGACGGGTTCGTCAAGGTCTTCACGCACACCACGTCGGGGACGGTGCTCGGGGCGGTCGTCGTCGGCCCGCGCGCCGGCGAGCAGATCTACCCGCTGTCGTTGGCCGTGACCCACGGCCTGACCGTCGACCAGCTGGCCGAGGCGTCGACGGTCTACCCGTCGATGTCCGGGACCATCGCCGAGGTCGCCCGGATGCTCCACCAGCCCCAGAACGACGACTGACCACCCGTGGACCTCGCCGCCGAGGTGGCCGCGTGGGTCGTCGACGATCCCGACCCTGCTACCGCCGATGAGCTGAGCGGTCTGCTGGCCGCCTGGCAGGGCGGCGACGAGGTGGCGGGTGCCGACCTGGCGAGCCGGTTCGCGGGGCCTCTGGAGTTCGGTACCGCCGGGCTGCGCGGGGCCCGGGGCGGCGGGCCGGCGCGGATGAACCGCGCCGTGGTGATCCGTGCGGCGGCCGGGCTGGTCGCCTACCTCCACAGCGAGATCGCGGAGGAGCACGACGAGAGTCCGCCGCAGGACGGTGGGCACGGGCGACCGGGTGCGCCGCGCGTCGTGGTCGGCTACGACGCGCGGCACGGCTCGCGCACCTTCGCCCTGGACTCCGCGGCCGTGCTCACCGGGGCAGGGGCGCAGGTGATGGTGCTGCCCGGCCCGCTGCCCACCCCGGTGCTGGCGTTCGCGGTGCGCCACCTCGACACCGACGCCGGCGTCATGGTCACCGCCTCGCACAACCCTGCCACCGACAACGGGTACAAGGTGTACCTGGGCGGGCGGGTGGTGACCGACGAGGGGCGGGGAGCCCAGATCGTCCCGCCGGCCGACGCGACCATCGCCCACGAGATCGCCCGGGTGCCCTCGGTCGCGTCCGTACCGCGCGCGGCGGAGGGCTGGACGGTGCTCGGCCCCGAGGTCGTGCACGCCTACGAGACCGCCGCGCTGACCGTCGCTCGGCCGGAGCCGGCCCGAGCGGCGAACCTGAGAGTGGTGCTCACCGCTCTGCACGGTGTGGGTGCCGAGGTGGCGTCCCGGGTGCTGAGCGCGGCGGGGTTCACCGACCTGCACGTGGTCGCCGAGCAGGCCGAGCCCGACCCGGACTTCCCGACCGTCGCCTTCCCCAACCCCGAGGAGCCTGGCGTGCTGGACCTGGCGCTCGCCGCCGCCAGGCGCCTCGACGCCGACCTGGTGGTGGCCCTCGACCCCGACGCCGACAGGTGCGCCCTCGCCGTGCCCGACCCGCACCTCGGCGGTGCCTGGCGCCTCCTGCACGGTGACGAGACCGGGGCGCTGCTCGGTTCGGCGGCCGCCGAGGCCCACGCCTCGAGCAGCCCAGACCGTCACCCCGTGCTGGCCTGCTCGGTCGTGTCCTCACGGCTGCTGGGGCGCATCGCGGCAGCATCAGGCCTCGGCTTCGTCCAGACCCTGACAGGCTTCAAGTGGATCACCCGCGCCCCCGGCATGGTGTTCGGCTACGAGGAGGCGCTCGGCTGCTGCGTCGACCCTGCCCACGTGCGCGACAAGGACGGGATCACCGCCGCGCTGCTCGCCGCGACGCTCGCGGCAGACCTGCACGCCCAGGGCCGCACCCTGGTCGACCGCCTCGACGACCTCGCCCGCGCCCACGGGCTGTACCTGACCGACCAGCTCGCGGCCAGGTTCGCCGACCCGTCCGGGATGTCTGCCCTGGTCGACCGGCTGCGCAGCGAGCCTCCAGCCACGCTGGCCGGGTCACCGGTGATCGAGACCACCGACCTGGCGCACGGCTCGCCGACCCTGCCGCCGACCGACGGCATCGTGCTGCGCTGCGCCGACGACACCCGGGTCGTCGTGCGACCCTCGGGCACCGAGCCGAAGATCAAGTGCTACCTCGAGGTCGTGCACCCCGTACCGCTCGGTGCCGACCTGACGACGCTGCGTGGCCAGGCCCGAGAACACCTCGCCGCCGTCGCGAGCGACCTGCGTCCGGCCCTCGAGCCGGCAGAGCACTAACCGGCAAAGCTCCAGGTCACCAGGTCGACGATGGCGGAGATCGCCAGCCCCACCGCGACGAGCAGCCCCACCAGCACCACGCCGGCGCCGATGACGGCGGCGACAGCACGGCCAGAGCGGGACCGTTCAGAGCCGTCGACGGGGATCAGCGGGGTCGTGGTCATGCGACGAGCCTGCCGCAGGCAGCCTTGCCAGCACATCGACCTCAGGGCGTGACGTGCGGCCCGTCCGGTCCTTCTCGGGGAGCCACGCCCTCACCCTGGAGGATGAGACGCCGACGACCGAGCGGTCAGGAGACCGTGACCGACCCGGTGCTGATCGGGACCAGCTGCACCCAGGTGTTGCCTGGCGCGAGACTGACGGTCGCACCGTCTGCCATGGTCAGGACGACCGGCTCTCGATCCCCGGCCTTGCTCCAGGTCGCGACGACCGTGTGGCCACCGGTGGCGATCAGCGCCTCGCCGCTGCCCTCGAGCCTGGTGTCCGGGATCGGGTTGCCCGCTGGGTCCCGCCCGGAGGTGTTGACCACCTCGACCCGGAGCACGACGACGTTCGTCGCCGCCAGCCGGACACCGGCCCTCGACTGCGCCGCGGCCGTCCCCTCCGAGCGCAACCAGGTGCTTGAGCCCTCGTCCCACGTCCACGTCGGCTTAGAGCTGCCCGACATGCTGATCGCGACCGACGCGGCCGGCGTCCCCGCGGTGCGCGCGGTCGCCTGGTCCGCGGTGCGCGCGTGCACGAGCTGGCGCGGCGGTGTCGCGCTGTGCTCGGCGTCGGCGGCGTCCCACCACCGCTGCGGGTAGCCGTAGACGTTGTGGGGGGCCCGCGCCACCCCGGTCTTGCGGAAGAAGCCGGGGGCGCCCTCGTCCTGGCTGAGCACCTGCAGGCCCGCGTCGCGCAGCCCCCGCACGTACTGGGCCTGGCCGCCGGAGAAGGCGATCATGCCCCTGAGCGGCCCGACGATCCTCGCGTCCATCGGCCGCACCGACCGGATCGGGCCGACCTCCTCCGGCGCCTGAGAGTGGTACACCGCCACGAAGCGGGTGATGCCACCCTCGACGACCTCTTCCCACACCATGTCGGCCTGCTCCAGGCCGGTCTGCGGACGTGCCGCGGTGGAGTTCTCGATCTTCACCGCCAGCGCGGCACGGACCGCGAAGTCGTCCTCGACCGGCATGCCTGTGAGCGGCCAGGTGGTGGGCACCTCGGGTGCGGGTGGGGCCGTCTTGGCCGCCGAGACGTCCTCTTGCCTGGTCACGGTCGCCCCCGGGTCCGAGCCTCCGCCGCACCCGGCGAGCACCAACCCCGCGATGACGAGCGCTACCCACCCTCCTCGACGGGCGGACGATCGGGCACCGGCGAGCACAGACACGGGAGGCTCCTTCGCTGAGGATGTCGCAAGACACTGTACGACCCCAGACAGGCGCGCGGGCCCCGATCCTCCGACGGGTCTTCCAGCTCATCCGATCATCCGAACGACACGCTCCCCGCCGCACGCCCTGGGCGCGGGGCAGGGAGTGCGTGCCGAGCGCGCCGCAGCGCGCAGGGACTCCCGCCGGACGCCCTAGGCTGTCAGGATGCCCCGGCCGCTCCTCGACGTCCCGGCGGCGGACCTGGTCATGGTCCTGCCGGCGGCGCTCGACGGTACGGGCCCCGCGGTCGCGGTGCGCGCGGGTGCTGGTCCGACCACGGGCGCCAGCCCGACCGCCGGGCTCGTGCCCGACGAGGTGGCGGTCGTGGTCCACACCTCGGGCTCGACCGGCGAGCCCCGCGAGGTGATGCTCACCGCCGAGGCGTTGCGGGCCTCGGCACGAGCGTCGGCCGACCGGCTGGGCGGGCCCGGCCAGTGGGTGGCGGCGCTGCCGGTCGAGCACGTGGCGGGCCTCCAGGTGCTGGTCCGTTCCCTGCTGGCGGGCACCGAACCCGTGAGCCTCCCGCCCGGGCCGTTCCAGGTCTCGGGCTTCGTCGCCGCTGTCCGCGCGCTGCCCGACCTGACGACACCGTCGTTCTGCTCGCTGGTGCCTACCCAGGTCGCGCGGCTGCTCGCCGACCCGGCCGGTGCTGACGCGCTGGCGTCGTTCGCCGCCGTGCTGGTGGGCGGAGCCGCGCTGCCCGGCAGTCTGCGCGCCCGCGCCGAGGCCGCCGGCGTGCGCCTGGTCACCACCTACGGCGCGACCGAGACCTGCGGCGGGGCGGTGTACGACGGGCGAGCGCTCGACGGGGTCGAGGTCGAGCTGGTCGACGGGCGGGTCGAGCTGTCCGGGCCGGTGCTGGCCCACGGCTACCGGGACCGGCCTGACCTCGACGCCCTCTGGCTGCCCGTGCGCGAGGGCCGGCGCCGCTTCGTCACCCGCGACCTCGGCCAGATGGCCGCCGACGGTCGCCTCGAGGTCCTGGGACGGGCCGACGACGTGCTGATCACCGGGGGGCTGAAGGTCGCCCCGCAGGCGGTCGAGCAGGTGCTCGTCACGTCACCGACGGTGCGCGAGGTGCTCGTGGTGGGCGTGCCCGACCCGCACTGGGGTCAGGAGGTGACCGCCGTGGCAGTCCCCACCCCGGGTGACCGACCGAACCTGGCCGACCTGCGGGCGCTGGTCGCCGCCCGGCTGGGCACGGCCGCCGCGCCGCGCCGTCTGGTGCTGGTCGACGCCCTGCCGACCCTCACGCTCGGGAAGCCGGACCGGCGCGCCGCGACAGCGCTGGCGACCCGGCACCGAGACGACACGACGCTAGACCACGACCCGACGCGGGACGATCTGGAGGTGGACCGTGGCGACGACAGCTGAATGGTGGTCGGCGGCCCGGCCGCGCACGCTCCCGGCAGCGGCTGCCCCGGTGCTCGTGGGCACCGGGGCAGCCGCCCAGCTCGGGTCGGCCCACCTGGGCGGCGCGCTGCTCGCCCTGGGGGTGGCCGTGGCCCTCCAGGTGGGGGTGAACTACGCCAACGACTACTCCGACGGGGTGCGCGGCACCGACCTGGACAGGATCGGCCCGATGCGCCTGACCGCCTCCGGGGCGGCACCGCCCGCGCAGGTCAAGGCCGCGGCGTTCACCGCGCTGGGCGTCGGCGCCCTGCTCGGCCTGACGCTGGTGGTCTGGTCGGGGCTGTGGTGGCTGCTCGCCGTCGGGGCGGCGGCGGTCGTCGCCGCCTGGACCTACACCGGGGGCCGCCGACCGTACGGGTACGCCGGGCTGGGCGAGGTCGGCGTGTTCGTGTTCTTCGGGCCGGTCGCGGTGCTCGGCACCACGCTGACGCAGGCCGGGCGGGTGTCGTGGCCGGCCGTCCTGGGTGCGGTGGCCATCGGGCTGCTGGCCTGCGCGCTGCTCATGGTCAACAACCTGCGCGACGTGCCGACCGACGCCCTGAGCGGCAAGCGCACGCTCGCGGTGCGCGTGGGCGAGGCTCGCGCCCGGCAGCTGTACGCGGTGCTCGTCGTGGCGCCGGTGCTGATCGGGGCCGGGTGCGCCTTCGCCGCCCCGTGGTCGCTGCTCGTCCTGCTGTGCCTGGGCCCGGCCGTCGGGCTGGCCGGCGTGGTGCTGCTGCGCGCACGTGGCCGGGCGCTGGTCCCGGTGCTGACGTTCACCGGCCAGCTCGAGCTGGCCTTCGCCGTCCTGCTCGGCCTGGGCCTGGCGCTATGAGGCGCGACCTCTGACGGCCCCCTCAGAGCGGGGGTTGCGACGACGAGACGGCCGGCGTGCGTCAGGCAGCCCGTGGGGAACCACACCAGGAATCGGCAGACACCACCTAGGCTTAGGGGATGCTCCGCCACCTCGTCGTCCTCGTCGCCGTCGGGCTCGTCCTCTACGCGTTCTTCGACATGCTGCGGTCGGACGCCGAGGAACGCGGGGCACCTCGGAGCATCTGGGCGCTCATCATCCTCCTCTTCCCGGTGGTCGGCGCCATCGTCTGGTTGCTCTTGTCCCGCAGCAGGCGCCGGAGGAGGCCGACGTCCTCGTCAGGCCCGCTGGGCCCCGACGACGACCCGGACTTCCTCCGCGACCTGGACCGCCGTACCTGGCCACCAGATCATGGGACGGGCCCTTCCGACCCCTCGCCGACGTGAGCGGGAGCCCTCGACCGGGACGTCCGCCTCAGGCGCCGGGGATCGTGGACGCCCGGGCGGACAACGACGCGGCCGGCTCGCGGTAGCCGACACCGACCAGGGCGTCTCCGTCGAAGCGCAGCGTGGTCAACGAGGCCAGGGTGCACTGGCGGCGGCGCGGATCGTGCCAGAGCCGGCGTCCCTCCGCGGCCAGACGAGTGACCCAGATCGGCAGCTGGTGGGAGACCAGCACCACCTCGCGCCCCGGCACCGCGCGGCGCGCGGTCTCGACCGCCGCACGCATCCGGGCGACCTGCTCGACGTAGGGCTCACCCCACGACGGACGCATCGGGTTACGCAGGTACGGCCAGTGCCGAGGGTTGGCCAGCGACCCCTCGCCGACCCCGAAGCGCAGACCTTGGAAGTGGTTGGCGGCCTCGATCAGACGATCGTCGCTGCCCACCGTCAGCCCGAAGCGCTCGGCCAGCGGGAGCGCGGTCTGCTGAGCGCGCTCCAGGGGCGAGGCGATCACGAGGGCCACGTCGGCGCGAGGCCCGTCGCGCTCCCCCGCGAGGTCGTCCGCGACCATCTGCGCCATCGCCTCACCGAGCTCGGACAGCCGGAAACCTGGGAGCCGCCCGTAGAGCACACCCTCGGGGTTGTGGACCTCTCCGTGCCGCAGCAGGTGGACCGTCGTCATCGTCATGGCCCCATCCTCTCCCGAGACAACGACCGTCGGCACCCGCCCGACATGTCGGACCTGCGCACCGCGGGCCGCACGGGCTGGAGCGGGAGCGGCCGCTCAAGGGGCGTCGCGGCCGGCCGATGGGGGGTCACGAGACCCTGAGGAGGACCGTGCCCGAGTCACCACCCCCGTCCGCCCGCCGCGGCCCTGCCGCCAAGCGCCCGTCACCGATACTTCGGGCAGGTGGGCAGACATCGAGCCTGCTGGTGGTCGAAGATGGTCCCGTGCCGCGACTCACCGAGGTTCCGCGCCAGCGCACGCGTGCCAGCGCCCCACACGAGGGACCCGCCCGCCAGCGCTCTCCCAGGCGCACGTTCGTCGCCCTCCTGCGCGACACCGTCGGCCGCCCCCGCCTCGAGCCTCCACGAGAACCAGCCACGACCGAGCACGGCCAGGTGGCCGCTTTCTTCGACGTCGACAACACCCTCGTGCACGGCACGACGCTGTTCCACCTGGCCCGGGCGCTGCGCCGGCGCGGGTTCTTCCGCAGCGAAGACCTGATCCGTTTCGCCGGGCACCAGCTGCGCTACACCGCGCTGGGCGAGCTCAACAACCTCGAGAAGGTGCGCGACCAGGCGCTGGGGCTGCTCGCCGGGCACGACGCCGCCGAGCTGGCCGGGGCTGCCGAGGAGGTCTACCAGGACGTGCTCGCCGGGCGCCTCTACCCCGAGGTGATGGGGCTGCTCGCGGCCCACCGGGCCGCCGGCCACCAGGTCTGGCTGGTCACCGCCAGCCCTGTCGAGATCGCCCAGGTGCTCGCCACGCACCTGGGTGCCACCGGGTGCCTGGCCACGGTCGCCGAACGTTCCGAGGGCCGTTACACCGGGCGTCTGCTCGGCGAGGCGATGCACGGTGAGACCAAGGCGCACGCGATCCAGGAGCTGGCCGAGCAGGCCGGGCTGGACCTCACCGCCAGCTATGCCTACGGAGACTCCGGCAACGACCTGCCGGTGCTGCGGATCGTGGGGCACCCCGTGGCGGTGAACCCGGATCGGCGGCTGCGTCGAGCCGCCACGAGCAACGGGTGGCCGCGCTACGACTTCCGCGTCGCACGACGAGTCGCGGTGCGGGGCATCGGAGCGCTGGTTGCCGCAGCCACCGTCTGGGGGACGACGGCTGCCGTGCGGGCCTGGCTGCGCAGAGGCTGAGCCCGCGCACCTCGACGTGCCGGCTCAGGCCCTCTGCCCGGAGACGTTCTACTTGCGGTTGCGACGCTGGTGGCGCGTCTTGCGCAGCAGCTTGCGGTGCTTCTTCTTGGCCATCCGCTTGCGGCGCTTCTTGATGACGGAACCCATGGAGCCTCATTCGTGGATCGTGCGGCCGGCTGCCGAGCCGGTCAGGGATGGAGGGCTGCGAACACAGGTCCGGCAGCTGCCCGGCCGCCTATGCTACGCGATCGCGCCTCAGGCCGTCTGCGAGGTGGTCGCCACACGACGCAGGTACGCCTCGAGAGCGTCAGCGGGCACCCGGAAGGAGCGCCCGACGCGCAGGCCTGGCAGCGCTCCGGAGTGCAGCAGCCGGTAGACGGTCATCTTCGACACCCGCATCACGCCCGCGACCTCGTTCACCGTGAGGAAGCGAGCCTGCTCCGACGTCTCGTCCATGCGTCCGCCCGTTCTCGCACCAGCCCCGGCACCTGACGTCCGCCGGGTGCTGCCCTGCTCTCGTCGACGCCCGTCGTCTGGATCGAGCGCACCCGCCACGGTATCGAGCCGTGATGTCTGGGGAAAGGCAGCGCGGTCAAGATCCCCCGCCTGGTCGTGTCTGGCACGGCGACCTGACGTCCGAGCCACGATCCCGCGGCTCGTCGGGGTGAGCACGGCGCGGGCAGGGCCACGACGTGCCAGAGTTGTGCTGACCAGCAGCATGCTGAAGACACGGCACACCGAGACACCGCGTGCCAGACACAGCACGCTGGGACCGCACGGCGGGCTCGGATCATCCAGCGAGCCGGGACCACGAGGGAGGACTGGTGGCGGAAGGCGGCAGCCTGGCCGCGCGGTGGCGCGACTACGTCGACCGTGCGGCGCGCCAGTCGCCGGCACGGCTCGCGGTCGGCCTCTTCCTGCTGGTCATCCTCGCCGTGACCGCCCTGCTGAGCACCCCGTGGGCGACGGCGCACGGACAACGGGCACCCCTGCTCACCGCGCTGTTCACCGCGACGTCGGCCACCACGGTCACCGGGCTCGTCGTCGTGCCGACCGGCGCCTACTGGTCCGGCTGGGGGCTGGTGGTGATCCTGGTCGCGATCAAGATCGGCGGCCTGGGCGTCATGACGATGGCCTCCCTGCTCGGGCTGGCCGTCTCGCGGCACCTGGGGCTCACCCAGCGCCTGCTGGTCTCCTCCGAGACGCACTTCACCCGTCTTGGCGAGGTGGGGTCGCTGATCCGCATCGTCATCGTGACCTCCACCGCGCTCGAGGCCGCCATCGCGCTGGTGCTGTTCCCACGCTTCCGCATCGAGGGGCAGTCGTGGGCCGAGTCTGCCTGGCACTCGGTCTTCTACGCGGTCTCGGCGTTCAACAACGCCGGCTTCGTGCCCACCGCCGAGGGGCTCGCCCCCTACGTCTCGGACTGGTGGGTGCTCCTGCCGCTCATCGTCGGGGTGTTCATCGGGTCGCTCGGCTTCCCGGTCATCCTCGACGTCATGCACCGGCTGCGCCGCCCGCGCTCCTGGACGCTGCACTCCAAGCTCACCATCGTGACCAGCCTGGTGCTGGTGGTCGCCGGGTCGGTGCTGGTCGCGGGGTTCGAGTGGACCAACCCGGGCACCTTCCGTCCGCTGTCGGCCGACGGGACGGTGCTGGCCTCCCTGTTCGCCGGGGTGATGCCCCGGTCGGGCGGCTTCAGCACGGTCGACGTCGCACAGATGCACGAGAGCACCTGGCTGCTCACGAACGCGCTGATGTTCGCCGGCGGAGGGTCAGCCTCCACCGCGGGCGGGATCAAGGTGACCACCCTGGCGGTGATGATGCTGGCCATCGTCGCCGAGGCGCGCGGCGACCGTGACGTCGAGGCCTTCGGCCGGCGCATCCCGCGCTCGACCATGCAGGTCGCCATCGCGGTGGTCTTCGTCTCCGCGACCATCATCCTGGTGGCCACCCTGCTGCTGCTGGCGATGACGAACCTGCACCTGGACGTCGTGCTGTTCGAGGCGATCTCCGCCTTCGCCACGTGCGGGCTCACCACCGGCATCACCCCGACGCTGCCCGACCCCGCCAAGCTGGTGCTGATCGGCTTGATGATCGTCGGCCGCGTCGGCACGATGACGCTGGCAGCGGCGCTCGCGCTGCGCGACCGTCGTCGTGTGGTCCGGTTCCCCGAGGAGAGGCCGATCATTGGCTGAGAAGAAGAGCTCGAAGAAGACCCCCTCGCGCGACAGCGGGGTGCTGGTCATCGGCCTGGGCCGTTTCGGGTCGGCCATCGCCTCCACGCTGGTGCGGCTCGACCGGGACGTGCTCGTCGTGGAGCGCGACCCGGAGGTGGTCGCGCAGTGGAGCGGCCGCATCGCGGTGGTCGAGGGCGACGGGAGCAACCCGGTGGCCCTGGAGCAGGCCGGGGTGCACGACTACCCCACCGCGGTGGTCGCCGTGGGGTCGCACCTGGAGGCGTCGGTGCTCATCACCGCCAACCTGGTCGACCTCGAGGTGCCGCAGATCTGGGCGAAGGCCGTCAGCCACGAGCACGCCCGCATCCTGGAACGCATCGGTGCCCAGCACGTGGTGCGCCCGGAGTCAGAGGCCGGCGAGCGCGTCGCCCACCTGGTCTCCGGCAGGCTGCTGGACTACATCAAGGTCGAGGACGACTTCACGATCGTGAAGATGCACCCGCCGCGCGAGCTCGAGGGCTTCACCCTCGCCCAGGCCGGTGTGCGTACCAGGTACGGGGTGACGGTGATCGGCGTCAAGAGCCCCGACCTGGACTTCCGCTACGCCGAACCAGGCACCCGCATCTCCCCCGACGACACCCTCATCGTCGCCGGCCACCCCGACCTCCTCGAACGCTTCTCCCGACGCCCCTGAGCCCTCCCGACCACGCCAGACGGGGTCAGGGAGCAGGGAGAGTGACGACAGGTCTGGTTCGAGAGCGGCCGGTGGTGTCCTTGAGCATGCGGTACTGGGCGTCGACGTGGGGTTCCAGGGCGGTGACCTTGTCGTCGGGAGCGGCGATGATGAGCTGGAAGCCCAGGCCGCGCCAGGCGCCGACGGCACGGCCGGTGAAGCGGGCGTCGGCCTTGATGAGGGCCTCGTCCAAGAACACGGGGGCGTAGCGGGGGCGCTCGGCGCCGGGGTCACCCAGCTGGTAGCGCAGGGCGGCGCCGACGATGAACGCGACCAGCTCTTGGGACTCCCCGCCAGACTTCTCACCGATGTGGTCGTACAGCGCCACATGGGCGCCGTCCTGGTCGACCTTCTCGGCGCTGATGCGCACGTGGCGGCGCACGTCGATCAGCTCGGCGACGTCCGGAGAACCTGGGCGGACGCGGTCGATCAGCCTCGCCATGCGGGTGTACCGCGCGGCGCGCTGCTCGTCGGTCGCCTCCCCGTCCAGCATCTCGCGCACCACGCGCAGCTCTCGGCGGAAGCGCGTCAGCTCGGCGGACTGCACCGGTCGGGCGTCGATGCGGAGCCGGTGGTCGTCGTCAGCGAACGGGAGGCCGGCGAGGATCTCGTTGACCGGGTCGATGCGCTCGCTGATCTGGCGCCGGGCCCGGCTCAGCGCGTTGTCCAGGTCGGTCAGGTCGTTGCCGGACAGCCGCAGCAGGCTCCTGCGCCAGTCCTCCTCGAGCTCGTGCAGGCCATGAGCGGTCAGCTCGGTGAGGATCTGGTCGAAGTCGCCGTACGACTCGTCCGGGTCGGTGCCCAGGTTGGGGTCGGGCCAGCGTTCGCAGAACGTCTCGAACGCGGTGCGCAACGCCTGGCACCCCGTCTCGACCGCCGCCTGGGCCGCCTGACGGTCGCCGCGCAGCCGGTCGTCCACCTGCCTCATCGTCTGGTCGAACGCGTCGAGGGCACGCTGAGGAGGCAGAGGCGTCGAGCCTGGGGCGTCGTCCACCCCCGCACCGACGAGGAGACCGTCGAGGTAGTCGCGCTGGGCGTCGGTCACCTCGCAGCCCGAGGCCCGCGCCTCGTCCAGCGCACGCTGTGCCGCGTCCACCTCGTCCACCGTGCGCCCCCAGGTGACGGTGAGCTCGGCGACGTCACGCTCCGCCTGCCCTCGCTCGCCCAGCAGGCCGTCCGCCTGGGCGTCCAGCTCGCCAGCCTCGCGCCGCAGCCCGTCCACCTCGGGGTTGCCGGACGTGACCTCGACGATCACGCCCTCCCACCGGGTGACCTCGGCGTCGGCGGCGGCGAGGTCCACCTCGGCCCAGACGGCGCCACGGACGTCGAGACAGGCCGCACGGTGCTCGTCGAGCATGTCGTAGGTCGCCTCGGCCTGGTCCCGCGCCCTGAGGGCCGCGTCGTGACGAGCCTGGACCTCGCTGATCCGCGCGTCTAGCTCGGCGAGCCCGCGGGTGTTGGTGAACCCGAGGACGTTGGTCCCGCGCCCACCGTGAGCACCGGACGCGCCCTGGGCGGTCTGGCCGGCACGGGTCAGCGCCTTCTCGTGCTGAGAGAGCTCACCGGGGGTGTCGACGCACACGTAGTCGAACCGTTCGGCCAGCCAGCTCTTCAGCCACCCGGTGAACGGGCTCTCCCGGTAGTCCAGGCGACCCGGCAAGGTGCGCGTGCCCGGTCGGGCGTCCGACCGCAGACCGGTCGGCACGGCGCGGTAGCGGATACGCCGGGCGGTCGGGACGGTGTCGATCGCCTTGCGGAACGCCGACAGACGGGCCGCGTCGATGAGCACCGTCGTGGCGAACCCGCCCAGAGCCAGGTTGAACGCCGCACGCCACGGCTCGTGCTCGGTGCGCACCTCGACCAGCTCGGCGACGAACGGCAGGTCAGCGAGCTCGAGCCCCGCTGCCTCGGCGAGCGCCGCGCGGGCTGTGTGCAGGTCACGCGGCAGGTTGTCCTGACGCCTGGCCAGGTCGGCACGTTCGGCCCGGACGTCTCTCAGCTCGCCCTCGGCCTTCTCCGCGAGCGTGCGTGCGGCCAGGAGCCCGTCGAGCACGCTCGAGCGCGACCCGGTGTCCGCAAGCTGTGCGCGCACGGTGGCGGTCAGGGCGTCGAAGTCCTCCTCGCAGGTCACGGTGGCACCCAGGGTGGCCGCCGCCGCGTCGAGAGCGGCCCGCGCCTGGGCGACCTGGGCCTGACGCGCCCGGGCGCGGTCCAGCTCGCGCCGAGCCTGGTCGAGACGGTCGCCACCTGAGGCCCACAAGGTCTGACGGACCCCGGCGAGCTGAGCCTTCGTCGCGTCCACCCGTGCACCCAGCTCCGTGGCCAGACGTCGCGCCCGGTCCAGACGCTCCTGCACGTCACGTTCGGCGGCGCGCAGCAGGTCGAGCCGCCGCCCGTGACGCCACAGCGCCGCGGGGGTCGCCGCCGAGGAGGGACCGGTGCCGCACGACCCCACCGTGTCGATCACCGCGGCGCGCTCACGCGCGGCGTCGACCTCGGCGCGGTGCTGGCGGATCGGCTGCAGCGCCCGCACCTGCTGCTGGGCGGTAAGCATCCGGGTACGGGTGTCGCTGAGCTGGTCGAAGTGCTCCACGACCTCCTCGGCCTTCGCCAAGGTCTCGGGCTCTTCCAGCACCATCGCCTTGTAGAGGGCGTCCACGGTGGTGATCTGCTGACCAGCCTGGATGCGACCCAGCAGCGCCACCGCCTTGGAGCCGCCACCAGCAGCACCGATCCCCAGCGTCGAGTGCAGACGAGCGGTGAAGTCACGGTCGGAGTCCGAGCAGACCAGACCCGTGGCCTTCAACGCGGCCAGGCCCAGTCGGTGCGTGGCGGCGTCTTGCAGGTCTCGCAGGTCGAAGGGGCCGTCGAAGGTCGCGCGGACCTTGACCAGGTCGTCCATGGTGCGGGCCGTGGCGGGCACGTACCAGGCACGCAACGCGGTGAACACCGCCCCGGTCTGGTCGGCCCAGGTCATGGCGATGGCCGACCAGGTGTCCTGGCCGTCGCCGCGCAGCACCCGCTGACGCGTCCCGTCGTCGGTGCGTGCCTCGTCGACCTTGCCCCGGGCGTAGGAGATGACGTTGCGCTGGTCCTTGCCACGAGGCCGACCCACGACACCGCCGTTCGACGCCCCGTTGAACGGGGTGGTGTGCGGCATGAGCAGCGCGATGTAGGCGTCCATGAGCGTCGACTTGCCCGAGCCCGAACCGCCGGACAGCAGCGTCGCGGTCGGGGCCAGGCGCACCTGGTGGTGTCCGTCGTACCCGCCCCAGTTCACCAGCTGCAGGTCACGGGCCAGCCACTGTTGCCCGGTGGACCCAGCAGGGACGAGGCCGAAGAGCGTCTCGAGCATGGTCATGCTGGCACCTCGTCGGTCGCGATGGTCTCGTCGTCAGGGTCGCTGTCGACGCTCTCTGAGCGACCAGCGCTTCTCTCATCTTCCGAGAGACAAGTCTCGTTCTTCGAGAGATCAATATCTTCGTCAGTGTCGGCAGGGTCGGGGTCGCTCACGGTGCCCTCCCGCAGCCGCTGCCGCAGCTCGGTGAGCCGTTCGACGCTCAGCACCACCTCGACCAGCGGCGTGACGCGGTACCGCCCGTCCGACTCCTCGTCGAGGATGCCGTCCGTGGTGAGCCGCTTCACGGCGCTGGCGATCTCCTTCTGCCGCGCGGCGACGTTCGTGTCGTCCGGGTCGAAGTACGAGAGCACGGTGGCCTCGATCTCCTCGATGTCTACCCGCGCCGAGACCTCACCGGCCCCCTGCTCGCGCTGATAGATGGTCCGCAGGTGCACCAGCACCAGCGTCTCCGCCCTCGTGTACGGCTCGTCGCGCAGCAGCACGGGCGCCTCGGCCTCCGCGAACCTGACCTGCCGCTTGTACGCCACCCCCCGCTCGTGGTCCACGACCAGACGGACGAACATGTCGTGCAGGCGCGACTCGACCACCTGCTGGTTGTCCAGCAGCACCTTCCACTGGGCACGATCAGCGTCCGCCCACACGCACCGCCGACGCAGCACCTGCACCAGCACACGACGCACCTCGTCAGGCAGGGTGCCGCTGTCGCCGGGGAACAGCTGCGACGGGTCGGCCTCCATCGGGACGAGGTCGATGAACCCGGCGTCCAGATCGACCTCGAGGTCCACGTCACCCTCCTTCGACGACCGATCTACCAGGCCCGGACCGGCGTCCATGTCGATCTCTGTCTGCGTCACTGGCTCTCCTCCGTCCGCCCAGCCTCGTCCACCCGAGCCGATCCCACCCGGACCGTCGCGGAGGCGAACGCGAACCGCTGGCGTGTCCCGTCCGGGCGTTCCGCCTCGACCACCGCCACCTCGTCGGACTCGTCCACCTCGTGGCGGTGGACGACCTCCAGCAGACCCAGCAGGTCCACGGGTCGACGCAACGCCTGCGGCGCGGCGGCGAACACCTCGGCCACGTCGACCGACGACGCACCGCCGGCGACCTCCGCCAGGTGCGCGGCCAGCGCGTCGAGGCGCGGCCCGCCCCACGCGGTGGTGTCGGGCAGCGTGTCGTCCCCGTCGGCGTCCCAGTCCGCCAGAGGCTCAGGCGGCTGCGGCGGGTGCAGCTCGTCCAACGACTCGCGCAGGCGCCCCAGCTCCGGCAGGGGAAGGCGACGCAACGGGGCGACCGTCTGCCCGCGACGGGTCGTCGGCACCCATGCCGAGAGCCCCATCACCACGTCGCGCAGCAGGTCGTCCACCTGGCGGTCGCGCAACGGGTCGTGGTGACGCACCTGCGCGGCGATGACGCGCGACGCCTGCCGCTGCGCGCTCAGCACGTCGTCCAGCCCTTGCTCGATGCGCCGTCGCACGCCCCTCAGCTCGGCCTGCTGCGCGGCCGACAGCTGCCGCACGAACCGGTGACGCGTCACCGTGTCGAGCTGGTCGGACAACGCGTCGAGCCGCTGCGGGTCACCGATGAGACGCAGCGCCCCGGCAAACGCCCGACCCTCCGGTGTCGCGTCCAGCACATGCTCCGAGCGCGCCAGATATTCGCGCAGCACCTCGCCGGTCGGGCGCTCGTCGCCGCGCAGGGCGGTCACCACGTCACGCTGCATGGCCTTGATCGCCTCGGCGACCCGAGCGAAGTCGGCAGGCAGCTCGGCGGCCAGGTGCACGACGTTCTCCGCCTCCTCGACCAGCTGGTCGTCAGGCACCTCGTCCACCTCACCGGTCCGCTCCAACCGGTCCAGCTCTTCACGCAGCACCCGGATCTGCGCATCGAGCTGCGCCATGCGAGCCAGCACGTCAGGGTCGGCATCCGCAGCGAGCTGCCCGACCGCGTCGAGCAGCGTCCGCACCCGCGACTGGGTGACGCGCGCCCGTGCTCCCCCAGCCCGGCCCGCGACCTCCAACGCGTCGACGGCGTGAGCCGACAGCCGGTACACCTCGACGTCGCCGTCGACGATCTGCCGCACCAACCACCCGGCCTCCGCCCAGTGCCGGCACAGGTCACGAGCGCTCGCGTCCGGGATCCTCTCGTACCCGGCCGCCCGCAGCTGGTCCAGCGCGTCCGCCACCTCCACGTGCACGTCCGACACCGGCACCTGAGGCCGCTCCGCCGTGAACACCAACGACAGCAGCGCCACCACCAACGGCGCCTGCGGCTTGTGCAGCAGGTCCAGCATGGGGCTCTGGAACGCCCTCAGCGCCCCCTGGTACGCCCCTTCCGCACGTGTTCTCATCGGGGCACAGCGTAAAGGGGTGGGGCCAGGGTCGGGCGCCGGTCCGCCGTGCGACCCTCGCCACCTGCCCCGGCATCCAGCACGGCGCACAGGGTGACCCGACCCCTCTCGCGGTCCGACCCTCGGTGGCGGCAGCGACGAGGGCACGGGTGAACGACCCCTCGTACGGGTGGTCGAGCACGACGAGCGTGCGCATCGGCGTCCTCTCGTTCGGCGAAGGCTACGACGGCGGTTCCACCTGCGCTCAAGATACTGTACATTTGGTCAGATATCTAGGAGGAGGTGCGCAGATGGCAACGACGGACGGGAGGCTGGCCCGCGGTGAGGCCAGCCGGGCGGCGATGCTGGCAGCGGCGACGCGGGTCGTGGCGTACCAGGGCATCCAGGCGCTGACCCACCGGGCGGTCGCCGCCGAGGCAGGGGTGTCGCACGCGCGGGTGGCGTACCACTTCGCGTCGGCCGCCGACCTGCGGCAGGCCACCTTGTCGGCGGCGGGTGACCGCATCGTCGACCAGCTCGGAGCGCTGATGCCCCCAGCCGACGCAGAGCCACGCACCCTGGACCCGATGCGCGTGCCCGAGGGTGCGGCGCAGCTGGCCGTCCACATGGTCACGGACCTGCGCGACGAGACGACGACGCTGTACACGCTGATGGCGGAGGCCACACGAGACGAGGGCCTGCGGACGGCGGTGGGCGCGATCACCGACCGCATCGCAGACCTGGTGGAACCGTTGTCGGGCAGCCGCGAGCTGGCGACCACGGCTGCGGCCGCGCTGCTCGGGACCGTTCTTGTCGCCATGGCCGAGGGCGTCGACCAGGACCCCGAAGCCGTCCGCGCCCAGGCCGCGAGCCTGGTCGAGCACTTCGACCCGCACGGCGACGGCCAGCAGCAGCACACCACGGCAGACGACGAACCGGACGCGACCGTCCAGGAACGAGGGCACTGATGATCAAGGGAGCTGCCGTGATCGGCGGAGCGTTCGGGCTCACCGTGCTCTTCTGGGCGCTCAGCAGCCCGCCAGACGGTGTCGCCGTGTCCGTCCAGGTGTCGCAGCTGTTCGGCGGTCTGGCCCTGACCGGTTTCGCGGCGCTGTTCGCCCTCGCGACCCGCATCGGTGTGCTCGACCTGCTGTTCGACGGTCTGGACAAGTCCTACGTCGCCCACAAGTGGCTGGGTATCGCTACGGTCGGCTTGGTCGTGGTCCACCTCCTGACCCAGGTAGAGCCCGGTCGCGGCAGGTCCGGGGGCCCCGGTTCTCCGTCGTCCCTGGGCGAGGGGGCGGGGCCAGACCGGTGGGCCCTGGCCAGCCTGGTGACGTTCGTGGTGCTCGCCCTGGTGGCCCTGCTGGCCAAGAAGATGAGCCACGAGGCATGGAAGACGGTCCACAAGCTGATGGCGGTCGCCTATGCCTTCGGGCTGGTCCACTACTACGGAGCGTCGCTGTACGGGCCCTGGGGAACCAGCCCCTACAGCCTGTGGCTCAACCTGGTGAACCTTCTGGGTGTGGCCGCCGCCGTGTACAGCGTGCTGCTCTACGAGCGCCTCGCCTTCCGGTACCCGTACCAGGTCACGGGCCTGCGCCAGGTCGGCACGAACAACCTGGAGGTCACCGCGGCATCGACAGGCCGGGCGCTGACCTGGCGGCCCGGGCAGTTCACCTTCGTCAAGATCCTGCGGCTCGCCTTCCCCTCGCACCCGTTCACCATCGCCCAGGCCCCCGACGGCCGCACCGTCCAGCTCGCCATCAGGGCCTTGGGCGACCACACGTCCAGCCTGGCGGGCTCGTTGAAGATCGGCGACCGGCTCCTCACCAGCGCGGCGCACGGCAGGTTCGACTACACCACCGGCCTGCCCCGCCAGGTCTGGATCGCCGCCGGGATCGGCATCACCCCGTTCCGCAGCTTCCTCCAGGCCGGGGTGCCTTCCCGGTACTCGGTCGACTTCTTCTACAGCTTCGACGCCGAGCACGGGGCCTATCTGGACGAGCTGACCGTCTTGGCGGGCGACGTGCGCCTCCATCTGGTCGACACCTCCCAGACGGGCTTCCTCACCGCGCAGCAGATCGCGCAGACCGTCACGCCCGGCGAGCCGGTGGACGTCTACTTCTGCGGCCCCCAGCCCATGCGCGACGCCCTGAGGCAAGGCCTGCGGAAGAGCCCGCTCGACGTCCGTCGCTTCCACTACGAAGAGTTCCAGTTCGGCCGCTGAACGGCTGAGCTGCCCGCCTCGGCCTCTGTGCGCTCGACGGCAGGCAGCACCGCAGACAGAACGACCCGATCGCCTCCTGCGGGCTCACTTGGTCGCGTTGGGGTGGTGCGTGTGCACGTCTGTCAGGTGCACGGTGCCGGGGCGGCCGGGTGTGACATAGAACCAGATGCGTGCTCCACCGGGCAGCTCGTACTGGCGTCGGACGTGTGCGACGCCGTCCACGGTGATCGTGCCCAGGTCACCCCTGAGAGGGTGGCACGTGGGGTTGTTCGCCTCGGGATCGCGCGTCAGTGCGTCCCAGGCGTCGGCCATCGCGTTCAGGGCGGTGGCGCGCAGGTCGCGCCAGCCTCGCTGTGCCTGGCGGGTGGCGAAGACGATGCGGTGCTCGGTGCGCTTGGTCGGCCGTTCGACCGTCTCGTCCTTGGGCACGGATCAGACCTGGTCGCCGGCGCCCGGACGCTCGACGTCCACGGGGCTGTCGAGCCAGTCGTAGCCGTCGCCGGTCCACCCCGCCGCGTGCGCCTCGGCGGTGGACTGCCAGGCGTGGATGACGGTGGCCAACGGTTCGAACCGGGCGATGCTGGCGCAGGCCCGAGCCGTCTCGACCAGCTCGGCCGCGAACTCCTCCTGCGCGGTCTCGCTGAGGAACAGCATCCACGGGAAAGGGCCGCGCAGCCTGGCGGCGAACGAGTCGGGCCAGTCGGTCACCGCCACCGCGATGATCTGCGAGGCCAGGGCCAGGCCAGCCCGGTCGGCGTCAGCCTCAGACTTGAGCATGAGGACCAGCGCCTCACCGTCACGACGGGTGATGGTGACCGGGCCGCGCTCAGCCGCCTCCGCGACAGCCTTGGAGTCGCGCGACAGGTCGGAGAAGCGAACCCGCTGCTCGATCGTGGGAGCGTCCATGGCAACCATGGTTTCAGAACACGTTCAGAACTTCAAGGGCGATCGGCGATGTGCCGCCCCCATGACGGAAGGCCGGTGGTGCCCGCGACAGCAAGCAGCGTCAGGACATGAACGCCGCTCAGCCCAGCACCCAGCCCTGGATACAGGGGAAGCGGCAGAACAGACGACTCGGCCCCGAACACACCAAGCCGTTCGGGGCCGAGTCTGGGTGTGGCGGCTGTCAGGCGGGCTTCATGGTGCCGGTGTCGATGAAGCGCTGGTGCCAGCTCAGGGCCTCGGTGAGGAGGTGGGGGGTGTGCTGGGCGTAGCCGTCGCGGCGGGCGCGGTCGAAGTAGTCCTGGAGCATCGGGCGGTAGTCGGGGTGGGCGCAGGCGTCGATGACGCGCTGGGCGCGCTGCTTGGGTGAGAGGCCGCGCAGGTCAGCGAGGCCCTGCTCGGTGACGATGATCTGGGTGTCGTGCTCGGTGTGGTCGACGTGGCTGACCATCGGGACGATCGCCGAGATCGCGCCGCCCTTCGCCACCGACGGGCTCAAGAACGCCGTCAGGTAGCCGTTGCGCGTGAAGTCGCCCGAGCCGCCGATGCCGTTCATCATGCGGCTGCCCATGACGTGGGTGGAGTTGACGTTGCCGTAGATGTCGGCCTCGATCATGCCGTTCATGCCGAGCACACCCAGGCGGCGGGCCAGCTCGGGATGGTTGGAGATCTCCTGCGGGCGCATGATGATGTGCTGGCGGTAGAACTCCACGTCACGCTTGAAGTCCTCGCTCGCGTCCGGGCTCAGCGCGAAGCCGGTGCACGAGGCCGTCTCGATGATCCCGTCGCGGATCAGGTAGAGCATCCCGTCCTGGATCACCTCGGTGTACGCCGTCAGCCCGCGCAAGCCCGTGGACCGCAGCCCCTCGAGCACCGCGTTGGCGATGTTGCCGATGCCCGACTGCAACGGCAGCAGCTGCTTCGGCAGGCGCCCGTGCTCGACCTCGTGCATGAGGAAGTCGACCAGGTTGGTGGCGATCTGCTTGCTCGTCTCGTCGGACGGGCTGAACGGGCTGTTCCTGTCCGGCGCGTCGGTCTCCACGACGGCGACGACCTTCGCGGGGTCGACGTGCAGGTACGGCGAGCCGATCCGGTCGGACGGGCTGGTGAGAGGGATCGGCTTCCGGTTCGGCGGCAGCCCCAGGTCCTCGTAGACGTCGTGCATGCCCTCCACACCCAGCGGGTGCCAGCGGTTCACCTCGAGGACGACCTTCTCGGCCAGGTCCAGCCAGGTCTGGTTGTTCCCGATCGAGGTGCCAGGGATCAGCGAGCCGTCCTCGCGGATGCCGGCGACCTCGATCACAGCCGTGCCCACCGGGCCGTAGAACCCCGACGCGGTGTGCGGGCCGACATGGCTCAGGTGAGCGTCGATGAACTCCATGGAGCCGTTGTTGATCCGGGTGCGCCCGTCGGGGTCGGACTGGAACGGGACCCGCAGCGCGATGCCGTCGACCTTGGCCAGGGCCCCGTCGAGCTCGGGCGCGGTCGAGGCGCCGGTGAGCAGCTGGATGCGGAAGTCCCGCCCCTCGTCGTGGAAGCCCTTGATGCGGTCGGCGAGCGCCGTGGGCACCACCTTCGGGTATCCAGAGCCGGTGAACCCGCTCATGGCCACGGTCTCACCGGGCTGGATCACCTGGGCTGCCTGCTCGGCTGAGACGAGCCGGGCGCGCATCTGGGGGTTGCGGACGCGGTCGGTGACCGATGGTTGCTGCGACAAGACATCCTCGTTTCGTCGTCGGGACCAAGATCGACCGTACCAGACGGTAGGACGAACGTCCTAGGGGTGTCTGGCGTGTCGTTCTCGGTCCCGACGAGTCATATCACTGCTCGACCTGTCCCGTCACTCGTAGACCAGAGCCTGGAGCACCGGGACCCGCGCGGCCCGGACCGCCGGCCAGACCGCGGCCAGCACCCCGACGACGATCGCCCCGGCGAACAGCGAGGCCACCGCCGGCCAGCTGATGGACAGCACACCCAGGCCCGTCGACGCGGCCACCGAGGGGATCACCGAGGCCACCCCCACGCCGGCCCCGATCCCGAGGACGGCGCCGAGCAGGGCGACGAGAACCCCTTCGATCACCATGGTCCAGCGCAGCTGTCCACGGCTCATCCCGACCGCCCGCATCATGCCGATCTCCTGGGTCCTCTCCACGACGGACAGGGCCAGGGTGTTGACGACACCGAGCACCGCGACGATCAGCGACAGCGCGATGAGGGCGTAGAGGATGTTGAGCACCTGCTGCACCTGGTCGGACAGGAACGAGGAGAACTCGTCACGGTCCATCACCGAGATCGTGTGGTAAGGCGCGACGATGTCGACCAGCTGGGCGCGCACCGCATCGGGGTCGACACCTGGGTCGACGATCACGAACGCCTGCCAGGCGGCGACCAGCTGCGGCCGTGCCTGCGCCGGGATCACCGAGTCGAACGTCTCCCCGGCGATCATGACGTCGGTGTCGATCGCCTCGGAGGAGAAGACGAGCTGGACAGGAAGCTCGACCGTCGCCTCGACCGGGGTGTTCTTCGCCAGGGTCAGCGCGAACGTGTCGCCAGCCCGGAGGCCGAGCCGCGTGGCGAGAGGTTCGGCCACCGCGATCCCGTCGGTGAACCCCTGGATGCTGCCGTCGACGACGGGGGGCATGAACCCGCGACTCATCACCTCGAGGTCGCCGTCCAGCACCCCGACGAAGAACGCACGCTGCGACGAGTCCTCGGACGCCAGCGTCCCAGGGGTTCCTCCTGCCGCCATGAACGCGGCACCTTCCAGCCCTTGGAGAGCATCGATGGCACCGCCGGGGATCGGCGTCCAGCCTGCGTCGAGCACGAAGTCGACGTCGAGCTGGGTGGAGATCAGGTCGTCCACAGACGCCGTCGCCGACGACGCGATGACCGTCGTCGCACCCACCAGCGTCATCCCGATCATCAGGGCGGCGGCGGTGTTGGCCGTGCGGCGCTTGTTGCGGCCCAGGTTGCGCTGCGCGAGCGCGCCGAACGGTGTGGAGAGCACAGCGAACGGCGCCCCGAGCACCCGGGTGATCGCCGGGGCGAGCACCGGCGAGACCACGATCAGCCCGACCAGGAGCAGACCCGCGCCGGCGCCCAGGGCGGCTCCGCCGTCGTCACCGGCCCGGTGGGCGACGACGAGGAGCCCCACGCCGCCGAGCGTCATGGCCGTACCGACGCTCCCCCGCACCGCCAGGCCCCGCTGGGTGTCCTGGCCGTCGGGCCGCATGGCCTCGACAGGGGCGATGCGGCTCGCTCTGCGTGCGGGCAGCGCGGCGGCGACCATCGAGACCACGACCCCGAGCACCACGGGGACCACCACACCGAGCACGGTCACAGGGATCGCGCCAGACAACGGCATCCCTGTGGCCTCGAAGACGGCGCGGATCGCGGTGACCAGGCCGAACCCGCCGGCGATGCCCGCGGCCGACCCGATGATCCCGACGATGCCCGCCTGGGCGACGAACGAGCCGAACACCTGACGACGGCTCGCGCCCACGGACCGCAGCACCGCCGTCTCACGCAGCCGCTGCCGCACGACCATGGCGAAGGTGTTGGCGATGATGAACGCGCCGACGAACAGCGCGATGACGGCGAAGACCATGAGGATCATCGAGATGAACCCGAGGTTGTCGTCGATCGACGCCAACGCCTCCGAGCGAAGCGTCGCGCCGGTCTTCACCGTGGCGTTCGCCTCAGACGGCAGCGTGGTGCTGACCGCCTGAGCGAGGTCGTCCTGGCTGATCCCGTCGGCGGCGCGCACGACGATCATGCCGACGGCCCCGGTCGGCGCGAAGGCGGCCTTGGCGGTCTCTCGGTCCACCCCGACGAGCACGGCCCCGGCGAACGGCGTCCCGTCGGTCGCGCTCATGATGCCCGTCACCATGACCTCGCGCGGGGCGTCCCCACCGACCACGATCGTCGTCGTGTCACCGACGCCCAGCCCCGCCTTCTCCGCGGTCTGAGCCTCTAGCACGACCTCTGCCTGACCGCTGGGGGTTCTGCCCGCGATCTCGAAACCCTGGTTGGTGATGACCGCCTCGTCGACGACCATCCCGAGGGACGGCGCCCCTCCCGCACCGGTCGAGACCCTGGTCCCGTCGGCGCCGACGAGCAGGACCGGGCCGGTGTAGTCAGCGACGGCCCAGGCGACCTCGTCGAGGGCCTCGATCGCCGGCACCAACGAGTCGGGCACCATGCCCTGGTCGCTCAGGTCTGACATCCAGTCCGGGCTGTAGGCGACCCCGTTGTCGGCGACGACGTACGCGTCGCCGTCCAGCGAGGTCTCGACGATCCCGTCGAACGTCGAGGCGAGCATGGCCCGCAGCGCGAAGGTCCCCGAGACGAACGCGACGCCGAGGGCGACCGCGAGCACCGACATCACGAACCGGACAGGGTGGTGGCGCACGTCGCGCCAGGCGACGCGCAGCATCAGCCGGCCCTCCCGGCGGCCGCGGCGACGCTGCTGGCCTGGAGCACCCCGAGGACGCTGGCCTCGGTCGGGTCGGCCAGGTCGGTGACGATCTTCCCGTCCTCGAGGAACAGCACACGGTCGGCGAAGGCCGCCGTCACCGGGTCGTGCGTGACGACGACCATCGACTGTCCGAGCTCGTCCACCGAGTGCCGCAAGAACTCCAGCAGGCTGCGCGTCGCCGCGGTGTCGAGGTTCCCTGTCGGCTCGTCGCCGAAGATGATCGCCGGCCGGGTCACCATCGCCCGGGCGCAGGCGACCCTCTGCTGCTGCCCGCCGGACAGCTCCGAGGGGCGGTGCCTCAGACGCGACCCGATACCCAGCGCCTCCACGATCTGCGCGAACCACGCCCGGTCCACCTTGGCGTGAGCCAGCTCGAGAGGAAGGGTGATGTTCTCCTCGGCGGTGAGCGTCGGGATGAGGTTGAACGCCTGGAAGATGAACCCCACCCGGGTCCTGCGCATCGCCGTCAGCGCCCGTTCGCTCATCTCGGTCAGGTTCTCGCCGTCCAGCCAGGCGGTGCCTGAGGTCGGCGTGTCCAGCCCTGCCATGCAGTGCATGAGGGTGGACTTCCCAGAGCCCGACGGGCCCATGACCGCCGTGAGCTGCCCGCGACGGAGCTCGACGTCGACACCGGCGAGCGCGTGGACGGCGGCCTCGCCCTTCCCGTAGACCTTGGTCAGCCCGGAGGCGACGGCGATGGGCCGGGTGTCGGCCCCGTGAGAGTGATCAGCCATGGCAGCCAACCTGCCAGCAGCCTTCACCCCGCCACCATGGGGGAAACCCCCGGTCTGACCCTGGGATCGTCCCCCGCGACCCTGACCCCTGCTCAGGGGGTTCGTGAGGGCCCAGGGCTCCCACCAGCGCGGAGGCCTCGGCAGGCTTGGTCTGCGCCGCTCGTCACCGACCACCCCTCGAAGCCTGCTGTCGGTGACGAGCCGGCGCAGCGTCCACGACCGTAAGCGGGCCTCGACACGCCCACCATTCGGCGTTCGTCCGTGTGAGCGACGCCTGCCGGCGCCCGGGCGAGCGGAGCGACAGCACAGCACGGGGCTCGGCCATCCGCACACCCGGGAGGCGCCCCTGCGAGTCCAGGGGGTCGGCTCCGCACCCCTACCCTGGTGGCGTGGCGCACCTGCTCGGGGCCGAGTCCCTGCACCTGGAGTACCCCACGCGCGTGGTGCTCGACGCGGTGACGCTCGGGGTGAGCGAGGGCGACCGGATCGGCATCGTGGGCCGCAACGGTGACGGCAAGTCGTCGCTGCTGCGGCTGCTGGCCGGCCAGCTCGAGCCCACCTCCGGCCGGGTCACCCGGCGCGGCGGGGTGCGTGTGGGCCTGCTCGACCAGTCCGACACGCTGGACGACACCCAGACGGTCGGGCACTCGATCGTCGCGGACATGCCAGAGCACGTGTGGGCCGGCGACTCCCGGGTGCGCGACGTCATCGCGGGCCTCGTGGCCGACCTGCCGTTCACCGCACTGGTCGGCACGCTCTCCGGCGGGCAGCGTCGCCGGGTCGCGCTGGCGGCGCTGCTGGTCTCCGAGTGGGACGTGCTGGCGCTGGACGAGCCCACCAACCACCTCGACCTCGAGGGCATCGCCTGGCTCGCCGAGCACCTGCGCCGACGGTGGGCGCGCAACGCGGGCGGGCTGCTGGTGGTGACCCACGACCGCTGGTTCCTGGACGAGGTGTCGACCACCACCTGGGAGGTGCACGACCGCACGGTGGAGCCCTTCGAGGGCGGCTACGCGGCCTGGGTGCTGCAACGGGTCGAGCGCGACCGTCAGGCCGCGGCGACCGAGGCCAGGCGCCGCAACCTGATGCGCAAAGAGCTCGCCTGGCTGCGTCGTGGCGCCCCGGCACGGACCTCCAAGCCGAAGTTCCGCATCGACGCGGCCAACCAGCTGATCGCTGACGTGCCCGAGCCTCGCGACCGGCTGGAGCTGTCCCGGCTCGCCACGGCCCGGCTGGGCAAGGACGTGATCGACCTGCTCGGCGTCGGGGTGTCGTTCGACGGGCGCGAGGTGCTGCGCGACGTGGAGTGGCGCATCGCCCCCGGCGAGCGCACGGCGATCCTCGGTGCCAACGGCGCGGGCAAGTCCACGCTGCTCGGGCTGATCGCGGGCACCGTGGCGCCGACGACCGGCCGGGTCAAGCGCGGCACGACGGTGCGGCTCGCGGTGCTGGACCAGCAGTTCTCCGAGCTGGCCGAGATCGCCGGCGACCGGGTGCGTGACGTGCTGGCCCGCACCAGGGCCAGCTACGTGGTGGACGGCAAGGAGCTGACCCCTGCCCAGCTGCTGGAGCGGCTGGGCTTCGCGCGCGAGCACCTGTCAGCGCGGGTCAGCGAGCTCTCCGGCGGGCAGAAGCGCCGCCTCCAGCTGCTGCTGGTGCTGCTGGGGGAGCCGAACGTCCTGGTGCTGGACGAGCCCACGAACGACGTGGACACCGACATGCTCGCCGCGCTGGAAGACCTGCTGGACTCCTGGCCGGGAACTCTCCTGGTGGTCTCCCACGACCGCTACCTGATCGAGCGGGTGACCGACCAGCAGCACGCGATCCTCGACGGCCGCCTACGGCACCTGCCTGGCGGGGTGGACGAGTACACCCGGCTGAGGCGAGAGGAGAGCGAGCGTGCTCGTTCTCCCGAGCCGATCGAGAGCGTCGATCAGCTGCGGGCCGTCAGCGCGGAGCCTGGACGCAGCGAGCCGGCCGAGGCGCCCTCCCCAGCCTCGTCGGGCGCGCAGCAGCGCGCCGCGCGCAAGGAGCTCAACGCGACAGAACGCCAGCTGGACCGGGTCGGTGCACGGATCGCAAGCCTCCACGAGCGCATGGCCGCGCACGACCCGAGCGACTACGAGGGCCTCGGCCGTCTGCACGACGACCTGCGCGAGGCCGAGTCAGAGCAGGCGACCCTGGAGGAACGCTGGCTCGAGCTCTCCGAGACCGTCGGCTGAGGAGACGGCTCGCCACCTCCCCGGTCTCGACAGACGCACGACGGGCGGGCTAGGGCCCCGCGCACCGACCAGCGACGAGAGACGCTCACCGCTCAGGACGTGGACGACCTACCACTTGAACAGCTTCCCGATGCTCTTCCCGATGCTCCCGATGTCCTTCCCGATGCTCCCGAAGAGGCCACCGAAAGAGCTCACCATGTTCCCTGGCACCGAGCCGAGGTGACCACTGCCGCCGACCAGCCCGAACGGGTCCGCGATCTCCATGACGAAGTTACCGACGAAGCTCGTGAAGATCGGGATGGTGTTCTTGTCGTTGAGGCCCAACGGATCGAGGAGAGACCCCAGCCAGAACGTCGCGTCCTTGCTCCCGAGGTTGATGTGGTACTCGGGCTTGGGGCCCTCAAGTATCACGATGTGGATCTCACCGGTGACCGGGTCGTAGTAGTAGTGCACCGACGCCATCCTGCGGGACTCCTCCTCCCACAGGTACCACTCGAGCGATCCCGGCTGCGCGAAGGCGGGGGGCGGGTTCGACGCCCCCGTGCCGAGGAAGACCCAGCGCGACTCCGGGGCCGAGACCGTCGTCGACGGCTTGGCCCATGCGACCACCTGGGTCTCGATCCACTGAGCCAGCTGGGCCTTCGCCCACTCGGTGGCGTCCTCGACGCTCCCCGAGGCCACCCACGCGGCGTGGACGTCCTGGATGCCCTGATCGGCCTGCCAGGCGGCCACCACGTCCTGAACACCCTGCGCGGCCATCCATGCCTCGACGAGCGACTGCGCGCCGGTCGCGAGGTCGTGCACGTCCTTGTGGGCCATCCAGGCGAGGAGGACCGCCTGGAACTCGGTGATCTGCGGCACCTCGGGAGCCTGCTCCTCGGCCTCACCGCCCATGGCCACCGACAGCTCTGCCACGGCTGCTTCGTGTGCTGCCGCCCACGCGGTGGCCTGGGTCGCGGCCCACTCCATGGCCTGGCCCTTGGCGAGGTGGTAGGTCATCGGCAGGCCGTCCTCGACCGAGACCGGACCCCTCATGAGGAACGCGGTGGGGTTGCCGGTCGCCTCGCCCCAGGCCGCCATGACCGCACCCTCGTCAGCGAGGCCCTGGGCGGCCATCCAGGCGTCCAGGGCGGCCTTCGGGTCGGCAGGCGTCGCCTCGAGCACCGCGGGCGTCTCGGCGACAGGGCCGGTCTGGTCTGCGGTCACCTCGACGACCGGCTGCGACAGGCCGCCCGCGACAGGCAGCGGCGACAGGTCTGGCAGGTTGTCCGGGTCTACCCCGACCAGGTCCAGGGTCTTGCCGTTCACGGTCAGGGTGGACTGGGCCTCGCTGCCCGAGGCGTTCAGGTGCGCGTCGAGCGTGCCCAGGTAGTACCCGTCGTACGCGCCCTGCACATACCCGTCGGTGGCACCCACGTGGTAACCGTCGGAGTACCCCGCCAGGTAGGCGAGGTCCTCGTCTGGCACAGCAGCGGCACTGTCGACCACGCTCTCGGCACCCGACCCGTCGGCCACCATCACGGACGACACGGCCTCGAACGCGACGGTCTCGAGCGCGACGTCGACACCGACGGGCTCCTCAGCGGCCTCGGGCGCGGGCTGAGCCACCGGGGCCGCCGGAGCACGCGTCGACACCGGGGCGGCCTGCCGGGCTGGGGCCGTCGTCACCGACCGCTCCTCCGCCCGGACGTTCTGGCTCCACCAGTCGCAGATGTCCTCAGACGGCGCCACCACGCCAGGCTGGGCGAGCAGCTGCGCGCACACCTCGGCGCTCGGCGGCACCACGACGAGGACAGGCCGCTCCACCGCGTCCGGTGCGGCGGCCGTCGAGACCAGCGCAGGAGCAGGGGCTGGCACGGCCGCCCTGGTCGCCTCGGGCGCACCCTGGGCGACGTCGTCGGGCGCGGACCGCTCACCGGTCGCCTGTGCCGCCAGAGGCACACCCACGCCGACAGCCGCCACCAGGGCGCCCGCCACCGCGACGGCACCCTTGGACACACCTTTCTTCTCGCTCATCGCCACTCCCTCTCGCATCGCAGGCTCGTCGTGCTGCCGACAGCCGGAGCCTGTCGGCAGCACGCTCCACGTTATGGAGCGTCGACACCCCGAAGGAAGCGATCCGCTGCACGGATACCCGAACATCTGTCACAGAATCCGTACATCCTGCGTCCGCGCCTTCGAACGCCCGCGACCAGGCGTTCTCCACGACGGTGACGCGGAGAGCGTGCGTGCCGGGCGCGCCGCGGCGCGCACCGAGCCTGAAGACACGCTCTAGGAGCCAGGTCGCACCAGACCGGTCTCGTAGGCGACGACGACAGCCTGCACCCGGTCGCGCACGCCGAGCTTTTCCAGGACGTGCCCGACGTGGGTCTTCACCGTGGCCTCCGACAGGAACAGCCGCTGGGCGATCTCCGCGTTCGACAGCCCCTCAGCGACGACGACCAGCACCTCACGCTCCCGGGCGGTCAGGCACGTCAGGCGAAGGTCTTCCGCTCCCGCACCGGCCACCGGCAGCTGGTCGGCGAAGATCTCCAGCATCCGCCGGGTGACCCGGGGGGCCACGACGGCATCCCCGCGCGCGACGGTGCGGATCGCCTCGACCAGCTCGGTGGGGCGGGCGTCCTTGAGCAGGAACCCGCTGGCCCCCGCCCTCAGCGCCCCGAAGGCGTACTCGTCCAGGTCGAACGTGGTCAGGATCAGCACCTTCGTCGTCGGCTCGGCCGTCAGCAGACGGGCCGTGGCCTCGATCCCGTTCATCCGGGGCATCCGCACGTCCATCAGCACGACGTCAGGGCGCAGGGCCGCGACCTGCGTCAGCGCCGCGTCACCGTCCCCGGCCTCACCGACCACCTCCAGGTCGGGCTCCACGTCGAGAACCAGGCGGAACCCCATGCGTATCAGCGGCTGGTCATCGACCAGCAGCACCCGCACCAGGCTCATACCGGCCTCACCCACGCCAGGTTCGACGGGTCGGGCGGTGGCACCGCGAGCACCGCGTGCACCTTCCACCCCCCGGGCACGGGGCCCGCCTCGACCTCACCGGCGTACATCGCAGCACGCTCACGCATCCCGACCAGCCCTTTCCCACCAGTACCGACAGGCTCGGTGACCTGCCCCCCGTCGTCACGCACCGTGACCTCCACCCGTGAGCCCTGGTGCACCACCACCTCGACCTCGGCGGCGGTGGCCTGCGGAGCGTGCCGCAGCACGTTCGTCAACGCCTCCTGCACCAGCCGGAACACCGTCAGCCGCAGGCCCGAGTGCTCTGGGAGGTCGTCGGCCCGCAGCCGCACCACCAGACCCACCCTGGCGAACACCTCGACCAGCCCGGCGACGGCGTCAGCCTCCGTCGGCTGCGGCGCCATCGGCGTGTCCCCGTCACGCAGCACCCCGAGCATCCGGCGCATGTCCGTCAACGCGGTGCGCCCTGTCTCCGCGAGCAGGTCCAGGGCCTCGGCGGACGCCTTCGGAGAGGTGGATGCCGCCGCACGGGCACCGTCGACCAGGGCGATCATCACCGACAGGGAGTGCGCGACGACGTCGTGCATCTCCCGGGCGATCCGGGAACGCTCTTGCATCGACGCCAGACTCGCGTTCTGCTCCCCCGCCGCGACCAGCGCGGCCATGCGCCGCACCAGCTCGGCGAGGTGCTCGCGCTGTCCGTGCACGGAGACTCCCCCGGCGAGCGCGGCCAGCCCGAGCACCAGGCACTCGACCAGCCGGGACAGCCAGGCGTCCAGGGTCCAGGCGGGCACCATCACGGACCAGTGGAAGCCGATCGAGTGCCCAGCGGAGGCGACGGAGTCGAAGACCAGGTTCCCGAGCAGCGCGGCCCCCACGAGCGAGGCAAAGCTCACCCCCGCCCCCACCCAGGCGAGCGCCGGCCGACGGTAGACGGCGACGGCGTACAGAGCCATCGGGTACGCCCCGGTCGACCCCAGCTCGCCTCCCTGCCACGGGACCAGCAGGGTGCTCACCGTCACCAGGGTGATCGCCGTCAGCACCAGGACGGGGCGGTGCCGACGGAACCAGATCGCGCCCGTGCACACCAGCCCGACCAAGGTTCCCCAGGCGATCTCGCCAGCCGAAGGGGCGGGACTGAGAAGCTGGAGCACGATCCCGAACAGCGCGTTGAGCCCGACGATCGTCACGACCAGCGCGTCCATCACCCGCGGGTGAGCCACGAGATACCGACGGACGCGACCGTGCCCTCGCACCTCCAGCTCCGTCAGCGGGCGCACGGCACCCAAGGACATCGCGACGCTCACGCACACCCACCTTCGCCTCGATCCAGGCCCTGAACGCTACCGGCCGCACCAGGTCTCGCGGATCGGTTCCGCGACCGATGTCTGGTCGGGTCGGCCTCCACCCTGAGGATGAGCCGACGTGACGAGGCACCGCCCCTGTCAGCGGGCGCGCAGCGCCTCACCGAGACGCACTCGGGTGCCCATGCGCAGCACCGAGCGCTCATACACCCTGGCCCCGACCCCGACGACGAGGACGGTCGAGGCGACGAGCACCACCAGGCTCAGCAGCGGCTCCCACCAGGAGGCCTCGCCCAGGAACAGCCGCACCGGCATCCCGACCGGGGCGCTGAACGGCACGTAGGACATCACGGTCAGCACCATGGGGTTGGAGTTGAAGAACACCACCAGCAGGTACGGCGTCATCACCAACCAGGTCACCGGCTGGACCACCGCGCTCAGGTCTTCCTGCCGGGAGACCAGAGCCGCCGAGGCCGCGAACATCGACGCCAGCAGCACGAAACCGACGGCGAAGAACAGCACGAACCACGCCACCGGCGCACCGATCTGGCCGAGCAGGGCGTCCCGCTGGGTGACGACGAGGCCGAGGACGGCCACCGCCGCGATCGCCGTCGTCTGCCCCAGCGCGAGCACAGAGTTGCCGATCACCTTGCCGGCGAGCAGCGCACGTGTGGGCACCGCGGACAGCAGGATCTCCACCACCCTGGTCTGCTTCTCGGTCACCGTGTTCTGGGCGATCGTCATCCCGAAGGTGACGGCGGCCATCGCGAAGACGATGCCGAACGCGATCGAGACCAGGAAGCGCATGCCCTCGTCGGTCTTGACCGGCTCCAGGGTCTGCATCTTCGGCAGGACGGCCAGCGTCTGGGCGACCGTCGTCGGCCAGGCGTCCAGGCCGACGACGACCAGCGCGCCGTCAGCACCGAGCAGCACCGCCGCACCGACCGTCTTGTCACGGACCGCCCGCTCGGCGGCGACCTGGTCGGGCACCTCGACGTAGGTGAGCCCGACGGCCTCGACGTGCGCGACCACCTCGGGCACCGCGGCGACCTTGGGCGGCTGGCCGATCTTCTCCCCGAGGAACGACGAGGCGAGGATGCCACCGAGCACCAGGGCCAGCAGGATCGCCGTGGACACCCAGAACGACCTGGTGCGCACGTGGGCCAGGATCTCCCGCCGGGCGACCAGCGTGACCAGACGCACGACGGTCGGTCGGGGCGGCCGGGGCGAGGTCGACCGGACCGGGAACGACGTGGCGCTCATGCGCGCACCTCCTGAGAGTCGGCCATGACCTCGCGGAAGATCTCGGCGAGGGACGGGGTGACGGGGGCGAAGCGTGCCACGGGGCCGCGGTCCAGGGCCGAGCCCAGCACCCGCTGGGCCGTCGCCTCGTCCGCGTCGAACACGACCTCGCCGTCGGTGAGGTCGACCACGGTCACGCCGGGCTCGGCCCGCAGCCAGCCGAGGTCAGAGGCGCTCAGCTCGAACCGGGAGGTGCTGAACTGGGCACGCAGCTCCTCACGCTCTCCGGCGGCGCGGATGGTGCCGCCGGCGATGATGACCAGGTCGTCGCACAGCCTCTCCACCACGTCGAGCTGGTGGGAGCTGAACAGCACGGGCACACCCCCGGCGGCCCGCTCCTTGAGCACCGCGACGACCGCGTCCACGGCGATCGGGTCCAGCCCGGAGAAGGGCTCGTCCAGCACGAGCACCTCCGGGTCGTGCACGAGCGCGGCGGCGATCTGCGCGCGCTGCTGGTTGCCCAGCGACAGCGCGTCCACCGGGTCGTTCGCGCGGGCCGCCAGGCCTAGACGCTCCAGCAGCGCCTGGGCACGCTGCCTCGCGGCCTGGTCGTCGTACCCGTGCAGCCTGGCGAGGTAGGCGAGGTGCTCGAGGACCTTCATCTTGGGGTACAGCCCACGCTCCTCGGGCATGTAGCCGAACCCGCGACGCGTCGCACCGTCCAACGGCCGCCCGTCGATGAGGACCTGTCCCGAGTCGGCCGTCAGCACCCCCATGAGGATGCGCATCGCGGTCGTCTTCCCCGCCCCGTTGCCCCCCACGAACCCGGTCAGGCGCCCAGACCGCACCTCGAACCCGACATCGTCCAGCGCGACCCGGTCCCCGAACCTCTTGCTCACATGCTCCAGCGCGATCACGCCCGCCATGCTATGCCGCCGGCTCCGACTGTTCCCGGCAGCCAGCCGGGTCGTCTGACCGCTGCGTCGGTCAGGGGAGCAGACGGGCGCCGGGGGCGGGGCCTGTGGCGACGAGGAGGCGGTCAGCGACACCAGCCAAGGTGAGGGTGGTGGCGACGATCTTGGCGTGAGACTCGCTGCGAGCCAAGGCGGCGACGGTGGGGCCAGAGCCGGAGACCACCACGCCCAGGGCGCCGGCGTCGCGGGCGGCGGCCTGGACGGCGGCCAGGCGCGGGGCCAGGTGCAGCGCGGCGGGCTCCAGGTCGTTGTGCAGGGCCTCGCCCAGCTGGTGCGGGTCGCCGGAGCGCAGCGCCTGCATGACGGCCACGTCGGCCTCCGGGTTCGGCTCGACGTGCGCACCGTCGCGCAGCCGGTCGAGCGCGCCGAACACCGCGGGCGTGGACAGGCCGTGGTCGGAGAGTGCGAGCACCCAGTGGAACTCGCCGCGCACCATCGCCGGGGTGAGCACGTCCCCACGGCCGGTGCCCACGGCGGTGTGCCCGACCAGGGCGAACGGCACGTCGGCGCCCAGCTCGCGAGCCAGGTCGAGCAGGTCGTCGCGCGACGCGCCGGTGCCCCACAGCTCGTCGACGGCGACCAGGGTCGCGGCGGCGTCGGCCGAGCCCCCGGCCATCCCCCCGGCCACCGGGACCGCCTTGGACAGGTGCAGGTGGACCCCGTCCGTGATCCCCGCCCGGCGGGCGAGCAGACGTGCGGCCCGCACCGCGAGGTTGGACTCGTCCGTGGGCACCCGGTCGGCCTGCTCGCCGCTGACCGTGACCCGCACGTCGTCGTCCGCCGTGGCGGTGACCTCCTCGAACAGCGAGACCGCCTGGAACACGGTGACCAGCGGGTGGTAGCCGTCCGACCTCGGGGAGCCCGCGCGCAGCGAGAGGTTGATCTTGGCGGGTGCGTGCGCACGCACCCAGTCGGGCGGCTCTACCCAGGCGGACGTCACGGCGCCACTGTGCCAGGCTCGCCGCGTCCGTGGGAAGCGCGAGACCCGAGAGGAGGCAGGTGCTCGACCGGAGGCAGACGTTCGGCCAGCCGGGCGAGACCGGCCACGTCGACGCGTTCGCCACGGTCGGTCGGGTCCAGCCCGGCGGCGGTGAGCGCCTCGGCGGCCGCCTCACCGGACCCCGCCAGCGTCGCCAGCGCGGACCGCAGCATCTTGCGACGCTGGGCGAAGGCCGCGTCCACCGTGGCGAACACCTGCACCCGGGTCGCGGAGGTCGGCGGGGGGTCACGACGGTCGAGCCGCACCAGAGCCGAGTCGACGTTGGGCACCGGCCAGAACACGCGAGGGCCGACGGTCGCGGTGCGCCGGGCCTGGGCGTACCAGGCCGTCTTGACGCTCGGCACCCCGTAGACCCGGGAACCGGGGGCGGCGACCAACCGGTCGGCGACCTCCGACTGCACCATGACCAGCCCTCGGCGCCACGAGGTGAACCGCTCCAAGAAGGTCAGCAGCACCGGCACGGCCACGTTGTAGGGCAGGTTCGCGACCAGGGCGGTCGACGGCGGTCCCGGCAGGGTGTCGACGTCGAGGGCGTCGGCGGTCACGACCCGCAGACGCACCCGACCGTCAGAGTCCAGCACCACGTCCTCGCCGGCCTGCCACCCGGGTGCCTGCTGGGCCACCGTGGCCGGCAGCAGCCGCGCCAGCACCGGGTCGATCTCCACGGCGACGACGTCCGCCCCGGCCTCCAGCAGCCCGAGGGTGAGGGAGCCCAGCCCGGGGCCGATCTCGACCACCTGCTCACCAGACGAGACCTCGGCCTGGCGGACGATCTTGCGGACCGTGCCCGGGTCGATGACGAAGTTCTGCCCCAGCGTCTTGGTCGGGCGCACCCCCGCCGAGGCTGCCAGCTCACGCACGCGTGCCGGGGTCAGCAGCACCGGCACCTCGGACGTCACGCACCCACGCTAGCGGACTGCTCCGCCCCTCTCGGCCTCCGGTCACCAGAGACGAGGGAGGGGGTCGCGTCGTCGTGACGACGCGACCCCCTCCCTCAGCCAGACCTACCGGAACAGGCGCGGACCACAGTGCGGCCACTGACCGGCGCCAGAGCGCTCGTAGAGCATCTGGGCGCGCATCGTCTGCTCAGCGGCCGACGCCTGCGACGGCAGACCCGTGCCGCCGACCGACTGCCAGGTCGCCACCGAGAACTGGTACAGGCCGTGGTACTTGCCGCTCTTCGACACGATGGTCGGGTTGCCGCCGGACTCGCAGGCCGCGAGCGCGGCCCAGTTCAGGCCCGCGGACGACCGGCCCGTGCTCGCGGGCACGTCGCCACCGGTCGCGGGCCTGGCCGCCGGGGCAGGCTGGGGCTTCGGCTTGGTGCCGACCGCGACCACCTCGTGGACCGGCTCGGCGGTGATCTCGTCGGAGAGCACCACCCGCTCACGCTCGACCCCGTCGGCGGTGGTGACCGTGGCGACCACGGTGCGCACGCCCGGCACGCCGGCCGTGACGACCACCCTGGTACCGACCGTGCGGTTGGCGTCGTTCGTGGTGCTCGAGGTGAACGGGATCTCCTCGGTCGTGGTGACCTGCTCGACGACCACGCGCGTCACCACCACGTGCACGCCCTCAGAGCCCGAGACGACCTGAAGCTCGTCCAGGGCTCCGAGCTCGACCTCGGCGGAGACCAGCGCCTGCGCGACCGAGACGTCGCCGGAGTCCAGGGGGGTCGTCGTGCCGTCGGCCACGACACGGGCCGGCCCTTCCTTGGCCAGGTCCAGCGGGAACACCGGACGGCCGTCGGAGCTGGCCCGGGAGACCAGCAGCGCCGCGTCCTCGCTCAGCGGTGCCAGCGCCTCTTCGGCGCTCAGCGCGGTGCTCCACACCTCGGTCACGGTGTCGCCAGAGGCGATGTGCAACAGCTTGGCGTGGCGCACGACGATCGTCGCGCCGTCGTGCAGACGGCCGTTCACGGAGACCGTGTCGTGCTCGCCGAGGGTCACGCCCTCCTGCCGCAGCAGACCGGGCACAGACCCGGCGAACGTCGACACGGTGCGCACCTCGCCGTCGACGTCGAGGTCGATGGTCTTGTGCGCGGAGGCCACAGCGACCCCTCCGGTGGTCAGCACGAGCGCTCCGGCGATGACGCCGACCACCCAGGGGCGACCGAACCGTCGTCCCCTCCGTGGTGAGGCGTCGAGATCGCTGGTGGTCTCGACGGCGGTGAGGGCACGCAGGGTTTCGGTCAGACGTTGCACGAGGCTCCAGCCTTCGCAGGTCCCGGGCACGGGGGTTCGTCGCGGGGCCGCGACGTCTTCTGGGGCTCCCAGACGACGTCCTGGTGCCGCAGGCACCTGTGCGACCCCGGACCTCCCGATCCGGCTGTCAAGGTGAGATTCGCAACCTCACCCGTCGCCGAGGCGACCATGACCCGTTCGGACGAGTCCGGCTCGCATTCAGAAGCGACGTTAGATCGTAACCAGAACGTTACCTACGATGTCAAACGACGCGCTAGGAACATCGCCGCGTGCGGCTCAGTACCAGTTCTTGCTCAGGAAGTGCGACCAGGCGCCGCAGGGGGTGGTGTAGCGGCCCTTGATGTAGCCCAGGCCCCAGGTGATCTGGGTGGCGGGGTTGGTACGCCAGTCCGCGCCCGCCGAGGCCATCTTCGAGCCCGGCAGCGCCTGCGGGATGCCGTAGGCGCCCGACGACCTGTTCTCGGCGTTCACACGCCAGCCGCTCTCCTTGTGCCACAGCTGGACGAGGCAGGCGAACTGCTGGTCGTCCCAGCCGTAGGAGGGCATCATCGCCTGGGCGATCGCCTGCGCCGACCCCGGGTCCACGGGGCCCACCGGCGGCACCGTCCCCGTGCCGACGTGGACCACCTCGGCGACCGGGGCCGTCGTCACCACCGACCTGATCGGGGTCCTGGAGACGACCGCGCCCCCGATCCTCTCGACCCTGTAGGTCGTGATCTGCACCCCGGCCTTGCCACGGGTGCCCACCCTTCTCTCGCCTCGCGGCAGCGTCGGGTCCTCGACCTCTCGCGTCTCGTACGGCACCGCCTCGGTCGAGGTCTCCCCGGTGGAGGCGGCCCGGGTGACCACGACCACCAGACCGCTCACAGCGGTGGCGTCCAGGGGCACCGAGAGCCGGTCGCCCTCGGCGAGCACCAGGCCGACGTCGAGCATGGCGTCACGCACGGTGGCGCCGCTGGTCGAGGCGTCGATCGTCTGCCCGTCCACGGCGACGTGCACCGTCTTGCGCGTCGAGACGCGCAGGGAGTCCCCGTCCCCCAGCGCGGCCGAGCGGGACGCTGACAGCCGCACGTCGGACTCACGCAGCCCGAGCTCCTCGACCGCCTCGCCCACGGACCCGGCCGTGGACCACACCGTCCGTGCCTGCCCGTCGATCTCCACGGTGATCTCACGCGCGTGGCGCACCACGATGTTCGTGGCCACCGGCTGGTCGAGCGACGGGATCACCAGATCGTGCTCGCCGACCTCGATGCCCTCGGCGGCGAGCAGGTCACCGACCGTGCGGGCGAAACCCTCGACCTTGATCGGCCGGCCGTCCACCTCGACGGTCGCTGACGTGTGCAGCATCGCGAACGCGCTGGTCGAGGCGACCACGAGCCCGAGCACCAGGAGCTGGCCGACGAGGCGCGGCCCTCGGGCACGGCGCGACGGCGCACGGTGCGCTGACCGATGCCTGGCCACCTGCCGCCGTCCCTCCCCGATCTCGTGCCGTCCGCAGACCCGATCGGTTGCACGGGCGCGAAGCTGATCGAACGACCGTAACCGATCCGTGACCCTCCTGGGGCACATTTTCCGGGGCAAACGGGTGTGAATCTCACCACGGCCCGTACAGGCGTTCGGCGTTCGCGGTGACGAGCGCGCACGTCCGCTCCAGGTCGGCCTGCCGCACCTGGGCCAGCGCACGCACCGTGAGCGGCATCACGTACGAGGAGTTCGGCTGCCCTCGGTGGGGCACCGGGGTCAGGTACGGCGCGTCGGTCTCCACGACCACCAGGTGGTCAGGCAGCACCGCGGCGGCCGCCCGCAGCTCGTCGTTCGCCTTGTGGGTCAGGGGGCCGGCGAACGAGCAGACCCAGCCCTGCTCGGCGCACGTGCGGGCCAGCTCGACGTCGCCAGAGAAACAGTGCAGGACGGTCCGCTCGGGAGCGCCGTCGGCGAGCAGGGTGGCCACCACGTCGGCGTGCGCGTCCCTGTCGTGGATCTGCAAGGCCAGGCCCAGCTCTTTGGCAAGGGCGACGTGCGCCCTGAACGCCTCACGCTGCGCGGCACGGCCCCGCGGCCCGGCACGGAAGTAGTCCAGCCCGGTCTCACCGATCGCTCGCACCCGGCCCGCACCGGACGCCGCACGAGCGACGGCGGCCAGCGCCTCGTCCAGCGGCACGTCGTGACGCGGCTCGGCCCGGGGGTCGAGCCCGTCGGGCGCGGTCTCGCGCACGCCCGCGTGCAGCACCGCCTCGTTGGGGTGGATCGCCACCGCGCCCAGCACGCCCGCGTGCGCGTCAGCGAGCGCCACGGTGGTCTCGAGCGAGTCGAGGTCGCAACCGACCTCGACCACCCGACCCACCCCGACCGACGCCGCCAGGGCGAGATGGCCCCCCAGGTCACGGGTCTCGCCGCCAGGCCAGCCCTCGGCGGTCCACCCCACGGCCATCCGCAGGTGGGTGTGGTTGTCGATCACCTCGCCCGGCAGCGGCTCGGGCGCGGGCGGCCAGCGACTGTCGCGAGGCATGCGCTAGCCGTCGGTCAGCCGAGCCAGCTCCTCAGCGATGCCAGCCTCGTCGAGCTTGCGGAAGATGGGCGTCGGCTTGCCGACCGGGGTTCCGGGCACCACGGGCTCGGGCGCCCAGCCGGGCACGTCCGTGTAGTCGCCGGTGATGACCGGGTAGCGACGCGACGGGTCGTCCAGGTCGGTCACCTCGTCGATGCGCGGCTGCGGGGAGAACGCGCCGGTGCCGCCCAGCGTCTGGTGCACCTGCTGGGCCGAGTGCGGCAGGAACGGCGCGAGCAGCCGGTTCAGGTCGGCGACCGCCTGGGTCAGCGTGTGCAGCACCGTGGCCTGACGGTCCGGGTCGGTCTTGAGCTTCCACGGCTCGGTGTCCGAGACGTAGCGGTTCGCCTCACCGACCACCCGCATCGCCTCACCGAGGGCCTGACGCTGCCGGTGGGCGCCGATCAGGTCCCCGACCCGACCGTACGCGGACGTCGTGGCGGCCAGCAGCTCCTCGTCGCGCGGCGTGCGCACCCCCGGGGCGGGGATCTCGCCGAAGCTGGCGGCGACCATGCTGGCGGTGCGGTTGACGAGGTTGCCCCACCCGGCGACCAGCTCGTCGTTGGTGCGCCGGTAGAACTCTGACCAGGTGAAGTCGACGTCCTGGGACTCCGGCCCGGCGATCGACAGGTAGTAGCGCAGCGCGTCGGGCTGGTAGCGAGCCAGGAAGTCGCGCACGTGGATCACCACACCGCGCGAGGTCGAGAGCTGCTTGCCCTCGACGTTGAGGAACTCGCTGGAGACGACCTCGGTGGGCAGGTTGAGCTCTCCGTAGATACCGGGCTCGCCCCCTCGTGAGCCGCGCCCGGCATAGCCGAGCAGCTCGGCCGGCCAGATCTGAGAGTGAAAGGTGATGTTGTCCTTACCCATGAAGTAGTAGGCCAGCGCGTCGGTGTCGTTCCACCACGAGCGCCACGCCTCGTCGTCGCCGGTACGCCGCGCCCACTCGATCGAGGCCGAGAGGTACCCGATCACCGCGTCGAACCACACGTACAGGCGCTTGCCGGGGTTCTCCTCCCAGCCCGGCAGCGGCACGGGGATGCCCCAGTCGATATCCCTGGTCATCGCGCGCGGGCGCACGTCGTCCAGCAGGTTGAGGGAGAACTTCAGCACGTTGGGACGCCAGGCGGTGCGGGTGCGCAACCACTGGCCCAGCGCCTCGACGAACGCCGGCAGGTCGAGGAAGAAGTGCGACGACTCGACGAACGTCGGGACCTCGCCGTCGACGCGCGAACGGGGCTTGACGAGGTCGATCGCGTCGAGCTGGTTGCCGCAGCTGTCGCACTGGTCGCCGCGCGCGCCGTCGTACCCGCAGATGGGGCAGGTGCCCTCGATGTACCGGTCGGGCAGGGTGCGGCCGGTCGAGGGGCTGATAGCCCCCATGGTGGTGCGCTCGACCATGTAGCCGTTGCGGTGCACCGTGCGGAACATCTCTTGGGCCACCGCGTGGTGGTTGAGCGTCGTGGTGCGGGTGAACAGGTCGTAGGAGAGACCGAGCGCGGCCAGGTCCTCCACGATCACCCGGTTGTACCTGTCGGCCAGCTGTTGCGGGGTGACACCCTCCTGCTCGGCCTGCACCAGGATCGGCGTGCCGTGCTCGTCGGTGCCGGACACCATGAGCACGTCGTGGCCCGCCATGCGCATGTACCGGGAGAACACGTCGGAGGGGACCCCGAAACCGGCGACGTGACCGATGTGTCGGGGCCCGTTGGCGTACGGCCAGGCGACGGCGGAGAGGATGCGAGCCATGCCCCCGATCCTAGAGGTCGGGTGGGCAGGTGGTGCCGTGAGGTCTCCGGCCAGCCTGGAGCTCAGGTCAGTCCTTCTTCGAGTCGCTCGAGGCGACCCCCTTGGCCTCCTCGGCGAGGTGGGCGTCTGCCCAGGGGTCCTTGAGCAGCTGGACCGGGTCGGTGATGTCGATCACCTGGGTGGGGGCGTCTGACGGCACCGGCTGGGGCGCTGCCTGGGGCTCTGCCTCCGCGGGCCCGGGGGGCGGGAACGTCGGTGGCAGCTTGTCGTACGGCGTGACGGGCTCCCACCGCTCGAGCTTCTGCTGGTCGAACTCCTCGCGCTCGCGGGCCTCCCACTCCTCGCGGGTGTAGCGCGGCGGCCAGTCCGGCACCTCGGGGAGACCGTCGTGCGCGGGCTCGGGCTGGGGGGCAGGCGTCGCGGGCTCGTCCTTGGGGCCGAACATCGTCCCGATGAGGATCCGGTAGTACACGTCAGAGTGCGGGACGCGGTCGACCACCCGCAGCGCCTGGTCCTGGCCGGCCGACTCCATGACGTACTGCCCATAGCCGAGGACCTTCCCGAGCGGGGTCTCGGCGTAGTTCATGTCGGTGACCTTCTCCAAGGGCATCATCGCCATCTTGCGGACGATCACCCCCGTCTGAAGCATCAGGCGACGCTTGGTGGACCCGAACCACCGCATCCGCCACTCCACGATGCGGTACAGCGTCCGGGCGGCGATGACCAACCAGATCAGGAAGAGGATGTACGCGGCGTCACCGGCCGTCTGCTCCATGCGTGCGATCAGGACGACCATGAGGACGAAGCTGCCCGCACCGGTCGCGACCGGCTCAGCGATGGTGATCCAGTGCTTGCGGGTGAGCAGCACGAACTCTTCGCCCTCGGCCAGGTACCGAGAGAAGGCCTTCTTGCCCTTCTCTGGGACCGGGACGGGGGGCGCGGTCATCCCGCGAGGCTCCCGAAGAACCTGAGGACGCCTTCGACGGTGGCGTAGATCAGGTCCCAGATGGAGCGGACGACGGTCGCGGCACGGTCGGGGTTCTTGACCACCGCGTACACCAGGAACGCGACGATCAACCAGATCACCCAGGTCTTGATCTTGGCTGGCATCGGGCCCCTCAGTGCTCGTCGTCGTCAGGTGCGCCCCAGGCGAGACCACCCCGAATGACCGTAAACCGGGACGCCGGCCTCCTCCAGACCGACACGCCGATCTCCGAGAGGGAGCCCAGCGGGCAGGCGTGCCCGTCCGAGGCGAAGAGGCGACCGAGGGTGTCGGGCGTCGCAGCCTGAGAGCCCGTCGCCTCCTGGGAAGATGGTGCGGTGCGCGTCCAGCTCTCGGCCCCGTTGCAGGCGTTGCCCCACGGACGGGCGACCTACCTCGTGGTGTTCCTGCCCGAGGACGTGTCAGACCTGATCAACGACCTCCAGGTGCCGCGCGTCGGGTTCCAGGGGGTCAAGGTCGAGGCGACCATCGGGGCGACCACGTGGAAGACCACCGTCTTCCCCGACAAGGAGAGCTTCTTGCTGCTCGTCGCGCGCAAGGTCGCCACAGCAGAGGCCCTGACCGTCGGCGAGCCGGTCGACGTCACCCTGACGGTGCTCTGACCCGCTCCTACCGCCGGGCGGCGGTGGCAGCGTCGTAGAGCTCGCGACGAGACACCCGCGCCTCCCCCGCCACGTGCGCCACGGCGTCCTTGAGGCGTTCGCCGTCCTCCACGCGGGCGAGCACGGTGGCTACCGTCGCGTCGTCGATCACGCCGCCGGTGCTCGGTGCGCCGCCGACCACCACGACGACCTCCCCTCGGACCTCCTTCGAGGTCGCCCACGCGACCAGCTCGCCCAGCCCGCCGCGAGCCACCTCCTCGTGAAGTTTCGTCAGCTCGCGGCACACCGCGGCGGGGCGGTCGGCACCGAAGGCCTCGACCATGGCCGCGAGCAGCGTCGCCAGACGGTGCGGGGCCTCGAACACGACCATGGTGCGGGGCTCGGTGGCCAGGCCGGCCAGGGCCCGGGCGCGCTCGCCGGGGCGGCGCGGCAAGAAACCCTCGAAGCAGAAGCGGTCGGTGGGCAGACCCGACACCGCGAGCGCGGCGAGCACCGCCGACGGGCCAGGCGCCACGGTCACCGGCAGGCCGGCGTCCACAGCAGCGGCCACCAGGCGAAAGCCGGGGTCGGAGACCGACGGCATCCCCGCGTCGGTCACCACGACCACCGTGGCACCCGCCGCCACCTCGTCCAGCAGGGCTTGCGCCCGGGCCGCCTCGTTGTGGTCGTGGGCCGACACCACCCGGCCACCGATCCGCACGTCGAGACGGGCGGCCAGCGCGCGGACGCGTCGGGTGTCCTCGGCGGCGACGACGTCGGCCTCGGCGAGCAGACGACGCAGGCGCGGCGAGGCGTCCTCGACGTTGCCGATGGGGGTGGCGCACAGCACGAGCGCTCCAGAGCTCATGGGCCAAGACTGCCACCCACCACGACGAGCAGACCTACCATGACCAGGTGCCCGACCGATCACCGGAGCAGCCTGGGACACCGGCCCCGGCCTCCGACGACCCGGACCTCACCTCTCTGACCGTGGGAGACGAACCGTCTGACGGGGGCTGGCTGCCGGAGGAGGACCTCTCTCAGGCACTCTCACCGACCGCCCCTGCCGCACCAGACGGCGCTCACGACCCGACCAGCGCCTCAGCCGCCGCGCCCGTCGCACCGTCTCGGCGCCGCCCGCGCCCCACACCCGCGCCGATGCCCGGGGAAGACCCGGCCGAGCCCACCGCGACCCGTCTGACCCGACGCCTGCTCGGCACGTCCACGATGCTGCTCGACGCGACGCCCCGGGCGAGGCTGCTCGGCTGGGCCGGGCCGCTGGCCGTGGCGCTGCTCGGGGGCGTGCTGCGCTTCTGGAACCTGGGCCGCCCGCACCACCTGGTGTTCGACGAGACGTACTACGTGAAGAACGCGTACTCGCTGCTGGTGCGCGGGTACGAGGCCGGCTGGGGCGCCGACCCCAACCCGGCGTTCGAGGCCGGCGACACCTCAGGCCTGGGTGTGCTGGCCGAGTATGTGGTGCACCCGCCGGTCGGCAAGTGGTTGATCGCGTTCGGCATCCACCTGGGCGGTGGCCAGACGAGCGCGGTCGCCTGGCGGCTGGCCGTGGCTGTCGCCGGCACGCTCGCGGTGCTCATGCTCGCCCGGGTCGCCCGGCGCCTGCTCGCCTCGACCGCGCTGGGAACGCTGGCCGGGCTGTTCCTGGCGGTCGACGGGATGGCGATCGTCATGTCCCGCACCAGCCTGCTCGACCCCTTCCTCATGGTCTTCGCGCTGGGCGCGTTCGGTCTGCTGCTGCTCGACCGAGAACAGGCCCGACGACGGCTGGCGGTGCGCACCGCCGCGATCCTCGACGCCGGCCAGACGCTGCCGGCCATGGGGCCCATGTTGGGAGTGCGCTGGTGGCGGCTGGGCGCGGCGGTGCTGCTGGGCCTGGCCTGCGGCACCAAGTGGTCGGGCATCTACTTCCTCGCGGTGCTCGGGGTGCTGTCGGTGCTGTGGGACGTCACGGCCCGGCGCACCGTCGGCGTGCGCCGCTGGTTCGTCGGCGGCGTGGTGCGTGACGGACTGGTCGCCGGGGTCGCCATGGTGGGGATCGCCGCGGCGACCTACGTGGCCACCTGGACCTCGTGGTTCGCCTCTGAGGACGCGTGGGGCCGCCGGTGGGCCGAGCAGCACCCCGGCGAGGGGGTGACCTGGCTGCCCCCCGCGCTGCGGTCGCTGTGGCAGTACCACCTCCAGATGTGGACGTTCCACAGCAACCTGGACACCCCGCACCCGTACGAGGCGCACCCGCTGGGCTGGGTCGTGCAGTGGCGCCCCACGTCGTTCTACTACCCGAGCGAGGTCTCCGGGCTGCGCGGGGCCGAGGCTCAGGAGGCCTGCGGCGCGAACCTGTGCTCCCAGGCGATCACCTCGTTGGGCAACCCGCTGATCTGGTGGCTCGGTGCGGCGGGCCTGCTCGTCGCCCTCGTCTGGCTGGTCCTGTACCGGGACTGGAGGGCCTCGGCGGTGCTGTCGGGGGTCGTGGCCGGCTGGCTGCCGTGGATGCTGTACACCCACCGCACGATCTTCACGTTCTACTCGATCGCCTTCCTGCCCTGGGTGGTGCTCGCCCTGACCTACACGATCGGGCTGCTGATCGGGCCGAAGGAGGCCATGGACCCCGCCACCCGCAAGACGACCATCAGGGCCGTGGCCGTCGTGGTGCTGCTGGTCGTCGCGGTGTCGGCGTTCTTCTACCCGGTCTGGACAGCCTGGGTCATCCCCTACGACCACTGGCGCCTGCGGATGTGGCTGCCCTCCTGGGTGTGAGGCTCGCGGACCCTCGGAACCTGTCGCTACCTCGGGGACCGCCGGCGACCGGCCGGCCGATGGCGGTTCGTCACGACAGCGTCTAACTTAGTCATGACATTCGTGACTTGCATTCGTCGTGCCTCTGGAAGGATGACAGGACCCCATGGCGCTCAGGCTCGGCAGGATCGTCGTGATCGGTCTCGGCGCTGTCGTCGCCGTCTCCGCGGCGACCTCGTGGGGCGTCGCTACCCTCACCACCAGGACGGACGGCGACACGGGTGCGAGCGCCCAGGAGAGGCCAGGCCTCACGCTCGGGGTACCGACGATCCTCAGCGCGAAAGAGCTCACGGACCTCGGCGCGAGCGTCGACCCGCTGTACTGGCTCGGCGAGCGCGACGGCACCCAGCTGGAGGTCACGGTGGTCTACGACGACACCGTGTTCGTGCGCTACCTGCCGCAGGGTGTGCGGGCCGGGGCCTCGGAGGAGTACCTCACGGTCGCGACGTACCGGGTGTCGGCCGGGCACGAGGGTCTGCGAGAGGCGATCGAGAACGAGGAGGCCGAGCTCCTCGAGACGAGGACCGGGGCTGTGGCGGCCACCTTCAGCAGCCATCCCGCGAGCACCTACCTCACCTTCCCCGGGGCCGCGTTCCAGGTAGAGGTCTTCTCCCCCACCGCGGGCGAGGCCCGTCGGCTCGTCGAGAACGGCTCGCCCGTCCCGGCGCGATGAGGAGGATACCGATGAGCAGAGCTCACCACCCCACGAGGCGCACCGCGCACGTGCGCGTCGTCAGCACGTCGACGACGCTCGTCCTCACCGTCGCTACCTCGCTGGTCGCCTTGTCGGCGGCAGCCGACGACGGGCCCCACCAACAGCTCGGGCTCCAGGGCCCGTGGTACCCCACCGGGAGCACCGGCAGCACGCTGCCCGGCGAGCCACAGTCTCAGGTGCTGGCCGGCGACATCGCGCCGGCGCCGCAAGGCGTCGTCGGCGCCCGAGGCCCCCAGGGAAGCGCTGGAGCACAAGGCCCGGCGGGGCCACCAGGAGCCGCTGGAACGCAAGGGCCGGCAGGGGCACAAGGCCTGACCGGCGAACAGGGTCCAGCGGGACCGCAAGGGCCGGCAGGGCTCCAGGGCCCGATGGGGGCACAAGGTCCAGAAGGCCCACCAGGCCTGACCGGGCCACAAGGGCCGGCAGGGCCACAGGGCCTCGTCGGCCTCACGGGGGCCACAGGCCTCGCCGGAGCCGGCGGCGTTCCCGGCGCGACGGGTCAGACCGGCCCGCAGGGAGTGCAAGGGCTCCAAGGGATCCAGGGGCCCCCCGGGGTTCTCTCGGAGAACTCGGGGTATTTCTGGCAGAGCGTCTCGGGGACAGGCACGGTGGCGCAGGGGGCCACCGTGCCTGTCGGGACCGGTCAGGCGGTCGTCGGGACCGCGATCGCACGTGCCTCCAGCGACTCGGTGACCCTGAGCGCCGGCACCTATCTGATCTCCTACTACCTCCAGGCATACCCGGACGGCAGCGACTCGGAGAAGACGATGTCGGTCGCGCTCTCTCTCGACGGCACGATGATCCCCGGTTCTGAGATCCAGTCCGTCACGGCGAAGAACCCCGTCCTCGAGCTGAGCATGGCACACACCATGCTCGTCACCGTCACCTCCGACGGCGCTCGTCTGCGGATGGTGAACACCAGCCTCTTCCCCCTCGTCCACGTCTCGAGCAGCCCGTCCGCGATCTGCTCGAGCCTCACCGTCATCAAGCTGAGCTGATCACCCCGGTGCGGGCTGGCACCGTCAGCGGAACACGCGGCGCAACCACGTGGAGACGCCCTCGACGACGAGCACGGTGACGACGACCATGGCGACGAGCGTCGTCACCTGCCCGTGCAGGCTCATGACCGTCGACGCCTGGGTGAGGTAGAAGCCGATGCCGCCACCACCGACGATGCCGAGGATCGTCGCCGCGCGGATGTTGGTGTCGACGAGGTAGAGCGAGTTGCTGACCAGCGCCCGGAAACCCACCGGCCAGGTGCTGGCGAAGAAACGCTGGTTGCGCGTCGCCCCGGTGGTGGTCACGGCTCGCTCGACCCCGCGCGGAACCTCCTCGAAGGAGTCGGCGATCAGCTTGCCGAGCAGGCCGATGCCGCCGAACGCGAGCGCCACGACACCGGCCTGGTTGCCGAGCCCGGTGATCATGATGAGGAAGATCGCCAGCACCAGCTCCGGCACTCCGCGGAAGACGACGAGGGTGACACGGAAGAAGTTCCGCACGCCCGGGCTCGGGGCCACGTTGCGGGCCGCGAGCGCACCGAAGATCAGGGAGAGCACCAGCGACAGAAGAGCAGCGGCGAACGCGACCTGGATCGTCACGAGCATGGCCTGCGCGAACACGGCGAAGTCGTAGGAGCCAAAGCTCGGCGGCCAGAAGCTCTGGACCATCGGGAGCACGTACTCCCAGTGGATCTGCGAGAAGTCGACGTCGGCCCACCACCAGCTCGCGCCGACCAGCGCCACGGCTCCCCAGCCCCAGGTGACGTTGCGGACGCGGGTGGTGGTCCACGGGCGCTTGAGCATCTGGTCGACCGTGACGGCACGCGCCGGCTCGGTGATGGCGCTCTCGTGCACCGAGGCCTCGCGGGAGCGGTCGCGCGTCGCGGCACGCACGATGCGCCCTCCGATGCCTCTGCCTGCCGGGTCGGTGCCGAGCAGGTGACGACGGATGGTCGAGGAGACGACCTCCAGGACGACGCAGAGCACGAAGATGACGATCGCGATGCCGAGGCCGCGCCCGTAGCCTTCGGGGAACTGCTGGAACGCGATGCGCATCGCGTAGCCGAGGCCGCCCACGCCCGCATAGCCGAGGATCGCTGAGACTCGCAGGTTGATGTCGAAGCGGTGCAGGACCGTCGCGATCCACGCCGGCAGCACCTGCGGGAACGTCGCCGACCAGAACTCTTGCGCCCGCGACCCTCCGGCGGCACGCACGGCTCGGCGCGGTCCGTCGTCAGACTGCTCGATCGCGTCCGCGAACAGCTTGGAGATCATGCCGACCGAGTGGATGCCCAGCGCGAGGATGCCGGGGATGGGGCTGCCGAGCGCGAACGCCATCGCGAAGGCCATCGCCAGGACGACGTCAGGGACGGCTCGCGTGACGACGCTGATGGTGCGTCCGAGCCAGCGCAGCCACGGCGCCGGCGAGGTGTCGACGGCCATGCACCACGCGACCGGGATCGAGAGCAGCGCCGCCAGCAGCGTGCCGAGGACGACGATCCCGACCGTCATGCCGATGAGGTACACCAGGTCGCCGAACGCCGGGAAGCTGATCGGGTCCATGCGGCTGAACGTCGTCGTGGCGTTGTCGATGCTGCCCCTGATGCTGGACCACGAGAAGTCCAGGCTCGACAGCGCGTGGAGCCCGAAGACGATCATCGCGCCGATGACGCCGAGACCGGCGACCTTGTCGACGGGGAACCGTGGGCGCGGAGCGCGCGCGGCGACGTCCGCGGACGCGGCGTCGGCAGGCGGCGGCGCGTCCTTGAGGATCGTCACGCGACGACGCTCCCGGGCCCGGCGGTGCCGACCAGCTGCACGCCGGCCAGCTCGCTGTCGAGCGCCGCCAGGTCCGCGACGTCAGCCGGGTCCAGGCCGCGATAGATCTCCATCACCTGCGTCTTGCTCAGGTGCTCGTTGCGGGTGTCCAGCACGACCTCGCCGCTGCGCAGGCCGATGACACGATCAGCCCAGCCCAGGGCGATGTCGACCTGGTGCAGGCTGCACACGACGGTCAGGCCGTCAGCGGCGGCGATCTCACGGATCAGCCTCATGACCTGCGCGCTCGACTCGGGGTCCAGGCTCGCCACGGGCTCGTCGGCCAGCAGGACGTGCGGGTTCTGCATCAGCGCGCGGGCTATCGCCACGCGCTGCTGCTGACCGCCAGAGAGCTCGTCGGCCCTCTGGTAGGCCTTCTCGAGCAGACCGACACGATCAAGCTTTGCCAGCGCGTCGAGCCGCAGCGCCCGGGGGTACGACCACAGACCCAGGCGCGGACCCCGGAGGCGGCCGAGCGCACCGGTCAGCACGTTCTCGAGCACCGTCAACGACGGCACCAGCTCGAACTGCTGGAAGATCATCGCGACACGGCAGCGCAGAGCCCGAAGCTCCTTCTGCCCCAGCTCCGGCACGGTCTGCCCGAGGACCTCGACCGTGCCCTCGGTCGGGCGCTCGAGGCCGTTGAGATGCCGCAGCAGGGTCGACTTTCCTGACCCAGACAGGCCGAGCAGCACGACGACCTCCCCGGGGTTCACGGTCAGGGAGACGTCATGGAGCGCCCTCGTCTGGCTGAAACGCTTCGTGACCTTCGAGACCGAGATGACGGGGGAGGTCGTCGTGCTGTTCATGCCTTCACCTCTTCGCTAGCAGGGTCAGATCAGGCCGCGCACTTGGCGGCGGGGATGGACGAGCACAGGTCGACGACCTCCTGGTAGTACGCGGCGTCCCTCGCCCGCGCACCGAAGAAGCTGTCCTTGAAGCCGTCGGTGAGGGTCACGCCGGACGCCGTGACCGCCTCGAGCGTCGCGCCCTGGAGAACCGTCCTGAGCTCGTCCTTGACGCTCTCGGGCAGGGCCGAGGAGATCGACAGCGGGCCGCCGGGCACGTGCGCCTCGGAGACCACGGCGACCTCGCCCTTCGCGGCGGCCGCCTGGGCCACGGTGTCCTCGACGAAACCGACGTCGCACTGGCCGGTCACGATGGACTGGATCACCTTGTCGTGCGCACCGGCGAAGACGGGCGTGAACTCCTCGAAGGTCGGGTCACCGTTGACGTCGGTGCCCGACGGGTCCACGTCGTAGCCGGCCTCCTTGAGCTGGTAGAGGCCGAACAGGAAGCCCGAGGTCGAGTTCGGGTCGACGAAGCAGACCTTCTTGCCCGCGATGTCGGCGAGCGAGGTGATCGGCGAGCCCGCTGCCGCGACACCCTGGGAGTAGTAGCCAGGCTCTTCCAGCCCGGGCGAGGAGATCATCGCCGCGACCGGCTCCAGCTCGGCGCCCTTGTTGCTGGCGATGACGTACTGGAGGGCACCGGACGACATCACGTCGATCTTGCCCGCGACGGCGGCGGCGATCAGCGCGGTGTAGTCGGCGGTCGGGTAGTACTCGACCTTGTAGCCGGTCTGCTGGGCGATGTAGTCCTGCAGCGGCCTGTTGTTCATGTCCGAGCCGGCCTTGTCGGGCACGGCGCCGAAGATGATCGTGCCCTCGGCCTTCGCCCAGGTGCCCGGCCCGGCGGTGCCGCCAGACCCGGCCTCGCTGTCGGAACAGCCGGCGAGAACGAGAGCGATCAGCGCCGCAGCGGCGGTCGCTGCCACCCGCGTGGTGCGAGACAGGTGCATCATGAGCCTTTCAGTCCTGCACAGGCTCATGCGGCGAGCCATGTGTCGGCGATGAAACTAGGGAGTGCGAGCGACAGCACGACCACGGCCAGGTTGCGCCGAGGTGAACATCTCCGTGCTGGTTCCTCTCGCCGCAGGGCATCAGAGATCATGGAGAACACCATCGAGAGGGCAGCAGAGAAGGGCCTTCGACGCTCACTGTCGAAGGCCCTTCCCGTCAGACCGCTCTACCTGTCTCCATCTCGACCGGCAGCGGCACGCAGAAATGCCGTCAGTGCGTCGCCTGCCTCGGCGAGGGCACCGTCGTTGACGATCACGAGGTCGACCCGACGGCCGGGCGCCGGGTCGAGGCGAGCGACCCGGCGGGCGACGTCGTCGTGGCTCTCGCGCCCCCGCTGGGCGAGCCGTCGGGCGCGGACCTCGTCGGAGGCCGTCACGAGCACGACGCGAAAGTCGGCATAGCGCCGCTCGAGCTCGTCGAGCGCCGTGCGCGACACGTTCGCGAGGACGACGCCACCGGCTCGCACCACCTCGTCGACGCAGGTCGGCAGGCCGTAGCGCAGCCCGTGAGCGTCCCAGTGGCAGGCATACCCCCCGGACGCCCGCACCTCGGCGAACTCACGCTCGGTGGCCGGCAGGTGATCCTCCCCAGGGCCGGGCGGGCGGGTGACGACGCGCCTCGGCACGGTGACGAGCGCCCCGAGGCTCTCGCTCGCACAGCCGATGACGGAGTCCTTGCCCGCACCGCTAGGCCCGACGACGGCGACGAACACCCCCGGCCCGATCAGGCGGACGCCCGTCCTGTGCTCGCCGTCCTGCTCGACCGGCTCGGCCGAGCGGACGGGCTCCTCTCGCTCTGGCCTCGGACGGGTCTCGACCTCAGCGGCCAGAGCGCCGTGCGAGCTCATGCGACCCGGCGACCTTCCCGCCACACGCTGCGCACGACGGGGACGTGCAGCGCCGGGTCAGCAGCGGACCTGACCGCGTGCTGGCCCACCCGCACCAGGTCGGCCCGCAGACCGTCGGCGATCTCGCCGCGGTCGTCCAGGCCGACGGCGCGGGCCGGGTTGGTGCTCAGCAGCCGCGCACCTTCCTCGATCGACAGCGCACCCGTCGCGGCGAGCTGGACGACCGCCTGCAAGGGGCTGGCCGGCACGTAGTCGGACGACAGGATGTGCAGCAGCCCGAGCTCGAGCAGGTCGGTCGCCGCGACGTTGCCCGACTGCGAACCGCCACGGACGATGTTCGGCGCGCCCATGATGATGGACTGCCCGGCCTCCGCGGCGGCACGAGCCGCCTCGACGGTGGTCGGGAACTCGGAGATACCGACCCCGAGCGCCACCGACTCCTCGACGTGCGCCCGCGTCGCGTCGTCGTGCGCGGCCAGGGTGATCCCGAGCTCTCGGGCGCGGCTGGCGATGGCCTGCCGGTGCGCGTCGGCGTACAGCGCCGAGGTCTCTTTCAGGATCGCGATGTGGCGGTCGAGCTCGGCGTCGCTGACGTGGCGCTTCCCGATGATGTAGGTGCGGAACGCCTCGATGTCCGCGTACTGGCGCTCGCCGGGCGTGTGGTCCATCAGCGACGCGAGCCGCACGTACGGGTCGTCGGTGAACGACTCGAACGACTCCAGGCAGTCCGGGGCGGAGACCTCGCAGCGCAGGTGGATGTAGTGGTCCGCGCGCAGCACCCCGGCCACCGCGGCGTGGGTGATGGCCTCGGCGAGGCGGTGGGCGTTGGCCGGAGCCGGGTCCTTCGAGCCGGGCGACGAGCCGACGCGCACCGCGTCGAACACGGTGGTCACACCCGCCGAGGTGAGCTGGGCGTCGTGGGAGAGCACGGCCGGCACCGGGTCCCAACGGGTGCCGGGGCGCGGCTCGAAGTGGTACTCGAGGTGGTCGGTGTGCAGCTCGACGACGCCGGGCATCAACCAGTCTCCGCCGAGGTCCTCGCCGCACGTCACCGTGCCCTCGATGATCTCGGCGATGCGACCGTCGCGCACGACGACGGTCCCGGTGACGACGGTCTCGGGCAGGACGACACGGGCGTTGGTCAGCACGGTCTCGCCGGCCGCGACCTGGTCACACGGGGTGCGACGGGGCATGGTCTGGGTGCTCATGGGTGTTCCTCTCAGGGGTGGTTCCCGAAGGCGGGGACAGCGAAGGCCGCCGCCGCCACAGGCGTGCTCGGGGAAGGGGGCGTCACGGACCTGGAGCCCTCGAGGGGGTGCACGGACCGCAGGACGAAGGGGGCGCCAGGCTCGGGCTCGGCATAGACGCACAGGGCGTCGACCAGCATGTCTCGGCCGAGGAAGCCGGCGAAAGGCTCGGAGAGGTACCCGCCGAAGTGCTCGACGAGCGCCGCCTCGACGCGCGTCTGGTCTCGCTGCGGGACCTGGTCGGTCAGGGTGAGGTGCACGCGGAGCTCGTCGAGCACGTAGGGGTACCCCCACGTGTCGAGAAGCTCGCGCTGGCGAGTCGTGAGCCGCTCTGGGCGGCGGCGTGCGCGCTCGGCGTCGGTCAGCGGCGCACGCAGGTCGTCGAACGCGCGCACGACGGTGCCGGCCAGCGCGTCCACCTCCGGCGCGGGGGCCCCGGGCACGAGGGCGTAGAACCCGTCGAGCCGGTGCAGCCGGACGCGAGGGATCGTCACCGGGGCCGTCCTGCTCGCGAGCTCGGACGCCCGCGCGTAGAGACTGCCCTCAGCGACACCGTCCGCGAGCCGGAACGGCGCCTTGAGGGTGGCGTGGAACCCGTAGCGACGGGCGTCGACGGTGATCGCGTCGACCTCGGCGCGCGTCCAGCCCGTCGGGACCGCCCCGGTGACGGGCTGACCGTCTGCTGAACGACCGAGCCACGCCTCGGCGAGCGGCCGCACCGGGTCGGGCGAGAGCGCCCCCGGCAGGGCGTAGACCGCGTAGCGGGCACTCATGCGGCCACGCCCACAGGCCGGCCCGCGAACGCCGCGACGTCGACCATGCGGTCGGCTACCGCCTCGCGGACGTCGGCGTCGTGGAAGATGGCGAGCATCCCGACACCGCGGTCGAGCTCGGCCCGGATCATCTCGATGACAACCTCTCGGTTGCGGGCGTCCAACGAGGCCGTCGGCTCGTCCAGCAGCAGCATCGGGTGCCCGGTGATGAAGCCTCGTGCGATGTTGACGCGCTGCTGCTCACCGCCGGAGAACGTCGCGGGCGGCAGGGCCCACAACCGTTCGGGGATGTTCAGCCGGGCGAGCAGAGCGGCAGCGCGCTCCTCCGCGTCGGCACGAGGTTCACCTCGGGAGACCAGCGGCTCGGCGACCACCTGCAGCGCCGGAACCCGGGGCACGGCCCGCAGGAACTGGCTGACGTAGCCGATCGTGTCGCGCCGGGCGGCGAGCACCTCGCGCGGGCTGGCGGTGGCGAGGTCGACCGGGCCGGACGCCTGGTCGAGCCAGATCGAGCCGGCCTCCACGCTGTAGCTGCCGAACACCATCTTCAGCACCGAGCTCTTGCCGGCGCCGGACTCGCCGGCGAGCACGACGCACTCGCCCCGCCCGACGTCGAAGGTCAGTCCGTGCAGGACGGGCAGCAGCTGGCCGCCCTGCAGGTGCATGGTGAAGCTCTTGTCGACGCCACGCACCGACAGGACGGGGGTGGAGGAGATCGAGGTGTAGGTCATGGTCATCCTTGCAAGATCGAGGAGACGAGCAGCTGGGTGTAGGCGGCCTGCGGGTCGTCGAGCACCCGGTCGGTCAAGCCCGACTCGACCACCTCGCCGTCCTTCATCACGAGGGTCCGGTGCGAGATCAGCCGGGCCACCGCCAGGTCGTGGGTGACGATCACGACGGCCAGGCCGAGCTCGGCGACCAGCGAGCGGACGAGGTCCAGCAGGCGCGCCTGGACCGAGACGTCCAGACCGCTGGTGGGCTCGTCCATGAAGACCAGGCGCGGGCCGACCACGAGGTTCCGGGCGATCTGCAACCGCTGTCGCATACCGCCGGAGAAGGTCGCGGGGGCGTCGTCGATCCGGTCGGCGGGGATCTCGACCTTCGCGAGCCACTCGGCGGCCTTCGCTCGGATGTCGCCGTAGTGGCGCCAGCCGGTCGCCATGAGGGGCTCACCGATGTTGCCGCCTGCGCTGACGTGCATGCGCAGCCCGTCGGCGGCGTCCTGGTGCACGAAGCCCCAGTGGGTGCGCCACAGCGAGCGCACCTCACGCTCGGTCAGGTCCGCGAGCGAGACGAGCTCGTCGGCACGCTCCCCCGACCCGATGCGATAACGGATCGACCCGGTGTCGGTGCTCAACCGCTGGGAGAGCATCCCCAGCAGCGTCGACTTGCCCGAGCCCGACTCCCCGACGACGGCGAGCACCTCGCCGGGCCACAGGTCGAACGTCACGCCCCGGCAGCCGAAGCGGTCGCCGTAGCGGTGCCCCGCGTCGGTGACGGACAGGAGGGGTCCGGTGTCGTTGCTGGTCATGCGGTCTCCTGCCAGGTCTGCTCGGGCTGGGTCTGCTCGGGCTGGGTCTGTTCCTGCTGGTCCTGTCCGCAGCAGTCGGCGGTGTCGTCGCAGCAGGCGACGGTGCGCTCGCAGTGGTCGGTGTCCGAGCACACGAAGATCGAGCGGCCGGAGTCGTCCACGATCACCTCGTCCATGTAGACCCCGACGGACCCGCAGATCGCGCACGGCGTGGAGAACCGCTGCGGCTCGAAGGGGAAGTCCTCGAAGTCGATGCTCACGACGTCGGTGTACGGCGGCACCGCGTAGATGCGCTTCTCACGCCCGGCACCGAACAGGTGCATCGCGGGCGAGCGGTGGAGCTTGGGGTTGTCGAAGCTCGGGATCGGCGAGGGCGCCATCATGTAGCGGCCGTTGACGATGACCGGGTAGTCGTAGGTCTTCGCGATGTGGCCGAACCGCGCGATGTCCTCGTACAGCTTGACGTACATCAGGCCGTAGTCCTCGAGGGCGTGCAGGCGGCGGGTCTCCGACTCGCGGGGCTCCAACCAGCGCAGCGGCTCCGGCGTGGGCACCTGGTAGACCATGATCTGGCCCTCGAGCAGCGGCATCTCCGGGATGCGGTGCCGCGTCTGGATCACCGTCGCCTCGTCGGTGCGCGTCGTGGAGGCGCAGGAGGCGACCCGGGCGAAGAACTGGCGGATGCTCACCGCGTTGGTGGTGTCGTCCGCGCCCTGGTCGATCACCTTGAGGGTGTCGTCCGGGCCGATCACCGAGGCGGTGACCTGGACGCCGCCGGTCCCCCACCCGCGCGGCATCGGGACCTCGCGGCTCGCGAACGGCACCTGGAAGCCCGGGATGGCCAGACCCTTGAGCAGCGCCCGCCGGATGACGCGCTTGGTCTGTTCGTCCAGGTACGCCTCGTTGTACTCGATGCGGGTGCCGTGCTCCGCCGGCGCGGCGCTCGTCGTCTGCCGGAAGGTCGCTGCTTGCTGGACGGTCGTCGTCTGTTGAACGGTCATGGTGTCTCCTGCTCCTGGGTCGCCTCGGCCGGGCGGACGAGCTCGTCCGCCTCTCGCCTCAACCGGATCTCTTCGTGCATGGAGCGGATCAGCGCGAGCTCTGCCTGGAAGTCCACGTAGTGCGGCAGCTTGAGGTGCTCGACGAAACCCGTCGCCTGGACGTTGTCGGCGTGCTCGACGACGAACTCCTCGTCGTTGGCGGGGGCGATCTTGCGCTCCCCGAGCTCTTCGGCGCGCATCGCGCGGTCCACGAGCGACATCGACATGGCCTTGCGCTCGGAGCGACCGAAGGCGAGCCCGTAGCCTCGGGTGAACGTCGGCTCGACCTGTGAGCTGCCGACGAACTGCGCGACCATCTGGCACTCGGTGACCTCGACACGGCCGATGCACACGGCGAACCCGAGCTCGGGGACGTCGAGCTCGACCTCCACCTCACCGACCCGGACCTCACCGACGAACGGGTGAGCGCCGCCGTAGCCCCGCAGGGTCGAGTAGCCCATGCCGAGCAGGAAGCCCTCGTCCCCCCGGGCGAGGGCCTGCATCCGCTCGGCCCGGGTCATGGGGAACACGGTGGGCTCGCGGGTCAGGTCGGCCGGGTCAGGGTCCTCGTCGGGGCCGTGGGTGCTGACGGGCTCGATGAGAGCGGAGGCGCCGAGCAGGTCAGTCACTCTCGGCATCGGCTCGCCCTCGTCGAGGTCGACGCTCACGTCCGCGTCGGTCGGGTCGGACAGCAGGCGGTGCGTGTAGTCGAAGGTCGCACCGAGCTGCTGGCCGCCAGGGATGTCCTTGAACGTGGCCGAGACCCGGCGCTCCGAGGGGAGCCTCGCGGTGTCGACCGCGAGGGTGGTGCCGAACCGGGGAAGCGTCGTGCGGTAGGTGCGCACGAGGGTGATGGCCTCGAGCACGTCGCCCTGGCTCTGCACGATGGCTCGGGCCGCGAGGTCCTCGTCGTACAGCGAACCCTCGGTCATGACGCGGGACACGAGCACCCCGAGCTGGTCGCGCACCTGCGCAGGGGTCAGCCGGGGAGTCGACCGGTCCCCACGGCCGCGCTTGGCGAGCAGGGCGTGAGCGTTCGCGATCGCCTGCTCACCGCCCTTGACGGCGACGTACATCAGGCCACCTCCACCATCTGGTCGACCGTGGTCAGCCGGGTGGTGCGCGGCAGGGCGACGAACGCGTCGTCGCTGGCGAGCACCAGGTCCACACCACGGGGGAAGAGCGCCCCGTTGCGGGCCCACTGGGCCGCGAAGTCCACGGGCAGGGCTGGTGCGTCCCAGATCGCGGGCTCGGGGAAACCTGGCCCGTCGACACCCCAGAGCCCATCGACCGTACGGTCCAGCTCCGGGTCGGTCATGACGACGACCGTGGTCGAGGTGTGCGGCGCCTCGTCGCTGCCGAGCGCGAAGGAGTCCAGCGTGGGCAGCCTCTCCGGTGCCGCGACGAGCGCGAACGCGGCCGACGAGCGGTCGGCGACGAGGGGCGCACCCGTGTGGAACTCGATCCATGCGGTGACGTCCGGGTCGCTCGCCAGCGTGCTGTCGAGCCACAGCGGCGAGGAGTCGTCCGCGAGCGTCAGGAGGAACGCCGCGGCGCTCCGGGTCAGCAAGCCTGGAGCCGAGACCTCGCACGGCAGGGTGACCGTCGTCGTCGGGCGGCCGCACGCGTCGAGCAGAGCCCGGAAGGTCTGCTGGGCTCCGTGGACCCGGTCCGTGAAGCCGGGTGCGGGGATGCGGACCGTCGTGCCGACGGCCTCGCTGTCGGCAGCAAAGCCCGTGACAGGCTGCTCGAGGTCGGTCTGGGAGCTCATTCGTCGTCGTCCTCCATGTCGCTGCTGTTCTCTCTGGCGACCGTGAGGAAGCTGACCTGTGTGGCCCGAGCCTCAGCACGCGAGCGCGCGTCGTCGCCGTCCTGCTCACGCTCGAGCGGTTCGACGACGTCGCTCAGCACACGTGGCGCGGTCGCGAGGTCCGTCAGGAGCGCGTCGAAGATCGCTGCCAGCCCGGCGTGCTCCGGGTCGGAGCCGAGGACGTAGCTGGTGCCGACCCGCTCGGCGCTCAGACCGCCGCCGCGCAGGACTGCCGTCGCCCGGGTCACGGTCGCCTCGCCGAGGTTGAACCGGTCTCCGCTGCCGCCGATCCGCCCCTGGACCATGACGAGCCCCGCCTCTGGGCCCCGGAGGTACTCGACCTCGGGGGCGTCGGGCCAGGCGGCCCAGTGCGCGGCCAGCTGGGAGGCGTCGGCGAGCGCGAGCGCACGTGCCGCCCGCTGCCGCCACCCCTGCACCACGACGGGCGCTGTTGCCGTGTCGTTCATCCCACCCTCACAAGCTGCCTCCTTGACCAAGACAGCGGGACGCTATCCGCGCCCGGAGAGCGCCCGGAGAGCTCGGAACATCCAGAAGGTGAACACTTCGAGAACAGCGACCAGCCCGAGGCTGAGGCGAGAACAGAGCGAGCTCGCCACGTCCTGTCGAGCCGATCGAGGGTGTCGAGCGCAGCGATCGACCGGACGCCAGAGCTGGCACATCGTCACGATGGGACATAGCTTGGCCGCGGTGGTCGCGCCGTCGGTGTCGCGAGTGCACGAGAAGCCCGCACAGCGGTCAGGCTGGCGCACCTGGCAGGACGGGGACGCTGGGCAGGAGGGAACAGCGTGGAGCTGCTCACCACAGCCCTCACCCGCCTCGACGCCGACCAGATCAGCACCGAAGCACAAGAACAACCGTGAGCGGCCGGCCTCAGCCCACGGCGACGGCTACGGGAGCAGCTCGATCATCTGAGGTCGTGCCTTCATCGCGTGGATCACCAGCTCGTTCCCGCTGTCGAACACGAGCACGACCGTCTCCAGGAGGCGGCCACGGGTGTCAAAACCGAGCCGCAGCTGGCGGGCAGGGCTCTCCTCGTCGAGGTCTTCGACCCACAACGACCAGGTAGCCGCCTGGGTCGCGTCCTCACGGTCGATCCCGTGCCGCAGCGCCGAGTCGTGGACCTTCACGCGGCCGACGCCGCCAGCGCCTCGCGGATGATGTCCGAACGAGTCTTGCCTTCCCGGTGGGCCCGGTCGTCAAGTTCTGCCAGCTCAGCCACAGTGAGGCGCAGCGCCACGATCTGCGACGGTTCCGATCCCCGTCCAGGCCGACCCCGCCCACGCCTCTTCAGCGCGGCCACGTCATAGCCCGCCTCAGCCTCGGCAGCCCACGTCGCGATCTGCTCCTGCGTGACGGGCTGACCGTTGATCGTCTCTGTCTCTGCCATCCCCATATCGTATAACGAAAACGAGATGACACTCTAGGGTCAAGATGATGTGGTCGAGGGTCTCGGTGAAGTCTAGAGAGAGAAAGCAGAGTGGAGCTGACCGGACTCGAACCGGCGACCTACTCGTTGCGAACGAGTCGCGCTACCAGCTGCGCCACAGCCCCAAGAAGCAGGGAACAGGCTAGCACCTGAATCCTGGCGAGGTCACACCGGCCTACAGGCCGGAGGCGCGGCGACGTTCCAGCACCGCGTCGAGGTCGATGCTGCCGCTGGTCTGAGGGACGGGCTCGGCCGGGGCCGGCAGGGTCGCGACCGCGGACGCCTGGCCGTCTTCCAGCGGGACGGGCACGATGCGCGGTGCGGGGGGCTTGAGCGTGTAGGGCGGCGGGGGCACCTGGACGGGCGACCAGGTGGCGTCAGTCTTGGCCTTGCCGACCGTCGGGGTGGGGACGGAGGCGTGCCTCACCGACGAGCCGGTCTCCCCCCGGTCGGAGACGATCGCGTCGAACACGTCCGTCATCTGCTCCGAGGGGTGCACCGCACGGCCCACCGGCGGGGTTGCCGGCAGGGCGGTGGTGGCCAGGTCGGCCCGGGGCCGGGCTGGTCCGGAGGCGGTCCGCCGTGCCGCGGTGTCTGCCGGGCGGCGGGCTGGCTCGGGACGGCGCACCACAGGGCCGCTGACCGGGGCTCGCGGGGTGGGGACCATCCGGCGCGTGCCGGTGCGCGGAGTGAGGGCTCGTGTCGCACCGGTGCGCACGCGAGCCTCGGCCTCGGCCTCGGTGATGAGCCCGCGCCACCGTTCGTCGTTGCGTTGCCCCGCGACCACCGCGGTGCGCCCGGTCACCATGACCACGGCGAGCAGGACGCTCGGGAGCGCGGCGAGCAGGACGGACATCGTCGGTGCCAGGACGAGCGCGACCCAGCCGCCGACCGAGGCGACGACCAGGAGGACCGCGAGCGCGCCACGTCGCCGCGCGGCGGCGGCCCGGCGCGCCTGTGCGGCGGCGAACCCGGCGCGCATCCGGGCGACCTGGCGGGCGGCGTCGGCGCTGACGCGCTCCGCTGCGGCGTGGGGTCGGTCCACGGCCTCTCCTTCAGACGAGACGGCGATGCTCTGACCTCGTCCGGGCGTCAGCAGCCCGGTGGCGGACCTGGTCCGGTGACAGGCCACCGGGCGCACCCGGGACGGCGGGCGGGCCGTCCGGACCTGCCGGGCAGACCCTCGCCGGACGGGGCGCCGAGGCGTCACCGCCACCACGCGCAACCACCGGGAGTACCGGTCGTCAGCGCACGAGTCGAGCAGCTGCTGACGTTGCCGCAGCACCTGCGGGACCAAGAACACCACCCACAAGCCCACCAGCGCGAGCGCCGCCGGGCTTGCGAGACCTTGCACCTGACGACGGTAGGCGCCCTGCGCCCCGTGCCCCAGCACCCCGGCGGCGTGTCGCCTTGTCCGTCACCGCAGACCGTCTCTCACGTCGACCGGGCGTGCCACCGAGCGAGCAGACCCTCGGGGACCTCTTCGACGGTGAGGGCGAAGCTGCGGTGGTCGGTCCAGCGGCCGCCGATGTGCAGGTACCGCTCGCGCAGGCCCTCCTCACGGAAGCCGAGCTTGGCGACCACCCGCAACGACCGCTCGTTCTCGGGGCGGACGTTGATCTCGATGCGGTGCAGCCCGAGCGTGAAGAAACAGTGGTCGGTGGCCAGCGCGACGGCGGTCGGGATGATTCCTCGCCCCGCGACGTGCTGGGACACCCAGTACCCGATCGAGGCCGAGCGCAACGAGCCGTAGGTGATCGACGAGACCGTGAGCTGACCGACGAGGTCTCCCCCCCAGGTCACGGCGAACGGCAGCTGCTCGCCCGCGCGGGCCTGGGCCGAGAGCGAGCGGACGAAGCCGGCGAAGGTCGGTGCCCGGCCGGTGACCGGTACCGGGCTGGTCGCGTCCCACGGGTCCAGCCAGGCCGCGTTGTCGGTGCGCAGGGCCATCCACCGCTCTTGGTCGGATCGTCGCAGCGGACGCAGGCCCACGTCGTGGTCGACGAGCTCGACCGGCCAGGCGGCGTTCACCTGAGCACCATGGCCTGCAGCACCCGGCCGGGGTTGACGACCAGCTCGGCCTCGCTCACCACGACGAAGGCGTCGGCGCATGCCACGTCGGCCAGCGAGGGGCGGAAGGGGTCGCCCAGCACGGTCGCCTCGTACCCGGTCTCCGGGTCACCGACCAGCGTCGCCGGCACGAACTGACGCAGCCCCTCCGGCGAGCGCCACCCCCGCGACACCCCGGCCGGCACCGACGGACGGTGGATCGTGTCCAGGCCGGCCATGGTGCACAGCGCCGGGCGGACGAACACCTCGAACGCGGTCAGGGCCGCGACCGGGTCGCCGGGCAGCGCGAAGACGGGGACCTCCCGGTCGATCCCGGTGATCTCACCGAGCACCCCGAGGCCCTGACGCCCGCCGGGGGTCATCGCTACCCGGTCGATGCGGACGTCGCCCAGCAGCGGCAGGACGTCCTTGACCGTGTCGTCCACCAGCTCGGACAGCCCACCGGTGACGACCACCACGTCGGCACGGACCAGCTGGTCCTCGATGGTCTCTCGCAGCCGTGCCCTGTCGTCGCCGACGATCGGCACCCGGATCGGGGTGCACCCGGCGTCACGCACCGCCGCCTCCATGGCGAACCGGTTGGACTCGTAGACCTGACCCGGCTGTGCCCGGGTGCCCGGCTCGACCAGCTCGTCACCGACAGCGAGCAGCACCACCCGAGGGGCTGGGTGCACCCACAGGCGCGACCGGCCGATCGCCGCGGCCAGGCTCAGCTGGCGGGCGCACAGCCGGGTGCCGGCCGCCAGCACCACGGTGCCGCCACGCGCGTCGTGCCCGGCGGGGCGCACGTGCGTGCCGGGGGCGACGTCGTGCGGCACGGTCACCATGACGTCGGCCCGGTCCGTCTGCTCGACCGGCACCACGGCGTTCGCCCCGGGCGGCATGGGGGCACCGGCGGAGACCCGGATCGCCTGGCCTGAGACCAGGCGCGGCGGCTGGCCGGTGCCGGGGCGCACGTCGTGGGCCACCGGCAGCGTCCCGGTGCCTGGCACGAGTGTGTCGGTCGCGGCCACGGCGTACCCGTCGCAGTCGGCCACCGCGAACGGGGGCACGTCGGCGGCGGCGACCACATCAGCGGCGAGAACGCAGCCGGCCGTGTCGCGCAGCGCCACGTCCAGCGGTCTGACCGGGGCGACCGTGGCGAGGACGGCGGCAAGGTGGTCCTGGACAGATCTCATGACGGCATTCTGCCCACGAGACCCGGAGTGTCGCCGCCGCGGACACGTCACACTGGGACCATGCCGCACAGGGCCCAGCCATATCCGGCCGCGCACGAGACCGACGAACCAGGCGATCACAAGGAGCGCTTCCGCACCGCGATCCGCCAGGTGCGGGCCAGACGCTCGACCCGTCGGCTGGACGAGGCCGGCGCCGGGCTGGCGCACGTCGTGCGTGAGATCCCCCAGGTCACGGCGGCCGGGACCGTGGCGGCGTACGTGTCTCGCAAGGACGAGCCGCCCACCGGCCCGCTGCTGGAGGCCCTGGTCGCTGACGGGGTGAGGGTGCTGCTGCCGGTGCTCGGCGAGCGCCTGGCCCGTCAGTGGGCGGTCTACGACCCCAGCGTCAAGCTCGTGGTCAGGGCGCCAGGTCGTCCTCCCGAGCCGCCCGGGCCGGCGCTCGGGGCCGAGGCGGTCACCGAGGCCGACGTGATCCTCGTGCCCGCGCTGGCCATCGACACGACGGGGCGCAGGATCGGCCAGGGCGGCGGCTGGTACGACAGGGCGCTGACGCTGGCCAGGCCCGACGCGCTGAGCGTCGCGATCGTCTTCGAGACCGAGCTGTACGACGCGACCCGTCGCCCCTTGCCCGACGAGACCCACGACCAGCGGGTCCGTGCCGTGGCGACCCCTCAGCGCTGGCGGCTCACGGCCCCGGACGAGCTCACGGGCTCAGACGAAGCGTGAGCTCGGCGTCGGCGCGCACCGCCGCCGGGGTGAACGGCCACGGGTACGACCTCCCGTCGGCCCACGCGGCGAGCTGGTCGGAGTAGTGGACGCTCGCCGGGTGGCCTGAGGTACCGGTGAGGTTCACCCACGTCGAGGAGTCCAGGTCCGACAGGTCCACGACCATGCGCGCGGACGGGCCCGACCGCACCTCGTAGGAGCCCGACGCCGCGTCCCACGCGGTCGCGTCCACCACGGACGACCCTCCTCCGACGGAGCGCGGGGCCGGGTTGACCAGCGCCCTGACCAGCGCCGGCACGTCGTCACCGCCGAGCACGGGGTGCCGTGGGGTGGCGCGGTGCAGGGTGCCCCACCGCCACGACGTCGGGGCGCTGCCCAGCTGGGCGGTCAGCTCTCGGCGAGCGTTGACCAGCGCCCGGGACAGCACCTCGTCGCGGTTCTCGACGACGCGCGGCGTGGAGACGTCGTCCCACCACCGGGAGTCCGGAGAGTCGATGATCTGGCGGATCAGCTCCACCGAGCGGGAGTCTCCGCTCAGCTCGAAGGCCTCGGGCAGCTCGTCGGAGTAGGTGCGCATGAGCACCTCTGCCCAGACCGCGGCGAAGTACATCGCCGCGGCCGAGTCGGCGTCCATCTGCCTGTCCCAGTCGCGCAGCAGGGCCTGGCCGTCGGCGTCGAACCCGTCGCCGACGTCCTGCTCCAGCAGCAGCGGCACCAGCAGGTCCGCGGCGGCGGAGTGCTTGTCGATGGCGATGCGCTCCATGTCCGTGACCGTCACGCCGCCCTGCTCGATCGTCTCGAGCAGCAGGTCGCGGATCCGCTGGGAGCGGTAGCCGTAGTCCCAGTCCCTGGACAGGGGCGGGCCCACCCCAGCCGGGGTGACGGCCTGGTTCGCCGCGACGATGAACCCCTCCTCGGGGTCGAGCACGCGAGGCATGTCGGCGGGGTCGACGTAGCCCTGCCAGTCGTAGGCGCTGTCCCAGCCCGGCCGTGGCCAGGTGCCGTCGGACGGCAGCTCTGCGCCCACCACGTGGGCACGCACGGGGATGCGACCTGGGGCCTGGTAGCCGATGTGGCCGTCGGTGGTGGCGAACACGATGTTCTGCGACGGCACCTCGAACGCCGCCGCCGCGGCCTGGACGTCGGCGGCGTCGACCGCGGTGCTCAGGGCGAACACCGCGTCGGCGGTGACCCCGGGCTCGAGCGCCGTCCAGGCGAGCGCCACCTCGTAGGTCCCCCTGCCGCCGCCGAGCGGGACGGCGCTGACGGCGTCCATCCCGAGCACGTCGGAGACGATGGGCCCGTGCCCGGTGGTGCGGACCTCGATCGTCACCGGGTCGGCCCCGGCGATCTCGATGGTCTCCTCGCGCACCTGCATCGGCCGCACGACGCCGTCGACCAGGACCCCGTCACCGCTGACGACACGCTCGACGAAGAAGTCGGTGACGTCGGCGCCGAGGTTGGTCAGCCCCCAGGCCAGGGTCTGGTTGTGGCCGATGATGACGCCGGGGAACCCGGCGAAGGAGAAGCCGGAGACGTCGAACGGGCAGTCCTGGGACACCTCGGCGCAGCGCAGCCCGACCTGGGACCAGACGCCCGGCTGGGAGATCGCCAGGTGGGGGTCGTTCGCGAGCAGGGGCTTGCCAGACGCGGTGTGACGCCCGGACACCGCCCAGGAGTTGGACCCGACGCCCTCTCCGGTGCCCAGCAGGGGGGGCAGCGCGTCGAGGTTCTCGCGCGTCGACGCCAGCGCCGCCAGCACCGGCACGCTGGTCAGGTCGACGCTCTCGGGTGCTGCCGCGTACATGGTGATCGGGACGTCCGCCGTGGACAGGATCGGGGCGTTGACGTCCTCGGGGTAGGCGGGGAACAGCTGGTCGACCAGGGCCACGTCCTGCAGCGTCTGGTAGGCCGCGGCACGGGAGAGCTCGTCGTGGAAGCTGGAGCTCAGGTCCCAGGCCATCGCCTTGAGCCAGACCAGCGAGTCGACGGGCTCCCAGCGTTTCGGGGCGGAGATCGGGACCCGCAGGCCGAGGACGGTGTACTCCACGGCGACCTCGCGGGCCGAGCGTCCCGCCAGGTAGGCGTTGACACCGTCGGCGTAGGACTGAAGGTGCTGGCGGGTGGCTGGTCTGAGCAGCTCCCACTCCTGCTCGGCCACCTGACGCCAGCCCATGGTGCGCACCACCATGTCCGAGTGCAGCACCGCGTCGTGGGGCCCGACCAGCGCCGAGAGGGTGCCCGAGGCGGCGCGACGGCGGTAGTCCATGAGGAAGAAGCGGTCTTGGGCGTCGGTGTAGCCCTGGGCCAGGAACAGGTCGTGGGCCGACGAGGCGGTGATCGTCGGCACGCCACGGGCGTCGCGCAGCACGATGACCGTGTCGCTGAGGCCGGAGATCGTCAGCTCTCCCGCGTGGGTCGGCAGAGGGCGTCGGATCATCACCGCCGCGGTCCCGGCGACGCTCGCCAGGAGCAGAGCGAGGACGACCCCGAGGCTGATCAGCGCACGGCGGGCTACACGACGGCGGGTCATCGAAGCAGTCTATGACGGTGCGGGTGGCCGCTGGCAGGCCGAGCATCCTCGAGACGGGGCGCGGTGCGGCGTCGATGTCGCACCCGATCGGGTCTGGTCGCCCCCGAGGGGGCGCACGGCGACGAGGGCGGGATGTATCGTCTGCACCCGGAACCGCCGAGCGCCAGGGTGCGGGACGCCCGCTGGCGCGACCACAGGAGACGCTGACGTGCCGACCTACTCGTACCGCTGCACCGCGTGCCAGCACGCCTTCGACATCCAGCAGGCCTTTCACGACGACCCGTTGACGGTGTGCCCGTCGTGCGAGGGCCTGCTGCGCAAGGTGTTCTCCCCGGTGGGTGTGGTGTTCCGTGGGTCGGGCTTCTACCGCACGGACGCCCGGGGCTCTGGTGGTGGCTCGTCGATGCCCGCGAGCGGGTCGTCCTCGTCGGGCACCTCCTCCTCGTCGAGCACCTCGTCCTCGTCAGGCTCGTCGTCGTCCTCCTCGTCCTCCTCGTCCTCCTCGACGCCTGCCACGACGACCACGGGCTGAGGTCGTCACCACCCGTCCCCAGCCCCTGGTGGCCTGTCGACGCTCGCGCGACGCTCGTGGCCTGATCCGCCCGGGCGCCGGGGGCACCTAGCCTCGCCGAGGTGTCGACCCTTCACCCCCCACCGTTGCCCCCGCCGCGTACCGGGTGGCGCGTCCAGGCCCGAGCCCTGGTCTGGCGATACCGCCTCCCCGTCGCCGCGGTCCTGCTCACCCTCGCCGCGCTCACCGCGGCCAGCGCGCTACGTCCTCTCCCGGCGGGCAGCGTCCAGGTGGTCGTGGCCGCCCGAGATCTCGTCGCCGGGCAGACGCTGACCCTCACCGACCTGCGCAACGTCTCGGTGCCTCGAGCCGCGGCACCTGAGGGCTCGGCGGTCTTGCTCACCGACGTGGCGGGCCGTGCGGTGGTCGTGGACCTGCCCGCGGGCACCCCGCTGAGCACGAGCCTGCTCGTCACCACGCCGTACGGGCCGCCAGGCACCGTCGTGGCCACGGTGCGGCTGGCCGACCCCCAGATGGTCGCGCTCCTGTCCCCCGGCGACCATGTCGACGTCCTGGCCGCACCGGCGGTCGGCGGTGCGGGCACCGTCGTGGCACGACGCGCCCTGGTGCTGCCCTCCCCGGAGCGCGGCGCCGCCCCTGGGCTGCTCGGGGCGTGCGGCGAGAGCCCCACCGCCGTAGTGCTCGCCGTCGACCCCGAGGAGGTCTACGCCCTGTCCGGCGCCGTCGACGCCACCCTGAGCGCCTTCGTCGTGCCCTAGTCTCGTTGCCATGGTCTCGTCACCGTCCCCCACCCACGGAGAAGGAACGACCACCCCCGCCGCGCTGGTCGGCAACCTCTCGTGACGAACCGTCGGCGGGCTGTGCGGCGAGCAGGGACGGTCGGCGGGGACGCCCCGCTGCGCCACGTCCTGCCGGCGGTGCAGCAAGAGACGGTGCAGCGGGAAGCCGCACCAGACCCGGCACGAGCGACATCCGGCACGGCACCGACGCGAGACGGGACGGCCCTGACCACCGGGGGCGACCACCCGGCGACGGCGTCGCGCGCGGCCGACGACACCGACCACGGCTGGGGCGAGCCGCCCGACCGGTCGGACGAGCACCTGCTCCGAGAGCGCCCCCCGCACTGGTAGCTCGCGCCCCAGCACCTCCCCGTGCGAACACCTCCCGACGACCGCACCCCTGACCGATACCCGGTCGGGTATCTTCGTCAGGTGATCGCACGGGAGCACCTGAGGCAGGCCGGGCAGGCGTGGCGGGCCTGGCCGACGCGTCGGCACGTCGTGTCGGCCCTGGCCGCGGTCGGGACTCTCCTGGTGGTGGCCGTGCCGACCGCCATGATCCCGAACCCGGTGTTCGGGCGGGACATCGGCGTGACGGCCTGGGCGTGGCCGACGCTCGTGGTGACCGCGCTGCTCTCCGGGCTGGTGTTCGCCACCTACGTCTCCGCCCCGCGTTCCGCGACCGCACCCGACAACCCCCGCTCGGGCCGGGCCGGCATGGTCGGGGCCTTCCTCACCTACCTGGCTGTCGGCTGCCCGGTGTGCAACAAGCTCGCCCTCGTCGCCCTCGGCTACGCCGGCGCGATCCAGTGGTTCGCACCCGTCCAGCCCTGGCTCGCCGGCGCCGGGATCGCCCTGCTCGCCTACGCCCTGGTCCGCCGCCTCTCCGGCGAGGTCGCCTGCCCGCTCCCACGGCAGCCCCAGCCCACCGCCGTGTGACCACCTGACAGGCATCGGCAGAGGTCACGCACCCCCAGCACGACCGTTCTCGTCCCAGGAACGACGGGCACCCGGCTGATCCTCCTGGTGCTCTCTGACGGCGGACGCACCGTCTGAGACCTTCGTCTCCTCAGCGCCCTTCTCAGCACCCCACCCTGGGGAGCAGCACCGAGCAGGGACTTGTGTCGCGGGGCTCGCGTCTACGACACTGGTTCGTGACGGAGCTTCCCTGCTGGCCACACACCCCGGCGGGTCGAGGCACCGTCCGACGGGGCGCGCCGCCTATCCCCCCCGTGTGGCGCGCTCCGTCGCCCCGTCCGGGGCTCAGGCCTGACGGGCGGACTGGGCCTCTGCGCGGCGTGCCACCCGGGCGAAGGAATCGCTCGGGTCTAGCGTGCTGCGTGTGAATGTCTCTGGTGTGAACGTGCCGGGTGCGAGCGCGCCTGCGCACACCCCGGCGTCGGACCACGACCAGCCCGAGACCGACGAGACCCGCCCCGTCGCGCTGGTCTCCACCCTGTCGCGCAGCGAGCTGGTCGACAAGGCCGTGGCCGCATGGCGCGAAGCCCTGGTCGACGAGGCCGGCGGCTCAGCCCGCAGCGACATCGACCTGCTCGCCGACGCCGCGCTCGACCTGACGTCCGCGCACCCCTCGGGCATGGCCCAGCTGTTCGCCGGGCGACCCACCAGGCTGTCGAACCTGGTGCGCGACGGTGTGACCCTCGCGACGGCCCGTCGTCGTGCCCGCGCCGTGGCGGCACGGGCCGACGTCACCACGCAGCGCTACGGCCTGGCACCGACCTCGCTGGCCATCGGCGTGGCGACCTGGACGGTCAATGCTGAGACCACGCAGACCGACGACGTCGGGGCCCTGGCCGCGGCGACGTCCTCCACCCCGACGGTCCCCTCCTGCGACGCCACGGCCGAGCCTGCCGACCCTCCGCAGACGGTCCGGGTGCCGGTGCTGCTGCGCCCGGTCACCGTCCAGGCCCGCGGGTCGGCGCAGAGCGACTACGAGCTCACCCTGGAACCCACCGTCGAGGTGAACCCGGTGCTGGCCCGCACCCTGCGGGCGCGGGGCGCTCTGCTCGACCCGACGTCGCTGGCAGCGGCGACGTTCGCTGACGGCGGGTTCGACCCGCGCGCGGCGCTCGCGCGCCTGACCGCCCTGGGCGAGGCGGTGCTCCCTGACTTCGAGCTGGTGGACCGGCGGGTGGTCGGGACGTTCGTGCACCCCGGTCAGGTGCTCGTGGACGACCTGGACGGGCTGGCCGGGCTGGACCGTCACGAGGTGGTCGCGGCCCTGGCCGGCGACGAGGACGCCATCGCCGAGCTCGCTGCTGACCTGCCCGCCCCACCCCACGGCGACCGGGACCTGACGACCGAGCGCGGCGTCGGTGATCTGGACGACGCGCAGCGACACGTGCTGGACGTGGTCGCCTCGGGTGCGCACGTCTTCGTGGACGCCCCGACCGGGGCCGACGTGGCCGGGACTGTCGCCGGGATCGTCGCCGAGGCCGCCGCCGCCGGCAAGACGGTGCTGTACGTGCCGGGCAGCCGGCGCGGCACCTTGGCGCTGCACGGCGCGCTGGCCCGGCTCGGCCTGGACGACCTGCTGCTGGACGTGCCGGGCGGCCCGAGCTGGCGGGTCACCATGACCAGGCGTCTGCTGGGTGCGATGACGCTGGCCGAGCCCGAGATCGACGCCGACGCGCTGACCGGCCTGCAGCAGCAGACCACGGCCCTGCGTGACCAGCTCGCCGCGTACATCACCGCTCTGCACACGCCCCGCGAGCCGTGGGGGGTGTCGGCGTTCGACGCGTTGCAGCACCTGGCGGCGCTGACCGCGTCACGCCCGGTGCCTCGCACCAAGGCACGGCTCAGCACCGAGGCCGCGCGCGTCATCGACACCGACCGGCGTGCCGAGCTGGGGGCTGACCTGCGCCGCGCGGGCGAGCTGGGCGCGTTCACGGTGCGTCCGAGCGACACCGCCTGGTACGGCGCCGACCTGCACACGGACACCGATGCCGAGGTCGCTCTGCGGCGGGTGGAACGCCTGCTGGACACCCACCTGCCCGCGCTGACCGAGCGCCGCGACCAGGTCGCCGCCGAGACGGGGCTGACCCCGGCCGAGTCGCTGACGGCCTGGGCCGAGCAGCTGCGGGTGCTGTCTGACGTGTGCGCGTCTCTCGACGTGTTCTTGCCCGAGGTGTTCGAGCGCAGCCCCGCCGACATGGTCGCCGCCACGGCACCGAAGGCGTGGCGGGCCGCTCACCATGTGGAGATGACCCGTTGGGCGCGGCGTCGGCTGCGCAAGCAGGCCAAGGACATGGTGCGCCCGGGCCGCCCGGTCACTGACCTGCACGTGGCCCTGCGCGAGGTGGAGACCCGCCGCGAGGCGTGGCGCACGCACTGTCCCGCCGGTGGCTGGCCGCGCCTGCCGGAGAGCTTCGAGCTGATCGAGGACGAGTTCGCCACGGTGCGCCGCGACGTGGAGGCGCTCGAGGCCGTGCTGCCCAGCCACGGGCGGCGGCTGTCAGACCTGCCGCTGAACGAGCTGACCGACCGGTTGAGCCTGCTGCGTTTCGACGCCAGGTCGCTGAAGGGCCTGCCCGAGCGGACCACGTTGCTGGCGAAGGCCGAGGCGGCGGGGCTGGGCCCGCTGATCGAGGACCTGCGTCAGCGCGCCGTGACCCCTGGGCTGGCGGCGCCCGAGCTCGACCTGGCCTGGTGGAGCACGGTGTTCGAGCAGGTGCTCAACCTCGACCCGGCGCTCGCCGGGTACGACGGCGCGACTCTCGAGGCGCTGTCGGAGCAGTACGCGGCCCTGGACCGGGAGCTGGTCGCGACCCGTTCCGCCCCGCTGCTGCGCGACGTGGTGACCGGGCTGCAGACCCGTCTGCGTCGCCACCGCGAGCAGGGCGAGTCGCTGTTCGTGGAGATGGTCGAGGAGTCGATGGGCTCTCTGCGCGAGGCCAGCGACAAGTACCCGGACGTCGCCCGGTACCTGCGCCCGGTGCTCGCCGCCAGCCCCATGCTGGTGCCCGCCGTGGCACCGCCAGCCCGGCAGGCAGACCTGGTGGTGGTCGACGCCGCCGGGCACCTGCCGACGGAGGTCGCGGTGCCGGCGCTGGCCCGTGGCCGGCAGGTGGTGGTGGTCGGGGACGCCCGGTGCGCGTCGCGCAGCGCCGTCCGCGAGCTGGCGCAGGTGCTGCCTGTCGTGCCGCTGCGGGCCGACGGGGCCCGGCGTGACCCGCACCTGACCGCGTTCCTCGCGGCGCACGGCTATGCGGGGGTGCTCACCCCGGTGCCGCTGCCCGACGCGACCCCCCTGGTCACGCTGCGCCTGGTGGACGGCCGGGGGATGCCGGACGGGGCGGCGGGCATCGTGGACTCGACCCGCGCGGAGGTCGACGCGGTGGTCGAGATGGTGCTCACCCACACCCTGACCCGCCCTGACGAGTCGTTGGCGGTGGTCACCGCGACCTTCCGGCACGCCGACGCGGTGCGGGACGCGGTGCTCGCCCAGGTGCGGGAGAACCCGAGGCTGGCGGCGTTCTTCGACGCGGGACGCGCCGAGCCCTTCGTCGTGGTGGATCTTCCCTCGGTGGCCGGCCTGACCCGTGACGCCGTGGTGCTGTCGCTGGGCCTGGGCCGCACCCCGCACCGGCGTGTGCTGCACACCTTCGGCCCGATCTCCGAGCCCGGTGGGGACGCCCTGCTGCTGGACGCGCTGGGCTCGGCCCGGCACCGGCTGGACGTGGTCTCCTGCTTCAGCGCCGACGACCTGGACCACCAGCGGGTGCGCAGCGGGGGCCCGAGGCTGCTGGCCGACCTGCTGGACTTCGCCCGCCGCCGGGGCGAGGGCGAGACCGAGGTGAACACCGACACGGTCGGCAACAACGACGGCGCACCGACGGCCGGTGCTGACCCTCTGCTGCTGGACATCGCCGAACGGCTGTGGCGCCACGGCCTGGACGTCGAGCTCGACCACGGCCTGCCCGGCGGGGTGCACATCCCGCTGGTGGTGGGGCACCCGGCCCTGCCGGGCCGCTTCTTGGTGGCGGTGCTCACCGACGACGAGGCGTACGTCGCCGAGCCCTCCGTGCGCACCCGTGACCGCCTGGTGGCCGACCGTCTGAGGGCGCTGGGCTGGACCGTGGTACGGATCTGGTCGGCGGCGGCCTTCCTCGACCCTCAGGCCGAGGTGGACCGGGTGCGCCGGGCTCTGCACGCCCTGCTGCCCGCGGAGATGGGCATGCCCCCGACCCGACAGCTGCCCGCTCACGCCGCCAGCTCGATGATGGAGGCGTTCACACCGACCAGGCAGCTGGACATCCCCGACGTCGCCCCGCTGTCTGGCCGACCGTTCACGGTCGACCTCCCGGTGTACGCCTCGATGCTGGGCCCCGAGACACTCGTGGCGACGAGCGCGCTCTCTTCCACGGCTCCAGCCACGTCCCCGGTGTATGCCGAGCTGGTGAAGGCGTACCCGTCGCTGGAACCGGTCGAGGTCGAGCCCGAGGTGAAGGCGAAGGACGAGCCGCTGCCGCCTCTCACCTCCCCGTTGTACGCCGACCTGGTGAGGTCGCACCCGTCGCTGGGAAGGACCGAGGCTGAGGGCGCATCTGCCCACGCCGCACCGCCCCAGGACGCCGCCTCGTCGACCGTCCAGCCAGCACACGACCCGGATGCCTTCGCACCGGTCGACCTGCTCGCGGGCTCGAGCCTCGAAGAACCAGTCGGCTCGGCCCCGACGGCCAGCCCGACCCACGAGGCCGAGCCGACGCGAGCCACGGACACGTCCGACCAGCCTGAGCCGAAGGCCGAGCCGAGCCAGACAGCGCCCGAGGCCTCCACCGAGAGCCAGGACGTCCCGCTCGAGCCCGCTCAACCGTCGCTGGTCCTGCCCGCAGCCGCCCGCCCCGACGTGCCTCACGGCCTGGCCATCGGCGCCTACAGCGACGACCAGCTCGACGCCCTGGCCGCGTGGCTGCTCTCCGACGGCCAAGAACGCACCCACGCGATGCTGTCCGCCGAGCTGCGCACCGAGCTGGGCATCACCCGCCGCAGCAAGCGGACCAACACCGTCATCCGCGCCGCCGTGATCCGCGCCCTCGGCTGAGACCGCCCAGAACCGTCGCCTGCTCGGTCGCGGCCAGGCGACGGTCGCCTTCACTCACCTCTGGTGTGCGCGCCAGCTCTCGACCGTCAGGCCTGGGACCCTGGAGAACTCGTCGGTGTTGGCGGTGATCACCGTCATCCCGAGGGCCAGGGCGTGCCCGGCGATCTGGACGTCGTAGGGACCGATCGGGGTTCCTGCGGACAGCAGGGAGGCGCGGACGACAGCAGCCTGCTCGGCGGCGGCCATGTCGAAGTCCACGGTGCGGACGAGGGTGAGCAGAGCCTCGATCTGGGCGCGGTTGCCCACAGGGTCGGCGGAGCGTTCAGCCCCGCACACCAGCTCCATCACGCTCACGGTCGAGGCGAAGACCTGACCCTGAGCAGCGGCGAACCGCTCGGCCGCGAGCCTGTCCTTCGCTCGCAGCAGGTCGACCAAGGTGCAGGTGTCCAGCAGGTAGCCCGTCACAGGTGGACGCGTTCGGCGTCGGGACCCTGGTATCGCCCCTCGCTCATGAAGTCGTCGGTGACGCCCTGTGTGCGCGCGAACCACTCGTCCCAGGTCGGCACCACCGGGGTGACGAGCCGGGATGTCCCCACGGTGGTGATCCTCACACGGGTGACCGACTCGGGGAACGCGATGGCCTTGGGCAGACGCACCGCCTGGGTGCGGTTGGAGCGGAACACAGTGGTCTCGGTGCTCATCGTCCCTCCTGGCGGTTCGATCTCATGGATATTCTTTATGGATATACACGATAGCACGACGCTCGAGCCATGCACAGGCGGTGAGGCTGCCGCTCAGGCGGTACGCACAGCCGCCGGGATGGCGGCGGCGCGCAGGTAGACGGTGGCGAGAAGCGCGAGGGTCAGGGGCACCACGATGGCCCAGCCCCAGGAGAGCGCATCGAGGTGGCCGAACAGGTCGACGTAGCCGAGCAGGTGGTCGGGCACCTCCTGGCGGGAGGCGATGACGATCCCAGCGACCATCAAGACGACGCTGGGCAGCGCACCGCCGAGTGCCACCCACCCCGTGACCGAGCCACGAGGGGCATCCTGGTCGACGTGCCGGGAGTAGTCGCCCGCCCAGAACAGCCACGGCACGACGAGCACGGCACACACCAGCAGCCCGATCCCTACAGGCAGCGACCAACCTGAGGGGGCGCCGACCGGATCGATGACCTCACCCAGACCACCCCAGGCCAGCGCCGCCACCACGCTCCCCCACACCAGCACCGCCACTGCCAGCCCCACGAAGAGGTTCGCCATCGCAGACGGCTTCCACGTGTAGGGCACAGCAGACGACGGCCGTACGCTCGCGGCGGACCTGCCCCAGCTGCTGCTCGTCAGCCCGACCAGGGCGACAGCGACACAGACCACGACGGCGACCATCAGGGCATCCACTCCTGTCCAGCCGAGCGTGCTGAACACCTCCCTCAGCGCCAACCACCCGACGAACCCGAGAACTACCAGCTCGACAGCGACGAACAGCACCTTCAGCAGAGCCCATACCGCCCTCGCAACCATCGCCGGACGGTCTCCCAACCTCCGACGGCCCCCCTGTGTCGCCTCTGGTGCCGGGGCCGAGAGCACACGGAACCATGCGCCAGCGCGCCGTTTCCCCCTCCGTTCCACGACGACACCGAGCACGACGAAGGAGAGGACAGCAGCACCCACCCCCACCCAGAGGGACCACTTGAGACTCAGCCCAGCGCGAGGCAACCACAGGCCCACCAGGAACGGGACCACCGTGAGCTGACCGACGAACCACGGCCGGAACAGGGCAAGGGCCGGGGTACCAGGAACCTTCTGGTCGTCACCAGGGGCGTCGACCACCTATACCACCTCTTTTCTAGACCGCTTCGACGAATTTTCTGCAATCGTCACGACGTACTGGCAGAGCTCTTTGGTCTTGGTCACCACCGCAAACTCGCCCTGCCCAGCCACAGACACTCCGTCTAAGAAAATAGTTCGAGCCGCCTGCTGGCGGCAAAAGATGACGCCTGACGGAGCCATCGGATTAAAGGATTCAAGATTCAAGATTGAGCCAAAAAGCAGGGCGGACCCCAGCCCAGCCCCCAGCCCAGAAAAGGCTGCGGCGGAGGTCGGGGCCCGCGAGCGAGGAAGGCAGCACCCCCAAGGCGTAGATTGGGTAGCTGCCAGGCGAGCGCAACCACCAGAAGCTCACAGCGCCGTCCGGTCCACGCGCGTCCACATCTACTTCGCCCAAGACAAAGGGGGAGCCCTCCGGGAACACCTCTTCCCATTTGAGCAAGAAGATCGTCTCGTCGTCCCGCTTGTCTTTTGCGAGCGCCTCGCCTCTCTGCTCGTTCTTTGCCTTCTCGTCCCAGTTCTGAAACTTCTCTGGCCCAGCCCAGTCGGTCTCAGTCGTCGTGGTGACTGTGAGCACGGCATCTCGAACGTCAGCCGGAAGGTGGTCGTCGGCGAAGTCGGTGCGCAACCAGTGCCGCAGCGTCGAGTCTCTCCACAGGGCTCCCTTGAGCTCGGCACCCGGCTTCGCGTCTCTCCACTCGGAAAAACTGTGAGCCTCGCTGTCATACTGCATGGCGTCCACCATGCCCTCGGACAGCAACAGCGCACGGGGCACCTCTCCCTCGAACGAGGCGAGCGCTTCTTCCCGGGCTGCGATGGCCCTGTCGATCCCGCTCATCCGCTCCCGGTCGCCCTCATTCTCGCCGTCGAGACCAGAGCGCTCCTTTCTGAGGTCTTCTATCTCCTGCTTCAATCGCTCGTCGTCGGTGACGACCCACCACCAGTGCTTGCCCAGCTTGACGACGCGCAGGTCGCCCGTTTCCCAGGCCGATTTGCCCGCGACCCGGCCCTGCGGGCTCCTGATCCACTCCAACGTCTGGACGAGGTCCATGTCTTGGCGCGCCCGATATTCGTGGTTCCACCGGCTGTTGTGCCTGTCGAAGGACTGGTGGGGGTGGCCCCACATGCTGAGGTACAGCGGCAGACGCTCTCGGCCCTCAGGCAGTTTCACGACCCGGCGGGCCTGATCGAGCACCTTGGTGCCCCTCAACGACATACCGCCTCGAAGAGCCTCCACAGGGGTCGAGGTGCTGCCGAACAGCCACCGCAGCTTCCCCTCGGCGGCCGACGTCTCTGCCTTGTCTGCTGGCCAGTCCTGTTCGCTGCACAGCCACTCGTGCGCCTCGGGGTAGAACGCCTGGACGGCTGAGAGGACAGCGACGGCCTCGGGGCGGTAGTCGCCCCACAGACCGGTCTCGCCGAAGGAGCTGCTCGTGAGCTCGTGGTTGACGATGAAAACGTTGCACAGGCGCACCGTCTCGCGCACAGAGGCTGAGCGGGCGGCCAGGATCTCCTTCAGGATGTCAGCGACCTTCTGGATCTGCGGTACGTCCAGCCGGTGGTCGGGCGGGGGCTTCGTGCTGTCGCCTCCCGCGTTGCCGCTCTCCCACCCGAAGCATTCCTTCAGCATCCGCACGACGAAGTGGCCGTACTGTTCCTTCTCCAGCGGGGGGACGTAGAACGGGTAGTTGATGATCTTGTTGAGGCGATCCTCTCCCAGGCTTTCCCCTCGGTGCCCCGCCCCCTGGGAACCGTCATCCTGGGCATCGTCGCGCTGGGCGCGCAGCTTGGCCGAGTTGACCCCGACGACGAAGACGCACCGGGAGTGGTCGAGGTAGGTCTTGATGTCGTCGAGCAGACGCCGGGCCACTTTGTCGTCGTCGCACCTGTCGAGGTCGTCGATGAAGATGATGATCTTGCCCCTGTCGGCGCGTTTGGCGAGCAGGTTCACGATCTCGGTGAAGGCCTCGCGCTTGCGCACCTGGTCTTCCTGGACGGCGAACAGGTCGCGGTTGACCCGCTCGACCGACTGGCGCCAGGCGGTCAACGGGCCACCGACCGCCGCGACCGGCTGCCCGGCCTTCTCCAGCGCCGGGCCGATGGCGTCCCGAAGAATCCGGAACCACTTGCGCATGCGCCACCGGTTCCACAACGACGGGCGCAGCATCCGGCGGGCCTCTTGCAGCAGCGCCACCGCCGGGTCGGTGTCGTTCTGGTGCTCCCAGGCGTTGAACCACACGGTGCGACGCCACCGCAGGTCGTCCTCGCCGGCGGGCTCCGACACCGGTGCCCCGCGAGGCGGTCCGGCCAGCGGGCGACCGTCACGCGGCGGGTCCAGCCGCCACCGCACCCGTTTCATGATGGACGACTTGCCCGACCCCCAGCCCCCGTACACCCCCAGCGTGAACGGTGCCTGCACCTCCTCCACGAGGCCCACGATGCGATCCACCAGCGCACCCCGGTCCAAGGCGTCGATCACGGTAGGGCTGTCGTTGCTGATCGTCGCCCACCGAGCCACCGCACACCTCCTGTCTGCCATCGTGCCGACCTCAGCTTATCGGGCTACCGCACGACACGGAAGCGTGAAATCGGGGGCGGCGAACCCACAGCACGCCTGGCCCCCGGCGCCAGCGACAGCGCTGCCCGAGGGTGTCGTCGATCACACAGGCTGAGGGACCTCCTTGCCCACCCTCAACGGACAGACTACAATTCTGGTCTATGAGCGTTGTGCTGCCCTTGGCCGAGGCGAAGGCTCGCCTCTCGGAGATCGCCGACGAGGTCTTCCGCACGCATGATCGTGTCAACGTCACGCGGAACGGCCGCAAGTACGTCGTGATCATGTCAGCCGAGGACTTGGAGTCCATGGAGGCGACGCTCGAGCTGCTCTCAGACCCGGACGCGCAGGCCCGGATCGCCCAGGCGGAAGAGGATGTCGCACACGGCCAGACCACCACGCTCGACGAGATGGCCGCCCTGATGGCCGAGCGCCGCCGCCATGCCCGGTGACGACCGCTACGAGGTCGTCCTGGCTCCAGGCGCACGCCGAGCCCTGTCCGAGACGCTCCCGCCCTCGGCCGCGTTCGCCGCGTACGAGTTCGTCGCTGGCCCGCTCGCGGACAACCCACGCCGGGTAGGCGCCCCTCTGCGAGCCCCCTTCGCGGGTTACTACCGCGCACGGCGGGGCGAGTACCGAGTCCGATACCGGATCGACGAGGAACAGCGCCGCGTCATCGTCGTCGACATCGACCACCGTCGCGACGCCTACCACGCCTAGACGCACCCCGGTCCACGGGGGCGTCGCCTCAGACCAGCGCCGTCCCGTACTGCGCGAAAGCGGCGTCTGACGTCATCACGGCGAGGTCTTCGACGAGCGCCTGGGCGACGATGAGGCGGTCGAACGGGTCGCGGTGGTGCCAGGGCAGCGTGCGCAACGCCTGGGCATGGGAGGCGGTCAGCGTCAGCTCTTCATAGCCGGAGCGGGCCAGCACCGCCACATACTCGTCGGGCATGTCGAGCTTGCCCAGCGACGCCTTGATCGAGATCTCGGCCACCGACACCGAGGAGAAGAACACGTCGTTGCTCGGGTCCAGCAGCAGGTCTCGCCAGGCGGGCGTGAGCCGCGACGAGGACACGGTCGCCCAGATCAGCACGTTGGTGTCGAGCAGGACCCGGCTCATGCGCCGTACCAGTCTGCGAGATCGGCATCGGTGAGATCGTCCCAACCGTCAGGCACCCGGCCCTGGCCGTCGAGCATCCCCACCTGTCGGGTCGGCCGGGGCCGTGGTGGCACCAGACGTGCGACCAGCCGTCCATGCCTGGTGATCCCGATCTCTTCCCCTCGCTCGACCCGCACCACGAGCCGCGACAGAGAGGTCTTGGCCTCGTAGATGGGCACATCCTGGGTCGGCATGGCTCCATCGTATCGATATTTGACCAGACCTGACTAGACCAGACCCTGTCCATCCGTGTCTTGTCGCCTCAGACGCTCCCGACCAGCCGTCGCGAACCAGTCCCGCCGAGCCTCCGCGCGCGTCTGGAGGAAGATGGGGGCATGGTGACGACCGCTCCGGGGGATGTCGAGATCGTCTCGCGGGTTCATGGTGGGGCGGTGCGGGCGTTGGCGGCTCGGGCCGCGCGGGTCGACGGGGTGGCACCGCTGGACGAGGCGACGCTGCTCACCACGCGGGGCGGTGCTCGGGCGACGCACCTGGTGGTGCGGCGCGGGCGTCGGCTGGTCGGGTATGGGCAGGTGCGCGACGACGGGGCGACGTCTGTCGCCGAGGTGGTCGTGGACCCGGGGTGGCGTCGTCGCCGGATCGGGTCGGCTCTGCTGGACAAGGCGCTGGAGACGGCGGGCGGGACGGTGGAGGTCTGGGCGCACGGGGACCTGCCGGCCGCGCGGGCGCTGCTCGCCACGGTCGGGGCACGGCCGGTGCGCGAGCTGTGGGTGATGGGGCGCGACCTCGGGCATGTCGCCGGGAGCGAGGGCTCCCCCCGTGGCACAAGCGGCGACGCTGCCGCGCTGCCGACGGGGGTGGTGCTGCGGTCGTTCCGTGTCGGGGTGGACGAGGCGGCCTGGTTGGCGGTCAACGCCCGCGCCTTCGCCGACCATCCCGAGCAGGGCCGCATCACGCTGAGCGATCTGCGAGCCCGCGAGCGCGAACCGTGGTTCTCCGCTGACGGGTTCCTGCTCGCGTCCTTGGACGAGCGGCTTCTCGGGTCGGTGTGGACCAAGGTGCACGCCCCTGGTGCGATGGGTGCCGGAGGCGTCGGGGAGATCTACGTGCTCGGGATCGACCCGGACGCGCAGGGCATGGGTCTGGGCCGGGCGTTGACCGAGGCCGGGCTCGCGCACCTGGCCAGGCTGGGCGTGAGCCGTGCGGCGTTGTTCGTGGACGCGGGCAACACCGTGGCCGTGGCCACCTACCGAGCCGCCGGGTTCACCCGTGAGACCGTCCACACCCGCTACCGCCTCACCGCGGACCGCAGCCGCTGAGACGCGTACCAGACAGACGCCGGCAAGCGTCGCACCAGCACCGAGAGCGTCTCACCGACCGCCCGCTGATCGCGCCCCGTCGACACGCACCGTGCGACCCGCTGCCCGACGTGCGAGACGGTAGGTCCACAGACCGATCATGCGGCCGCGTGTGATGACACCATGGGGGCATGACCGGAGCCCTGCCGCTCGGCGACGAGCTGGCCGCCCACATCGCCGAGCACGTCGCGGACGTCCCGACCCCTGACCTGGCGACCCAGGACCTCGCCCCGCTGCCGTCCGACCGGTTCGGCGACCGCGAGCTGTCGTGGCTGGCGTTCAACCAGCGGGTGCTCGAGCTGGCCGAGGACACCGACGTGCCGCTGCTGGAGCGGGTGCGGTTCCTGGCGATCTTCGCCTCGAACCTCGACGAGTTCTTCATGGTGCGTGTCGCGGGGCTCAAGCGTCGCATCGCCACCGGTCTGGCGGTCACGTCGGCCGCCGGCCAGTCCCCCCGGGAGGTGCTGGAGGCGATCAGCACCGAGGCCCAGCGGCTGATGGCCCGGCACGCCGCCGTGTTCACCGACCAGGTGCAGCCCGCGCTGGCCACCGAGGGCATCACCATCGTGCGCTGGTCTGACCTGGGTACCAGCGAGCAGGAGCGGCTGACCAAGTACTTCCGCAAGCGCCTGTTCCCGGTGCTCACCCCGCTCGCGGTCGACCCGGCGCACCCGTTCCCCTACATCTCCGGGCTGTCGCTGAACCTCGCGATCAGCCTGGTCAACCCGACCAGCGGCAAGGAGCACTTCGCCCGCGTCAAGGTGCCGCCCCTGCTGCCGCGCTACCTCGCGGTGGACGCCAAGGGCAAGCCGTCGGTGCCCGACGAGCACAGCGCCGCTCGCGAGCGGGGGCCCATCTCGTTCGTCCCGATCGAAGACGTCATCGCCGAGCACCTGTACTACCTGTTCCCCGGCATGGAGGTGCAGGAGTTCCACACCTTCCGGGTCACTCGCAACGAGGACGTCGAGGTCGAGGAGGACGACGCGGAGAACCTCCTCAAGGCCATGGAGAAGGAGCTGCTGCGACGGCGCTTCGGCCCGCCGGTGCGCCTGGAGCTGGCCGCGGGCACCAGCGACCGGGTGCGCAAGCTGCTCACCCGCGAGCTGAGGATCGGCCCGGAGGACGTCTACGACCTGCCTGCCCCGCTGGACGCCGTCGGCCTGAACGTCATCGCGGACCTGGACCGGCCCGAGCTGCACTACCCCCCGTTCGTGCCGACCACCCACCGGCACCTGGCCGAGGTCGAGTCGGCCACCCCGACGGACATCTTCGCCGCGATCCGGGCCCGTGACGTCCTGCTGCACCACCCGTACGACTCGTTCTCCACCTCGGTGCAGCAGTTCTTGGAGCAGGCGGCGGCCGACCCGGCAGTTCTCGCCATCAAGCAGACGCTGTACCGCACGTCGGGCGACTCCCCCATCGTGGACGCGCTGATCGACGCCGCCCAGGCGGGCAAGCAGGTGCTCGCCCTGGTCGAGATCAAGGCGCGCTTCGACGAGCAGAACAACATCGAGTGGGCCCGCAAGCTCGAGCAGGCCGGGGTGCACGTGGTGTATGGCATCGTCGGGCTGAAGACCCACTGCAAGCTGTCGCTGGTGGTGCGGCAGGAGTCGGACGGCCTGCGGCGGTACTCGCACGTCGGCACCGGCAACTACCACCCGAAGACCGCCCGGCTGTACACAGACCTGGGGCTGCTGACCTGCGACCCGGAGGTCGGCCAAGACCTGACCCGCCTGTTCAACCAGCTGTCGGGGTACGCCCCGCGCAGCCGCTTCCAGCGCCTGCTGGTGGCCCCGCGTCAGATCCGCACCGGGCTCATCGAGCGGATCGAGCGCGAGGCCGCCGCGGCCCGTGCCGGGCACGAGGCCTGGATCAAGATCAAGGTCAACTCCATGGTGGACGAGGCCGTCCTCGACGCGCTGTACCGGGCGTCGGAGGCCGGGGTGCCCATCGACATCAACGTGCGCGGCATCTGTGCCCTGCGCGCTGGGGTGCCCGGCCTGAGCGAGACCATCCGGGTACGGTCGGTGCTCGGCCGGTTCCTGGAGCACTCCCGCATCTTCGCCTTCGCGAACGCCGTGCCGAGCCCAGAGGACGAGCTCGTCGGCCCGGAGGTGCTGATCGGCTCGGCCGACCTCATGCACCGCAACCTCGACCGCCGGGTCGAGGCCCTGATCCGCATCACAGCGCCTGACCACATCGAGCAATGCCTGGAGCTGGTGGACCTCGGGGTGGCCGACTCCACCTCGTCGTGGTGGTTGGAGCCTGACGGCACCTGGACCCGTCATCACCGTGACGAGCAGGGGCAGCCGCTGGTCGACCTCCAGGCCCTGCTCATCGCGCGTCAACGCCGGCCGCGCCGGTGAGCGCCCCGACGAACGGGGTCGTGCGCGCGGCGGGGGCCCTGGTCTGGCGCGTGCGCACCGGGCACCTCCAGGTCGCCCTGGTGCACCGCCCCCGCTACAAGGACTGGTCGTGGCCGAAAGGCAAGGTAGAGCCCGGGGAGTCGCTGGTCGCGACCGCGATACGCGAGGTCGGCGAGGAGACCGGGCTGGACGTCGTGCTCGGCGTCCCGCTGCCCGGGCTGTCGTACATGGCGAGCGGGCAGCCCAAGCAGGTGCACTACTGGGCCGCTCAGGTCGCCGGGCGCTGCGACGCGGCGATGGCCGCCCGCACCCCGGTGCCCCGCACCGGCACCGACGAGATCGACGACGTGCAGTGGTTCGGCACCGACGAGGCCGCCCGCAGGCTCACCCGGCGCTCCGACCGCGAGCCGTTGCGAGCCCTGGACGACGCTCACCGTGACGGGACGCTGGCCACCAGGGCGCTGATGGTCGTCCGCCACGGGCGTGCCCGCAAACGCGCCGCCTGGTCAGGCACCGAGCAAGACCGCCCGCTGACCCCCGTGGGCCAGACCCAGGCGTCGGCGCTGGCACCGTTGGCGTCGGCCTTCGGTGTGTCGCAGGTGGTGACCAGCCGCTGGGAGCGCTGCCTGCAGACGGTGCAGCCGTACACGCGCGCCAGCGGGCTGAGCGCGCAGGTCAGCGACCAGCTCACCGAGAAGGCCCACGCGCAGTCTCCCGCACAGGTCGCCGCCGAGGTCCAACGGCTGCTGACCGCCGGCGAGGACTCCCTGCTGTGCACCCACCGTCCGGTGCTGCCCACCGTGCTCGACGTGCTGGCCGCCCACGCCTCCCGCCCCGTCGCGGACTCCCTGCCGTCCGCCGACCCCTTCCTGCGCCCCGGGCACGCCCTGGTCGCCCACGTCGCCCAGACCTCGAAGGGGCCGCGCGTCGTCGCCGCCCAGTCCTTCGACCCCCAGGCCTGACCTCGCTCCCCGCCACCTCGTCGGGAGCCCGACGCGGCGGAGCCCCGCACCGACCGCCAGAGGGGGTATCGCGAGCCGGTGGGGACGGAGGGCGCCGTACACTGGTCGTCGACGCCGGGTCGCGGTAGCCCCGGGCTCCAATCCCAGCCGCTTCGAGCGGCCACGCGCCGAGAGGCGCTCCCGGCCCGGCGTCCCCGCTCGCCTCTCGGGCGTGTCTCATGACCCCGCGCACGCTGCGGCAGGTCCGGCACGCTCGCACACGGGGTGATGAGACACGCTCTACTCGAGCTGACCCGAGCGCCAGAGCTCGGCCGCGCGAGCCAGCTCGTCCGCGGTGCGCAGCAGGGCCGAGGCGCTGCGCGTGGCCCTGTCCGCCCCGGTGGAGTCCACGACGTCCAGATGGTCGGCGTCGAACGCCGTGCCGGTGGCCACCACCCGGCAGAACGCCGCGGCCCGCTCCAGCGCCACGTCCAGGTCACGGGTGTACACCCCGGTGAGCACCTGGTCCACCAGCTGTTGCACGTCCTGGGCGGTGGGCACCTGAGCGACGCCCGCGACCACGTCGTGCACCGCCGCGGCCTCCGTGCCCTGCCGGTAGCGGTCGGCGACGATGCGGGCGTCGGCACGCACCCAGGCGCGCAGCGCGTAGAGCCGCCACAGCACGCCCGGCAAGGAGTCGGGAGGGCAACCCGCCCACAGCTCAGCGACGGTCTCCATGCCCTCGGTGTCGACCAGGGCGACGAGCCGTGCGACGACCTCGGGGTCGTGGCTCGTCCTGCCCCGGTGCACGAGAGCCTGCGCCGTGGTGTGCGCCGCCTCGGTCAGCTCGGCCGGGTCGACCGCGCCCGGGATCGTCTCGGGGTCGCTCAGCCGTCCAGGCCGACGCGGGCGCCGTCCCTCGCTGCTCATCTCGTCATCATCCCTCACACCCCCACCGCTGCGGCACCCCCGAAGACGCGGTCGGCGCCGTAGCGACGCCACCGGCGGACTGTCATCGCAGCCGTCGAGATCTGCACCTGTCACCCATCGGCAGCCTGCCCCCGCGATCTTCGAGATCGTCCCCGACGGACGGTTCCGTCGAGAACGAGAGGGGACGAAGTTGCTCGTCGGTCTGAGCCGATCGACGATGGTGACGAGCACGAGAGAGGACCCCTCGCACCGATGGCCGGAGAGCTGCGGACCAGACGTGTCTACGACCCGCCCGCGTCGGACGACGGCTGCCGGGTGCTCGTGGACCGGCTCTGGCCTCGCGGTGTCTCTCGCGAACGGGCCAGCCTGGACACCTGGCTCAAGGACGTCGCGCCCAGCCCAGGGCTGCGCACCTGGTGGGGCCACGACCCGGAGCGCCTCGCAGAGTTCACCGAGCGCTACCGGGCCGAGCTCGACCACAACCCCGCTGTCGACACCCTCACGGGCCTGCGGCGTGAGCACCCGCGGGTGACGCTGCTGTACGCGGCGCGCGACCCGCGGGTGAACCACGCCGTGGTGCTCCGCGACTGGTTGCTCGAGCACGACGACCCGACGCGGTGACGCTGGGCCAGGGACGAGCCGGTCTGTGCTCGTCCCTGGCCCAGCGCTGACCTGCGGGTCAGACGATGCCCAGCGCCAGCATGGCGTCAGCCACCTGGATGAACCCGGCGATGTTGGCGCCCGCCACGTAGTCGCCCGGGGCGCCGTACTCCTCGGCCGTCTCGATGCTCCGGTCGTGGATGGACCGCATGATCTCGGCGAGGCGCTCCTCGGTGTAGTCGAAGCTCCAGGAGTCGCGCGAGGCGTTCTGCTGCATCTCCAGGGCGCTGGTGGACACACCGCCCGCGTTGGCGGCCTTGCCGGGCGCGAACCGTACCCCGGCCTCGCGCAGCAGGCGGATCGCCCCGGGGGTGGTCGGCATGTTGGCGCCCTCGGCCACGATCTGGCAGCCGTTCTCGACCAGACGCCTCGCCCCGACCTCGTCCAGCTCGTTCTGCGTGGCGCAGGGCAGCGCGACCGAGCAGGGCACGTCCCAGATCGAGCCGTCCGTGACGACGCGCGCACCACCGCCGCGCAGACGCGCATAGTCGCTGATACGGCCGCGCTGCTCGACCTTGACCAGCTTGAGCAGGTCGAGGTCGATCCCGGCCTCGTCGACGACGTACCCGCTGGAGTCGGAGCACGCGATGACGCGGCCGCCCAGCTGGTGGATCTTCTCGATCGCGTAGATCGCGACGTTGCCCGAGCCTGAGACGACGACCTTCTTGCCCTCGAAGGAGTCTCCGGTCGCGGCGAGCATCTCCTTGACGAAGAACACCGTGCCGTAGCCGGTGGCCTCGGTACGCACCTGCGACCCGCCCCAGCTCAGGCCCTTGCCCGTGAGGACCCCGGACTCGTAGCGGTTGGTGATGCGCTTGTACTGCCCGAACATGTAGCCGATCTCGCGCTGGCCGACACCGATGTCACCGGCAGGGACGTCGGTGTACTCCCCGAGGTGCCGGTACAGCTCGGTCATGAAGGACTGGCAGAAGCGCATGATCTCCCCGGCGCTACGACCCTTGGGGTCGAAGTCGCTGCCGCCCTTGCCGCCGCCGATCGGCAGGCCGGTGAGGGCGTTCTTGAAGATCTGCTCGAAGCCGAGGAACTTCACGATCCCCAGGTAGACCGAGGGGTGGAAGCGGAGCCCGCCCTTGTAGGGGCCGAGCGCGGAGTTGAACTCGACCCGGAACCCGCGGTTGAGCTGCACGCGGCCGGCGTCGTCGGTCCACGGCACCCGGAAGATGATCTGCCGCTCCGGCTCGCAGAGCCTGCGGATCACCTCCGCGTCGGCGTACTCGGGGTGCTTGCCCACGACCGGACTGAGGCTCTCCAGCACCTCGCGGACGGCCTGGTGAAACTCGGCCTCACCCGGGTTGCGGGCGATGACCTCGTCGAAGACTGGGATCAGCTGTTCATGCAGCACAGGCACAGTAAGTGCTCCTTTCATAGCTTCGTACACGGCCTCCGGCGTCGCTCGACCCACGCCTCTCGGCGTCAGAGGGTCGGGGGTCGGGGGGTCGTACGGTGGGTGAGGCGAGGACGAGGGTACAGGAGGGGCGTCAGCCGAGGACGAGCACGATGCCGTAGTCGCCGGTCTGCACGTCGATCACCGGGCGCAGGCTCCCGTCGGCCAGCTGGACCACCAAGGTGTCACGTGTGGAGGTGGGCAGGGTCGCCCGGGCGAGCTGCAACCGGGTCGCGACGGCGGCCGCGGGCATCGCCGAGTGGGCCGGGTCTGGGACAGGAGCCGGGGCCTGACGTGCGGGGACCGCGTAGCCGGTCACCGGAGAGGCCGGCGTCGGGGCGACCCTCGGCGCCGCGGCGGACACCGGGCGCTGAGGGGCAGCGGGGGCAGGCCGCACCGCGGCGGTCGCGGGTCGAGACGGGACCGAGGCGCGCGGGGCCGGGGCGACGGGCGCCGCACCGGCCTGCGGCCGCGCCGGGGGCGGCGGGATGTTCGGCATCGGCCGAGACTCTGGCGAGCGCGGGCGAGCCGGGGTGGGGACCGACGGTGCCGCGGGGCCCGTCGAGTAGGTGGTCGTGGCGATCGGCCGCGGCGGGGTGCGCGGCTCGACCTGGCGGTGCGGCTCTGCCTGCCGGGCCGACGGCGTAGCAGACCCCTGGGGTGCCGGACCGCGCTCGACCTCCTCCAAGGTCTCGATGACCTTGTCGAGGAAGTCGTCGACCTCGTCCGGGTCGTACCCCTCCCGGAACCGGGTGGAGGAGAAGGTCGTGGTGTAGACCTCGTCAGCCGTCACGGCGCGCCGGCTCGGGTCGCCGCGCAGGGTCGCGACGATCCGGTCCAGCATGTCGTCGACCTCGTCCTGGTCGTAGCCCTCCCTGAACTTGGTGGCTCCGAACCGGACTCGCTCCACATCCTCCGCGCTCAGCATGACTCCATCCTCCATGCCCGGTACCTCATCCGGGGTAGAACCGAAGGACGAAACAGGGCGATTCGCACGAACAGCCGAATGCTACAGCGTCTGCGAGGCCCGCGGGCGAGGGACGGACACACCGCACCGCGCTGGGCCTCACCACCTCCCGCCTCGCTCGACAGCCGTCCTACGACCTCGCCCGGCAGGCACACGTCCGCCATCAGGTCACCACCTGGAGGTACTTCTGAGCCGTCAGGCTCGGGCCTGACGAGCGCCGCTCGGAGACGTCACCCGGCGCACCTGACCGAGCAGCACCACCGACGCGAGCACGCACCACCATCTCCTGGACGGCCGGCGGCTCGGTACCGGTGAGGTGCACCATGCAGACCAGCTCGCCACGCTCCCCGGGGATCGACCAGGTCACCTCGGCGGGCGAGGCCGCACCGATCACGTCGGCGGCGGGCAGCGGGTCGCGCAGCGGGCCGACCTCGGCCACCAGCCGCTCGATCTGCGCCCGACGCTCGAGCAGCGGACGGTCGACCTCGACGTTCTCGGCGAACAGCCGTGAGGCCACCGCGTCGTCCCAGCCTCGTACCAACAGCTCGACATCGCGGCGAGCGGCGACCGTCTCCGGCCACAGCCGCACCGTGCGGGCCGGCACGTCGCGGGCGACGAGCAGCCGGGAGAGAGCCCGCACGGCCAGCGTGATCGGGTCGCCACGGTGGGAGGTGGTCGCGACCACCAGGCCCAGACCGGACGCGTGCCACCGCACGTGCAGCCGGTACCCGGGCAGGCCGCCGGTGTGAGAGACGACCACCCCGTGGCGCAGGTCGTGCTCGACCACCAGCCCGAGCCCGTAACCAGCCACCTGGAACGCCCAGGTCCCCTCAGGCTGGGCGGAGACCTGGGGCGGGATGACGGTCTCGACGCGCTGGAGCTCCCGGCGGGCCGCGCGTCGCAGCGGCCCGCGATCCGGCCCGTCGGTGGCGAACCCGTCGGCCAGCCAGGCCACCCAGCGGGCGAGGTCAGCGACGCTGGAGACCGCACCGGCGGCCCCCGCGAACGCGCGGGCCTCCAGCGGAGGCAACCCCACCCAGCGCCCCTCGTCACGGACATGGCCGACAGCCAGCCGCTCGACCCCGTGCGAGGTCGGCGAGAAGGACGTGTCGGCCAGGCCCAGCGGCTCGAACAGCTCGGCCGTGACCAGAGGCCCGAAGGGCTCGCCGGCGGCCCGTTCGACAGCCAGCTGGAGCAGCGCGTAGCCGAGGTTGGCATAGTCGAAGGCGACACCCGGCGCACCGGTCAGACGCACCCCGGCGGCCAGCCGTGCGGCCAGCGTCTCGGGCGCCATGTCGATCTGCACGTCGGTCCAGGAGTTGTCCTCGGTGAGCCCTCCCGACATGGACGCCAGCTGGCGCAGGGTCGGCGGGTCGACCGTATCCAACCCGTCCGCACCCAGCCCACCAGCACCCGGGCCGGTCAGGCGCAGCTCGGGCACCCAGGCGGTGATCGGGTCGTCCAGCCCGAGCAGACCGCGTTCGCGGCAGATCAGCAGCATCGCGCCGGTCATGCCCTTGGAGATCGACGCGACCGGGAAGCGCGTGCGCTCGTCCAGGAGGCGCCCGCTGTCATCAGCACACCCCACCCCGAGGCTGTGGGTCAGGCCCTCCGGCCCGACCAGCCCGTAGACGAGACCGGGTGCGTGGCCCGCGCCGACATAGGCGGCGAAGGTCGCGTCGAGATCGTCCTCGACGGCGACGAGATCGGTCTCGCTGGACATGGCCCCAGTCTGGCCCTCCCCGCCCGCAGACGCAGGAGCGCCACGGCGTGACACGTCACCGGGTGATCGCCTGGCGCACGCGCAGCGCGGCCGCGTCGGGCTCCTCGTGCTCCCAGACGCGCACGACCGTCCAGCCGAGCTCGCCGAGCAGACGGTCGGTGTCGAGGTCGCGGGCGCGGTTCGCGGCGAGCTTCGTCGTCCACCAGTCGCTGTTCGACCGGGGCCGGGTTCCGTGCTCGGGGCACCCGTGCCAGAAGCACCCGTCGACGAACACCGCGACCCTCGCCCTGGTGAAGGCCACATCGATGGTGCGGCGGCGCTGCCCGGGGACGGGGTAGGCGACCCGGTAGCGCAGACCCTGCGCGTGCAGCAGCTGCCGCAGCGCCAGCTCGGCGGCGGTGTCGCGGCGCTTGGCCGTGCTCATGCGGCGCGACACGGCAGGCGACGACGCGCCTGGGTGCGCGGGGACGTGCTGCGGGACCGGAGGCTCGACGGCCATGGGCACAGTCTGGCTCACCGTGGTTCCGGCGGCCGCCACCCAGGCCCGGCGCACCGGCGACGGGCGGAGGGTGTGGCACAGTTTGGCGGGGAGCCGTCCCTATGCGGAGGAGAGCCGATGTCGACCGAGCCTGTGCCGGACGAGAAGACCGGGCCGACCGAACCGGCGCCAGACGAGACGACCGGCACCACGGACGACATCATCGTCGTGCGTGGCCTGACGAAGTCGTACGACGGCGTGGCTGTGGTGGACCACATCGACCTCACGGTGCGCGAGGGGGAGATCTTCGGCATCCTCGGCCCGAACGGCGCGGGCAAGACCACCACGCTGGAGATGATCGAGGCGCTGCGCCCCATCGACGAGGGCACGGTGAGCGTCGACGGCATCGACGTGGCGCGTCAGCCGCAGAAGGTCCGTTCGATCATCGGTATCCAGCTGCAGTCCTCGACCTTCTTCGAGAAGATCACCCTGACCGAGCAGATCCGCATGTTCGCGTCGTTCTACGGGGTCAAGGTCGACCCGATGGAGCTGCTGGGCGCGGTCGACCTGGTCGAGAAGGCCAAGGCGTACCCCGAGAAGCTGTCCGGCGGGCAGCGGCAGCGGTTCTCCATCGCCACCGCGATGATCAACACCCCGCGGGTGCTGTTCCTGGACGAGCCGACCACCGGCCTGGACCCCCAGGCCCGGCGCCACCTGTGGGACCTGGTGCGCGACATCCGTGCCCGGGGCATCACCATCGTGCTGACCTCGCACTACATGGAAGAGGCGCAGACCCTCTGCGACCGCCTGGCGATCATGGACAGCGGGAAGATCATCGCGCTGGACTCCCCGGCGCAGATGATCTCCGACCTGCTGGACCGTGGTTTCAGCAAGGCGGCGTCGGTCGAGCGGGCCGACCTGGAGGACGTCTACATCGACCTCACCGGGAAAGGGCTGCGTGACTGACGATGAGAGCCATAGGCACCTACGCCGCCACGCAGATCCGCGCGTTCTTCCGCGACCCGGTCGCGATGTTCTTCGTCATCGCGCTCCCCTTGATCTTCCTCGTGGTGTTCGGGTCGATCTTCCGCAACACCGAGACGAACTTCCGGGTGGCGGTGATCGACCGCGCCGGCACCGAGTTCGCCCAGCAGTTCCAGGACCAGATGCACGACGCGGACCTGTTCACCGTGATCGACGTCGAGTCCTACGACGACGCCAAGACGCAGATGGAGCGTGGTCAGCTCGACTCGATCATCGAGCTGACCTCGGGGTTCGGTGAGATCGCACCGGTGAGCGGCATCCTCACGTCGGCGGGCGAGACGATCCACGCGCCGTCGGGCGAGATGATCGTGTTCTACCAGGAGTCGAGCCCCCAGGCCGGCCAGACCGTCGCGGCGGTGATGCGCTCGATCACCGACGGCATCAACAGGGAGACCACCGGCTTCGTCGACCCGCTCACGGTCCAGCAGGAGCCCACCGCGACCGCGGGGCTGACCCAGTTCGACTACACCTTCTCCGGGCTGCTCGGCTTCTCCATCCTGTCCCTGGGGGTGTTCGGCCTGGCGAACGCCCTGCCTGCCGCCAAGAAGCAGGGAGCGCTGCGACGCATCCGGGCCACCCCGTTCCAGGCACCGAAGCTGCTGATCGGGACCGGGCTGCAGTTCTTCGTCCTCGGCGTGATCTCGCTCGTCGTGATGATCATCGTCGGGTTGACCGTCTTCGGCTTCGACATGCGGGGGAACTGGCTCACCTTCGCCGTCTTCGTCTCCGCCTCCCTGCTGCTGATGATCGGCTTCGGCCTGCTGGTCGGCGGCTGGGCGAAGAACGAGAACCAGGCCGCACCCCTGACCAACATCGTCGCCTTCCCGATGATGTTCCTCTCCGGGGCCTTCTTCCCTCGCTTCCTGATGCCCGAGTGGTTGCAGTCCGTCACCACCTGGCTGCCCCTGACCCCCGTGGTCGACGGCATCCGCTTCATCACGACCGAGAACGCCAGCCTCGTCACCGTGGCACCCCAGCTGGGCCTCATCGCCGGCTGGTCCGTGGTGATGTACCTCCTGGCGTTCCGCCTCTTCCGCTGGGAGTGAGCCCCTGCGCACCGTCACGCTGAGGGAGGACCTGTGGCCCGACGGCTCGTGATCTTGCCTCGGGGCATCAACGTCGGCACTCGCAACCGCGTACCCATGGCCGGGCTGCGCGCCGCCCTGACCGACGCGGGCTTCACCGACGTGCAGACCATCGGCCAGAGCGGCAACGTCCTGGTCACCGCCACCGCCCACAGCTGGTCCACCCTCGAGAAGATCGCCGCAGCCCTCTCCTGACCCCCGCTCCGGTACTCTCGTCCTGCCCACGCGGACCCCCTCCGCGTAGTGGGCCTCTAGCTCAACTGGCAGAGCAACGGACTTTTAATCCGTGGGTTGTGGGTTCGAGTCCCACGGGGCCTACCCATGACCGACGCCTGTCCCCGCCTCCGGGCACGGGCCTGCAAGGCTGTCGACTTCTCAGCCGTAGATGTGGTCTCGGTTGCCTGCGTCGAGGACAAGCACGACCAGACGGGTGTCCTGGATGTCGCAGATGATCCTGTAGGCCCCGACCCGGTATCGCCACAGGCCGCTCAGCGAACCCGTGAGCGCTTTCCCACGGCACCGGGGGTCTCCGGTATCGACGACAGCGGTGAGGGCGTCGCGGACGCGGCGAGCCGTAGGCCGGTCAGCCTTCTGGAGCCAACGGACGACCTCGGGTGCGTACTCGAGCTGCCAGGACGTCACGAGATCGAGTCCAGCGCTCCGTCAGCCGGGGCTTCGCCTTCGAGCCCGAGGAGCCGGTCGACCTCGGCAGCGGGGACGGCAGCGTCCGTACCCGCGCGGTGGTCTCGGGCACGGTCGGCGATCCGCTGCTCCCACTCCAGGGCCGGTAGGTCACGTTCGAGAACCTCACGCACCACGTCGCCCTGGCTTCGGCGCGTCGCCTTGGCCAGCGCCGCCACCCGGTCGCGAAGGTCGTCAGGCAGTCGCACGGAGATCGGACGTCCCAGAGTCGCCGTCATGTCCACATGGTACACGATGTTTACATGCTCTTGCGATACTCCCTCCACCAGCGACACCCCACGGGCTATCGAGCCTGACGGTGAGACGCACGCGACCGTCTATCTGGTGCGAGAGCGGCCCAACGGCGACCGGCCGTCGGGATCAGGGGTCGAGGTAGCGGAGGACGGCGAGGACGCGGCGGTGGTCGGCGGCGTCGGGTTCCAGGTCGAGCTTGGTGAAGATCGAGGCGATGTTCTTCTCTACGGCGCCGTAGGAGAGGAACAGGGTCTCAGCGATGGCGCCGTTGGAGCGGCCTTGGGCCATGAGCTCGAGCACCTCGCGCTCGCGCGGGGTCAGGCGCTCCAGACCAGACTCTCGCTGGCGGGCGCCTAGCAGCTGGGTCACCACCTCGGGGTCGAGCACCGTCTGCCCGGCGGCCACGTTCGCGAGCGCGTCGAGGAAGTCGCCCACGTCCGCCACCCGGTCCTTGAGCAGGTAGCCCACACCCTGCGCTCCCCCGGCCAACAGCTGCGAGGCGTAGCGCGTCTCGACGTGCTGGGAGAACAGCAGGACGGCCAGCGCGGGGTGCGCCTCACGCAGCGTCAGCACCGCACGCAGGCCCTCGTCGGTGTGCGACGGAGGCATGCGGATGTCAGCGACGACGACGTCCGGGGGCTCGCCGTCCTCTACGAGCCGGGACACCTCGCGCACGAGCGCCTCACCGTCGCCCACCTCGGCGACGACGGTGTGCCCGCGACGTCCCAAGAGCGCGACGAGGCCGTCGCGGAGGATCACCGAGTCCTCCGCGACGACCACGCGCAACGGCCTCGCGGGCTGGGGCGTCGACCTCATGGGCGGGGACGTCGATCTCCTAGGAGACGGCGGCGGTTCGACAGAGGGGTGCAGCGGTCTCACCCCTCGGTGCTGATCGGCAGCGTCACGGTGACCACCGTAGGCCCGCCGACAGGGCTGGACAGGTCGAACGTGCCGTCCACCGAACCCACCCGCTCGTCCAGCCCGGCCAGACCGGATCGGTGCCCGTCGGCAGACGGCTCGTGCACCCGGGCACCGCCTCGGCCGTCGTCGCTGACGCGCAAGCACAGCGTCTGTTCCCGCTGCGTCACCCGGACCTGCGCGGCGGAGGCACGGGCGTGCTTGGCCGCGTTCGTGAGGAGCTCGGCCACGGTGTAGTAGGCGATCGAACCGACAGCGGGCGGCAGCGGCCTGGTCTCGTCGATGGAGACGTCGAGCGTCACCGGGATCACCGAGCGTGCGGCCAGGGTCTCGAGCGCTACGGCCAGGCCCGCGTCGAGGGCCGGCGGGTGGATGCCGCGCGCGATGTCCCGCAGCTCGACCAGGGTCTCCTTGGCCGAGGCGTGCGCGGAGTCGAGCAGCTGTGCCGCGAGCGCGGGGTCACCGTCGGGGCCCAGCTGTTCACGTGCCTCACCCAGCTGCATGGCGACGGCGACCAGGCGGGCCTGCGTGCCGTCGTGCAGGTCGCGCTCGATGCGACGCAGACGCACGGCGGCGTCCTCGACAGCCTCCGCACGGGAGGCCCGCAGCTGGGCGACCCGCACCGACATCCGCGACGGGGCGAGCAACCCACGGGTGAGCGTGACGAACAGCCCGGTGAGCCCGCGCTGCACCCACGGCCACAACCACAGGAAGACCACACCCACACCTGCCAGCGCGGCGATGCGCGGCGGGGTGTCCACGAACCACGCGGCGCTGTCGGTGCTGAACAGGGCACCGCGGTGCCACGTCCCGTCGGGCGCCTGCTGCTCCGGCAAGAACCGGTACCACGCGGCGTAGGTGATCCCGCCCCACCCCACCGCGAGGAACACGATGCTCACCGTCCACGCCACGATCGACAGCGGGAAGGTGATGAGCATGAACAGCAGCGCCCTCCACCCGTCGACGTCGCCGAGCATCGCGCCCATCCCACGGAAGAAGCCGCGCGGGCGGACGAACCACGGCGGGCCGGTGACGTCGGCGCCGAGCAGGTCGCGCGCCAGCGAGCGGTACATCCCACCCCAGCCGCGAGCACCGACGATCAGCGCGCCGACCAGCCACAGCCCCACCACGGTGATCCCCACACCTGAGGCGAACGACGGCACGAAGACCACGTAGGCGAACGCGAACGGCGCGACGAGCAGCTGGAGCCCCAGATAGCCGAGCTCTCGCCACGTCTGCGCGGCGAAGGGCGCGACGAGGAAGCCTGGGGCTCGGCGGACGGGCTGCGCGGGGGTCATCGTCGTCATGGTCCCAGCCTCGCGGCCGGGCCGTCACGTCGGAATGGCGCTGTCCGCCGTCCGCACGGTGGGGACAACCCCCGTCTGCCCCACCGCCTGGACGTCAGGCGGCGACGCCGGGGAAGCGCTTGGCGACCAGCAGCTCGGCGATCTGGATGGTGTTGAGGGCGGCGCCCTTGCGGAGGTTGTCGCTCGAGACGAACAGGGCCAGGCCGCGACCGTCGGGCACACCCCCGTCGGCGCGGATGCGCCCGACCAGGGACGGGTCGGCACCGGCGGCGGCCAGCGGGGTCGGGACGTCACCCTCGGCGACCTCGACACCTGGGGCGGCGTTCAGCAGCTCGTAGGCACGGGCCACGGAGATCGGCCGGTCGAACTCGGCGTTGATCGACAACGAGTGCCCGGTGAACACCGGCACCCGTACGCACGTGCCAGACACCAGCAGGTCGGGGACGGCGAGGATCTTGCGCGACTCGCGACGCAGCTTCTGCTCCTCGTCGGTCTCACGCGACGCGTCGTCCACGATGCTCCCGGCCAGCGGCAGCACGTCGAACGCGATGGTGCGCGCGAACGTCGACGGCGGCGGGAACGTCACCGCCGCACCGTCGTGCACGAGCCCGGTGGTGTCCTGGTCGTAGGCCGCCCGCACCTGGTCGTCCAGCTCGCGCACCCCGGCCAGCCCGGCGCCCGACACCGCCTGGTAGGTGGAGACGACCAGCCGACGCAGCCCGGCCTCGTCGTGCAGCGGCTTGAGCACCGGCATCGCGGCCATGGTCGTGCAGTTCGGGTTGGCGACGATGCCCAGCGGCAGGTCGTCCAGGGCGTCCGGGTTCACCTCGGCCACCACCAGGGGAACCTGCGGGTCGGAGCGCCACGCGGAGGAGTTGTCGACCACCAGCGCCCCGGCCTGGGCGAAGCGGGGTGCGTGCTCGCGCGAGGTCGTGCCGCCGGCGGAGAACAGCGCCACGTCGATGCCCGACAGGTCCGCGGTCGCGACGTCCTCCACGACCACGTCGTCGTCCTCCCACGGCAGCAGGCGACCCGCCGACCTCTCCGAGGCGAAGTACCGCATCTGCCCCACCGGGAACGCTCGCTCGGCCAGCAGGCGCCGCAGCACCGCACCGACCTGCCCGGTCGCCCCGACGACGGCGACGTTCAGCCCGCTCATCGTCCCGTCCCCCCGTACACCACGGCCTGGTCCTGGTCGGAGTCCAGGTCGAAGGCGGTGTGCACCGCCCGCACCGCCTGGTCCAGAAGGTCCACGCTGGTCACCACCGAGATCCTGATCTCCGAGGTGGAGATCATCTCGATGTTGATGCCCGCGTCCGACAACGCCTTGAACAGGCGTGCCGACACCCCCGGGTGCGACTTCATCCCCGCACCGATCAGCGACAGCTTGCCGATGGTGTCGTCATAGCGCACCTCGTCGTAGCCGATCTCCTCGCGCGCGGCCTCGAGCGCCTTCGTGGCCGCGTCGCCGTCAGCGGCGGGCAGCGTGAACGAGACGTCCGTCTTGCCCGTGCCCACGACGGACACGTTCTGCACGATCATGTCGATGTTGACCCCGGCGGCGGCGACCACCTCGAAGATCCGGGCCGCCTTGCCCGGCACGTCGGGCACGTCCACCAAGGTCACCTTCGCCTCGGTGCGGTCGTGGGCGACCCCGGCGATGATCGGCTGCTCCATCGGGTTCTCCTTCGTCACGAGGGTTCCGGTCAACGTGCTGTACGACGAGCGGACGTGCACCGGGACGCCGAACCGGCGGGCGTACTCCACGCAGCGCAGCATGAGCACCTTCGCCCCGCAGGCCGCCATCTCGAGCATCTCGTCATAGCCGATGGTGTCCAGCTTGCGCGCGGCGGGCACGATGCGCGGGTCGGCGGTGAAGACGCCGTCCACGTCGGTATAGATCTCGCAGACGTCAGCACCCAGCGCGGCAGCGAGCGCGACCGCGGTGGTGTCCGAGCCGCCACGGCCCAGCGTGGTGACGTCGTTGGCGGCCTGGTTGACGCCCTGGAACCCGGCGACGATCGCCACGGCCCCCTGCTCCAGCGTCTCGGTGATGCGGCTCGGGGAGACGTCGATGATCCGGGCCTTGCCGTACACGTCGTCGGTGATGACCCCGGCCTGCTGCCCGGTGAACGACCGCGCCGTCACGCCTCGTTCGTGGATCGCCATGGCCAGCAGCGACATGCTGATCCGCTCGCCGGCGGTGAGCAGGATGTCCATCTCCCGCTGCGGCGGCGCGGCGGTGATCTGCTGGGCCAGGTCGATCAGGTCGTCCGTGGTGTCCCCCATCGCGGAGACCACGACGCACACGTCGTTGCCGGCACGTCTGGTCGCGACGATCCGGTCGGCGACGCGCTCGATCGACGCGGCGTCGGACACCGACGAACCGCCGTACTTCTGCACGATGAGGGCCATGAGCTCGCATCCTGAGGTGGGAGGGGCCGGGGGTGAGTCTATCCCCGGCATCGCCACGCGATCTTCACGAAACGTGGGAACAGCGGCATCGGCCGGCCCGTTCCAGTTCGGGAAGAAGACTTCTCGGGGAAGGACGAGGATGCGACGCAAGCGGCACGAAGAGCTCGAGCGCGAGGACGGCACCGTCGTGCGCTACGAGCGGCACGCCAACGGCGAAGGCCTGGTGGCCGTGGGCTCCGAGGTGGCACCTGACGCCTACGTCGCCCGGACCGCGTGGGTCGACCTCGGGGTCCGCATCCTGTCCGGCGCACGGGTGGCTGACCACGCCTGGGTCGAGGACGGCGCGCTGATCGGCGAGGACGCTCGCGTCGGCAGCCACACCCACGTGGGGCCGGCCAGCACGATCGGCACCGGCGCCAAGGTCGGGCAGCGCGCCCAGCTCGGTGCTCACGTGACCGTCGAGGAGGGCACCGTGATCTGCCCGGAGACCGTCGTCGCGGCCGGCGCGGTGGTGCGGGGGTACGTCCCGGCCGCCTGATGGGACGATCAGCGGATGGCGGACGACCCGGACTACGCGGCGACGGTAGAGGCGCGGTTCGCCGCGGACGTGGAGGAGATCCTCTCTCACCGCCACGACCTGGGGGCGGACTTCTGGACGACCCCTGACGGGCGCCTCGGCAAGGGCGCACCGTTCGGCACCCTCGAGTGCGTCGAATACCTGCTCGAGTTCGGCCTCGACCCGGCCGCCCCGGTGATGAGGGGAGCCATCGACCTGATCCTGGGCGCCTGGCAGCCCGACGGTCGGTTCAGGCTCTACCCCAAGAGCACCGCCCTGCCGTGCCACACGACCTCCGCGGTGCGGACGCTGTGCCACGCGGGCCTCGTGGACGACCCCCGGGTCCGCACGACGCTGCGGCACCTGCTCGAGTCACGCTGGGACGACGGCGGGTGGCGCTGCAACAAGAACCCCTTCGGCCGAGGGCCGGAGTCCGAGCACTCCAACCCTCTCCCGACGCTGGTGGCGCTGGACGCCTTCCGGTTCAGCGGCTATCTCAACCAGGACGAGAGGCTCGACGCCGCCGTCGACTTCTTGCTGTCCCACTGGGACACCAAGGCCCCGATCGGACCGTGCCGCTACGGGATCGGCACCCTGTTCATGCAGGCCGAGTACCCGTTCCGCACCTACAACCTGTTCTTCTGGGTGCACGTGCTCTCGTTCTACGACCGGGCCAAGAACGACCGCCGCTTCACCGAGGCCCTCGACGCCCTCTCCGCCACGCTCGTCGACGGTCAGATGGTGGTCGAGCGCGTCGTCCCGAAGCTGGCCAAGCTGTCTTTCTGCGCCAAGGGCCAGCCCAGCGAGCTGGCCACCCGCCGGTACCGCGAGATCCTCACCAACCTCGGCCGGTGAGACCAGACCGTCAGGTACGGCGCTCGTGCCTGAGGAGGTTCTGGGGGCTCAGCCCTGGAGGGCCTCGAACTCGGCCTCGGCGGCCACGTCGTCGTCCACGTCGAGACGGACGTGAGCCAGGATCTCCTGGAGGGTGCGCAGCACGGACGACGCGGTGGTGCCCCAGTCGGAGAGGTAGGAGAACTGCCACCACCACAGCGCCTCGCCCACCCGGTGCGCCTCGTAGTGACGCAGGCCCTGAGAGAGGGCCTGCGCGATGGAGACCAGACCACCGGAGATGGTGAGCACCTCGGTCTCGCCGTCGACCAGCGGGTCGACCAGGCTGGTGTACTCGTCGAAGCCGTCCAGCGCGTTGACGAGGTTGTCGCGCAGCGGGTCCACGTCCGGGTCTGGCCCGAGGTCGGGCTCGAAACGGTCGTCAGGCACCACGTCGGTGATCGCCGCGAGCCGCGACCCGACCCACAGCACGTCGCTGACAGCGAGCAGCAGCAAGGGCAGCGCCACGTCCGGAGAGCTCCCGGCGGCCACCTCGGTGACCGTGGACAGGTATCCCCGCACCTCGGTCGCCATCTGGAAGGCGATCCCCTGCAGGTCGTCGTCGATCTCGGCCATCACGCCATTCTACGGACCAGACCGCTCCGCGCTCGGTCTGCCACCGCCTCTACGCGCTCAGCCTGCGGCGACCCTCGAACGCCCGGCCCAGGGTGACCTCGTCGGCGTACTCCAGGTCTCCCCCGACCGGCAGGCCAGAGGCCAGACGGCTCACCGTCAGCCCCATGGGCACCAGCAGCCGGGCCAGGTAGGTCGCCGTCGCCTCGCCCTCGACGTTCGGGTCGGTGGCCAGGATCACCTCGGTGACCTGGCCGTCGGCCAGCCGAGACATCAGCGCGGCGATGCGCAGGTCGTCAGGGCCGACGCCCGCGATCGGGTTGATCGCCCCGCCCAGCACGTGATACCTGCCGCGGAACTCCCGGGTGCGCTCGATGGCGACGACGTCCTTGGCCTCCTCGACCACGCAGATGACGCCCGGCGAGCGGCGCTGGTCGCGGCAGATCGCGCAGCACTCCTCCTGGGCGACATTGCCGCACACCTCGCAGAACCGGACCTTCGCCTTCACCTCGGTGAGCGCGTCGACCAGCCGCCGCACGTCGGCCGGGTCGGCGGCGAGGATGTGGAACGCGATCCGCTGGGCGCTCTTCGGCCCCACCCCGGGCAGCCGCCCCAGCTCGTCCACCAGATCCTGGATCGCACCCTCGTACACACCCCCACCCTACGGTCCGCAGGCCTGACGGCACGCCACCTGGCCCGAGCGCGACCGGCCCCACCAGATCGTCGATCTTCCGCCCGATCGTCGGTGATCTCCGACGATGCGGAGCACGACCTCACCGGGAGTCGTCGATCTCCTCGTCGATGACCTGGCCGCCGAGCATCTGAGCGACCAGGGGCGCACCGGTCAGGTGAGAGCCGGCCAGGTCGACGTCGTCCGGAGAGGGTTCGTCAGGCTCGGGCGACGGCGCGGGTGCGCGTACCGGTCCAGCAGGACGAGACGGGGCAGGACGAGAGGGAGACGCAGCCCGGCCACGTGGTGCGGGGGCGTCGTCCCAGGGAGGTTCCTCGTCCGGGGGAGGCTCGTCGTCCCACGGTGGCTCTACGTCTCTGGGAGCCTCACGGTGCGGGCTTGACGCCGAACGGTCTGACGCACCCCGGTCCGACGTCGCGGGGGTGTGCGCAGCAGGGGCAGACGGTCCGGAGGTCACCGAGCTCTCGGGCGCCGACGAGGGCGTGGGGCTCGCGACGGACGATGGACGGGCAGGCGCCGGACGGGAGGACGGGGTGGGCTCTGACCAGGAAGCCTCCGCCTGGGCGGAGGTCGGGATCGTGGACGGCACCGATGCCGTGCCCGCCGACGCGGCAGGTGCCCCGCCTCCTCCACCGGCTCCACCAGCTGGTTCGCTCAGCTCTGCCTCGACCCGGACGTCGACCCCCAGGGTCTCGCGCAGGGCCCTGGCGACCACCTCGGCGTGAGCGCTGGACCGGAACGCGTTGACGTGCCCCTGCTGGGTGAAGCCCAGGCGCAGCGTCGTGTCGTCCAGCGACAGCGGCAGCGCGTTGTCGGCCACGAGCGCCGAGGTGAGCTTGCGCAGGTTCTGGACGGTCACCAGCACCTCCGGCCACCGCCGACGCAGCATCTCGGTGTCCATCGCCCGCCGCGTCGCCCCCGGTGCGGCCTGGTCTTCAGGCTCCGATGAACGAGCCGGCGACGAGACCAGCCGCGACGAGGGCACAGGCTCTGACCGCTCAGCCGACTCGCCGTCCGCAGGCTCAGGCGACCTCTCGACCTGGGTCGACGGGGGCGCCGGCTCCGGAGGGCCCCCGGCGCGAGAGGCTCCGCGCGTCGGCGAAGCCGTGCGTGGAGAAGCGCTGGGGATGGTGGGCGTCAGAGCGGGCCCGGAGGGACCGCCGGGCAGAGCCGGCGCCCCCGTCACCCCCCCCACCGCAACGACACGCTCGAGCCGATCCACCCGCGCCCCCAGCCCGCGTGTGGAGTCGTCCGCGGCGGGCAGCAGCAGCCGGGCCGCCAACAGCTCCAGCTGGAGCCTCGGGGAGGTGGCTCCCACCATCTCGGTCAGCGCCACAGAGGCCAGGTCGGCCGAGCGGGACAGCTCGGCAGCGCCCAGGTGCGCGGCCTGGGCTCGCATCCGGTCGAGCTGGTCGGTCGGCAGGTCGCGCAGCACCGCGACCGCCGCGTCGCCGGAGGCCGCGATGACGATGAGGTCACGCAGGCGCTCCAGCAGGTCTTCGACGAACCGTCGCGGCTCGTGCCCGGAGTCGACCACCCGTTCCACCACGCGGAAGGCCGCCGCGCCGTCGCGGGCGGCGAGCGCCTCGATCAGATCGTCCAGCAACGAGGCCGGGGTGTAGCCGAGCAGCGCGACCGCCGAGTCGTAGACCAGCCCCTCCGACCCCGACCCGGCGACCAGCTGGTCCAGCACCGACAGCGAGTCGCGCACCGAGCCCGCACCAGCCCGCACCACCAGCGGCAGCACCCCCGCGCCGACCCGTACCTCTTCCTGGGCGCAGAGCCCTTCCAGGTAGGGCACGAGCACGTCGGGGGCCACCAGCCGGAACGGGTAGTGGTGGGTGCGCGAGCGGATGGTGCCGATCACCTTGTCCGGCTCGGTCGTCGCGAACACGAACTTCACGTGGGCGGGGGGCTCCTCGACGATCTTCAGCAGCGCGTTGAACCCCTGCGGGGTGACCATGTGCGCCTCGTCCAGGATGAACACCTTGAACCGGTCGCGTGCCGGGGCGAACGTCGCGCGCTCGCGCAGCTCGCGGGCGTCGTCCACACCGCCGTGGCTGGCCGCGTCGATCTCGACCACGTCGAGGCTGCCCGGCCCCCCGGTGGCGAGCTCGACGCACGAGGGGCACTGACCGCACGGGGTGTCGGTGGGGTGCTCGGCGGTGTTGGCCGCACAGTTGAGCACCCGCGCGAGGATGCGCGCCGAGCTCGTCTTGCCGCACCCGCGCGGGCCGGAGAACAGGTAGGCGTGGTTGACCTGCCCGCTGCGCAAGGCCTGGCGCAGGGGGGCGGTGACGTGGTCCTGCCCGATGACCTCCGCGAAGGTCTCCGGGCGGTACCGGCGGTACAGGGCTGTCGTCACGCGCCCCACCCTAGTTCCCCGAGCCCACCGAGGGGGTGGCCCTCGGTGGGCTCGTCTCTCGGCGCACTCGGTGTGATCCTCGCTGCGCTCGTCAACACCGCTCGATCGCCTCGGGAGAGCGAGCGAGCTCGCTCTCCTCTCGGCTCACTCCGGGGTGACGGCCACCACCGAGATCCAGCGGCGGGTGCCGCCGATGGTCACCGGCCACTGGGAGGCACCCAGGGGTGAGCGGCTCAGCCCGAGGTCGATGCGCACCGACGGCGGCGAGAGCCGTGCCCGGACCAGGCCGAGCTCGACCAGCACGTTCAGCCCGACGGCCGAGGCGGCGGCTCGCTTCAGCGTCCACAGCCGGGCCAGGTCCTCACGCACCAGGGTCGGCGGCAGACCGGCCAGCCACAGGCGCTCCTCGGGGGTGAGCAGCTCGGATGAATAGCCGAGCAGGTCGGCCTCGATGTCCGGCGACGGCTCAGCCTCGATGTCGACCCCGATGAGGTCACGCCCCACCGCGGCGACCACCACGTCAGGCCCTTGCAGCACCACGACCCCCGGGCGGCCGGAGTCACCATGGACGATGAGCCGCCCGGAGCCGGTTCTAGAGAGCACCCAGCCTTCCGGAGGGACGCGGGGGTCAACCCGGTCGGTGAGCAGCCGACGCAGCAGGATGCGCCCGAGCGCGGCACGCACCCGCTGCGCCCCGGGCAGGTTCTGGGCAAGCTCGGCGAGGTCGTCCTCGTCGAGCACCTCGACCGAGACCCCGGCCTCAGCCAGCCCGTCCAGGTCGCGGACGTGGTTCAGCCCGGCCTCGGTCATGTCCAGCACCGCGGTCCAGACCCCGAGCTCGGGCACGTGGGTGGTGGTCCCGGCGATGCCCCCGCTGCCGATCTGGTCGGGCAGCGCCCAGGGTGCGGCACGACGGCCGGCGGGCACGGTCGTGGCCCGGGCCGCGGGGATCTCACCGGTCGGTGGGAACGCGACGGAGGTCGGGGGGTAGGTACCGACGACGGTCATCAGGACCACCTGGCGCAGGATCGGACGAACATGGAAAGCTAGCCTCTCGACGTGGCGGACACGGTGCGACCCACTCCCCGAGATACGCTCATCTGATGCCTGAGCGTCGGAGCCGACGCTTCGACCTTGGCCCCCCGGACGATCTTCCGCAAACGGAACGAGCCGGTCAGTCCGGATGAGTCTGTGCCAGATCGGTAAGCGATCACCCGGATCGGCCGATCAGTTCACTCGACAACCGTCCCCGGAGACGCTCGCGTACCGGTACGGTTGTGTCCGCATCAGGTTCGGTCGGGGAGGGTGATGATGGCGACCGGTATGAACGCTGTCGACACGGCCCCCGATGTCGCGGCTCCGCGTGATCTCACGCCGGCAGAGCAGTCGCGGCTGGAGGTCAGTGTCGAACGGGTGACCACGATGGTCACTCCTCTGAGCGGCGACAGCATCGCAGACCTGTGGGACACCCTCCTCGAGGGCGGGCTCCTGGACGATCTCGAGGGCGCCCGCACGGTGGGGGTCGCGATCGGCACGCTGCTGCTGGACGCCGACCCGACAGCACGATGGGTCTCCTGCCTCGGGCCGCGCGGCTGGACACCCGGCGTGGTCTCGTCCGTGCAGCCTGCCTCCCCGGTCCTCGTCGTCGCTGACGCGCTGGCCCGCTGGCCCGGAGCCACGGCCGACTGGATCGCGCCCTACATCGACAGCGCCCTGAGCCACCTCACGAACCCCGACGCGCTCGGTGACCACCCGTGGATCGCCAGCCCTGAGGACCTTCCCGTCCCGCCCTCGCCCGACGTCGTCGACCTGGCGACGAAGGCCCTGAGCCTGGGCCTGGCCCTGGTCGGGAGCAAGCCGAAGGCTTTCGCGGTGACGCCCGGGGTCGGCGGTCCGATGAGCGCACCCGCTCCTGGTGACCCGACCGACCACGACGCCGTGCGGGCCTGGGCCCGACAGTGGGGCGCCCAGTCGGGTGCGCCCGTCCTGGCCGTGGCCTGGGTGGAGCCTCCTCGGGGTGCCGCCCGCCGCGCGGCGACACGTGCGGGATCGGTCACCGTCGAGGCGAGCGAGCCGGGACGGCTCGGCATCGTCTACGCCCACGAGTTCGTCACCGGCCCGGAAGGCACGTCAGCCTCTGGTCAGCCCGTGATCCTCGGAGCCAGCGACCCCGTCTTCTGACGACGACCCTGTGCCTTCGTGACCGCCCTGTCCTCTGACCGGAGCCCAGGGCGGGTAGGGTAGGCCGCCACGCCTCCTTAGCTCAGATGGCCAGAGCAGCCGCCTTGTAAGCGGCAGGTCGTCGGTTCGAGTCCGACAGGGGGCTCCGACGGCCTCGTCAGGCATGACGCCTGCTTCCGGCGCTCCCCGCGACAGGCTCCCCGCCGCCCTCTGTGCGACACGACCTCCACGCTGCGACTCAGCGTGGCGACGAGGGCCCGGACCATGCTCGCGGGCCGCCTCGGCGCACGAGACGTCAGAGGTCCCCCAGCACAGCGTCCGTCGACGTGGCGACGAGCTCTCGGGCACCGGGCGCGACCGCGAAGTAGGCCCACCTGCCACGCTGCTCGCGGGTCACCAGCCCGGCCTCGGCCAGAAGTCTCATGTGGTGCGACACGGTCGGCTGCGAGAGCCCGACGGGTTCGGTCAGGTCGCAGATGCACGCTTCCCCGTCAGGGGCGGAGGCGATGATCGACAGCAGCCGCACACGGGCCGGGTCGGCGAGGGCCTTGAAGGTCCGGGCGATGTCGCTCGCCGTCTCCGCCGCGAGGCCGGCCAGCCGAGGCGCACGACAACCGCCGGCGACAGCCGGGACGACGACAGGGAGCAGGGCTCTCACGAGATCCATCGTGCCATGCGAATTGACAAACTTCTATATGAAGCCCAGAGTTGGGCCCATCGACAGACGTCGATGTGATCCTGGCGACATGACGGAGGTTCTGATGGCGACGGACGAGTCCCTGCGCACCCAGGTGCGCGACCGGTATGCGGAGGCCGCACGCACGGCGAAGGCGGGCCTGTACGCGGAGACGGACGACTGCTGCGGAGGCGGCGGGTGCGCCCCCACCCCCGCAGGCCCGCAGCAGGTGATCTTCGGCTCCGGTCTGTACGACACGACGCAGGTGGTGAGCCTGCCCGAGACGGCGGTGCTCGCCTCGCTCGGCTGCGGGAACCCGACAGCGGTCGCCGATCTGCGCGAGGGTGACCGGGTGCTGGACCTGGGCTCGGGCGGCGGCATCGACGTCCTCCTGTCGGCCGAGCGCGTCGGCCCCACAGGGTTCGCGTACGGCGTCGACATGACCGACGAGATGCTCGAGCTCGCGCGCTCCAACGCCGAGAAGGCCGGTGCGACGAACGTGGAGCTCCGCAAGGGCACGATCGAGGACCTGCCGTTCGACGACGGGTGCGTGGACGTGGTGATCTCCAACTGCGTCATCAACCTGTCCACCGACAAGCCCTCGGTGCTGTCCGAGATGTTCCGGGTGCTGGCCCCCGGCGGCCGCGTCAGGGTGTCCGACGTCGTCGCCGAGGACCACCTGACCCCAGAGCAGCGAGCCGAGCGCGGCACGTACGTGGGCTGCATCGCCGGTGCGCTGTCGAAGCAGGAGTACCTCGACGGGCTTGCCGCGGCCGGGTTCGTCGACGCCGAGGTGACCTTCACCCACGAGGCCGCGCCCGAGATCCACGGAGCGATCATCAAGGCGACCAAGCCCCGAGAGGTGTGAGAGCGGTGTCCTCGCCGGAGCCAGAGCACCAGGTGTCCTTGGCTGAGCGGGGCGAGCCCGCCGTGCCCGCCACCGGCGTGGACGACGCTGCGCAGTCGACGGCGGCCACCGAGACCCCGCCTGCGGCACGGACGGGAGCGGCCTGGCTCGCACCGCTCGCCGTCGCACAGGTGGTCAGCTGGGGCATCTTGTACTACGCGACGCTCGTCGCCGCATCGCGCATCGCCGCCGACACCGGGTGGCCGCTCACCGTGGTGACCGGGCTGTTCTCTGGCGGGCTGATCGTCTCGGCCGTCGCGGGGGTGTGGGCCGGGCGGCTGCTCGACGCGCGCGGGCCACGGCTGGTGATGACCGCCGGCTCCGCCCTCGGGGCGCTGGGCTTCGTGCTCGTGGCGCTCGCTCCGACCCCGATCATGTTCGGGGCAGCCTGGGTCGTGGTCGGGACAGCCCAGTCCGCGGTGCTCTACCAGGCGGTGTTCACGGTCATCACCCGCCGTTACGGCCCTCGGCGACACGTGCCGCTGACGATCATCACCGTGGCTGGCGGCCTCGCCTCCACCGTCTTCGCGCCGATCACCGCCGGGCTGCTGTCGGTGATGGGGTGGCGACAGGCGTTCCTGGTGCTCGCCCTGGTGCTGGCTGCGGTGACCGTGCCCGTGCACTGGTTCTGCTTGGAACCGCGATGGGCAGCCGTGTCGTCGCACCGCCCGCAGCAGCGGCGCACGATCACGGGGGTGCTGCGGTCCCGGCAGTTCTGGTACCTGGAGGCAGCGACCGTCGCCATCGTCGTCCCCCTCTATGCCGTGACCCTCACGGCGATCCCGCTGTACGAGGAGAAGGGTCTCAGCTTCGAGCTGGCCGCCCTGGCCCTCGGGCTGATCGGAGCAGGGCAGATCATCGGGCGCGTCCTTCTCCTCCTCCTGCCGCGCGGCATCGCCCCGTGGAAGCCTCTCGCGATGGTGGGGGCGACCTCGGTGCTGTTCCTCGCGCTCCTGGCGGCCCTCCCGGGACCGGTCTGGTTGCTCGTCGTGGCAGGGGTGCTGGCCGGTGCGGTACGAGGCGCGCAGACCCTCGTGCAGGCCTCTGCGGTCGCCGACCGGTGGGGCGCGACGAGCTACGGGACGATCAACGGCCTCTTCGCCGCCCCGGTCACGGTCGTCGCCGCGCTCGCGCCTGCGATCGGGTCGCTGGTCGCTGCCGGTGTCGGCAGCTATGCGAGCATGGCGGCGGTCATGGCCGGGGTCGCTCTGGTCGGCACGGCGCTGGCCCGCAACAGCTGAGCTGAGCACCCGGTCTGACGAGGGCCGAGATGCGCACCGACACCGAGACGATGAACAGCGGGAGAGCACAGAACAGTGGTCGCGTCTTCCCGCCTCGCAACAGGAGATGGACTCATGCACCCTCTGAAGATCGTCGTCGTCGGCTCAGTGGCGGCCGGCACGTCCGTCGCTGCCAAGGCGCGTCGCAACACCGAGACCGCCAAGATCACGGTCTACGAGCGTGATACCGACATCTCCTACTCTGGGTGCGGGCTCCCGTACTTCGTCGGCGGCGAGATCCCCGAGATCGACGCCCTGACCCCACGAGACCCCGCATGGTTCAAGGCCCGCTACGACGTCGACGTCCGCACCGGGCACGAGGTCCAGGCCGTCGACCCCGCCGCACGCGTCGTCACGGTGCGCGACCTGACCACGGGCGCCACCTTCGAGGACACCTACGACGAGCTCGTCCTGTCTACCGGCGCGTCCGGCCTGATACCAACGATCCCCGGCGTCGACCTTCCGGGAGTGTTCACCGTCCGCAACCCCTCGAGCGCGCGTGCGATCCGTGCGTGGATCGAGGAGCACGGCGTCGCCCGGGCCGTCGTGGTCGGTGCGGGCTACATCGGTCTGGAGATGGCCGAGCAGCTCACCAGGCGCGGTGTCGCCGTCACGCTCGTCGAAGCGGGCCCGCACGTGATGCCCCGCATGGATGCCGACATGTCTGCCCGCGTCGACGCGGAGCTGCGCAGGCACGGTGTCGACCTGCGGCTGGCGACCCGTGCGACAGCCGTCGACGGCGACGCGACGAGAGCCCGGGCGGTGCAGGTCGACGGGCCTGACGGTGCGGCACGTGTCGAAGCCGACCTCGTCGTCGTCGCGGTCGGCGTGCGACCGAACCTCGAGCTGGCGAGACAGGCCGGCGTGAGGATCGGGACGACGGGTGCGGTCTGGGTCGACCGCCACCAGCGCACGAGCGTCGAGCACGTGTGGGCCGTGGGCGACGTCGCCGAGTCGTTCGACCTCGTCACCGGAGCCCCGACCTGGGTCCCGCTGGGCTCCACCGCGAACAAGACCGGCCGCATCGCCGGCGACGCCATCACCGGCGGCTCGCTGGAGCACCGAGGCATCCTCGGGACCTCGATCGTGCGGGTGCTCGGCCTGACCGTCGCGCAGACCGGCCTGACCGAGACCCAGGCGGCAGCGGCCGGGTTCGACGTGGAGGTGCTGCACAACATCAAGCCCGACCGCCCCGAGCACCTGGGGGGCAGGTCGATGGTCATCAAGGCCGTCGCAGACCGGGGCACCGGACGTCTGCTGGGAGCCCAGGCCGTCGGCCCTTCTGGCGTCGACAAGCGCATCGACGTCCTGGCCACCGCGATCACCTTCGGCGCGGACGTGGCCGACCTGTTCCACCTCGACCTGGCCTACTCGCCCCTCTACGCCACCACCAAGGACCTGGTCCACTACACCGGCATGGCGCTGGACGGTGCGATCCACGGCAAGGCCCCGCTCATCACCCCCGCAGAGCTGGATCGGCGCCGCCGGGCAGGCGAGAGGATCCAGGTGGTCGACGTACGCTCCGCCAGAGACCGTGCCAGGTCCTTCGTCGACGGCTCGATCCACGTCCCGCTCGACGAGCTGCGCGAGCGTGCAGGCGAGCTCGATCCCACCCTGGTCACCGTCACCTTCTGCAACAAGGGCGTCACGGGGAACGCTGGGCAGAACGTGCTGCGCAACCTCGGGTTCAGCCAGGTCTACAACCTGTCGGGCGGCAACCAGGGCTACCAGGTGTACGTCACCGCCGTGCTGACCGGGCAGCGCTCGACCACTGAGGACGAGCGTCGGTGAGCACCACACCCGCACCTCCGTCTCTGTGGCGCAAGATGCTGGCCGAGACGGTCGGCACCGGCCTGCTCGTCGCGATCGTCGTCGGCTCTGGCATCGCCGCCCAGCGCCTGTCTCCCTCCGACACCGGCCTCCAGCTGCTGGAGAACGCGCTGGCCACCGCGATGGGCCTGGCCGTGCTGATCGTCGTGCTCCAGCCGGTGTCGGGGGCCCACCTCAACCCCGTGGTCACGATCGCCGACCGCGCCCTGGGCGCACCAGGGAACAGCAAGCAGGTCCTGGGCTATGTGGTCGCCCAGTGCTCCGGCGCCGTCGGCGGGGCTGTGCTCGCCAACGCGATGTTCAGCACCCCGACCACGCTCTCGACCACAGACCGGGCCACACCTGGCCACCTGCTGGCCGAGGTCGTCGCGACCGCGGGCCTGGTCCTGGTCATCTTCGCCCTCGCGCGCACCAGGCGCAGCCACCTCGTCGGTCCTGCGGTCGGTGCCTACATCGGCGCCGCCTGCTGGTTCACGTCCTCGACGTCCTTCGCCAACCCCGCCGTGACCCTCGGACGGGTGTTCACCGACACCTTCGCCGGCATCGCTCCCACCTCGGTCGGGCCCTACGCCCTGGCCCAGCTCGCCGGAGCCGGGGCCGGTGTCGGGCTCGTCCTCATGCTCTTCCCAGGCGCCAGAAAGACCGTCCGCTCATGACCGCCTCGACGGCTCGGCGCAGAGGTGACCTTCGGCTCAGGGCGGGACTCGCGCGCGGCCTCGCCGTCAGCCTCGGGCCGCTGCCTCGACGGCGGCCTTGAGCGTCCCGCGGGTGGTGTAGTCACCGGACCAGCGCTCACCGTCGATGAACACCGAGGGTGTGCCGACCTGGCCGTCCATCGCCAGGGCGGCGGCATAGAGCGACGCGACGGTCCACGGGACGAAGGGGCGCACCTGCCTGCCGTCGACCTCGACGACGGACGTGAACTGGTCGGTCACCGACGTCGGCACGCCCACGCTCTGAGCGACCTCGGCGAGCCTCGCGTCAGACAGCCCCTCGGTGCCCTGGTCAGGCATCGTGCCCCGGGCGAACAACGCCTCCATGAACACCACGAAGTGCTCCGGAGACTGGTCGGCGACCACCCCGACAGCGTTCGCGGCGCGGGTCGAGTAGAAGGTCCCCAGGGAAGCCCTGTCCATGATCGCCAGCGGGTGGTAGACCACCGTCACCCCGTCCTGCGCCGCCAGGGCTTGCAGGTCAGCACCGTTCACCTGTTCGAACAGCCCGCAGTACGGGCAGAGGAAGTCCAGATACACATCCACGCGCACCCCCTCCGCCACGACCCCGACCCCCGCCGCGCTGACCGGGATGCCACCCGAGGCAGGCTCCGCGGCGCTCGGCATGACCGCCACGGACGGGTCGACCCCCGAGGGGTCGGCGGTGTCGTACGACTCAGTCACGGCATCGGTGGCCGTCGTGGAGGTGCTGGTCGGTGAGGTCTGGGGCGTGATGATGTCACCGCAGGCGGTCAGCCCGAGGAGCAGGGCCGAGGCCGCGCAGGCGAGCGCGGCTCTGGTGATGGTCGCCATGATGGCCTCCTGTGCGTGCGAGGTGCTGATCGAGTGCGAGGCGCGAGGTCAGGACGCGTCTCTGGCGGCCTCGACGGTGGCTCTGAGCGGCCCGGCGGTGGAGTAGTCACCGTTCCACCGCTCACCGTCGATGAACACCGCCGGCGTGCCGACCTGGCCGCCCATCGCCACCGAGGCGGCCGAGAAGGAGGCGGCGACCCACGGGACGAAGGTGCGCAGCGTCTGGCCCTCGAAGTCCGCGGTCGCCGTGAGCCGGTCGGTCACCGACACCGGCACGCCCACGCTCTGGGCGACCTCGGCGAGCCTCGCGTCAGACAGCCCCTTGGTGTTCCCGGCGGGCATGATGTCGGGGGCGAACAGCGCCTCCATGAACGCCACGAAGTGCTCCGGGGACTGGTCGGCGACGACGCCCGCGGCGTTCGCGGCGCGGGTCGAGTAGTACGTCCCCTGGGAAGCCCTGTCCATGATCGCCAACGGGTGGTAGACCACCGTCACCCCGTCCTGCGCCGCCAGGGCTTGCAGGTCAGCACCGTTCACCCGCTCGAACGTCCCGCAGTGAGGACACATGAAGTCCAGGTAGACGTCCACACGCACCCCGTCGGGCGCCGCCACGCCGACCCCCGCCGCACTGACCGGGATGCCACCCGACACCGGGTCGGTCCCGCGCGGCACGGCGACCTCGTCGATCGACGGCAGGTCGCCCTCGAAGATCGCGGTCTTGACCTTGGCCGCCTCCCGGCGGGAGTCCTGCCCCTGCTGGATCATCGCCCAGACGGCGAACCCGACCGCCACGACGGCCGCCACGAGCACCACGATGCCGATGATCCGGTTGCGGCGTCGGGCCCGCTCTTGCTGGGCGCGCATCGCCGCGGCCTTCGCCCTGGCTTCCTCGCGTCGTTCGTTCTTGGTCGGGCGGGGCTGGTTGGGCACGGCATCTCCTCCGGATGTGCCTGGCAGGTCGGGCTGGAGCACCGTCGCCGCTGGTGCCGCCTGACGAACATGTGCCTAGCGAGCATGTCACGACGGCGGGCGTGCTGACCTGGCCTACGACGACATGGGCTCAGGATAGACGGTCACGGTCACGACGGGAGCACCGGGGGCGGAGCCGGCCACCAGGTGATCGGCTGCCCCGAGACCACCCGGACGACGAAGGCCGCGGCCCCGGCCAGGCAGATCACCACCGCCGTGGTCGCACCGACCCGACCGGGGGCGACCCCAGCCAACGTGCGTCGAGCGCCGACCCTGGTCAGCCGTCCGAGCGGGCCGAACCAGGAGACCACGGTGAACAGCAGCACCAGCGCCCCGAGCACCACACCGACGACCGTGCCCGTGAGCTCCTCACCGGGCTCGGCGTCCAGGTGCCACACGCTCGACCCCGCGGTCCACCACACCACCACGCCGACGACAGCCGTCACCGCCGCGGCGATGAACACCGCCGGGAACAGGCCGGCCACACCACGCAGCAGGTGCCACGGGACGGCCAGCACCGCGACCGGGACGTCAGCACGACGCACCCCGCGCCGGACCCGCCGCTCGTGCATCGCCTCGACGTCCGACCCGACCGTACGCACCACGACCAGACCGGCGAGCACCACCATGAGGGTCACGAGAGGCACCTGCGCACCCGCGGCGCCGACGAGCAGGGCCGCCGCCAGCAGCGTCCCCCAGCGCGGGAGAGCAGGGGGACGCTCGTACCCTGAGCCGGGCTCGGCCTCCGCGCCTGTCGAGAAGACGACGGTGCGCCCGTCGTGGGTGGCCACGTCGCGCGGGATGTCCCGGTCAGCACCGAGGCCGACAGCGGGGTCGACGTCGAGGTGCTGCCCCTCGTCGTCGTGGTCGTCGTCGCGCTGTTCGCCGTCGTACGGCTCCCCGGCCGCCTCGGCCTCCAGCGCCGCCACCACCTCGTCCGCGGGCGGGCGGTACGCCGGGTCGGGGGCCAGGGCCCGCCTCAGCATCGCGGCGGTGCGCTCCGGCAGCCCCTCGAGGTCGGGCTCGCCGGCGCTGGTCCGAGAGAGCACCACGCCCAGCGTCCCGGTGCCGTACGGAGGCCGGGCGGTCGCGGCGAAGGCCAGCACCGCGGCCCAGCCCCACCAGTCGACGGACGACGTCGGCTCCCCGCCCTCGATCAGCTCCGGCGCGAGGTAGCCAGGCGACCCCGCGACCATCGAGGTCGCGGTGAGCGGGGCGTCGTCGCGAGCCATGGCGAGCCCGAAGTCGATGAGCACCGGACCGTCGGCGGTCACCATGACGTTGGACGGCTTCAGGTCTCGGTGCACCACGTCGGCGGCGTGCACGGCCTCGAGGGCGTCGCGCAGCCGACCGGCCAGCTCGACGAGCGCCGTGGCGTCGAGCGGGCCGTCACGACGGATCGTCTGGTCCAGGCTCTCTCCGGCGACCAGCTCGGTGACCAGGAACGCCTCGGTGGAGTCCGCCTCCGCGTCGAGCACCCGCGCCACCGCCGGGTGCCGCAGCCGTTGCAGCGCGGCGACCTCGCGCACCAGGCGGGCGCGCGCCACCGGGTCGGCGCCGACCTCGGGGTGGAGCAGCTTGAGCGCCGCGACACCCCCGCCGTCGTCCACCACCCGGTACACCGTGCCCATGCCGCCAGACCCCAACGGTGCGACGACGGTATAACCACCGATCGACGTGCCGGGCGCGAGTCCGATGCGCTCCATGGGCTGAACCTACCCGGCGCCTCGCATCACCGCCACGGTCCTCATCACCGCCGCGCTCCGCGTCGTCCTGGGTCAGAGGCTCCTCCCGGACGACGACACACCTGTTCGCGGCCTGCGAGGACGAGCGGCGCTCGAGCTGTCGTCACAACGGGACGAGACAGGGGTCTGGCCCTCACACGGGGCGTCCGACTAGAGTCGACTGATAAGCGAGTCCGACATCAGGTGCGGCCCACCCGGGTCCGGGTGATGCTCGTCTCAGGAGGTACCACCGTGTCAGACCCCTCGCACGCCGGCCACGACCCGACCGACGGCCACGGCCTGGTCGTCGTCGCGAACCGGCTTCCCATCGACGTGTCCGTGGACGAGGACGGGGTCGTGTCGTGGCAACGCGCCCCGGGCGGCCTGGTCACCGCGCTGCGTCCCGTCACCCAGGCCACCTCGAGCGCCTGGGTCGGCTGGGGAGGCCAGCCCGACCTGGAGCTGGACCCGCTGGAGGTGGACGGCACCTGGCTGGTGCCGGTCCCGCTGTCCACCGACGAGGTCGCCCAGTACTACGAGGGCTTCTCCAACGACACGCTGTGGCCGCTGTACCACGACGTGATCTCTCCCCCAGCGTTCCACCGGTCGTGGTGGGACACGTACCAGCAGGTCAACCGGCGCTTCGCGGAGGTCGCGGCGGCACAGGCCGCGCACGGGGCGACGGTCTGGGTGCAGGACTACCAGCTCCAGCTGGTCCCGGCGATGCTCCGCGAGGCCCGACCCGACCTGCGGATCGGGTTCTTCCTGCACATCCCCTTCCCCGCGCAGGAGATCTTCGCCCAGCTCCCCTGGCGTCGCCAGGTGCTCGAGGGCCTGCTCGGCGCCGACCTGCTGGGCTTCCAGCGCGCCGGGGGTGCGACGAACTTCTTGCAGACGGTGCGCAGATTCTCCGACGGGACCACGCGCGGGCCGCTCGTGGAGATCCCCACCGGCAACGGCGAGCCGCGACGGGCCAGGGTCGGCACCTTCCCGATCTCGATCGACTCGGGCCGCGTCAACGCCCTGGCCCGCACCGAGGAGGTCCGCGCCCGCGCCGCCCAGCTGCGCGCCGACCTGGGCAACCCGCAGGTGCTGCTGCTGGGCGTCGACAGGCTCGACTACACCAAGGGAATCCGCCACCGCCTCCAGGCCTACGGCGAGCTGCTCGAAGAGGGACGCCTCTCCCCTGAGCGCACGGTGCTGGTCCAGGTGGCCAGCCCGAGCCGGGAGAACGTCGACGCCTACGCCCACCTGCGCGACGAGGTCGAGCTGACGGTGGGCCGCATCAACGGCAGCTTCGCCACGGTCGGCCACCCACCGGTGCAGTACCTGTACCAGTCGTTCGACGCGACCGAGATGGCCGCGCTGTTCCTGGCCGCTGACGTCATGCTGGTCACCGCGCTGCGCGACGGCATGAACCTGGTCGCCAAGGAGTACGTGGCCGCGCACTCCGACGAGCGCGGCGTCCTGGTGCTGTCGGAGTTCGCCGGCGCCGCTGACGAGCTGACCAGCGCGCTGCTGGTGAACCCCCACGACATCGACGGCATGAAGGACGCGATCTTCACGGCCGCCACCATGGACCCGCGCCAGCAGCGCCGCCGCATGCGCAAGCTGCGCCGCCGCGTCCTGACCCACGACGTCCAGGCCTGGTCGACCCAGTTCCTCGACGCCCTCGCCGAGGTCCACCGCACCGCCTGACCTCGACAGCCTGTTGCTCCCCTGACGGAGCGGCTCAGGCTCGCAGGTGTACGGGATCTGTCCAGGTCTGCGCCGATCTGTGATGTAAGGTGACGATTTCTGACAGCTAGCCGCGCGCCTGCGGAGGTGACTCGCTTGAACCAGATGTGTCGCGACAGCTACGACGTGGCGTCTTCGCAGGCCGCGTCCCACATCCCCGGGTGAACGACGCGATGGCCGACCTCGACCAGCCTGCTGCTGCGCCGGTGGCGGGAGTGTCTGATAAACGGTGGGCAAGGTGCTGGCGTCCTTAGTTGCTCGAGGGGTTGATGCGTCCCTCGAAGGTGATGGCGAACGCGTTGAGGGCGGCCTTCCACCGGTTGACCCATCGTGC
>Ga0123356_10000017_pt1 | contig 185759 bp, 191 predicted proteins | sample TergutEmb28metaG_2_FD_92546 | JGI IMG/M metagenome (GOLD analysis project Ga0123356, IMG submission 92546) | Embiratermes neotenicus P3 segment gut microbial communities from Petit-Saut dam, French Guiana - Emb289 P3 | ecosystem: Host-associated > Arthropoda: Insects > Digestive system > Gut ... | reverse complement strand
GACATGCAGTTCAGCCGCGGGACCATGCGATACTCGGTCCCCGTAGCCGGCAGTCACTGCTGCTGCACCACGGGCGATACCTGCAACACACCCATGGGCAACGCAACCAATGGACAAGCTTGCGAGTAAAAGTCAAACATTTGCTTGATTTTTTGGGAATAAGTGATAGGCTCTTCGGATCATGGCGAAAGTATCCAAAAAATCTTCATTTACGGGAAACGACGGCGATTGCGCAATCAAGTATATTTCTATCCGCGGGGCACGCGAAAACAACCTAAAAAACTTTGATATAGACATTCCGAAGAACAAGCTTGTAGTAATCACCGGCGTATCGGGTTCGGGCAAATCGTCGCTTGCCTTCGACACAATCTACGCGGAAGGGCAGCGCCGCTATGTCGAAAGCCTTTCGGCGTACGCCCGTCAATTCCTTGATATGCAAAAAAAGCCCGAGCTTGATTCGATTGAAGGCCTGGCGCCCGCCATCTCGATCGAGCAGAAGACCACTTCGCATAATCCGCGATCGACCGTCGGCACGGTGACGGAAATATACGATTATATGAGGCTGCTTTGGGCGCGCGTCGGCGTTCCGCATTCGCCGGTCACGGGCCGCCCGATTTCCTCTCAGACCGTGCAGCAGATGGCGGATCAAACCATGACTCTGCCCGTCGGCACCAAAATTTACATCATGGCTCCGCTGGTTCAAGGCCGAAAGGGCGAGTATAAAAAAGAGCTGGCGTTCCTGGCAAAGCAGGGCTTCCGCCGCGCGATCATCGACGGCAAGCTTGTCGAAGACATAACTTCCGCACCCGCGCTTGATAAAAACAAAACGCATAACATTTCAGTAATAGTAGACCGCATGGCCGTGTCCGCAGATATGCGGGAAAGGCTGACCGCGTCGCTTGAAGCGTCGTTCCGGCTTGTGCCGAACATAGTTATAGTGCGCCGTCTGGACACCAACGAAGACATATTGTTTTCTTCCATCTTCGCGTGTCCGGAATCCGGATTTTCGCTGCCGGAAATCGAACCGAAAATGTTCTCGTTCAATTCTCCCGCCGGCGCCTGCAATGATTGCGGCGGACTTGGAGTGCTGTATAAAATGTCCGCTGACCTGGTCGTGCCGGACCTGGCACTTTCCATTCGCGAAGGCGCGATCGCTCCCTGGTCCCGCGGCGGCATGCTGACGCAGTACGAAGACGTGATAGAAGCCTTGGCGAAAAAATACGGAATTCCGATGTCCAAGCCTTGGAAATCGCTGTCCAAGGAACATCAAAACATCATACTTCACGGCACCGGCAATGAAGAGATCACGATAAAATGGGGCGGGGGCCACCACTCGTGGTCCAAACCGTTCGAGGGCGTGATACCGAATCTTGATCGCAGGTACAGGGCTTCCGATTCACCGGCCATGATAGCCGAGTATGAAAAATACCAAGCGAAGATCGCGTGCAATATGTGTGGCGGCAAACGCCTTAACTTGAAATCACTTTGCGTCAAGATCGCGGGCGCGGATATTTCCGAAGCTACCGACATGTCGATCGCCAAAGCGCTGGACTGGTTTCGCGCGCTGCCGGCCAAGCTTCCGAAATCCAGCGTCACGATCGCGACGCCGATCCTGGCCGACATAACCGACCGCCTTACTTTCCTTATGAACGTCGGCCTGCAATACCTGACTTTGAACCGCACCGCCGGGACGCTATCGGGCGGAGAATCGCAGCGCATCCGGCTTGCTTCGCAGATCGGATCGGGCCTGTCCGGAGTGCTGTACGTTTTGGACGAGCCTTCGATCGGCCTTCACCAGCGCGATAACGAACGGCTGCTTTCGACGCTTCATTCGCTGCGCGACAAGGACAATTCGCTTATCGTGGTCGAGCATGACGAAGACACGATGCGCGCCGCCGACTGGCTGATCGACGTCGGCCCGGGAGCGGGAACGCACGGCGGACACATAGTGTCGCAGGGCCTGCCGTCCAAGGTCATAAGCGATCCTAAATCACTTACGGGCCAGTATCTGTCCGGGATCAAGAAAATCCCGGTTCCGAAAACATACCGCAAAGGAAACGGCGAATTCATAAAAATAATCGGCGCGTCCGAAAACAACCTTAAAAATATCACCGCCGAAATTCCGCTTGGGAAATTCGTGGCCGTCACCGGCGTGTCCGGTTCGGGCAAATCGACGCTGATTTCGGACACGCTTTATCCCGCCGTCATGCGCCATATCTACGGATCGAAAACTTTGCCCGGTAAGCACAAAGCCATCACGGGACTTGAACATATCGACAAAGTTGTGGACATCGACCAGTCTCCTATCGGGCGGACTCCGCGCAGCAATCCCGCCACTTACACCGGGCTTTGGAATCCGATACGCGATTTTTTCGCCGCGCTTCCCGCGGCCAAGGCGCGCGGGTACGCCGCCGGGCGATTCTCGTTCAACGTCAAGGGCGGCCGGTGCGAAGCCTGCGAGGGCGACGGAGTCAAAAAAATCGAAATGCACTTCCTGCCGGATGTGTACGTCGAATGCGACGTCTGCAAAGGCCGGCGCTTTAACCGCGACACGCTTGAAATCAAATACAACGACAAAAATATCGCCGACGTTCTGGACCTAAGCGTATTCGAAGCGTATAGATTTTTCCAGGGCATACCAGCGATCCGCAAACGGCTCGAGCGGCTGCGCGAAGTAGGTCTGGACTATCTGCGGCTTGGGCATTCAAGCCTAGAGCTGTCCGGCGGCGAGGCCCAGCGCGTAAAGCTTGCCAAGGAATTGTCGCACGTCTCGACCGGACGCACTCTTTACATATTGGACGAGCCGACAACAGGCCTGCACTTCGCGGATATCGAAATGCTGCTGACGTCGCTGCATAAACTTGTCGACGCGGGCAACACCATAGTAGTGATCGAGCATAATTTCGAAGTCATAAAAACCGCCGATTATATAATCGATCTTGGGCCGGACGGAGGCGAGGGAGGCGGAGAGATAGTTGTCGCCGGCACGCCGAAAGAAGTCGCCAAGAGCAAACAATCCGAAACCGCCAGGTTCTTAAGGAGGTACTTATAATATGTTCGATGCTTTGACCAAAAGACTTGGAAACGCTTTTGCAAAACTGACCAGCGGGGGAAAACTTACCGAAAGCATGCTGGATTCGGCGCTTGGCGAAATAAAAATCGCATTGCTGGAATCTGACGTAGCGCTTCCGGTAGTTAAGAAAATATTGGCTGGTATCAAAGAAAAATCCGTTGGAACGAAGGTTATCGACTCGGTCAAACCGGACGAACAGATAGCAAAAATCGTCTATGACGAGCTGGTCGAAATTTTAGGAGGTCCGCCTACGCCCTTTGGGCTACGGCACGATAAACAAACGATAATATTAATGGCCGGATTGCAGGGAACCGGAAAAACCACCAGCGCGGCCAAGCTTGCAAAGTGGTTCGCCGGGCAGGGCAAATCCGTCCTGCTTGCTTCCGCCGACGTATACCGGCCGGCTGCTAAAGAACAGCTTTCAATGCTTGCCGGGCGGGCTGGGGTTGCCTCGCTACCAATCATAGAAAACGAAAAGCCTATCGACACCGCAAAGCGCGCAATAAAATCAAATGAAGACGTTATCATCATCGACACCGCGGGCCGAATGCAGATAGACAATGATTTAATGGACGAGCTGAAAAGCCTTAAAATCGTTATAAATCCCGATGAAATCTTGCTTACGACGGATGCCATGACAGGGCAAACAAGCGTAAACGTCGCGCGCGAATTTAACCAAGCCGTAGGCATGACCGGAATAATATTAACCCGCGCCGATTCCGACGCCAACGCCGGCGCCGCGCTGTCCATGAAGTTTGAAACCGGAGCGCCGATCATATTCACCGGAACAGGCGAAGATATAAGCGCGCTTGAAAAATTTTATCCGGACCGCATAGCGTCGCGCATTCTTGATATGGGCGACGTGGTGTCCCTGGTTGAAAAAGCGCAAGCGAATATAGATGAAGCGGACGCCAAAAAACTTACCGAGCGGATGTTCAGCGGAGAGTTCAATCTGGAAGACATGCTTGCCCAGCTGCGCCAAATCAAGAAGCTTGGAAGCCTTGGCGGAATACTTAAGATGCTTCCCGGAATCGGAAAAATATCAGCTGGTATCAAGGATAAAATAAACGATTCAAACTTTCAAAAGCAGGAAGCGATCATACTTTCCATGACCAAAAAAGAACGCCGTCAGCCGGACGTCATATTCGCTTCGCGAAAACAAAGAATCGCAGGCGGAGCGGGCGTCAGCGTGCGCGAGGTCGAGCAGCTACTTGGAAACTATTCCAAAATGAAATCACAGATGAAGCAGATGCAGTCGATGGGAGGGATGCAGGGCTTTATGGATATGATGGAAAAAAAATGAGCGATATAAAAATAAGATTCGCAGAAATAAAAGACACGCCGCAGCTTGCCGATATGCTCTGCAAATTTCACGATTATTTCAATGCCCAGCTTGGCGATAATTTGGATCCTCTTCCAGACCGCGAAACGCTGGAATCGGATATTATGCGGCTTCATTTTTCGGACAACCCCATGCTGCAAACTTTGATCGCCCAAAGCGCGGACGGACGCGCAGTCGGCCGGCTGTCGTTTTATCGCGGCTGGGCGTCATCGTGGTATCTGCGCTTTCACCTGTCAGGCATATTCGTACCCGACGAATTCCGCGGCCAGGGCATAGCCGACAAGCTTTTCGAAAGATTGATCGAAATAGCAAAGGAAGAAAAAGCAAAAAAGATAGTATGGAATCTTTGGCGTCCTAATAAAAAGGCGCGAAAATTTTACGAGAGAATGGGCGGAGAATACTTGGCCAAAGGCAGCCCATCAGAAGGCGACGCGAACGACGACCTTGTAATGCAATACCGAGTAAGAAAATGAACAATGACCTTTTAAGCATCGCCGTAAAATATGCCAAAGAGGCTGCTAGTCAAGGGGGATATCCGTTCGGCGCGGTAGTGACAAATGATGGAAAAATCATAGGCGATAGCCGCAGACGAACTATCACCTTTGGCGCATTGAACCATGCCGAAATAAATGCAATTATAAACGCGTGCGAAAATACGAAAAAAAACGATCTGACCGGATGCGTCATATATTCCAGCTGCCAGCCTTGCGAACTATGCATGGGCGCGATAAAATGGATAGGAATACGGGAAGTCCATTACGCTATGGACATGGCGGACGCAAAATCCGCGGGACTAGAAGAAGTCTTCGCCCCTGATTTTGCGCGTATAACCGAACATAAAATTTTGAACGAAGACCTTATCGCATTTATGAAAAAGTGGTATGACGCAAAAGTATAACTTAGAAGAATAATGCTGGAAATTTGCGACTAACCGGCTTATAATGAGTCATGCCGAAGATATTAAATAAAAAAATCGCCAAGTCAAAATCATCGTCCAAATGGATGGCGCGGCAGCTTTCCGATCCTTATGTAAAAAAAGCGCAATCGGAAGGTTATCGTTCCCGCGCCGCGTACAAGATTAAAGAAATAGACGAACAGCTTAAGATTTTCAAACCTGGGCAGGTCGTTGTCGACCTTGGCGCGGCTCCTGGCGGCTGGTCGCAGTATATCGCAAAAAATTATCCGAAAACCCGCATGATCGCGATGGATCTGCTGCCCATAAAACCGATAGCGGGGGCGGAATTTTATCTTGGCGATTTCACAACGGACGAAGCGCTTGCCTGGTTGAACGAACGTTTGCACGGCGGCAAGGCCGACGTAATAATATCCGATATGGCTCCGAACACCACGGGCCATCAAAAGACCGACCACCTGCGCCAGATGGTATTGTTGGAATACGCATGGGATTTCGCGCACGCGAATTTATCTAAGGGCGGAGCGTTCATAGCCAAGTCCTTTACCGGCGGCACGACAACCGAACTTTTGAATCAGATAAAGCCTCTGTTCGACAAAGTGCGTCACGTAAAACCCGAGTCATCGCGCAAGGAATCGGTCGAGATGTTTATCGTCGCGACGGGCTTCAAAGGCTGAGAAATGTTTTCATTTTTAAAAAGACTTTTTAGCAAAGAATTACCCCCCCCCGCCGCGCGGCTGGACGTGTGCAACTTTTGCCAGCTGAATTGCCTTTGGTGCTCCATGCGGCTTGATCCAAACCACTATGGACGCGGAGCCGGAATGGTCACCGCCGAAAAGTTCGAAAAATTCGCCAAAAAACACCCTTTCATAAAAGAATTGGAAATATCAAACCAAGGCGAAGTATTCCTTAACCCGGACATAGCCGACATATTCAGAATCGCTTTCGAGCATAATATAAGCATAACTATCGGCGGCGGAACAAACTTTAACGACGTGCCGGACAAAGTATTGGAAGCATTGGTCAAATACAAAGTGCGCTGTATAAATATCGCTTTGGACGGAGCGTGCCAGGAAACGTACGTAAAGTATAGGCGCGGAGGAAATTTCGACAAGGTGATCCTAAATATTAAAAAACTGAACCTATACAAACGAGCATCTTTTTATAGACTGATCCAATACCAACCACCCATATTATCCGCAATTGCAGAACTTTGCGAATTAGGATATTCTATTGAAACTTCCGGCATACTGAATCCTATTCAATCTCCCCACGTCACATGGCAATACGTCATACTGCCTACAAACTGCCAAGTCGAAGAGATTCGCCGCGCGAAACAAATGGCAAGCGATCTTGGAATAAAAATTTTATTCCTGCCTGACTGCTGGCGCAAATTTGTTCCGATGAACAAATCCGAGGTCGAGCTTGAAACAGGACTGCAATATAAAAATCTTACAGAACAACCCGACGGAAGAAGCAAAAATTTTAGGAAAGACTGGTGTCATGCTCTGTGGAAGAATCCTCAGATAAACTGGGACGGCAGGCTATACGGCTGCTGCGCGAACGTATTCAATGAATTCGGCGGGAACGTTTTCACCGACGGATTAAAAAAATGCATGAACTTAAAACTGTTCCGCGGCACGAAAAAAATGCTTATGGGCGGGAAAGTCGCGCAAGGCTCTCCATGCCTTAACTGCTGGGTTTATCAAGACATGGTCAAAGCCAAATCGTATATAACGAAAAAAGAACTGGCCCAAAGTTAGGCTTTTTCCAAAGGAGTTACGTGGCTGGTGCAATAGGGACAGCGGGTCGCCGCGGGCGACATGCTCATTTTACAATCGGGGCATTCGCGCGTAGCCGGCGCCTGCTGGCCGTGACCCCGTATACGGTTCGCCACCTTGACTATTAAAAATATCGCAAACATCGTGATAGCAAAGCTTATAAGAACGTTTATAAAAACGCCCACGTTCATGCGCGCCGTGCGGCCAAGCGGAATATGAAGATCCGAAAAGTCTAATCCTCCGATAAGCAAACCTATCGGCGGCGTGAATATGTCTTTAACGAAAGAATTAACAAGGCTTGTAAGCGCGGCGCCGGTTATAATGCCGACCGCCATGTCTATGGCGCTGCCTTTCCTTATGAACTCACCAAAATCATGTGCAAATTTTCCAAAAAACATAATGCGCATTATGAATATTACCGCGCGACTTTCAATAGGGCAAAATTCTTAATCCAATTTCACCGTTCCATCGCCGAATACAATCTCGGCAGGCAAAGCGAAATCGTCTTTACTTGCAACGATTTTACCGCCGGATTTTACGATCGCGAATCCGCGTTTTAATGTTTTTATGTGCGATAAACCCTCAAGCAGCGCCGCCAAGCCTTCGATCTTATTCTTTGCGCTTGTCACTAACATTTTTGGCGACTGCAACGTCAAACCAAGTATCCATTGCCGCAAAATAGATAGCCTTTGTCCGAACTTGGCGGCAAGTATTTTTGAATTATCATCCAGTCTTTGATATTTTTCGGCTATCATTTGTCTTGGACTGATCAGTTTTACGGATTCTATTTCCTTGTGTATCGCGGCAAGCTCGCGCACTGCGATTTCGGCTGCCGCGGTCGGGGTCGGGGCGCGAAAATCTGCCGCAAAATCTATCAGCATAAAGTCCGGCTCGTGACCAACGCCCGATATGATTGGAATGTTTGATGCCGCCACGGCGCGAACAACAATCTCTTCCGAGAAAGGCAACAAGTCTTCCAAACTTCCGCCGCCGCGCGCGACTATTATTATGTCCGGACGGTCCGCGCCGCTCAGATTGCCCAATCCTTCGATTCCGGCGACTAATTCCGCGGCCGCGGTTTCACCTTGAACTGTCGCTCCCCAAATTATTACTCGCACAGGCATGCGGGTTTTCAGCCGATTGATAATGTCTTGCACCGCGGCGCCGGTCAACGAAGTCACTATGCCGATAGTCTTAGGATACAAGGGCAGGGGCAGCTTGCGCGATTGATCGAACAGGCCTTCCGCGGCCAATTTCCGCTTGCGGTCTTCAAGCATTTTAAGTATCGCGCCGACGCCCGCCATCTCGACATTCGACACAATTATCTGATAGTTCGATCGGGCAGGATAAGTCGTCACCTTGCCGGTCGCAATTATTTCTATCCCATTTTCAAGTTTGAACGGCAAAGGCGTCCCGCGCCAGATTATTGCGGAAATCGCGGCGTCCGCGTCCTTGATAGTCATATAAGTATGCCCGCTGGCGGCTCGGGTGACTTGCGACAGTTCGCCCTTTATTCGGATTTCGGAAAATGCCGTTTCCATGACCGTTTTAATCATGCGGCTTGCGTCGGATACGGAAAAGATCGCAGTTTTGTCGTGAATCATGCAAGCGGCCATCTGGGTTTCGGAGCGAAGTCGCTTGGCGCGATATTTCCCGCCTTAAAATTTTCGATTCCCGCCCATGCGATCATAACTCCGTTATCGGTGCAAAGATCCAGACGCGGAGCGGCAAATTTAACGCCATACTCGGCGGCCAGTGCCGGCAAGACTTCGCGCAGCATCGAATTTTTTGCAACGCCACCGGCCACGACCAAAGCGGTGACGGGCAAGCCTATAGCGAAAGCGTTACGCAAACGATTTATGACGCAGTCGGTCGCGGCTGCTTGAAAGCTGGCGCAGAAGTCATAGGTTTCAGATTCGGTCAACGGCCGCGCGATTTTATTCAAAGTCATGCGAGCGGAAGTTTTTATCCCGCTGAACGAAAAATCGCAACCGGGCTTGTCGCACAAAGGCCGCGGAAAATTATACGCCTGCGGATCGCCAAGTTTTGCCAGGCGGTCTATTTCCGGTCCGCCGGGATAGGGAAGCCCCAGCATTTTTGCGACTTTATCAAAAGCTTCTCCGATCGCGTCGTCTATCGTTTGGCCTATTATTTCATAATCGCCAACGCCGCGAGCCAGCAATATCTGACAGTTTCCGCCCGTGACAAGCAGCAGCAGGTAAGGGAACCTAACATCGTCGGTCAAACGCGGGATCAAAGCGTGTCCTTCCAAGTGATTCACAGCGATCATAGGTTTGTTCGCCGCCTGCGCCAAGCCGCGGGCCGCCATCCATCCAACAAGCACGCCGCCGATCAAGCCCGGGCCGCCTGTGGCCGCTATGACGTCTATGTCCGCAACGGTTTTGCCGGCATCATTCAAAGCGCGCCTTATAACATCGTCAATAGCAAGCACATGGGACCGCGCGGCAAGTTCCGGCACTACGCCGCCAAACTTTTGGTGTTCCGGGACTTGCGAGTAGATTATGTGAGACAGTATGTTCCTATCCGAATCGACCACCGCCGCGGCGGTTTCGTCGCAGCTGGACTCTATTCCCAGACAAAGAAACGGTTTAGTCGACAAGGAATACGCGCAGGTGGTCGGCGGCGGTCTGCCCCGATATGCAAAGAGGCACGGCGTCGCGGACGTTCATTTTTCTGGATTCCGACACGCGCGCCATTATGGTTATGCAGTCGGCTACTTTGGACACTCGGGCGGGTTCGGATAGTATTGCGCGCACGATCATCTCGCGTTCGGTCGCGCCTGAATTGTTCCATTCGGCAAGGCTGGATTCCGGTGTCAAGCCTCCAGTTTTTTGGAACAGCAGGTAACCGAATTTTTCCCAAGCCCATATAACGGCGATTACGACAAGCGCGGCGATTAATACTTTTTTAAGCAGATTCAGCATAATACGACTCCTTTTCGCATATTATATACGACTTTCGCAAAAAGTCAAAGCCAGAAGCTAGCGGGAAAAATGACTCACCGGGGCGGGAAGCAAAAAGTCCGACGTTCTGTATAAGTGCCCGGCTCGGATTGTAATCGGCTCGATTCCGGCAAGTATCATGAAGCTGCTTGGATCCCGTTTAAAATCAACTGAACTAATCTTTTGAAAAGCTATTATAAGCCGAATATCCACATCTTCTCCTATTTCGCTTTTCAACTGGCATTCGGTCTTTTTCGCCAAAGCCTCAAGATTCCTCCTAACAGACTCAACCTGATTGAACCCGAATGATATTATAGGCGCGTCGTCGCCTCGCGTTCTAGAACTCACAAACTCGCGCAAGGCAAACGTTTCCTTGTCAAAGCATCCGCGTTTTTCTTGGTTATTTCCGAAGACTATTCCCCGTAAAGCAGTATTCAAAGCATCAATCCTGTCGGCATATAATTGCGAAAAATTCATGTTTTTTTCGCAAACCTTATAGCATCGGTTTGTGTTATTTCTTTCCACAAGCGGCTGACAGCCAAGTTCCGCCATCGTATGAAATTTGAATTCTTCGTCACTCAGCTCGGAAGCTAGTATGGCCCTGACGTCACCTCCCAAACTTTGAGACGCCCAAGTTATAAGATTTGTAAAGTAATCGCCACCTACCGCCAATTTTACCTTGCCTTTGATTGCGGATCGCATTATAAGCCCCCTAAGAACATGACTATCCAGCTTCAATAACGCTTGTTCCAGAAGATTTTTGTTACGTATGTAGATGGGGCTTCTTCTAGAATGGTTCATCATTTGGGAACTGTAACGCGAAATTTCTGCCATAAGGTTCGCATCAACGCCTTTCCATGCTCCAGTCGCGGCGCTTTTGCCCTTCTGCTTAACCGCGGCTTTCATAACCGCTTTGGTCAAAGATCTTTTGGCAGTCACTGCCGCGGCCTGCGCCGGCACGGCTCCTACGCCTCCCTTCCAAATAGTCACCGCCCCGCTATAGATAACCCAACCCCATAATGCGTAATCTACGGCCTTGAAAGCGAATCTCCAACCATCGCTTAAAAATTGAGTTTTAACCTGGCATATCAGCAGGACCGGCGACTCTAACATTCTTTGCACCGCAATTTCGGCCCTTATATTATCCCAGTCGACATTTACCTCCAAATTTTCCCTGGATCCAAAAACTCTTCCGTTAAGCGTCATTAGAAAATCTTGGCATCTATCAAACTCTCTGTGGAAATACGGCAATATAAAACTTTGGTCAAGTTCGTTGGTGGATTCATTATTCATAGCCCTTGCTATGGTTTCCGTGAACCTGTCTATGCTGCAATTGCCATAGCTACTTCGGCGCGGCAAGCCCAACGCCTTGTGGACCTGATCGCCAGTGACATCCTCACGCGACAATAAAGCTCTTAAAGCATCTATATCCGCCTGAGAAGCCGTATTTGCTGAAACAGAGGACGATACAAGCTGAACAGCCGCAACAAATACCAAGGATATAAAGATATTCGAGAATTTAATCATTGTAGTGTCCCATCCCTAAATGCTTTTTCATAAGCCGCACAATTTGTCCTTTCAAACCTCAATAAATCCCTCCAAGCGGCGGCTTGTCCTGTCGTTGGACCAGATACTCCAACACCTCGACTAAGTTCGTCCGCAACAATTCTAAGCATACCTGAATAGCAGGCTCTATGCTCGGTTTCTCGTAATTTCCAAAAAGCCAGCACATCCTTGGCCCGCTGCTCTAACGCATGAGAATGAGCACCGCCCGATACGGTAGTCATATCTTTACAATCGCAAACTCCCGTCGCGGGATCTTTGGCGCAAGTGAAGGCAGCCCTTTGCGCAGCCGGAGTAGGCGGAGTCCGTCTGTTATGCCAGTCTTCTATATCCCCAGCCGAGCATTCGTTGCCTTGTTGTTCCACGCCGAGCGTTACCGGCTGCTTGCAGACTTCGTCCAGGGCGATCAGACCGGGGAAGTGGTATCTGCCGGTCAAGACAAATCCCGGAGAGGGTTGATTATCGGTCGACCTATTGACCTGAGGATGCGCGCGACGACAATCAGTCATGCATGAATTTTTCGCCGTTTTTTCAGCATTAGTACTTTCAGGCATGGCTTCGCAAGCATGATTTGCAATGCATTCTTCCGGCGTTCTTGGATATCTTTCCGTCGGGCACATAGTGCAACCGCCCCTGCCTACGGGGTTTAGGCCGGCCATGGCTGCGCCGCCGGGACTTTGACTTTGCTCGCTTCCGCCGCCGCTTGCGGTGATGTCATAAGGCCTTTGATTATTAAAATCCATCATGCACTCGCGGGTATTATGATTACACCAAAGACACCAGTTCGACGCGCGAAGGGCGATCATTCTCAGCGCTTCCTGCAACTGCTCGGTCTGGAAGGCATTTATAATTTCGGCCTGCTGACGATGAGCGCGCGCCGTATCCTCGGCCTGGCGCCTAGCTTGAAATTTTTGAAAATCTTCGACGAACAAAGTCGCGAACGCGCAGTTTTCCTTACAAAAAGCCCTTCCTTGACTGTCCACATCCCAAACCGGCCTCCACTGCTCAATCCCCTCGCGCGAGTTTTCCATCCTGTCTATGAACGATATATCGTGGATAGTACCTGGAAAACCGCTTCCTGCTGCAGGAAATCCAGCGCCAGCCACATGGATCGGGGCGACTTGGGTTACGGGCTTCTGCTGTTCGATCACTCCGCCCGTGTATTGTACCAAAGGCTGCGGGTTCTGCGCGCGCCATCTTTCAAAAGCCATATCGATATATCCGCCGCAAGCGACCGAATAATCCTTGCCCGGGACCTGCGCCAGACGCATTATGACGCGCGGCCTTACGCTTTGCACGTTCATGCCCGCGCATCTTCCGCCTGCGCATTCTCCAGCGATAATGTTATTCAGCATAAGATCGCATTCACCGGATATGAATTGATTCCGCGGCTGTTCGATCGCGGTGGGAAATCCGCCCTGAGCGCGGCGGTAATCGTCACCGGGACGAAAACCCGGACTGCTGGAATAATATGTGGAACCCGTGATCAGCTGGCCGCCGAAGCGGGCCGCGTTGGGCTGCTGGCCCGGCACGGGAAATGGCATATTCGCGCGCGCAACGCACGGCGCTATGACAGCCAACGACAAAACTATGACCTTCCATGACTTCAAGTTTCCCTCTCTATTTCAAACATTATATCATAAAAATGTAAAGGGAAAAAGGCAAAAGGAAAAAGTAATGATAATAAAAAGTCGCCCTTCTGGGCGACTTGAAATCAAGCGGGCAGGGGGTTATTTTTTACCCTGTTTGCCTTTTCCGCCGCCCGAAGGCTCTTTGGTTTCGGTAAACTCGACGTGCTTGCGGAGTTTCGGGTCATATTTACGAAACTTCATTTTGCCCTTGGTGTTGTCGGACTTCGAGTTCTTTTTAATATTGTAAAAATAGCCCGTTTCCTTGTTAGCCAAACGGACTTTTATGGAATCTGCCTTCTTTTTTGCCATTTTATTACGCCTTTGTTATATAAGTCCCGCAATTCTATACATTCCCACATCAAAAATCAAGCAGAACTTGCATTGATCGTTTTTACACTTTTCCACTTGACTTTATCATATTACTATAGCAATATATTAATATGATGGCAAATCTATACAAAGCCTTTTCGCAAATCAAGTCCGAGCAAGAGTTCAACAATTTCCTTGCCGACCTCTGCACGCCCTCGGAAATCAAAGCATTGGGCGAGCGTTGGAAGATAGCTCAAACGCTCTATAACACAAACCTATCGCAAGAAGCCTTGGCCGCAAAATTCGGCGCAAGCGTCACGACAATCACCCGCGTCGCGCGCTTTCTTTATACCGAACCGTTCGGCGGATACATAAACATACTAACAAAACTTTTTCCCGAACGGACCCGCGAAATTTCCAAAAATCAAAAAGGCCGGCTTACTTCGGCTTCCCGCCGACATCACGCCTAAGGGCGTATATATTTCAATTTTCATAATTTTTATATGGCGGGCATAGCTTAGCGGTCATAGCGTCGGTTTGTGGTACCGAAAGTCGCGGGTTCGAATCCCGTTGTCCGCCCCATATTTCAATAAAAAACTAAAAACAAAGGATAAGAAAATGAACACAGATAAAGAAAAAACAATAACTGCCAACCGGCGGCCGTTCCCGGGACACGCAACCGTACAATGGCTAAGCGAAAATCCCGACTATACCATGGATTGCGATACAGAGGCCGAGGATAACGACAGCCAAACAGCACAACCGGACGAACAAGCCATCGAACAGGCAAGAATTTACGTGCGCGCAGCCGAATGGCGAGCAGGGATTTGCTACGAATAAAATTACCTGCGTCAAAAAAGCCTTGAACGAGGTGCGCGCGGCAGGTATAATCGGCAAAAGCAATAAACAAGGACGAAAGACTATGAGCAATAAAGAAAATATGACCGCAGCCGAGATGCTGTATGCCGCGCGCACCAACAGCCGCAAACCGCGCGAACTTCCCGTTATCGCAAAGAAACTCTGCATCCGCGAGGATTTTTTGGAAGCCCTGGAAACCGGCAACTATTCCGCGCTGTCCGAAAACGTTTACATACTTGGGTTCGCGCGCAACTACGCGATCGAGCTAGGGCTTGATCCAGCGGTCATATCCAAAAAGCTAAAAGAAGAGCTTGGTATAACGACAATGGAAATTCCGCCTGAATCAACCGTCAACGACCCTCATAACAATCAGCGCGAAGTCCATGCGCCGATAGCTTCGTCCGGCGGCGCGACCGAAACCGTAGACCCGATGGAGTCCGCTTTCCGCAGGCAGAAATCCAACGCCAAAAAAATGTGGGCGCTTGCGGCCGTGCTTGCCCTGATCGCAGCCGGCGGCATAGGCGGATATTTTATGGCCGGAACCAAAACAGTTCCTACTGAAGCCCTGGTGCAACCGGCCTCGGAAGAAAACGCCCAGGCAAAGATCGAATTTTCCGTACCGGTCAAGTTCGAATACGGCGTCGAGAACCGCGACACCGCGCGCATAGTGATGCAAGCGGTGGCGGAAACATGGCTTAAGGTTGAACGCAACGGCGAAATAATTTTTTCGCGCGTGCTGATGCCCGGCGACGTTTACTTCGCTCCGAACCGCCAGGGAATCCGCGCGACCATCGGCAACGCCGGAGGGCTTGACATTTGGGTGGCCGGAAAGCTTGCTCCTAAATTGGGCGCGATGCATACGCGCGTCACCGACGTGCCCCTGACCGAGGAGGGCATATTAAACCGCAGGCCCGCGCGCGCCGCGCCGCGTCCCGCCCCCGCGCCGGAACCCGCCGCCGAATAATTTAAAAGGTTATAAAATTATGAATTTGAAACCAACAAAACCGTTGTCGGGATTCGTCGAGCTGACGCCCGCGCAGCAGCGGTGCTTCGACGAATGCACCGGCAAGATGATCAACTCGTTAAAACTGGCCGGGTTTCAGCGGCTTGACCTGCCGGTGATCGAACGGTTCGAAGTTCTGACCGACAAGGAAAATTTCGACGACATAGACACCGAGATGTACGTCTTTGAAAAAGGCGACACCAAGATGGGCTTGCGATATGACGGCACCATCGGTCTGGCGCGCTATGTCGCCGGGCACTTGAACGACCTGACGTTCCCGTTCCGCGCATACCAGCTGGCTAAAAACTACCGCGCAGAACGCCCGCAAAAAGGCCGTTACCGCGAGTTCTATCAAATAGACCTAGACATACTTGGCCAGGGCGATCTGTCCATAAACTACGACGTGGAAATAATAGCCGCCATGGGCCGGGCGTTCGACTCGATAAAGGCCGAAGTCGGCGAAGTATACGCCCGCATAGGCAGCCGCGCTTTTTGGAACGCCGCATTCGATGTTTTAGGCATTGCCGAGTTCGACAAGACCCGCGCAGCTTTGGTTTTAATAGACAAGCGCGAAAAGATGGAGGAATCCGAATTCAAGAAAGCTCTTGCCGATCTAGTCGGCGAAAATGCGGCGGGCGACATAATCGCAACCTTTGCCGATCCGCGCCACCTTTCCGGACGCAGCGCGGCGGTAGACTCGGCTTTAACCGATCTGGAATTCGTAGTCAAGCAATCCAAAACCATGGGCGTCGACGCGCAACTTGATCTTTCGATCATGCGCGGGCACGGTTATTACACCGGCACGGTATTCGAATTTTACTTCAAAGACAATGTTATCAAGACTCAAATAGGCGGAGGCGGAAGATACGAAAACCTAGTTTCGAAATTCTCGAAAACCAAGATCGTAGGGGTCGGAGCGGGCTTTGGACCGTCCCGAATTTTCGTTCCGATGCTGGAAGACAACAAAATTGATCTATCCAAATACGAACCCCAGGCCGAAGTTGTGGCAATGCCAATCGGCAGAGAACAAGTTGCCGCAGTTTTCGAGGCGGTTCGCGTCTTGCGCGATGCGAATATCGTTACTTCTACATTTCTTGACCCGGAAAAAAAGTTCAAAAACATAATTGAGTACGCAGACAAGACCAAGGCGCTTTTCGCTATAATAATAGGCGAGGACGAAGTCAAGGCGAAGACCGTGACGCTTAAGAACATGACGACGGGAGAGCAGGGGACCTTGTCGCTTCAGGACGCAATCCAAGCGATCAAACGCGTCCTCCCGGACACTTGCCATATATAAGCCCACAGGAAAAATCCTAAAATAAAATCCAGTAAGTCAGATATGCCAGTGCGCCGAATGCAAAGAACGGCGCGAACGGGACGAATTTGTCCGGATATTTGTGCTTTAAGGCATATGCCGCCAGTGCCGCTGTAATCAACGCAACCGGAAGGCCTGTCGCGCCCAAAAACATACCCCCGGCGGCGATCAGTTTTATGTCTCCTCCGCCTATGGCCACGTCCGATTTTTTATAGTAAACCATGCCCATAACCGAAGCCAATATATAACCGACGGCAGCCGCGATCAGGGCTTCGGTAAGGCCGCCCGCTATCCATGGCAATCCTTGTGCCGCTGCCGCTCCGATAAGTATAAGGGGAAACGTCAGAATATCCGGGATCAGCCTAACTTTAAGGTCGATTATTACGGCCAGAGTAAAAAGACACAAAGCAATCGCCATAAGCACCGACAACGCCCCCGCAAACATTAAAATTATGGAAGTAAAAATCATTGAAGCAACGGCGACCGCCATGGTCCTTCCATTTCCCATTTTACATTTTCCATTTCCCATAACCACGTCGGCCCAAGTGCCCGGATAGTTCGCAATTATCCTGCCTGCTATCCGCGGCGCGAAAAATCCGAAGACTGCCGCGGCTGCCAATAAAAACACTTGCGTCCAAAACATATAGAAACTCCCACTTTGCCGTTGACCCGTACGCCCGAAATATGATACACTTTTCAATAAACAATTGCAAAGGATAGTTCATGGCTTGGACGGATAAACAAATAGCTAAAATGAAGGCCCTTTACGCCAAAGGACTGTCCATGTCCGAAATCGGCGCCAAGCTTGGCATGTCCAAAAACCAGGTCGTGGGAAAAATCAACCGTCTGGGTCTGAACAGCCCTGTGCCTTTGCCTGCCAAAAAATCGGCAAACAAGCCGGTTGTGGCCACAAAAAAGGTTCCGGTCAAAGCCGTGGTCAAACCGGTCGCCAAAGCTGCAGTGAAAGTCAAAGTCCCTGTGAAAAAGGCTCCCACCAAGGCCGAGATTAAGGCAATAAAAGCCGCCGAAGCAGCGCGGGCCGAAAAAAAGAAGAAAGACAAGGCCGAAGCTAAAAAAACTTCCAAGCGCATACAAGAGCGTAACGTGAACCACGCCCTTGCTCTTGCCGAACTGTCGCACGACCAGTGCCGCTGGCCCATCGGAAGCACAAGCTCGGACGATTTTCATTTCTGCGGGAAAAAGGTTTTCGTCGGAAAGCCCTATTGCTTCGAACACTGCAAGATGTCGTATGCCATGCAGGCCCCGGCGCCCAAGGAAAAAAAGTAAAGCACAAGAAACAAAAGGACAAAAATGCAAGCAGCTTCAATCGCCGTGCCAAATCGTTGACTTCCGTCGGAGACCCTCCCTACAGGGACTTGGGCGTCCACGTTCCGGTCAGGTTTCCTAGGAATTGAACGATTTGTCAGAGGCTCTGGCTACTGGGCATTTTTGAAGTTATTTATAAACAGGAAAGACAGAGAGAATGTTATTCAAAAAGGATTTTTCAGCAGGAGGAATAGAATTCTCGGCGTGGCTTGATACGCGCGACCGGGCGGCGTTCGCGCTTGATACGACGCGCGACGAAGTGCTGCCGGACTTTATGATAATCCTTGAACCGGATCCGCTGCATCCCGACCGCAAGTGGGACGACATACTGAAAAAAGATTTCGACACCGACCCCGAGATCGTGCGCCCGCGCGAAGACAACAAATATCAAAAGCTGGACATACAATATTCCGGGCTTGAATATTATCAGGCGATCGTGAACGGCGACGACTCGCGCGGGGCTGTAAAATTGCTTAAATCCTTCCGCATGAACGCCGCCGCGGTCAGCGCGCAAAAACGGATCGAAGACAACAGGGAAATACTTGGCAAAGTCACCAAGACTTTGGCTACAACAAAAAAAACAAAGTCTAAAATCAAAAGCGGCATACATGACCTGACAGAAAAACTTGCCTCTCAGCGGGGCCTGGTCGGGTTCGAACCAACAAAGGCCGCAGCCTCGAAGATACTTAAAACGCAATCTCAAATCGAGGCGCTTCACGAAAAGGCCAAAAAGAACGAGACGCGAGCCAAACGCACCGTAAAAAAAATCGAAGCCGCCGAAGGCGAGATCGAAACAAACACCGAATGGCTTAACAGGCTTCTTGCCATGGGCGCCGAGCTGCCCGAGCCCGCCGCGAAGGCCGATCAAGAATTTGATACACCCAGGCTTGAGGATATACCGGACGAGTACGAAGACGAAGACTTTGCCGAGGAAGCGGAAGAAGAAGCCGAAGCGGAATCGGACATACAGCCTTTGCTGGAAGACAATCCGGAAATAGTGGATAATACAAAAGCATTCCAAAACGTGGACCACGAGGACGAAGAAAAAGAAGAAGAGGGCGCAAATATGACAGAATTCAAACCGATGGATTGGAACGCTCCGACGCCTTCGGAAGAAAATCCGAACACGAACGACTGGGCCAAGGATGTTGATTCCATCAAGGCTCCGACGCAACAAGAAGAGGCCAAAGTAAGCGGAGTGCCGGCCGCCGACGTTGCAAGCGACCGCTTCCAGCCGACTCCTCCGTCCGAAACGCCAAGCTTTGCCGCGCCCGAAACAACGCCGCAACAGCCCCTGAACCAACCCATTCAGGCCCCGCAGCCCGAACCGGCTCCCAAGACCCAATATATGCAGAACGCGCCCGCTCGTCCTGCGGCCGCTCCGGGAAACGAAGCGGCGACCATAGCGCGTCAGGATATGACGCGCCGTCCGGCCGAACCCAGCGGAAGCTACTATCTGCTTCTTTTATTACTGGTCGCGGTGTCCATAGGCGCACTATATCTTTATCAGGATAAGATCAGCGGCCGCGTTATGCCGCAGCTTGAACCGTCCAATATCACAGAAGCAAGCCCGCAGCCCGCGTTCGATCCATTCATGACCGGCCCGCAGCAACAGCCCGCCGCCCAAGATATGGAAACCGGCGACGCGTTCCTTGACTTGGCGCAGATGGATTATATAGAAAGCTTTAACAACGCGGAACAGCCGCAGCCGGAAACAATCGAAGAACGAACCATCGAAATCCATGGTCCCTCTTATTACCCGGTAGACGAATTCGGAAGCTATGCCGAAGCTGAAGTTATGGTATATGAAGAATTACCGCCGCAGCCCGTTCCGCCGTACGTGCGCGAAACCAACAGCTGGCTTATAGAAGAACCGGTCAAGCATAACATATTTTACGAGGACGAGGCGGATTCGTTCATCGAGCCCGAGCCATACGTCGCGCCGCTTTATCACGAAGGCGACGGAGTCATATCCGCGGATCACTATATCGAGCCGCCGCAGCCCGCGTGGGAACACCCCGCGGAAGAGGTTTGGACCGAGCCCGAGCAGATTCAAGAGTTCGATAATTATTACGAACCGGAAAATTTCGACGCTTTGACCGTTTATTAATATAAAAATATCAGCTGATCATTTTAAGGCGCGCGATCCGTCTTGGTATCGCGTCGAACGGCGTTTCCAGAAATGCACGCACCGATAGCAGGGCCATTTCCGCGTCGATTTCTTCGGCTCCCAGCGCAATTACATTGGTGTCGTCGTGGAATCTATCCTCGCGCGCTTGTGAAGGATTGCTGACGCGCGTGGCCCTTATGTGCCTGAATCTGTTCGCCGCTATCTCAACTCCTCCGCCATGCTTGCAGATTACGATACCGCGCGACTTTTCATCGCCAAGCATTTTATCCGTGACGCGTTTCGTAATTTCCGGGAAGTCCGCGCGGATGTTCGGATCATCGACGCCAAGGTCTTCCAATCCGTAACCTATCGCGGACAGCATTTCGATAAGGTATAATTTCAGACCGACCCCGCCGTGATCGGAAGACACGTAAATTTTCGAAATGTCCCTGTTCAATGAATCCGTCATTTCGTCGTCTTTTTGCGGCGGACAAGCCGGCATTCGACGCCGTCGTTGTTAGCTATGTTAAGGCTATAGTACTGCAGGTCTCCGCTGACTTTCGCGCCGCCGAATATGTGCGCGTCTCCGGTTACGGTGGTGCCCGCAACTTCGCCATATATATAGACCGAGTTCGAATCTATTCGCCCGACAACGCTGCCAAGTTTTCCCACAACCACGGCATCCGCAGATATGCGTCCCTCGAACGCGCCCTGGATATGCACCATGTGGTCAGTGATTATGTCACCCACAAATTCCGCGCCAGCGCCTATCACGGTCGGAGTCGACTGCTCCCTTTTACCCAATCTTTTAAGCCATTTGATCATCTGGTTTTCCTTTTTGTTTTTTAGTAGTCTATCCATCTTCCCTGAATGAAGGTATACGGATTGAACGGAGCGCCGCGATAGCGTATCTCGTAATGAAGGTGCGGCGCGGTCGATCTTCCCGAATTACCCGCCAAACCTATGACCGACTTGGTTTCTACATAGTCGCCGACGCGTACGCGTATTTCGCTTAGGTGCGCGTAAAGCGTCGTAAAGCCAAGCCCGTGGTCGATTTCAACCGCCTTGCCGTAACCGAACCGGTCGCCGGCCTGAATTACGCGCCCATGCGACACTGCGTAAAGCGGCGTGCCGATCGCGCCGGCGAAGTCCACTCCGCGATGAATGCTCGGAGCACCATGGAACGGATCCGCTCGATCTCCGAATTTTGACGTTATATAGGGATTTCTGACCGGGTTGCCGACCGGCAGCATTGTCCGCATACGATCAAGTCCTTGCCAAAGTTCGATCTTTGATGCGATTTCCTTGTACTTGGGGCTTAGCCTGTCGGGATTTACGAAGTTTATAGGGGATATTCTGCCGCCCAACCCCGCGGTTTCGACGCCTTTGGCTCGTCCCATAAGCACATTCTGGTTCAAACCAAGGCTTGTAAGCGACCCGCCGATTTTTCTCATATATGCTTCAAGCCCGTCTATCTCGCGAGAGGCAAGCTGGTCGATCCGCGCAAGAAGCTGGTTGTTGGCGTCCGATATCGCTATCATGGAAGATTCCAAATCCGCGTTGCGGCGTTTCAGTTGGCGGTTTTCCTCGTCGGTAAGCTGTTTGGACACAAGCATTTCGGACAATCGCGATATTTCGGGGGAATAACCGCCGTCCTTATATATCTCGTCCAGTTTTCCCTGCAGAAAGTCCATCTGCGCCCAGATGGTAAGCCTTCGGTTCATCAGCTCTTCTGCTACGGTTGCGTTGACTTTCTTTGTGTTCAGTATCTGGTCGTCTATGGCATTCATCTGTTTGTGCAAAGCCACGAACCTGCGGTGGAATTCGGACAAGTCGCTGAACTGTTGCGCGATTTGGCGGCGTGCGGCGCGCAGTTCGTCCGTTCTTTGCTGTAGGATAGGGCGGTGATATACGTAAACATAGGTCGACCACAAAGCCCATATAAGAAGCGAACCTTTAAACACGGCTTTCAAGAATCTGACCAGAGTTGACTGGTGCGAATAGGAAATGTCTCCGCTACTGACATAGGTTTCGGTGCGGGTCGGCCAGATGATCGTTACCACGCGCCAAATCCCGCGGAGGGGCGACATCATCATGCTCCAAATTGAAGAGTGTTTTTTCAAACGTATCATGGGACCCATATTAGGATTTTTTTGCGCCTTACGCAACTGATTTTTTTATAATCTTCCAATGGCTTTCATATTGAATATCAGGAAGTGGCGCGACAGGCGCTTAAGGCCGGAAACATACAGTTTCAAGCCGAAACGCACGCGCGGGGTTATATCCGCCACGTCGAAAGTTCCGGCCATGTAAAGATCGCGCACGGCCTTGTCCATGCTGCGCCCTATGTCGCCCGTAGTACGACTTATCAGCATGCTTTGAAGCATTACGAAGACCCAGCGTGCGAAGAACCTGCGGTACTGGTAAAGCGCGTCGTTGTCCGGCTGGCTTTCCGAGGTTCGGGCGATATATTTCGTGGCCGACAATATAGCGCGGCGCCAGCCTTCGACAAATCGGGGGTTTAAACCGGTCCCTATGATCGAGTTACGGCTGCGGCGGTAAAAAACCGATGAAAATTCGACCAAAACGCCTATATGCCCAGCCATTTTGGAATAGACGCGCATCATAAAGTCCACGTCTTCGTTCGGATATATGTCGGTGTTGAATCGCAAATCACCCAGCACTTCGCGTTTGAAAAGTTTGCCCCAGCACACGACGGGCGCCACGCCAAAATCTATCATGCGCACAAATTTCGGCATATCGCTGGAAGCCATCATTATATATCCGCCGACGCTGCCGCTGGCCACGGTCGGGTTCCAGGAAAAGCTGTCGCTGACGAAACTATAACGCCCCACGACTATGTCCGCATGGTTTGCATCGGCCGCTCCGACCATAGATTCTATCGTATTGGTGAAAAAGCAATCATCCGAATCCAGAAAAGCTATGAATTCGCCGCGCGCAGCGTCTATCCCGATATTCCTTGCCGCACCTACACCGCCATTTTCGGGTCTTTTTACTATCTTTATGCGGCTGTCGCGGCGTGCGGCATCCTCGATAATCCTCATTCCGGCCCCATCATCGGTCGAGCAATCATCAACAATGATAATCTCGATATCCTTATAGCTTTGCGCTATCACGGATTCGATACAATCGGGCAAATATTCCGCATTGTTATAGTTTGGTATGATTATAGAAACTCTTGGTACCGCCATCGTCTTACCCCCCCCCATTTCTTTTTAACATCGCCGCGCCGATCATCACAAAGCCCATGCTAAAAAGCGTTACACCTATACGCTCGCGCAGTTTCATTTTAATATCGCGGAATAAGCCGACGCGACGCGCTGCGACAATAAACTCTGCCACGTCTAAAAGTTGCAACTTTAACTGTTTTCTATAACTAGTTGAAATTTCTGAAGAATTTATTAAATTTATCGTTCTTAATATATATCTTCGCAAAAATTCGTAACAATATTCTTTTAGCAGCAATATATAATCCACAGACAAACCGTCTGGGCAAGTAGCCATAAAGTCCACCAGACTGGACCCCACTTTTATCACATCCCCGGATATGTCGCGATTTTTATCGTTTATGACGCTGTTGTCAGATTGGCGGTAATATAGGGCCAAGGCGGCGGACGCAGCGGCAATTTTGACTTTTGGATAAAGGCGCATCATAAACTCCACGTCTTCATAAGGGTAAATATCGGCCCTAAATCGCATCTTTTTCAAAAGCTCGGCCCTATAAAGCTTACCCCATACCACGACCAAATCTATGCCGCAAAGAAAATCCCCGACCTGGTGCGGTTTCTCAAAATACTCGAAAGAAAAGTTTAATCCGCCGACGGCTAGTGCGGGCGGACGGAAATTTTCCGGAACTTTTTGGAACTTACCGGACACAAGATCGGCACCAATGGACTCGGCCACGCGAAGAAGGTTTTCCAGCGCGGCCGGCGCCATCGCGTCGTCGCTGTCCAAAAAGAACAGATACTCGCCGCGGGCTTTATCCATGCCAAAATTACGCACCGCGCCAACTCCGGAATTTTTTGGCATTTTTATAAAGCGGAAACGCTTGTCGCGCTTGACATAGGCCTTGATAATTTTTTCGGAATCATCCTTTGAACAATCGTCGATCACAAGGCATTCAAAACTTTTATGCGACTGCGAGGCCACTGAATCCAGGCAGGCGGACAGATATTTTGAATTGTTGTAATTCGGAACTATGACGCTGACGTTCGGCTTCATATCAAAGATTCTCCGGTCATTTCGCTTGGCTTTTTAACGCCCAAAATTTTAAGTATGGTCGGCGCGACCGATGACAATCCAAGGCCTGTTTTCAATGCGGGCGCGTCGTCCGCGACAAATATGAACGGCACGGGATTAGCGGTATGCGCGGTTTTAGGCATGCCGTCACCGTCGACCATCTCTTCTATATTTCCATGATCCGCCGTTATTATAACCGCGCCTCCGGCGGCAATAGCGGCGGGCACAAGGCGCGCAAGCTCGGCATCCAGCGCCTCCATGGCCTTTACCGCCGCGTCCATTTTACCGGTATGCCCGACTATGTCGCCGTTGCAATAATTCATGACTATCACGTCAAAGTCGTTTATGCGCCTCAAGACTTCATCCGTGATTTTAGGGGCAGACATTTTTGGAGAAAGATCAAAAGTCGCGACCTCTGGGGAAGGCACCAAAATAGTCTCTTCTTCAGGATATTTCATTTCGCGCTCGGCATCGAAATAGTAGGTTGCATGAGTGTATTTTTCCGTCTCGGCTATTCGCAGCTGACCAAGGCCGTTGGCGGATAGAATATCGCCAAGCGTATTGGATTCGGGCTTGGGCGGCAGCAGCATCTCGTACAGACTATCCATATCCTCGCCCATAGATGTCATAGCCGTTATATGGTATTCCTCAAGCATAAGGGTAATCTGCCGCAGCCGGTCCGCCCGGTAATTGGCAAGCAGAATCCCGTCATTTTTTCCAATGCCCTTGAAACCGTCAATAACGCGAGGCTTTATGAATTCATCAGATTCATCAGCCTTGCGCGCGCTATCCAAAGCAGCGTATATCGTCGGAAAACATACGGATTTCGCGTCCTTAATTGCATCGATGGCCATATTCGTCCTATCAAGGTTTTGGTTTCGATCCATGGCGTAATACCGTCCGATCAAAGTCGCGAAGCCTAGATCGCCGCACGCCAATTCCCTCGCAAATTCCTTATTCAGCATTCCAATATATTTTTCCGCAACGCTGGGCGGCGTGTCGCGTCCGTCCGAAATAAAGTGAATCCAGATCTTCGCGCCTTTTTTCAATAAGATGCGAATAAGATATATAGTATTTTCTATGGAAGAATGCACCAGACCGTCCGACATCAGACCTATGACGTGAACCGTGCCAAGATTCGCCAATTTATCAAGGGCAGGGGAAGCCTCAAAATTTCCGGCGGCGCGCGCGATTTCAAACCGTCGCAGGAATTGATTCACAATGCGGCCGGAACCCATGGTGATATGACCGACTTCGGAATTGCCCACGGCGCCCGCGGGCAAACCCACAGCGTTGCCGGCAGCAAGCAGGGTAGTATGCGGATACTTGGCCAGCAAACCGTTATAGAACGGCATATCCGCCTGCGCCACGGCGTTGCCGGCCGCATCGCTTCTATATCCGACTCCGTCCAAAATGCATAATACTAAAGGCTTTGGCATGATTTTTCTTCCCGATTGCCAAGACTAGCATATTAGCCAAGCCAAGTTCAAGGGCAATATGAACGCCCCGCAAGCCGGTCTTTCGATTTATCGCTTTTGATAAACATAGACAACAGTCCCAGCAGCGCAAAAATGGCCATAGAACCGAAAGCAAGGCGCGGAGAGCCTCCCAGCGTCGCCGCCGATCCCCAAACCAGCGGCCCGAAAAGCGAAATCCTTTCGAATATGGTATAGAATGAAAATCCATAGGCTATGTCTTTCTTTGGTATGACTACGCTTGCGTAAGCGCGGCTGACGGAACGCAGCGCGCCAAGGAAAAATCCCATCGCCGTCATAAGCGCAAGCGCCGCCGCGAAAGTCCCGGCAACGGCGACCAACGGGAAAAGCACCACCCAGGAAGAAATGCTTACGATCAGAATCCTGCGAAGCCCGACCTTATCGCCAAGAAATCCACCGATCAAAGCGCCAAAGGCGCACATGGTCAGCACAACGGTCAGCAACATTATAGCCATATTTTCAGAAGCGTCGAAAACCTGCTTGGTGTATATGGAAAGATTCGCCTGCATGGTCCTGTTGGCTTCGTTAAGAAAGTAGAACGAGAGCAGGGCGGCGGCCACTCCCGGCACGGCGAAAAGCCTCTTTAATTTCTTCCAGTCTATCTTATCGACAGCCTGGTCGCCCACCCATTCGGTTTTTTTGTTTTCCCTGTAAAACAGCATCATAGGCAACGCAAGAATCACCGTCGCGGCGACGCTGGGCAGCAGCGCTCCGATCCCGGTCTTGGCAAATGGAGCGAAAGCCACCATACCGAATATCATTCCAACGGTGTTGGCGCACATGCCCCAGCCGGAAGCGCGGCAGCGATGCTTTTCGTCCGACAGATCATTCAGCAAAGGATTATAGAAGGCAAAGCTAAGACGGTAGAAAACCAAACCCGCAAGGAACACGAAAGCCGCAGCGTAAGCGTTCCAGGAAAAAATCGGGAACAGGGCGGCAAGACCCCAAAACAAGCAGGCGCCAATTACGGATAGGAACAACCGCTTGACCAATCCTCCGCTTTGGTCGGTTTTCGCGGCAAGTTTAGGCGAGGCCACCAATACGACCAAAGTCGAGAAAGCCAGAATAAGGTTAAAACGCAAATCCGACAATCCTCCGTCCACTACGATCCAGCGCGTGAAGTAAAGCAGAAAGTTGGCCCAAAGGATCGAAGTCCCGAAATTATACAAACTCCATAAAAACAATTTTTTCTTGTTCATTTCCGCAAATCTATTTCCAGTTTTTCGCCCACAAGCTTGGCTCCTAAACGTTTTACCACAGCTATGGATTTTATATTTTCCGCGCCTATGCCGAACTGCACGCGTTTGAAACCCAAATTGCGCGAAATATCAATCAAAGCGCGCAAAGCTTCGGTCATATAACCTTTGCCGGTGTATTTCGGATCAAGAAAGTAAGCAAAAGACAATATCTTATTATCAAAGTCTATATATTTGCGCTTTTTCCAAAGATCGGATGACACCGGATCCGTGCCTATAAAGCCAATCAAACCGCCTTTAGCTGTTTCAATTATCCAATTGAATCCCGCCTTGATTTTCCACTCGGCTATGCGGGCAGCCACGTATTTTTCCTCGTCCTTTAAGGTCTTCACACAGTCCACCCAGTCCAAATGCGCGCCGATGAAACCGCGATTTTTATCGATCAAAGAGAATAGGGGACCAGCATCGCTTTTCCGCAAAGCGCGAAGCACCAACCTTTGCGTCTTTATAGTTTTAGGGAAATTTTTGATGCGGTTTTTGCCCTTATAATAAGATACTACGCCAATTGCTGCGGACAAGGCGATAATAGGATACAGAATCACGCCGATAATATTCGAAACGCTGACGCTGTATACAAGCCAGAACAGTCCGACGAATATTCCAAGCAATCTGTATACTAAAACGCTTTTCTGTAATATTCCTATATTAAAGGCCATAATTGCGAAGTAAGCGAACAGGCTTATAAATCCGACCTGGGTAAGCGCCGCAGCGACAGTGAACACAAAAATCCAGAAAAACATAAGATATCGGTCCGTACTGGTGCTTTTTAAACGCTGCAATGGAGTCTGCCGCACATACCTGTACGCGCTTATAACGTCGCGGAACATCGCGATTCCAAACATCGCCGCGGCTATCCAGCCGCCTAATAAGGCAAAGCTTGCCACTGCGAAAATATTGCAAAAGATATTGGCCACCAAAAGCCCAAGCCTGCTTTTTATAAGATAAGACGCGCTGAAAAACACGAAGGACACCAGCATAAAAATCTGGCTTAGAATAAATACGATCGAGAAATCAAAGCTTTGCATTCCGTGAATATAAAATAAAAACGCGATTTAAACAAGAGTAAATTATTTTAAAATAAAGAGCCCGGCAAAACAATTCAAACAAAAATAATTCAAATAATATTTGATCAAAAACCGGCGCGAATCCTGAAATCGTTCCGAATAAAAATGACCTCAATCCGGATAAAAATGATATCAATACCCTTTGATCAGGCGATTCCACCATATATAACTACACATAATATACATTATGCGACATGAAGATAAATAAAAACCCGCAGGTTTCCCGTGTTTTTCATCAAGACTCCTCCGTTTTATTATGCCATTTACCCAGGATTTAGCAACTCGATCTTTCTACCTAGTAAAAATTAAGATTTTTCAGCCACAAATTCAAATCCCGCCGCAGATTCCATTAAATTTTGTTGAATTTTCGCTATTTTTAGCGATTTTTTGCTTAAATTTTCAGCGTTTTTTGACCTTATTTTATCCTTAATTTAGCCAATTTTTGGCCAAATTTCACCCTTTTTTAGAAAATATAGGAAATACATTAGGAAGACGTTAAGTCTTCCTAATCTTAAATAGATACTAACAACCTCGCGTTAGCGAACAAGACCCTTGGCTTCTTCAATACCCAAAGCGATATTCATATTATGCATCGCCTGCCCGCCCGCACCCGCGCCAAGATTATCAAACACGGCCGAAACCACCGCGTGATTACTGTGGCCAAATACAAAAAGTTCCATTCGGTTCGTGCCATTGCATCTTTGCGAAGACAAAGTATTGCGCTTGGTATTCAGGCAACCCTTGCCGGCAAACGGCATAACTTTAACGAATTCGGCGTCTTTATAATACTCTGCCAAAAATTGGTGAATTTGCACGGCGTCGTGATCGCCGCCCTCAAGACTCAAAGGAACGCTGACTGTCATGCCCTGAGCAACATCGTTCAAAATCGGCACAAATACAGGAGCCTTCAAAAGGCCGCACATATGCCTCATCTCGTCAAGATGCTTGTGCACCAACCCAAGCGCGTACAGTTGCGCGCCGTCCAGTTCGCGATATAGATAGTCCGCCTCGTCCTCGTAATCGGGCGAATTTTCGTATTCCGCTATAAGCTCTTTCCCGCCGCCGGAATAACCGGTGATCGAGAAACAACTCAAAGCTTGATTTCGCGCTATAACCCCTTCGAAAACCAAGGGATAAACTATGGATATAAATCCGGAAGCATGACAACCCGGGTTCGCGATACGTTTCGCTCCACGGATAGCCTTTCTTTGCGCGCCGATTTCCGGAAGACCGTAAACCCAATCGGGGTTCGTGCGGTGCGCGGTTGAAGCATCGATAATCACAGTGTTGGGATTCTCAACCATAGATGCGGCTTTGACGGCGTTGGCGTCGGAAAGACACAGAAACGAAACGTCGGATTTGTTGAGGTAATCGCGGCGCGCGTCGTCGTTTTTACGCAAATCTTCGGGAATAAATAAGATGTCTATATCGTCGCGCTTTGATAAACGCCCGATTATCTGAAGCCCGGTCGTACCGACCTGCCCGTCCACATATACTTTAATTTTGCCCGACATATTTGATCCTTTTGGGTTGATCCCCTACAGAACCCAGTCTACCCTCCCCCATTGCAATTTGTCAAGCGCTTCCTCTTATTAATTATTAAGCCACGTAAGGCGCGGCGCGCGCAGCAAGATCTTTCATAGCCTTTTCGCGTATATGAACAAGATGAGTTTGATCAAGCAGGTCGTGCGCACACTCCACCAGCCGGATCAAAAGCTGGTCGGACACGTCGCTTTTCCTTATCTTTCTGCCTGACAAGCGATTGTATTCGGGCAGAAATAAATCGAAGACCGAGGGCATAAGCTCGAAGACTCTTTTAATGTCGCATTCCGGGATATTGATTTCTCCGCCGCACCAATCGAAGACTCCGCACAATTTGTTTCGTTTATCGACAAGCGAATTTCCGCCGTGAAAATCGCCATGACAGTATACGAAACCCTTGCGCTTGTTCGCGCGCGCTACTGCGGCGACATAGCCCGCAAGCAACATCTTTATTTTCGGCGCGGACAGAAAACCTTTGTAAGCGGCGGCGCATTTCTTAAGATCCTTTACCGCTTTAGGTTTATAAAAAGCAAGATCCGGCACGGTTTTTTGAATTTCACCAAAGGGAATGGAATGCAATTCGGCCATGAACCTGGCCGAGTCTAACGCAATTTTATTACGCTGACCGACGGTCATTTCCAATAGGCGCGCGTTGTTGAATTTTTCACCTTTCAACTCGCGGTGAACGGCATAAGGGATTTTTCCACGAACCGCCTTTATTTTTGGAATAGGAAGAGTGATAAACGACCTTACAAACTCGCATATTTTGGCCTCGCGTTCGTAATTTTTTATAATTTCGGTTTTTCGCGGCACCCGAATTATGCGGCCGCCAACCCTAAATGCAAAACTCGACCAGCCCTCGCCTACATAGTCCACAACCTTACCGGGAAATTCTTTGACCAGGAATTCATCTATTTGTTTACGACTGATTTCGGACATTTTTACCTCGTGCAAATTATACTAGAAACGCGGCACCGATAGTCAATACCAATGTATATACAATTATCGGGCCTCGACGGCGGCTAAAAGTTTAAGCTGATGCTCGGCCAGCAAAGCGTCGATCATTTCATCCAAGCTGATCCCGCCGGCCAGAAAATCGTCCAAGTTATGCAAAGTCAGCTTTATACGGTGGTCGGTTATGCGCTGCTCGGGAAAATTATAGGTCCTTATTTTCTCGGAACGATCGCCGGAACCGACCTGGGCCTTTCTTGAAGAATCGCGCGAAGATTGCAGTTCTTCCCGTTGTTTTTCGTATAATCTTGCCATAAGCATCTTCATGGCGTTCGCGCGGTTTTGTATTTGCGAGCGCTCGGTCTGGGATGCCGCGACAGTATTGGTCGGAAGGTGCGTGATACGGACCGCACTGTCGGTTTTATTGACGTGCTGACCACCTGCCCCGGACGATCTATAAGTATCAATCCGCAGATCTTTTTCGTCGATTTGGACGTCGACTTCCTCGGCCTCGGGCATGACGGCGACGGACGCGGCGGAAGTGTGAACACGACCACCAGCCTCGGTCTCAGGGACGCGCTGGACCCGGTGAATACCGGATTCGAACTTAAGCCGGGCAAAGGCCCCCTTGCCCGCAACACGAAAAATTATCTCTTTATAACCGTTAAGCTCGGTCGGATTTTCGTCCAAAATTTCAATCTTCCAGCCTTTGCGGCCGGCATAAGACTGATACTGACGGAACAAATCGCCAGCAAATATCCCGCTTTCGTCACCACCCACCCCCGCCCTGATTTCCATAATTACACTCTTGTCGTCAGCGTCGTCTTTCGGCAGCAAAGCCAGTTTTAATTCTTGTTCAAGATTAATAAGCAACTCTTTGTTTTTAATCAGTTCTTCCTCGGCCAAATCTTTCATTTCCGGGTCTTTTAACATGACTTCAGCCTCGGACAAACCGGCTTTTGCATCAAAATATGACTTAATCAACGGGGTTATTTCACCCAGCTTGGCATATTCTTTATTTAATACCACTATATCTTTCGTGGACAAATTGCCGCTGTCCGACAGGGATTTTTCAACCTCTTGGAAGCGATTTTGTATCTGCAAAAGCTTTGGTTCCATGCTCATCTTAAACCCTTAAAAAAATCTTTCAGCATGGTAGAGCAATCGTCAGAAAAAGTCAAATCTCTTGTGATTTCAGGTCTAAAAAGATGCCGATCCGTCTCGAAAATTCTTGAATTTCCGGCAATCGCGCCGCCTTTCTCGTCCGCGGCGGCGTATATGATTTTGGATATCCGGGCATAGGAAATCGCGGCCGCGCACATTGCACAAGGCTCTAAAGTAATGTAAATTTCCGTATTATCCGGCATAAATTTATGGCAGATTTTGGCCGTTGCCGCGCGGATCGCCACAATCTCGGCGTGCGCGGTAGGATCATTGTCAATTTCGACCCGGTTATGCCCAACCCCAAGAACTTGGCCATTACAAACTATGACCGCGCCGACCGGAACATCCGCGTGTTTGATCGCCAGTTTTGCCTGGTCCACAGCCAATTTCATCATTGCGTTTTCCTTAATTTCATGATAATCTTATACTTATGAATGCTAAAATGCAAATCATTTCGGGAGAATTTAAAGGCAGGAAATTAGACTATCCCGCCGGTGCACGCCCGACAAGCATGCGCGCAAAAATAGCTTTATTCAATATACTAATACCTCTAATTAAACAAAAAGACTTGGTTGTTTGGGACGTTTATGCCGGAAGCGGGGCTTTTGGAGCAGAATTTATATCCCGCAGGCTTGCAAATACCGTAATTTTCACTGATTCAGATCCCCAGGCGATTAAAATTATCAGCAAAAATCTTAAAGATATGAATAACAGTTCATCTATTATAATCAAGCATGCCAAAATGCCGGAAATTACCGGCAAATACGCGCCAAAAGCCGATATTATCTTTATAGATCCGCCTTACGGCAGTAAAATTGATATAACTTTAATGGCCAATCTTATGAAAACTGGCACAATTTTAATTATCGAGTCAGAAGAACCAATTAACACAAATTCCAAGGATTTTAAGGGATTTATCACTCTAACCCGCCGTAAATATGGCCGCGCCAGCTTCGTAATTTTAGAAAAAACTGCTTGAAAATTGGCAAATTTGAGTTAAAAATGTAAGCGCAACGACGAAAAAGGAGCTTGAAATGCCTATAATGCAGTGTCTTTTAAACTATGAATATCACCCTGATCAAGCGATTTTCGCGTTTGCCCCACAAAAGCTGCAATATTTCGATGAATTTCAGGCTGCCATTTGGAAAAATATAAGAAAAAAGACGTTTTTTAAGGGCCGTCCATGGTCGCATCATTTCAATATAACCCATAAAGAGCATGGGACAATTTACCGGGAAACCATAAAAAGCATAGAAAACAGTGGCTTAGGAAGGCTAAATAATGTATTTTACCGCCCGGTTTTGCCTAATAAAATCTATGGAACCGACGATTATTCGATTAAATCCTGCGGCGGCGGGGATTGGATTATTCCGCCTATGGATCATTTCCCGAAATGCGCCCATAAATTCATGGATAGGCACACGGACAAACGATTTCCGTACGGTTTAAGCGCCCTATCCTTTGAAATAGACGATGTGCACACTCAATGGGTGATGTATGTTTGCCAAGAAGACGATTTTAGCTCAATATTTCCTAGCAATGCGCAGAAGAATTTATGTCCAATTTTGCAAAAACCCGAGGTAATCGACAAAATTGTTAGGGTTGCGCTGGAAAGGACTTTGGCCATTCCCAAATAAAGAACCTCTATTAAAGAGAAGCCGCTTTTAGTTTTTCCACCTCTTCCTTTGCCCAACTTTTCATTAAATTTTGGTTTTTTTGGCTTTTTTCATTGGCCGGGTTGGGCCTGGCGCGTTTTCCTATGTAATTTAAGCGCCTTAGTACTCTGAGGGCGCCGTTCATATAGGCAATTTTGGCGGTTTGAACAGGATCTATAGCAAGATTCGGCTGTTTTTTACCGTAAAGCTTGAGAAATTTATTAAAAATTTTGGCGGAAATACCCAATTCATTGTTAAGCGCAGAATAAAAAATATCATGGTAAACGCAATCGTAATTGGCTTCGGCGAAGTCGATGAACGAAAGTTTCCAGGTGTCAAGATCGTATAGGATATTGCCGGGATTCAAATCCCGATGAGCCCAGACCAAAGTGGTGTCATATTCGAATTTGCTAACCTGTTCCGCCACTTTTTTGGTGAATTTTATATCTTCCTGATCAAGCCAGAGCCCTCCTCTGGTCGATAAAAACTTATCGAGTTGCGCGAAATTGAACCTTTCCGACAGCTTTTGCCTGCTTTCTTTGACCGGACGCAATTGCGCCATGTCGGATAGGAATTCGGCTATGCCGTTTTGAATTTTTGTTTGCCTCCGCGCGGACAGCGAATCGTAAAACTGCTTGGTTAGACGCTCGCCCGGGGCCCTTTCTTCAAGCACTGCAACCTCCTCGTCGTTGACGTGCTTCATTTCCGGGACATCGTAAGAAACTGAATAGTTAAGACCCTTATACCACAGAATTTCTTCGATATGCTTGCGTGTCAAATGCTGTTTTTGAAGCCATTTAATTCTTTTTTCTTCTCCGAAATCAGTCAGCGGCCTTTTGACGACAAAGCCTTGGCCGTAATATTCAACCCAGGTTTCCCGGCCGTGAGGCTTGGACGAAGCGATATCGCTAATCAACCCGGCCGGACTGTTCGACGAATTTGGAGAAGATTCCGAAAATCTTATTTTCATTAAGCGTCCGTTATTATGTCAGTTTTCCTATGGCGGCGGCGGTGTCCAGCATTTTGCACGAAAAGCCCCATTCGTTATCATACCAGCTGGTAACATGAAGAAGGTTGCCGTCTATGACTTTGGTAAGCGCCGCGTCCAGGATCGAAGTTCTTGGGTCGTGAACAAAATCCACTGATACAAGCGGCTGTTCCTCGTAGCCTAGCACTCCTTTCATATTGGTCATAGACGCTTTTTTGATGGCCGCGTTGACCGCGTCCGCCGTAGTTTTCTTTTTCAGATTCACCACCAGCTCGACCACGGACACGTTCGGAGTCGGCACCCTTATAGCCGCCCCATCCAGTTTGCCGGCAAGTTTCGGCAGAACAAGCCCAATAGCTTTGGCCGCACCCGTTTTCGACGGGATCATGGACATGGCCGCAGCCCTTGCGCGGCGCGGGTCGCTGTGATTCGCGTCAAGCAATCTTTGGTCGCCCGTGTACGCGTGCACCGTCGTCATAAAGCCATTCACTATTCCGAATGCCGAGTCTATTACAGCCGCAACGGGCGCAAGACAGTTCGTAGTACAGGATGCGTTGGAAATAATTTTATTAGCTTTTTTCAACGTTTTATCGTTTACTCCGAACACTATTGTCGCGTCCGCACCTTCACTTGGCGCCGAGACCAGAACTTTTTTCGCGCCGGCTTTCAGGTGCACCCTTGCCTTGTCCGCGTCCGTGAAGACCCCCGTGCATTCCATTACTATATCTATGTTCAGTTTTTTCCACGGAAGTTTTTCAGGGTCTTTTTCTTGGATCACTTGGATCTTATGGCCCGCAACATGGATATGGCTGCCGACGATTTTAACCGGGTATTTTAATTTGCCGTGAACCGAATCGAATTGAAGCAGGTGAGCCGATTGTTCAAGCGGCGCAAGATCGTTGACCGCAACGAATTCCATATCTTTTCTGCCGCTTTCTATGTATGCGCGCAGCACCATGCGCCCTATTCTTCCGAAACCGTTGATCGCGATGCGAGTTTTCTTTGCCATTTTAGGCCTCCATTTTATCCGTTGGGACAATTGTATCATAAATAAAAGATAAAAGGAAGAAGGTAGAAGTAAAAAGCAAGGAAAAGGTTCCGATTGTGGGAGTGAATTTTTGTGATATAATGGAAAATTGTGAAGACTTCACGTGAAACGTCAAATAACTATTTGAATGTAGACCATTAGTGCAAATGTAAAGATTTACAACGAATCCACTAAATCAAAGATTTAGGGATTCTGCGCGGGCGGGAAAACATGACATTTGGTCATATTTTCTTGTTCCGCCCTTACGTGAAACGTCAAATAACTATTTGAATGTAGACCATTAGTACATTTTAATATTTTTGATAAAAATCATTTTGATCGCATTGGTTTGACGGAATTTTATTTGATTAATAACTTGACAAAACGTGCGAGAGGAGTATTATCAGTGCGTTAGTTGAAAACAATGGACGATGTTGCGATGTTAAGTACTGGCTTGCTGTTGTGCGCCGGTGAGGAATAAGCAGTGTTGCGCTGGTGTGAAAAATGAGTTACGAATTAAGAAGTCTTTTGGTATCAAAATTTATGGAAACCGGGTTCTTCCATGAGAGCGAAGCGCACGAAATAGTCGAAAAGATATTCAGAAAAGAACGATGTCTGCAAATTTTCCAAGACGAGTATCAAGACATACAATACAATTCCAACTTTTTCAATTTTAAAGAAAAAATTCATCAGACAGTTCAAGCTTTGAAATGGCATCTGCACAGCTTGACACCCAAAGAATACGCAGACAAGGTCGTCAAACAAAACGCTTGGGCGTGCGCGAATTCCCCGAATACAATCATGACCAAAACAAGAGCGTCGGCGGCAGCGTTACAAAATATATTGAACCGCGTGACGTACAGAGAATTTCTTGAAAAAGCTTTGAATTTTAACAACGCGATGTTCACCGCATCAACCAACAATATTTCGGAATATTTGGAAGAATCTTCGAAATGGGCGGCGACGCACCTGCCGGACATAACGAAAGAAAAATATACCGGGACAGCGTATTACCGAAATCCAGAAATGATTACGACCTCGCAAAAATATATTCAATCAAATGTGACCGGGATAGTCGACGGGCTTGGACAGTACAACCCCAAAGCATCGACAATCGTAAATTGTTTGAAAATAGGGACCGGACCAAATCCTTATGTCATGACGAAAAATCCGGCCATCATAATGGAGGCCGCAGCCGCGTTCACCGAAGCGTTCAGACCCCATCTTAGCGCATACGATTTCGCCGAGATGGGCTTTCTTCACAATTCGAAGATATTTACCTGGAAAACCCAGAGCATGATACGCAACATCAAGACTGTCGTACAGAAATATCCATTCGACTTGGATTATGCAAAGTACCTTACGGGAGCAAGAAGGCACAACACATTTTTATTCACGATCGAGGCCGAAGACACCATAGAAAAAATCGAAAATTTTAGAAAGGAAGATAAAAAATCTTCGATTTTCACGCTGGCCATGCTAAACCCAAAATCTTCGAGGTAAAAAATGGACAAGATAGAAGTTTATTACTTGCTTAACGAACAGCTGAAAAGCATAGGCATATATTCCGACGTGTTGGACAAAAAGCTTAAGGCCATCACCAACAACCCAAAACTTTTCGGCATATTCATGCTTGCGGCACTAGGCAAGAACATGGAGTTCTTTAACTTTAATAAAAAGATAGCAAGCTTGTCCGAGTTACTGCAACGCTATGCGCCCAGCGCCAGCTTTGAGCGATGCAAAAGATCAGCCATAATGAACTTGTGGATATTGGGGCGCGAACCTGAAAAAATTATCGAAAACTGCGAAAATGCCGCGGCGTACTTAAAACGATATATCCCCGACATGACAACTACGGCATATATCAAAAAGGCACTGCATGGAAACGCAAGGATGTTCACGACAAGCGGCGAACTTACCGAAGAGCGAGCCGAGCAGATAGCCGAAATCACCCTGCCCCATATAGCCGGCTTCACCGCAGAAAGATTTATTCAGAACATGGCGAATTACAACCCCGGCGCGCTGACAAAGACTTCCGACGAGATCATGAAACGCGCGGACGAGTTCGTCGGAAATTTTGCTCCGCATTTTACCAAAACCGAATTCTTTGACGCCGGGATGAACGGAAATTCCGCCATCATCACAAAGCCAATCAACCGGATGCTGTATAATTTGCAGACCGTAACGGAGCACTTCGGATTCGATCTGCCAGAATACACCGAGGCCGCAAAAGAACACAATCTTTTCGTGTTCACAAACGAGGCAAAGGCAACAATCGGCGTCATGGAAAAAATCGGCGTGGAAGGAAATACTTTGCCAGAGATACTTTTTAAGGCAAGAAATTTTTATAAATACAAAACCAGTAACGAGGTAAACGCAAGATGATGAAAAAATCAGAATTTAACCGCAGAAAAAGAACAGATCGGGACAAAGAAATAGTCAGCATGAGAAAGGAAGGTTATTTGCTTGGAGAAATAGCCGAGTATGTGAACACTTCGGTCGCGACGGTATCAAGGGTAGTCAGCGCGCACGGCGTATTGTCCCCGGATCAGGAAGCCGTCATAGAACGAGACAAAGGCATAATCGAACTGTATCAGTACGGATTCAGCGCAGAAGAAATCGCAAACAATTACGGCGTGTCGGACGGACTTGTATTCTGCGTGCTGCACAACAACAATGTACCGCTTAGGACACCGACAATATCCCAGGAAACGTGCGACAAGATTTTGAAATTACGACTTGAGGGATTGTCTTATGGAAATATCGCAAAGGAATGCGGAGTCAGCAAAGCTTCGGTTTCGCGAATCGTAAACGGAGTAAGAGGAACCAGAAACCACGCAACCAAAAAGATCGGAAACGAAGCGCTTAAAAAACAGCGAAACAACGGAATCCTGACAATGTTCGCGCTTGAAAAGCTTTCGGTAACAAGGATCGCGAGAGAATGGAACGTCAGCACTTCGACCGTGTACAACGTAATCAGAAACGCCGAATTTTACACCAATATCACAAAAGACGAGACGCCGTATTACCTTAGATTGAAGTCGTTCATTAACAGTGGAGAAAACCTGGTCAAGTTCGCAGTCGAAATGGGAATGTATACGAATTTAGAGCGCTTTATCGCGGTAACGATCAAGGACGCCGTGAGATATAGGATTATCACGCAGGAAAAGGCGAACGTCATATTGGGGCAATATATGGCGAGGGCCGTTTGATTTTGGCGCACCCATCAGGACTTGAACCTGAATCACAGCCTTCGGAGGGCCGCGTTTTATCCAATTAAACTATGGGTGCAATATTATTTACATCCTTACAAGGTGGACGATGATGTTCGGTTTCTTTTGCTTGCCGATTTGCGGGCGAAGCGCGGAATTCACAGCAGTTTTCACAGTTTGAATCAGACCGTTTTCCGACCGACGATCCGATTTGTCCAACGCATCGACCGCTTTCGTTATCGCTATTTGCACCGACCGCTTCATCGCTCCCGTTGAATCGCTTTCGAATATGCCCGCACTGCTGACGTCAGGAGCCGATTTCAGGTAGCCTTTGTTATCCACAGGCAAGGTGACGAAAACCGCGCCGTTAAGAAGCACCTTTTCACGAGTTCTGAACACTTGGTCGTTGCCGGCGTATTCCGTCGCGCCTTCAAGCACCGTTACTCCAACGTGCACCGTATCAACTATTTCAGGAGCCTGGCCGCGGCGGAGTTTCACCACTTCCCCATTATGCGCCATGATCATGTGTTTCGCGCCGCCCGCTTCCACCGCCATTTTCGCATTGATCATTTCCGAAATGTATTCGCCGTGCATCGGAATCATCACAAACGGATGCACCATTTCGTAAAAACGCTTGTATTCAGGCATGCCCGCGTGGCCGCTGGCGTGAATTTTATTCGTATCAAATATCGTGTGGACGTGCGCACCGATTTTCGCAAGCTTGTTGTACATCGCGGTCACGTCCTGTTCGCGGCCAGGGATCACGATCGACGAAAATATCACCGTGTCCGTCTGGACAAGCCTCATTTCGCGCACTTCGTTGCGGCAGAGGCGCGTCAGCTGGGCGTATTTTTCACCCTGCGAGCCCGTGCAGATCACCACTTGTTTGTTCGCGGGCAGATCCTTGATGTCCTCCCAGATTTGCAGATCTTCTTTATCCAGGTAGCCCAGTTCGATTCCGATTTCGCGAAAAGTCACAAGCGAGCGGCCTTTGACGCAGGCCACCCTGCCAGATTCTTTCGCCGCCTGGGCCGTCATTTTCAGACGCGCTATCGATCTTGCGTAGCAGGTCAGGATCACGCGCTGGGGCGCGGACGCAAACATATTTTTCAGGGTTTCTTTGACTTCCAGTTCCGTCGTTTGTTCGAACTGTTTCGTGATTCCCGTCGATTCGTTCACAAGCGCCAGAAGGTCCGGGTCGCTTCCGATTTCGCGCAGGCGCGCGTAGTCCGTCGGCATTTCAATCGGATTGCCGTCGTTAAAAGTCCAGTCGCCCGAGTGAAGAATTTTGCCCTGCGGCGTGCCTATGATTATCATGTTCGCTTCGGGGACAGAGTGAGAGACGTGAAAATTTTCGATATTAAACGGAGCTATGTCGAATTTGTCGCCCTTGTGGTCGAATATTTTGAAGTCGTTCGCGCCGTAATCTATACCCAGCTCTTCAAAGTCTTTTTTCAGGATTTTTTCCACAAACCTTGTGCAGTATATCGGGCATCTGAATTTGGGCCAGATGCGCTTGATCGCGCCTATGTGGTCTTCGTGGCCGTGGGTTACCAGTATTGCGACCACGTCTTTTTTCACTTGCTCGAGATAACTTATATCGGGGTATTTCGTGTCCGCCCCCTCGTGCGCTCCCTCTAAAAAGCCGAAGCCCGCGTCCACCATCAGGTATTTGCCGCGCAGCTTGTAAACGTACATATTCATGCCAACGTGGTCCATGCCGCCAAGCGCGAAGAAGTACACGCTGTCGTCATTAACGTCGTCTTTGTTGCGCTGCGCAACTTTTATAGTTTTCGGCGCGTTTTTTTCGGGCGCGGGTTTTGTGGATTTTTTGGGAGCCGGTTTGGGCAGTGACGCATCCACCGCGTTTGGCAGCCATTTTAGGTTTTCACCACTGTCTTTTAGTTTTTTTGCGGGTTTTGTTTGCGGATTCGCACCGCCTTTCGAGCGGCGTTTATTGCGTTTGCCCGCGGCTTGGATTGCGGCCTGCGCGTCACCGGATTTTTTCTTTTTTCCAAAAAGTTTTAGCATATATATTCTACCTTGTGTTAATCTTGGTGGAATTATAGCCGATTTCGAGAGGATTGCAAGTTTATTTGAATTTTTGGGTGGTTTGGGCGGGGTCGCAATCGTTTTCGGCTCCGTATATAATCACCGACGGTTCGTTCGCAAATATCTCGCGGGCGGTATTCATAAGGTCGTCCGTCGTGATAGCGTCCAGTTCATTAGAATATTCATCCGGCGCCAAAAGGTCCCCGTACATCAGCATATGCGACGCGAAATAATCCGCCCGGTTGCCCGTATCCTCCATAGCGATAGTACGACTGGCAAGAACCACCGCTTTGGTACGATTCAATTCGTCGGCCGTAATAGGTTTAGATTCCAGCAGTTCCTTTATAACTTTGACGCAGGCGGCCGCAACTTTTTGCACGTTTCCGGGCGCGGTTTGGGCGCTTATCTGCGTTGTGCCGATGTCTTCGAACGAGCCCACCCCCATTCCTATATAGTAGACAAGATTCTGTTTCTCGCGGACTTCTTCGTATAGGCGCGAGTGCATACCCTGACCCAAAATGTTCGCCAGGATTTTCGAACGCATATTTTTCTTTTTATCCATACTGTTCGCCGAGGGCCAGATTATTCTTATGTATGAATGCTCGAGATTGGGTTTGACCTTGCAGACCGAGCTTCGGACATAGCTTGTCCTGATATAATCGCGCGCCGGGGCCGGTTTCATTTCGCCAAAATATTTCTCGAGCTTGGTTAATATTTCCGGAGCGTTGTCTATGCCCGCGCCGGATAGGGAAATAATCGTATTTTCGGGGCAGTAGGTCGCGTCACGGTAATTTATAAGGTCTTGACGAGTCAATTTCGCCACGCTTTCGATCGAGCCCGCGATCTCGTGACCGAGGCCGCCCTTGAAGATCGTTTGGTTCATTAGTTCTTCGGCGCACCAGTCGGGATTATCCATATAGGTCATGATTTCCTGAATTATGATCGATTTTTCTTTTTTAAATTCTTCTTCAGGAAAGGTCGAATGCAAAAATATGTCCGAAATGTAATCAAACGCGAAATCCAGTTTATCTTTCAGAACCATCATGTGGTACGCCGTTAAATTGAACGTCGTGTAGGCGTTCGATATTCCGCCATTTGCCGCAACCTCGTAGTTTAATTGCGTCGCCGTGCGACGCTTGGTTCCTTTGAACAGCATATGTTCCAGCGCGTGGGAAACACCAAATTCCGAATGGTTGGGCGTTTCGATTTCGTTCCTTGAGCCGGTGCCGATCATAACGTACATCGCAAGGGATTCAAAGTTCGGAAGCGGGTCAAGCAGGACGCGAATTCCATTCTTTAATTTATATAGGTTTGGGTTTTTTAACATCGTTCTCTCTCCGAGTTGTTAGGCATCATAACAGACAATTCAGAGATTATCAACTGGTTTATAAGCTTAATTAGAATTGGATTCTTAGGCGAATACCGATGTCAAGCGTCGAGAGCCTTCCGGATTCGCGATAGTTCGTGTAATGGAAAACGCTTTCGTAGTCCGCAGGAAATTCCCCGCCGAAGCCGTCAGCAAGCCATTCCGTTTGAGACAAAACCACGCTGCCCGAGCTTTCGACTTGGCCCAGATTCATCCATCTTACGAAAAAATCAACCCGCATACCGCTGTCAAGCGTAGTAGTCAGTCCGCCTTCAAGCATATAGGCCAGCTGTTCCGTCGTGCCGCCCGAATGATAGGCGTAAATATCTGACACTCCCACCAGGGTTCCAGGTAATTGGCCCGGGAAAAGGTCGTCTTCGACGTAATATTCCGGGTCGTATATAATATAGTCGCCTATCGTGTTAACCGATATACCAAGACCTACTCCAACGTATGGTCTTAGCGCGCCGCCGACAAGGTTACCCATGTAACTATCTATGTTATAGTATACGTTCAGCATCGTGACGTTGCTTGTAATCGCGCCGTCGTAAGCCTGAAGGTTCATAAAGCCACCCGCGCCGTCAGGGGCTTTGACCACCGACGGATAGCTTATTCCGCCGTAGCGAGTGTATGAAAAGTCCACGCGGACGTCCGTGTTCAGCGCCGCGCCGATAGAAATTTGCAGAGGAAGCACCGCGCCGGACGTGTCGTAACCCACCGCCCTACCCGATCCAGGCACAAGCCAGTCGTTATAACGAGAGGTCATGCCGCCCATAACGTTATAGGAATAAGCCAGGGAAAGGCCTACGTACAGGCCGCTCTCGGCTAAACGATCAAACTGCGAAGGGTTCATATATTGTCTGCCGGCGTTGGCCGCACTGTTCCTTCCGACCGTCGGCAACGTGCCCGTGACCCTGTTCGGGTGAGTGGCTTGGGGCATTTGCGCCACCATGGCCGGGTTTATAAACTGAGGGTTCATCGGCTGCTGGGGGATAAACTGATGCTGCTGACCGGCCACAGCGCGCTGCTGCATCAGGGCTTGTTGCTGGGCGAAGGCCATGTTATGACCTTGGACCGTATTCACATTAGGCTGCTGCCAGCCGAATTGCTGCGCAGATGACGGACCTGTAGACACCACCGTTGCAACCAGTGAAAAAATGGCTAAAAGCCTGAGTTTCATGCGGGTTTCCCTATATTCTCTTAAGGGTATTATATCATAAATCGAGGGAGAAAAAAAGAGGATAAGTAATAAGAGGATGCGAAAAAAGATTATAACTATTTATTATTTGAATTTTAGGTTGGTCGAGAGGTAGAGGGCGTAGAACCAGCCGAAGACCGTCCAGCCCAGTATAGTCGAGCCGGCGATTATTCTTGCCATCTCGTAGCTGCCGCAGCCGGTCAGACGCCCCAGAAAAACCGGAAACAGGGACACGCCCACTATTGCCGCGATTGCCGCCGCGTGGTAGAAGACTTGCATAAGGTCAAGACTTAAAAACGTCATGCGCGTTCCTTGTGAGTGGATTAGGGTAAGCTCTGATTGCGTTAGGAGATCCCCGGTCAAGCCGGGGATGACAACTTTTTTTGTTATTTTTTGGGTTCGGGTTTGACAGCTGGTTCTAATCCGTATTTCGCGCGGCGGCCTAGGTACTCCTCGATTCTTAGCAACTGGTTGTATTTCGCCGTGCGCTCGCTGCGGCTCATGCTGCCGGTTTTGATCTGGCCCGAATTCACCGCCACCGCAAGGTCCGCGATCGTCGTGTCTTCCGTTTCGCCGCTACGGTGCGAGATCACAACCCCGAATCCGTTCTTCTGCGCAAGTTTCACAGTTTCCAAAGTTTCCGTCAGCGTCCCTATTTGATTCGGTTTGATCAAGATCGCGTTAGTCGCCTTGGTTTCGATCGCTTTCTGCAGGCGCGACGGGTTCGTCACCAGAAGGTCGTCGCCCACAATCTGCAATTTCTTGCCCAGCTTTTGGTTGAGAAGTTTCCAACCCTCCCAGTCGTCTTCCGCCATGCCGTCTTCAATCGAGATAATCGGAAATTCTTTCACAAGATTTTCGTAGACTTCGACCATTTGGGGCGAGTCGAGTTCCTTGCCTTCGTACTGGTATTTGCCGTTCTTATAAAATTCCGAGGCCGCGGGATCAAGCGCGATCGCAACGTCCTTGCCAGGTTTGTAGCCCGCGGCAGTGATCGCTTCGACTATCAGTTTAAGCGCGTCCGTCGAAAGTTTAAGGTCCGGCGCGAACCCGCCCTCGTCCCCGACGCTTGTCGCAAGTTTTTTTCCGTGCAGGATTTTCTTCAATGAGTGAAAGACTTCGCTGCCGATTTTAACCGCTTTATGAAACGTGTCCGCACCGGTCGGCACTATCATAAATTCTTGCATATCAAGGCCGTTGTCCGCGTGCGCGCCGCCGTTTATTATATTGATCATCGGCCGAGGCAGACGGGTCGCTTTGTCGCCGCCAATATGGTTAAACAGCGTCGTCTTTTTGCCCGCAGCGGCCGCGTGCGCCACGGCCAAAGACACCGCCAAAATCGCGTTCGCGCCCAGATTCGATTTGTTCGGCGTGCCGTCAAGGTCAATCATTATCTTGTCGATTTCCTTTTGCTTTTCGGGATTCATACCTATCAGTTTCGGAGCGATTTTTTTGTTCACGTTTTCGACCGCTTTCAAGACCCCCTTTCCGCCGAAGGCCGCCGGATCGTTGTCGCGAAGTTCCAGGGCTTCGTGAGTGCCGGTCGAGGCGCCGCTTGGACTTGCCGCCCAGCCGACTATGCCGTTCGATAATTGCACTTCCGCTTCTATCGTCGGGTTGCCGCGAGAGTCGAGTATTTGACGAGCTTTGATGCCGATGATGTTTGCCATTGCATTCCTTCCTTTGGTTAATCTGATACTTGATTTATAGCCAAAATTAAGGTACCCTGTCAACATGATAAGATTATATGTAGAAGGAATTTTAAACGTTGAAAAAAGCGTTGTTTTGACAACAGCGCAGGAACATTATTTGCGCGGCGTTATGAGGCTGAGGGACGGAGATACATTCATTGCGTTTGGAAATGGAGAGGAGTTTGTGGCCGAGATGCCCGGAAAGATAATAGAAAAAACGAATCGGGTGGATATGGCCAACAACGCAGTGTTGGCTTTTTGCCCCATCAAGCCCAGCCGGCTTGAGGAGATGATTTCGGCGGCAACACAGATGGGCGTCGCAAAATTCCAGCCCGTAATTTCCAAGCGCGTAGACATACCCAAGATGAATTTCGACCGGTTCCGCAAGATAGCCATCGAGGCCAGCGAACAGTGCGGACGATTGTCCGTGCCAGAATTTTTGCCAGCCGTAAAATTTCAAGAGCTTATTAAAAACGTGGGAAAAATTTATTATGGAGATGAACGCAGGGTTACGATACCCTCTGGCGACAAAGCCGTCGACTTACCCGCAGGAGAGGAATTTACTTTATTGATTGGACCGGAGGGAGGATTTGCACCGGAGGAGTTCGCCGCGCTGGACGACGCCGGAGCGATCGGGATCAGTCTTGGGCCGCTGGTGTTGAGGGCCGAGGTCGCCGCCGTAGCCGGGTTGGCGAAACTTTTATCTTAGCAGCTCGATTTTAAGCTGACGCAGAAGATTAGTCAGGCGCAGGATCTCGGCCGTTCGAATTTTACAATTATCCTTAGAGCTGCACCAAGCGCAGCGGTCGCCGCAACAGGCCAGGATAAAATTTTCAGGCGTTAATTTTTGCGCGCCGGTATTGATCGTTGTCGCCATGATGATTTCCTTTAGTTATACTCCGCCGGGAGTGAAGCGGCCGATGTTGTTTATCAATTCTTGGAACATATTAAGCTCGATCGCGGCGGGCACCGGAGTCGCGTCGTTCGAAGGTTTGGGCGTTTTCGGGAAGTCTTTTTCTTCCAGCAGTTTCGCAAACAGTACTTTGCCGCGGTCGTCCATTTTTACTATCAGCGCGCGGCGATTGTCGTACTTAAGCGGAAACGGACCGCGAAGATTTTCATCCATGCTGTAGTATATCCAGTATCTGCCGCCGTGAAGACTGGTCGCGCCCGGACTGCCGAACGCCCTTTCTATATCAGCCTGAGTTTTCGCCGCAGCAGCAAGTTCCGCCGCGTTTTCAGGAAACACGTAACCGCGAGGACGGGTTTGGGTCGCGCAGGACAATAGAAAAAAAGGCAAAAGAAAAAAGGTAAAAGGCAAAAGCACCGATTTCATTTAGCCCTCGTTCGATTTGGGTGAATTTCTTAAGAGCGCGAATTGCGCGATGTGGCGTTTCAGCTCGCGTTTATATTCATTGTCATTCTGCGCCAGGCGGACAAGTTTATTGAACTTGGATTCGTCGTGTTTTTTCGCGATGCTGAACCGGTTTTCAAGCGACAAAAATTCCGCAAGAGGCACTTCTTGGGAGCCGCCCGCGTCAAGCTGAAACGGAGATTCGCCCAGGCTTATGCGTCTTGGATCGAATCTATACAGCGGCCAGGCGCCCGTCTGCACAAGTTTTTTCTGATGCGCCGGACCTTCCGACATATCGTTGATTCCGTGAGAAATACAATGCGAGTACGCAAGAATTAAGGACGGCCCCGGATAGGTTTCGGCTTCGCGGATCGCGCGCAGAGCCTGGGCGTGGTCCGCGCCGAGCGCAATTTGCGCCACGTATGCGCCGCTCATCATTGCGATCATGCCAAGGTCTTTTTTCTTGATGTCCTTGCCGCCGACCGCGAACTTCATCGAGGCCGCGAACGGAGTAGATTTCGACTGCTGGCCGCCCGTGTTCGAATAGCCTTCCGTATCAAGCACGAGGATATTAACGTTCTTGCCGCTGTGAAGCACGTGGTCAAGACCGCCGTAGCCGATGTCGTACGCCCAGCCGTCACCACCGATAATCCAAAGCGATTTGTCCACCACCGCGTCCGCTAGGTCCGGGAGTTTTTTCTTTAGATGATCTTCAAACTTGCGCTGTTTCGCGATGTCTTTTTCGGACAGCATATCGTCGATGTTTTTTATGCCCGCCTTATGCGCCGCAGTTCTAAGCATCTCGCGCTTTTGATCCAGCGCCAGCCTTATGCCCAGGCCGTATTCCGCGTTGTCTTCAAACAACGAATTAGACCAGGCCGGGCCCCTGCCCTTGGCGTTCTTGGCGTATGGCGTCGTCGGCAGGGTCGCGCCGAAGATCGAACTGCAGCCCGTCGCGTTAGCAACCACCATTCGGTCGCCGAACAGCTGAGTTATCATTTTTATATACGGCGTTTCGCCGCAACCGCCGCAGGCACCTGGAAATTCAAACAGATTTTCACAGAAGCCAAGATGTTTCGGCACGTTCAGATTCAATTTCGCGCGGTCGAATTCAGGAAGCTTGGCCGCCGCGTCAAACGCCACTTGGTCCTTTATGTCGACCGGCTTCATTTCAAGCGCCGCGGTCGGACAGGTTTTTACGCAGATCCCGCAGCCCGTGCAATCCATCGGCGAGACCGTCAACGCGAACTGCAGACCTTTGCCAAGTTCGGGCGTTTTCATCGGGACGCTTGGGATCGATTTGGCAAATTTTTCGGCCGCGTTCTGTCTTATCACCGAATGAGGGCACATCATCGCGCATTTGCCGCATTGGACGCATTTGTCGCTTAGCCATTTTGGCGCGACCGCCGATATATTTCTTTTTTCGTATTTAGAGGTGCCGGTCGGGAATTCCCCGCAGCCAAACATTTTGCCGGGCGCGAAGGCCGATACCGGAAGATCGTCTCCTTTATTAGCGGCGATTTTACCCAGCACGCCCGCGATTTTGGGCGGCGCATTTTTATTCATGGGCGGTATCCAGTCCGGCGCGAATTTCGACGGGCGGCCAGGCATTTTGAATTCGCGCAAAAATTCGCCGGCGCGGTCAACCGCCGCCCAGTTGGCCTTGACCACTTGACTTCCTTTTTTGCCGTAGGTTTTTTCAATCGCGTCCCTGGCCGCCGAGGCCGCGATTTTAGGGTCGATAATTTTCGTAAGGTTAAAGAAGTTCAGCATTATGAAAGTGTTGATGCGCCTTCCAAGGCCCAGTTCGCGCGCACCCCTGTTCGCGTCCAGAAAATACACTTTCGCGCGGAGGCGCATCAGATGTTCCTGGGATTCTTTCGGTAGGTTAGCGAAGGCTTCTTCCGGGAGAAGGTCCGTGTTTATCATCACCGTGCCTTCCGGCCTTAGACCTTTGAACACGTCGAACCTTTGCGCGATCGCGAAATTCGACACCGCTATAAAATCGGCGTATTCGACCAGGTATTGAGAACGAATCGGCGTCGGCGCAAAACGCAGATGCGAGGCCGTCAGACCGCCCGATTTTTTCGAATCGTAGACCGCGTAGCTTTGCGGGTAAAGGTCCGAATTATGCCCCACTATTTTCACTATGTTCTTTACCGCGCCCACAGTTCCGTCCGAGCCAATGCCGTAAAGTATGGCCGATTTGTATCCCTTGTCGTCGTTCGCGAAGGCCGGGTCAGTCTTTAGCGACAGTTTTGTCAGGTCGTCCTCTATTCCGACCGTGAAGTTATGTTTTAGCGTTCCGCGAAGAAGGCCTTCCGCTATCGCCTTGACGTCCCTGGGTTTGAATTCCTTACTTCCGAGGCCGTAGCGGCCGCCGTACACTTCCATTTTGCAGGGTACTATCGTTTTTACGTCTTGGTAGAGGGGTTCGCCTATGCTGCCGGGCTCTTTCGTTCGGTCCAGCACCGCTATGCGTTTAGCGGTTTTAGGAAGAGCTTTCAAAAACGCTTTGGTCGGAAATGGACGATAAAGCCGCACGCGGATCAGCCCCAAATTTTTCGGTAGATGATTCAGAGTTTCGATTATAGTTTCCGTGCCGCTGCCCATAGCCACCATTATATTCTCGGCTTTTTTATTTCCGTAGTATTCCACGAGCCCGTATTCGCGGCCCGTTTCTTTTTTAATTTTCGCAAAGGCGGCCGCCACCAGGTCCGGCACTTGGTCGTACAGTTTATTCGCCGCTTCGCGCCCTTGGAAGAACACGTCCGGATTTTGCGCCGTGCCGCGAATGGTCGGATTGTCCGGCGTCATGCCGCGTTTCCTTGCCGCGGTCATCGCGGCCGCGGGCAGGATTTTCATAAGCTTGGCGTCCGGTATCAAATCAAGACGGGACTCCTCGTGACTGGTTCTAAACCCATCAAAAAAATGTAGAAACGGAACGCGCGACGAAAACGTCGCCGCGTGAGCCGCAGCAGCCATGTCGTGGGCTTCCTGGACGCTGGACGAACAGAGCAACGCGAAGCCAGTCTGACGCACCGACATCACGTCAGAGTGGTCCCCGAATATCGAAAGCGCGTGAGTCGCGATCGCGCGCGCGGCAACGTGCATCACGAACGGAGTTTGTTCCCCAGCGATCTTATACATATTCGGAATCATCAGCAGAAGGCCTTGGGACGCCGTAAAGGTGCTGCACTTCAGTCCCATTTGCAACGCGCCGTGAAGCGCGCCGGCCGCGCCGCCCTCGGATTGCATTTCGGTCACGCTTACCACGTCGCCCCAGAGGTTCTTGCGCTGTTTGAATGACCATTCGTCCACCAGCTCGCCCATTGTGGAGCTTGGCGTAATCGGGTAGATCGCCGCAAATTCCGAGCAGCGGTACGCAACGTCAGCCGCCGCAAAGTTACCGTCCGCTATGAATTTATTTTTAGTCATTATGCTTGCCTTTTCCGGGCATGCGGGACATGGCGCGGACCATATCAAGCGCGCGGATCAATTGATAATCATTTTTCTCGCCGAGTCTTATGCGGTCGCTTTCGTCTTCGTCTTTATCCTTGTTATCCTTGTCCAGCGCGCCGCGCAGAGTGGCTTCGGAAAAAATATCGCGGCGGGATTCTATCACTTCCACGCGAGATTGAAGAACCTCGACATCCGGTTCGATACCTTTGGATTGAATCGAACGGCCCGAGGGCGTATAGTAACGCGCGATCGTCAGGTGGATCGCGGTGCCGTCGCCAAGAGGCATTTGCTGCTGGACGCTGCCCTTGCCGAAAGATTTCGTGCCCATGACTATCGCGCGCTTGTTGTCCTGAAGCGCGCCAGCGACGATTTCCGACGCGCTGGCCGAACCGTGGTTTATCAGCACGACTATCGGAAGGCCTTTGGTTTTGTCTCCCGGTTTTGCGAAGGTTCTGTCTATGTCGTCCTTGGCGCGGCCGCGGGTCGACACTATTTCGCCGCCGTCCAAGAACATATCGGCAACGTTTATCGCCGCAGACAAATATCCGCCCGGGTTGTTCCTCATATCAAGAACGAAGCCCGTCGGTTTCGTTTTGCCTTTGTTCAGTCTTTTTATCGCCGCTTCCAAGTCGCGCACCGTTCTTGCGCCGAAGTCGGATATTCTTATGTACGCGACGTCTTCGCGCATTTCAGCCTTGACGCTGTCCACTTTTATTATCGCGCGCGTAAGCTCGATCGTTTTGGGCGCGCCGCGGGACTGCATGATCGTCAACTTGACTTTGGTGCCGGGTTTGCCCTTCATGCGTTTCACCGCCTCGGACAGGGTCATGCCGCCCACCTGTTCGCCGTCTATGTGCGTGATGAAGTCGCCCGCTTTGATTCCGGCGCGGTCCGCCGGAGTGCCGTCTATCGGAGATATTACCCTTATCGCGCCTTTGTCCGATGTGATTTGTATGCCAAGACCTCCGAATTCACCATGAGCCTTTTCACGAAATTCCTTCAGGTCTTCCGCCGCTAGAAACGACGAGTGAGGATCGAGGCTTGAGAGCATACCGTGCATCGCCGCTTCGAGGGCTTTTCTTTCGTCCACTTCTTCGACGTAGGCTTCGCGCATAACTTCGAAGACTTCGGCGAATTTTTTCATCATTTCGTATATTTGTTCGTCCGTCAGACGTTCTATTTTTTTGTCCGCGTCCTTTTTGGTCGACGCGTCGCAGGCGGTGGCGAAAAATATTATGAAAACCGCCATGAATATATTTTTAAGCATATTACAATCCTTTTGGTTTGTTAAAATGACGCGCGGGGTCTATGGCCCGCTTTGCCCGTCTTAGCTCGAGATAAAGCTCGGGATTTGTGGCTCCCATTCTGCCTACGGGTTCGCCGGCCATTACCGTTTGGCCCGCTATGACCGATGTTTCTTCCAGCTGAGCGAGTACAGTATAATAGCCGTTACGGTGGTTTAGAATCAAGACAATATTCCGACCGCGGAAGTTGTCCGCAAATTCGACAAACGCGTCGTCCGGAGCGATTACGGTTTCATTCCTACGAGTTCTTATGTGCCAGCCGTCGGAGGTCATGCCAAGCGCGGATCTATCGCCGAAACCACGCAGAAGCATACCGCGGACGGGAGTTTTGAGGCGCCCCATCGAAGCCGCCGAGACCGTCGTGGTTCCGCTTATGTTATCTGAAAGCTCGGCTATGCTTTTGGCGCGGGCGGCCAATTCCTTGAGGCGGGCTTCGGACGCGCCCGACTGCGCGCGCAGTTTAGAGCTTTGGGCCGAACGAGTTTTCATAAGGCCGTCCAGCCGCGTTTTCTGCTGGGTCAGTTTTTTAGCCGAGGCGTCGACCGATCTTTGCTGGCGAGCCATTTGGGTTTGAGTTTCGGAAAGCTCTTTCATCGCCGCTTCACTTTCGCGCAGTTCGGCATCAAACCGGTCCGCTATGCCCGATAGAAGTATCGAGGCCGACAGGCTTTCACCCGCGGCAAGGCTTGCGGTGGTCGGCTGCGAAGCGATTTGAAGAAGCGCGGCGGCGGTTTCGCGAAGGCTTGCTTGGTTCGATTCGATCTTGCGACGGAGTTCGGCATCGCGATTTTTAAGTTCCTTCATTCTTTGTCCAAGCCGGTCCTGTTCGGATTCAAGTTCGGACATTTGGGCCGTTGCTTGCACCAGCTCGCGCTGGGTTCTTGCGACGTTGCGGTCCGAGGCGCGAAGCTGTTTGTCCAGGTCTTGACTGCGTTTACGTTCGGCCGCGATTTCGGATTGCACGCGCGCAAGGTCGTTGGCATGAGCAAAGGTAAAAGGCAAAATAAAAAAGGCAAAAGTTATGAAAAGTTTATATATTTTTGGCATGCGGGTTGCCGGCGCGGAGGTCGCCGCCCTCGAACTCGACGAAACCGTTCGCTTCTTCGATCAGAAGCCGGCCCGCACAGGTTTCAGGAAGACCAGGAGCCGCCGACACAAGCAGGTCGGCTTTGGCCGACGCTATGTACGCCATATCGAGCGCGGTGCAACCCGAGATTCTTATATTTTCAAACGGAATATTTCTGTTCGCGTAGTCGCAGTAGACCGTCATACCGTCGGAAGCGGTGCGGTCCGAAACGCGCATGCGCTGGCTGTGAAACGGAGCGAATATAAACGCGCCCCTGCCCTTTTCCGCGAAGTAAAGACGGTCTTCGATCGGAGAATAGACAAGCCCGATCACAGTTTCGCCCCGGTGCATCAGCGCAAGCGAAATCGCGAAGTGAGGATTGCCGCGGATGAAGTTCCCCGCGCCAGAAAAGCCCAGCACGAATTCGTCGACCCCGTCGCCTTCCACAAAGCCGTTCGTAGTCGTGATCGCGGCTTGGGGACGTATAAGCTGAAGGTCGCTTAGGATCATGCCCTCGATCCGTTGGATCGCTTTGTCCACGAAGCCTTTCGCGCCCTTGATCGAGCTTTGAAGGTTTTCGACTTCGCCGAAGTCACGCTGAAGGCCTTTGGCCGTGCGGCTTAGCGCGTTAAACATTTCGTTCAGTTCGCCAGAGCCTTTTATGCGGTGTTCTTCGGGTTTAAGCATTACAATTTGAATCCGTCGAATTTCTTTTTAAACTGGGTGGCGCGCTGGCCGCGTTCGGCCACTTTGCGCTGACCCGTCCAGGCCGGATGATTCGTCGGGTCGGTGTCCAGAACTATGTCCTTTTTCGAGGTAGAGTATACTTTGATCACTTCGCCGCTGACGAGGGTCACTTTTATTTCATTGTATTGCGGGTGTATGCCTTTTTTCATTTCGTATCCTTTTATTAAAGCATTTTCGCGACTTCGTCCGCGAGGTTTTCCTGTTTCTTTTCTATTCCGTCGCCAAGCAGAAAGTATTCAAATCCGACCAGCGCCGCGCCATGATCGGTCAGTACGGCTTTGACTTTTTTGCCCGGCTCCATGACAAATTCCTGTTCTTCCAAGACGATTTCGGCGAAGTATTTCTGTATGCGGCCCTCTATCATTTTTTCCACGATGTTTTCGGGTTTGCCCGCCGTCGCGCCGCTGTCTATGAAGAATTTCTTTTCCTTGTCAATCAGGTCTTTCGTTACGTCCGCGGCCTTGGCGAAGTCCGGCTTGCTGGCCGCGACGTGCATCGCAACCTTTTTTCCGATCTCCATCATCTTTTCCTTGTCGCCGCCGCTTAGGCCCACAAGCACGCCAATCTGGCCCATGCCGTCCGCAACCGGATTATGCACATAGGTCGCAACAACGTCCGCCTTCATGGTCGCCATGCGGCGGATGCCCATGTTTTCGCCGGTCGTAGCTATCAGGTTCGTGATTTCAGCGCTCATCGCTTGGCGAGTTTTTTCAAGATCGCCGCCGTTGGCCACAGCCGCCGCAGTCGCATCTTTCACCAGCTTGACGAACATATCGTTCTTGGCCGTGAAGTCCGTTTCGGAGTTGACTTCGAATACAAGTCCAAAGCCGTCGCTGGCCGTAACCGAGATAAGGCCGCTGGCCGCAACGCGGCCGGATTTCTTATCCGCTTTCATTATGCCTTTGTCGCGAAGCCAGTCCGTAGCCGCGGTCATGTCGCCGCCCGTTTCTTCCAACGCTTTTTTGCAGTCCATCATGCCCGCGAAAGTTTTATCGCGAAGCTGTTTAACCAATGCTGAAGTAATTTCCGCCATTTTTATTCCCCCTGTTCCGATTTTTCCGCGATCTTTTCCGCAAGCTTTTCACGACGCACCTGTCGGGCTTCGGAAGTTTTGGATTTTTCTTTAAGCTCTTTTTCTATCGCTTTGTCTTCTATTTTATCCGTTTCGACCGCGACCGACGCATCGCCTTTCGATTTTTTGACTTCCGCGCTGCCCAGGCGTTTTTCAATACCGGAAAGTATCGCGTCCGCAAACAGGTCGCAGTAAAGTCTGATCGCGCGCGCACTGTCGTCGTTGCCGGGAACCGGGAAGCCGATCAGCGACGGATTAGCGTTTGTGTCGCAGACCGCGATAGTCGGGATTCCTAGGACTGAAGCCTCTTTAACCGCGTTATATTCCTGAGGGACGTCTATTATTATAACCGCTTGAGGAGTGCCGTGCATATCAAGGATACCGCCGAACGTGTCGCGCAGTTTCGCGACTTCCTTGGTCATGTTCAAGACTTCCTTTTTGGTAAGGCCCAAGACCACGCCGCCGTCTTCGATTTGTTTTTCCATATTCTTCATGCGGCGGATCGACTGCGAAATCGTACCCCAGTTCGTCATCATGCCGCCAAGCCAGCGGTTGTTAACGTAGAACTGGCCGCAGCGTTCGGCGGCTTCTTTCACTATTTCCTTGGCCTGGTGTTTAGTCGCGATGAACATTATTTTGCCGCCGGCGGCCGCGACCGCTTCAAGTTCGGCAAGCGCGCGGTGAAGAAGCGGCGCGGTTTTGTTCAGGTTTATTATGCGGATCGAGTCCTTGACGCCGTAGACGTACGGAGTCATAAGGGGTTCGAACCTGCGGGTATGATGTCCGAAATGGACGCCAGCTTCTAGCAGCTGCTTCATAGAGAATTTTGGTAAAGCCATTTTTTATCCTTTTGTTTTACCAGTTGTACTTCGGCGGATCGGTCACCCTTTCGGGCACTGGATAGCGGCGTTAAAGCAGCTTGTGATCTCGCCTGTTGCGTTATGGGCGCATTCTATATGGGATCCGCTGAAAATGCAAGCTTTTTATTGCTGCTCGGGGCGGGTGAGTTCGGGAGGTAGGGAGACGCGGAGAGCGCCGCCGATATTATACACTATCGCCCCGGTTTTTCTTAGGTTTGCGGCGAAGTTGCGGGCCGTCGTATCCGGGACTTTGCCAAAAATCTGATTGCCGCTGATTCTGAATATTTGCATTCCGGCGCGGTTTTGAACTCCCGCTTCGCGCAGTTTGACGTTCAGCCATTTCCATTGGTTAAGGCCTTCGGGCAAGTTAAAGTACACCGCCGTCCAGCCGGCGGCCGTATCGTCGCTTAGGGACGCGTATTCCAGCCCGTTGCGGGCAAACCATCTTGCCAATGCCTGCCGATCCAGGTTTATCGTTATGGTAGCGTTGTAGGATGTCGCCGAGAAACGCTCGTTCTCGATGCTTGTGGATTTGACCAGGACTTGGGCGTCGGCGTCCGTGAAGCCTTCCAGCGCCGCGTCCACCGTATCGGGGCTTTCGGTCGCGTGGCGGCGGATTATTTCGGCGGAAAGGGAACGTCTGGCTTCGATTGTAGCGCGGTTTTTGGCGGCGACGGCGTTTTCAGCCGTGACGTCGACGGTACGAGAGGCCGATAGGCTTGCCTGGGACGCAAGCAGCGGAGTTGCCGCAAATAATAAGCAAAGCACAATGAAATACAGTTTGACGTTGAACATAACTTGAAAATGGTAGCAGGGCAACCGACAGGTGTAAAGGGGAAAATTTACCCTTTAGAATTTCACGCTTAGGCCGCCGCGGACACCCGATGTTTTGTAACGCGCGTTAATCTCGTTCTTTAGGGTTTGGCTTGGGCCGAACAACTGGTAAGCATAGGAACCCGGATCGTAGTATGTGGTCGCGTCTGCTCCGCGAATCGTGTAATAATTCCAGTTCCAGCCTATGTTCAAAGACATATTATCCGTGACGCCGTGAGAGTACTTCATATTCAAGCCATAGTGCATTCCCGAAAACATCGACGCGCGGTCGCGGAAGCTTACAGGATGCGCGAGATCGGTTCTGAACGGCTGGTCGGCTTCGGCGCTATAACCCGGGAATCCGATTTCTCCGCGCAGATTAAACGATGATCTGCCGTGTTCAAAATTCAGATCCGCCGCGATGAAGGGACCGAACCATGAGACCCGGTAATCGTGCGTTATGCCGTTCAGCTCGTGGGCGTCGGACAGAGTCAGAAGATCCGGCACCACGTCCACAAGATCACCGTTAGTATTGTAGATTCCCCTTAGGCCGTGGACGTATCCCGCAAAATAAAACTGAAGGTCGTTGTTTTCGTCCAAATAGGGGATGGCTATGGTGCAGCCAGGATTGCCGGCGCATTGTTCCGCAACATAAAGAAGATTGTCCCAGTCCGTTTGCGTCGCGGCTACAAGAGCTTGGACCGAAGTCGCAAGCATATCGCGACCTACGAAGCGCTGACGCTCGAACCTATAACCAACGGACGGCTTGAGCGAAATGCTGTTGCCAAGCCTGAAGCCGTCGCCAAGACCTATAGACGCGAAGAAGCCCATCGAGCTGCCGTTGCCTTGATCGCCTACTCCGAACATAAGCTCGGTCATTGGGAATTCGGCAAAGTCTCCGTTAGGAAGCTGAAACACGTTGCCGTTGTTTAGAAACACCGCGTGACCGATGTAGATGCCGCCCTTGTACATATCGTCGTCGGTCATTTTGCCGCCGTCGTTTTGGACTCCTAATTCCACTCCGGCTTTGAATTCAAGATTCGTTCCCGAGACGTTGAACGCATAGGTTCCGGTTGCGCCGAACTTCATCCATGTAATATCGTTAAAGTTTAATTCCGAGTGCGCCTGCCTCATGTTGAAGCCGAACGCCGCGCCTTCATATCCGATGTGCAGGTCAAGCGTCACGTTTTCCGTTTGCTGCTGAAGTTGAGCCGGTTGCTGCTGACCGAATCGCTGTTGCTGTTGTTGAGGCTGGGCCCATGGGTTTTGCTGGGCCGGACGTTGTTGCTGATTGTTCCAGCCACCTGGAACAAATTGCTGAGAAGCGCGGTTTTGATTTCCGCTTGCGTGCTGGGATGCGAAGTTGCCCTGCCCCCACGCATTCTGATTAAAGTATGTGTTCGCGTCGGACGCTGAGATTCCGGCGATTGCGGCGATCAGGCCGTATAGTATTTTTCTCATATTTCCCTCTTACATTTGGACTATTATATCATAAAAAAAGGAAGAAGGCAAAAGGGATAAGCAAAATTAAAAAAGAAAACCCCGGACAAGTCCGGGGTAGTAAGTTTTTATTTATTTTTTATATGCTGTCAGGGTTGATCCAACGGCCGTTTTCAAGTAGGCCCGGTGCGGAATTTTCCGAACGGACGGCCTGCATTGCGCGACGCGCGCCGGCGGCATCCAATCCGACTACGCGGACTTTGTGCATTCCGCCTTCTTCGATAACTTGGACGTTACCCGCATGCTTGATCCTGTTTGCCACCGCATTCGCGCTATCGCGAGAGAAGAACGCGCCAACCTGGACCGAATAGGGACCGCTTGCGGCAGCCGTGCCTTCGGCGCCTTCAGTGTCGCCCGGCGAGCCGTTGTCCACTACTCCGTCGACTCCCAGCGTGAGGTCGCGAACCAATTCGGATTCTTGTCTTTGGACCGTAATCTGGACGTTAGTCGGGCCAGTCATGCCAAGTCTTGCGGCTACGGCTTGCGACACGTCCATCGTTCTGCTGTTCACGAACGGACCGCGGTTGTTAACGCGAGCAAGCACCGTAGCCCCGTTATCCAGGTTCGTTATCCTAACTATGGTCGGAAGCGGAAGGGTTTTATGCGTCGCGAACAGTTTGTCGTTGTCGAATATTTCGCCGTTTGTGGTCGTAGTTCCATTCAGTTCGACCGGTATAATGCCCGCTATGCCCGTTTCATTATAATTCATATCTTCCATCGGCAGATACGAAACACCGTCTATTCTGTATTCCGTTCCGATGAAGAATCTTGGGGCGCGTTCAAGCAGGTACGCCGGCACCGCGTCGACCTGAGTCGCCGCATCATTGGCGCGAGACATACGGACCGGAGCGCCGTATTCGCCCGAGAGCCTTTCTTCCTGAAGACCGCCGCCCTGGTTTCCCGCGCAGGCCGCCAAAAACAACGGAAGCGCCGCTGTGTAAAGAATTTTTTTGATCATGGATTTCCTCCTGTTTAATGTATATTTTATCATATTTTAGGAGGATTTACAACTTGAATTTTTTGGATTTTGCTTTACCATGATAATGAACCAAAGGAGAACGGCATGAATATTAATACTTTATTTATAATAGCAGGCGTAGTTTTGATCGTGTGGATAATCGCAATGTACAACGGTTTGGTCGCGCGACGCAATCAGACCAAAGAAGCTTGGGGCACTGTGGATACTCAGCTGAAGCGCCGGTATGATCTTATTCCCAATTTGGTCGAGACAGTCAAAGGTTACGCCAAGCACGAAAAGTCAACGCTGACCGAACTTACCGCCGCACGAACCGCCGCGATGAAGTCCAGCGGCGTAAGCGGAAAGCAAAAATCGGAAAACGCGCTGTCCGAATCGTTGAAGCACATTTTCGCCGTTGCGGAAAACTATCCGACGCTTAAGGCCGATTCGAATTTCCTTGAACTTCAGAGAGAGCTTGCCGACACAGAGAGCAAGATTCAGGCCGCGCGGCAATTCTATAACCAGTGCGTCATGGATCTTAATGATAAGGTCGCCATGTTCCCAAGCAATATCATGGCCGGACTGTTCGGATTCAAGGCCGAAAAGTTCTTCGAGTTGGAGCCGGAGAAGAGAAAAAATATTAAGGTTAAATTTTAACAAGGAAATTATATGACGGTATATCAGCATATTAGGCGGAACAATATAAAGACTGCGATTTTGGTCGCATTATTTCCTATTATGTTCATCGCGGTAATGTGGGCAGCGTTTCTTATCGCCGCGTTTTTCGTGGACGGAGCGGATCCTTTGCAGTTCGCCACCGAACACGCCATCATGGTTTCCATTCCCACCGCAGTCGCGTGTCTTGTATGGATGCTAATCTCGTGGATGTTCGGAGACAGCATGATATTAAGCGCAGCCAACGCGAAAGAATTGTCCAACCGGGATCCCGATTACAAGTACTTGTATAAGGAAGTTGAAAACGTCGCTTTGGCCGCCGGGTTGCCGACTCCGCGCGTTTACATAATCGAAGAAGCCGGCGCGAACGCATTCGCCACCGGACGGTCCCCGGGCGACGCATCAGTCGCCTTTACCCGCGGCATAGTCGAGCGGTTGGACGCGCGCGAATTGCGCGGAGTCATAGCTCATGAACTTGCGCACGTGCAGAACCGCGACATACGATTGGATATGTTGTTGATCACCGGAATCGGCGCGACGATTTTCGCCGCAAATATTTTGGCTAGGTCGATGTTCTTTCGCGGACGCGGCGGAGGCAACCGGAACGACGGGCGCGTCATGCTGGTCATCATGGCCGCGTGGGCCGGGCTTATGGTTTTCAATTTTCTTATCGCGCCACTGCTGCGAAAAGCCATTTCGCGCACGCGGGAATATTCCGCCGACGCCACCGGAGCGTTGATGACGCGCGATCCGAAAGCCCTGGCTTCGGCGCTTGAAAAAATTTCCAAGAATCCAAAGGTTGCGGCCGTCGAGGGCAAGTCGTCGATGAACGCTATGTTCATAGCCGAGCCTTTCGCGAAGCTTGCCGGACTATACTCTACCCACCCTTCCATCAAGTCGCGGGTCGCGCGACTTGAGAAAATGTAAGCCGTTATTTCATTTCACGTTTTTTACGAAGAGCGTGCATCTCCCACCATAGCGCGAGGGCCGGCGCAAGAAACAGAACCACGTTCAGCACCTGCCAGATGCTTAGGATATCCAGTATGAAAAAGTGCGCCTCTTTGGCGTCCATGTGCATAAAGCGCTGCACCAGATTGTTGTACCACGGCATCAGCGAAAACAACCACACAACGACTATCGCCGCGTAGTTGATCACGAACGCGCGAAACGCAACGTTGCGTTTCGAGCACAGCTTGTCCATTTTGTGATGGTGCCAATATTCCTGATGCTCTTTACTTATCATCATATCCTTCATTTCGTATCCTTTTGGTTTGAATTGTGATGACGTATTTTATCACAGGAAAAACGCGATTATAATAAGAACGGCTTCCTGAGAACATCTTCCTGGTGCGTTTGGAGATTTTTTTTGTAAGGATAAAGCAACCCAAAAAGGAGGGAAAAATATGAGCAAAAAAATAATCATATCAGCACTTGCCGCCGTAGCGGCGATCAGCGCCGGATCCGCCGCAGCGGCACCCAGCGTCGACAAGTACAACGTCAGCCAAAGCGTCTTCAACCCAACGTACCGCCCGGCGCAAGGAGACTGGGGCGTGCAGGCCGGATTCAACTTTCAGACCGGAAGCAACGACGACTTCTCGAGCCAGACCAAATTTTCGACCGGAGAATTTCAGGTCGGAGACTTTCGCGCCGTGTACGGAATCATGGACGAGCTGTTCGTGTCTTTGGATGTTTACAGCAACACATTTAATCCATACGTCGGAAACTTTTATAACGGAAAGTTCGCCAATCCCGAGATCGGGCTTAACTGGCAGATCGTTCGCCCCGCAAAATCATTCGCAGTCGACTTGATCGGTAAGTACGGAGCAGCTTGGACGCGCGACGCAGTAACCAACGATCGAATCGGAATGAACAATCTTCAGGCCGGACTTCGCATATACGGAGACGAGGGAATGTTCCAGTGGGGAGCGCAGTCATTGGCGCAACTGGGATTCAGACCCGCAGGCGTAATATCGGACAGCGACAGAATGTGGAACTTGTTGTCCCGAGTCGAAGCCGAGTTTGAGATCGTTAAGAAAGTCGGATTAAGGGGAGAATTCAACTTCAACGTTTACAACTTGGATAGGAACAGCGGAGAGCTTACGTTCTATGATATGAACACCACGCTTGGTCTGATATACGACCTTGCGCCGGGAGCCGCGATACAGCCGTACGTAGCTTATCACCTGCGCACGTCGCACAGCGGCGGCATCGGCGGAGCGCCATTGCCGAACGACTTCTGGCAGTTCGGAGCCAAGGTCGGAGTTCAGTTCTAATAAGACGACTGCGATCAAAAAACGCGGGCGTTAAGTCCGCGTTTTTTAAAGATTTAAAAACCAAAAGGACAAATAATGAAATACAACAATATGATGAGCGAGTGCGACTACATCGCTTTTAAAATTAACAAGCTGCGCGGGCATCGCAATATTCTGTTTCGCGCTTTCGTAATAAACTATGTCGCGATTCTTGTCGCGTGGCTGATTTCGCTGATGCCGATGTACAAACGCATGGCCGAGCATTTTATGAACATGAGCGCGTCCGAAGTAAACGTATTTATGATGGACATATTCGGAATATGGAAGATTTTGGGCGCCGTACTGTTCCTTGTTCCGGCTTTGGCGATATGGTGGGAAATGTGCAGCCTGCAGAAAAAGATCGGCATGTAATTGGCTTTGCCCAATTGTAAACGCGCGATGCTGCGTCGCGCGTTTTTTATATTGAAAAATGGTGCCGGGAACAGGACTTGAACCTGCGACCTACTGATTACAAATCAGTTGCTCTACCAGCTGAGCTAACCCGGCATAAGCCGGATTATACATGACAATTTTCAATTATTCAAGTTTATTGCTTATGATTGCGCCGGAAGTCAGAGGAATCGAGAGCTTGGTTATATGCTCCATAGCGGTCTTTATTTTATCCGCGATTTCTTCGGCCTTATCATCGGGGACTTCCGCCACAAGTTCGTCATGGACTTGGAGCACCAGACGCGCGCCCGTATTTTCCAATACTTCATCAACTTTTATCGTCGCAAGGCGCACAAGGTCCGCTTCGGCCCCTTGGATCGGCGCGTTCACCGCCGCGCGGATCGCGTAGGCGCGCGTCGCAGGATGACGGATTTCCGGCAGATCCACCCTGCGGCCCATCGGAGTTTCGACGTAAGCGTGCTCTTTCGCAAAGGCCGCGATGTTTTCATTATACGCTTTGATTTCGGGGAAGGCTTCAAAGTAGGCGTCTATCAGTTTTTGCGCTTCGGAATTAGATATGTCCAGCTGTTGAGCTAGGCCGAAGGCCGATACTCCGTACGAGATCGAGAAGTTAACCGTTTTGGCTTTGCGACGTTCTGCCGGCGTGATCTTGTCCAGAGGCGCGCCGAAAATCTTATGCGCGGTCATGCTGTGTATATCTTTCCCCGATGCGAAAATCTGTTTCAGGCCCGCGACGTGCGCGATGTCCGCAAGCAGTCTTAGTTGTATTTGCGAGTAGTCCGCGATTACGAATTTGTATCCCTTGGCGGGGACGAAGCAGCCCCTTAGGTTTGCGCCTTCATCGCCCTTGACGGGAATGTTTTGGAGGTTAGGTTTTTCGCTGGAAAGACGGCCCGTATTCGTCGAAGTTTGAAGAAAGGTCGTATGGATCCGGCCGTCGGCCGCCACGGATTTAGGAAGCGCGTCGGTATAGGTTCCTATCAATTTCGCCAGACGCCGCCATTCCAGGACTTTTGGGATTATTGCGTGCTCGGCAATTATTGCCCCAAGGACCGACGCGTCAGTCGAATTCTTTTTAGGATTTTTTATGCCAAGTTTAGTGAACAATAATTGCGCCAGCTGTTGAGGCGAGGCAAGATTTATTTTGTCGCCGCCCGCAAGATCGTATATTTCCGATTCGGTCGCCTGCAATCTTTCGTGAAGCCGGGCCGACAGTTTAGCCAAAGCTTCGCGGTCAAGCGCCACCCCCGCCCGTTCGATTTTCCATAAAACTTTCAGCAATGGAGCGTCGCAGGTTTCGTATATATGCCTTAATTTCGAATTTGCATTCAGTCGCGATTTTAGATCTTCGTAAAGATTTATCAGATTTTCGTGTTCGTGCGCGTGAAACCGAAGCGAGTAGGCCATAAGCGAAGTGTCCGCCAAAGGCCCGATTTTAAGCGCTTCAAATCCAGAGTTCTGGAATATGTGAAGCATGAATTTCCAGTTGGATGCAATTTTTATTATGTTCGGATTTTCAAGCACCGGCTTTAACGCCGAGATGTCGGCCGAGGGAGCCGAGTCGAACAGCGAGGTCGCGGACAGGCCGAGAGGTATTTTTATCGACGCGCTTTCGGTTGCGAGCGTTATGCTTGTCATGCGGCCGGTCATGTAGTTCGCACCGCTGTGTTCTATTACAATTGCTAGCACGTCTTTTATTAGGGGAAGGAATTGTTCGAGTGATTCGGACGATATTTCCGGTCGCGCGACTTCGCCGGTTGCCTGGGATGACAATTCATTTAAGAATAGTTTTTTGGCGCGGGAGACGAGGGATGGGCTTTCGAGTTCGTTCTGGAAAAAGTTCGTCATCGCATCAAGATCGGGTTTCCATTTATGCGTACCCGCGTCTTGCGGCACGGGCGCGTCGGAGCTTAACGCGGCGAGTTGTTTGGATATATAGGCAAGGTTTTTATATTCGATCAGCAGATTGCGCGCGCGGTCGGGCAACACTTGGTCGATGTTAGCGTAGATTCCGTCCAGGGTATCGAATTCGGTCAGCAGTTTAGTCGCAGCTTTGGGGCCAAGGCCCGGGACACCAGGAATATTATCCGTGCTGTCGCCCACTATCGCTTGGAAGTCCAGTATTCTTTCGGGCGGGACGCCGAATTTTTCGGTCGCTTCGGCTTTTGTGATCACCTGCTCTTTCATGCCGTCGTAGAGCGTGCAGCAGTCCGAGATCAACTGCATAAGGTCCTTGTCGCCGGATACTATTCTTATATGTCCGTCGCCGCCGCATTCGCGTTTGGCCAAGGTCGCGATTATGTCGTCGGCTTCGAAGCCTTCGATTTCCAAACACTCGACCCCCATGGCGCGGACAGCGGCGCGGCTGAGCGACAACTGCGCCGCAAGCGCGTCCGGCATAGCCGTTCTATTAGCCTTATAATCCGCGTAGATTTCATGACGGAAATTTTTGCGCGACGCGTCGAACGCAACCGCGAAACTGTCGCCCGGCCCCGCTTTGGCAAGCAGATTCAGGATCATCGTGCAGAAGCCGTACAGCGCGTTCGTCGGAGTTCCGTCGCGGCGCGTCAGATTCCCCTTGATCCCGTAAAAGGCACGGAACAATAAACTATTTCCGTCGATTATTGTTAGCATTTTATGCTCTGCTTGTAGAAGGAGATCCCGGGTCTTGGCCCGGGATGACAACTTTTTTTTAGAATACGTAGCTGGCTTTGATGCGGACGCCCAGGGTGATCATATTCGCGCCGTCTATGTCAAGCGACGAATCCTTGGGTTTAAGTTTGCCGGTGAATATCGATCTTAGCTCGGCGTCGAATCTTACCGGAAAGCCAGGGAACGACAGGCCCGTGCCAAGCATAGCTTGCGCCGCGTTGTTGCCGCTTAGTTTTACATCGTCGACCTTGGCATCAAACACGCGGCCGAATCCCGCGCCGAAGTAAGGGCTTAGGAATGGTATGAATGGAAACGGCTCGCCGTAAAAGTTAATCATGCCAAGACCCGCCGCGATGTCACTGCCGAACATTCTTGCGTATTCAATTTCCGCGCGAGCAAACATTACTTTGGCGCCTGCGTGGACGCCCAGTTCGCTGAAATTCGTGTTACTGAAGTTGTTGCCGCTGAAATACGCATTGCCTTGGCCGCCGGAAACTCCCGCGTATATGCCGATCGCGTTGGCTTGCAACGGCATCGCCATGGCGGCTGCAGCGGCAATAATTGCTAATTTTTTCATTTTTTTCTCCTTGGTTTCGTAATAATAGAGTGCTATGATTAGCGTGATAAGTCAAAGGAAAAATTATGTGGTTGGTGGTGGGATTAGGAAATCCGGGGTATAACGGCACAAGGCACAACCTTGGGTTCGAGGCCGCAGATTTGACGGCGGGCGGCGAGGAATTTAAAAAATTCAAAAGTTCGCTGGTGGCAAAAACGGACGGCATGATAATCGCAAAGCCGCAGACGTTTATGAATTTGTCCGGAGGCGCGGTCCAGGAACTTATGGCGTTTTATAAAATTCCTTTGGAGCGCGTAATCGTAATTCACGACGACATAGATCTGCCGATCGGAGAAATACGCACCAAGATCGGAGGCGGAACCGGCGGGCACAACGGACTTAAAGACATAGACGAAAAAGTCGGGCAGGAATATTTTCGCATTCGCATCGGAGTCGGGCATCCGCGCGATTCGGAAAGCCCGCTTATGGAAGTAAGCGACTGGGTTTTGGGCAAAGCGCCGAAAATCGACATAAGTTCGGTGCCCGATATAATAAAAGAAAAATGCCGGTCTTAAAACCGGCATTTTTTATTCCAGTTATTCCTTGGATTCGACAGGCTTGGCATCGGGTTTTTCTTCCGCCGGTTTCGGTTCTTCCTTGGGGGCGTCTTTGGCTATCGATTTGCCTTCCACCAGCGCCTGGATTTCTTCGTCCGTTTGGGCGACGTAGACTTTCACCGGCACGATCACGTCCGCGTGCAGCTGTATTTTCACTTCGTACGCGCCGATCGATTTAATCGGGTTGCCAAGCATGACTTGCGCGCTTTCGACTTCGACCCCGGCGGTTTCCTTTAGGGCTTTCGCCAGGTCGCGGCTTGAGACCGAACCGTAGAGGTGGCCCGTGTCACCCGCTTGACGCACCATTTTAATTTTGGCGGCGGTAACTTTTTTCGCGTCTTTATCCGCGGTTGATTTCATATCGGCCTGACGAGCTTCCAGTTCCTTTCTTTTGCCTTCAAACGCGGCGGCGCTTTCTTTCGAGAAGCGCACTGCTTTGCCTTTGGGCAGCAAAAAGTTTCTGGCGAATCCCGTCGCGACTTTCACCACGTCGCCGATGTTGCCAAGTTTAAGTATTTTTTCGCTGAGTATTACCTTCATGATATTATCCTATGTTGTTGCGGACGAACGGGATCAGGCCGATGTGACGCGCGCGCTTGATCGCGCGGGCCAAAGCACGCTGGTCTTTTTGGGATGCGCCCGATATGCGCGAGGGCACTATTTTGCCGCGCTCGGACACGTATCTTTCCAGCAGATTCTTGTCCTTGTAGTCGATTTTCTTTCCCTTTAGGGGGTTCGATTTTTTTCTGTATACTGCGGTGCGGACTGCCATTATGCCACCTCTTCCGTGCTTTTCATCATTATTGTCGGGCCTTTGGGCGCTTCTTCAACGCGAACGTTCAAGAAACGGATCACGTCTTCGTCGATGCGGAGTTTACGCTCGTACTCGGCCAGGTTTTCGCCCGGTATAGAAGTACCGAACATTACGTAGTGAGCTTTCTTGTTCTTGCGGATAACGTAGGCCAGAGTGCGAAGACCCCAGAATTCGGTAAGCGTAATTTTTCCGCCCAGCTCTTTTATTATGTTTGCGAATTTGTCCGCCTTCTCGCGGACTTGGGCATCGGTCAGGTCTTGCCTGAAAACGATGACGTTTTCGTAGAATGCCATTCGGCGACTCCTTTGGGTTTAATCGCCCGCGAAACTATTTCCGTGGGCAGGAATGGAAGCATTATAACGGCGTTTCGCAGAAAATCAAGTTAAATCCATTTCCATGGTTTGAAAACTTTCAGGATACCCATGGCCGTGCGGCGGTCCGAAAAGGTGTGGCCGCAGCGCTGGCAGACTATGAACGGTTTCGTAATCAGGCTGACTTTGCCTTTTATATAAAGCAATCCGATCAAACCGATCAGCCATACCAAGCCCACAAGACCCCAGGCGACGTAGCCGAAGTAACTGTTCACAGTGCCCATCAGAGTGGTTAGCGTGCCGCTGGATGAACGTTCGAGGTCGGCGTAGATTCTTTCCGCGACCGGCCAGCTGCTTGGGCGCCACGGGTAGACGCGTTTGATGCCATAGTTCGTAAGCAAGGTGTCGCCAAGTCCGCCGAGGCCCCTGTTGGCCACTTTCCTTATTTCTTCGTCGATCATTTTGTCGACTTCCATTTGCGCCGTCTTATGCAGTTCCGCGCGCACTTTGTCCAGCTGGGCGTTCACTTGGGACGCCGTATTATCGACTTTCGCGACAGCCGCCTGCGCTTGGTTCACCGCCGTCGGAGTTTGCACGCCGAGTCTTCCGGTGACGTTCGTGACACGGGTTGTGGCGGCGGTGGCTTTCGCGGTTTGCTGCTGTACAGCGGCGGTTCCCTTGTCCGCGATCTTCATCTTGTCGATCGCCATGTTTATCGGCTTTTCAAGATTTATATTTTTCTTAATTTGGGCCAGCATATTTTCGTACTGTTTGTTGATCTGGCGCTGAAGGTCGAAGAACATTCCAACCACGATAGATTTCTTGATCGGTTCCGCGTATTGCGACTTGATGTACAAAGGTATCGTCGCGAAGGCCGCAATCCAAAGCACCGCGAATATTGCGAACAGGATTCTTACCCGTGTGACGAAGGATGTTTTTTTCGCGACGGTTTTCGCGCCGCCTTGGTCGATCACTTGGATTTCTTTTTTGGATTTCGGCATTAGTTTTCTCCTTGTTTATCGTATAGTGTAAGAAACTTTTCTTTGAAGTCAAGGAATTCTCCGCGGCTTATAGATTCGCGGATGTCGCGCATCAGGTCTTGATAAAACCACAGGTTGTGTTGCGTCAACAGAGTCGCTCCTAAAATTTCGTTTGCTTTGGTTAAATGGTGGATGTATGCGCGGGAAAGTTTGCACGCGGGGCAGCCGCATTTGTCGTCAAGCGGAGCAGGATCGTCCTTGTGTTTAGCGTTCCGCATATTAAGCGTGCCGCTGCGCGTGAAGGCCTGAGCCGTGCGGCCCGCGCGCGTCGGCATCACGCAGTCGAACATATCCACTCCGCGTTCGACCGCCCCGAGTATATCAAGCGGCGTGCCTACGCCCATAAGGTAACGCGGTTTGTCGGATGGAAGAAGCGGGGTCGTCGCGGCCAGCGTTTCGAACATTACTTGTTGCGGCTCGCCCACCGCAAGGCCGCCTATCGCGTAACCGTCGAAGCCTATCTCGATTAATGCGCGGGCGGATTCGGCGCGAAGGTCCGCGTAATCCGCGCCCTGCACTATTCCGAAGATTCCATAGCCAGGCCTATCTATGAACGCTTCCTTGCTGCGGCGCGCCCAGCGAGTCACGAGGCCGATGTTTTTCTTTACGCGGTCGTATGGAGCCGGAAGCTTTAAACATTCGTCCAGGACCATTGTGATATTGCTGTCCAGCTGATGCTGAATCTGTACAGATTTTTCCGGCGTCATAAAATGTTTTATTCCGCCGTCGATATGCGACGTGAATTCGGCGCCGTCTTCCGTTATTTTCGTAAGCGCGGAAAGCGACATGATTTGGAAGCCTCCGCTGTCGGTTAGGATCGGGCCGCGCCAGCCGCTGAATTTATGTAGGCCGCCCATCTTTTCCACCAGGTCGCCGCCGGGACGAAGCATAAGGTGATAGGTGTTGCCGAGGATCACTTCCGTGCCGGTCGACGCGACTTGATCCATGGTCAAAGCCTTTACCGTCGCAGCCGTACCGACCGCCATGAAAGCCGGAGTTTGGAACGAGCCGTGCGCGGTTTCCACGACTCCGGCGCGGGCGGTTCCGTCTGTTGCGACGATGTTGAATTTTATCATTTGAAGTTGTCTTCCCAGATTGCGCGCAGGTCCAAGTTATGATCCACGCCCTGAGTTATTATCGACATCGGACCATCGAAAAATCCGCGAGAATTTTCTATCACGTCGTCGCGTTTGACGCTTTCGCGGATTTTTATATTGTCGTAATAATCATACACAAGACCAAAATCACAGTAGAAATTCATCAGCGCGTCGCGACGATCGCCAGCGTCTTCCAAAAAGTCCGCGTCGCCAAGCTTGTTAAGGCGGTTATAACGGTCCAGATCTTCGTCGGTGATTTTATTTTCAGTATAGATTTTATGCGAGTGGTTGGCGATGAGCGCGACGCATTTTTCAAGATTATCCGCAGAGGTTTCGGTCGCGACGCCGTCCAGACCAAGCTTGGTTGTTCCGGCACCAGCGGCACCAAAACCATAGACAAGGCCGTTTTCCTGACGGACGACTTCCCTTAACCCATCGACCATAAAACGGCTGAATCTTGAAAAGCATTTTTCGCGGAATTTGTTTTCGTATTTGTTTTCCCATAATTCAGGAAAATAAATACGAAGCATAATGTTTTTCTTATCGGGCTTGGAATTGTGCGCGACTGCCTGCGTATATTTTATCGAATCGTTTTTGGAAACATCATGGCTTGGCAAAAACGCGAATGTCTTTTCCAGATATTTCAACATTGCGTCCACGTCGCTTATTTTTCCAGAAATAGCTATGACGCAATTCTTGGACGACAGACGGCGGGATAACAATTCAACTATCTGATCGCGCGTGAAGCTGTTGATGTTTTCAAAGGTTCCAAGAACCTTGCTTGGCCCGTAGGCCGCGTCGCCAAAAAGAGTCTTGTTAGTGAAATCACGCAGCTGACCGAACGAATCGTCCAGAGAGCGACGCAGCTCGTCCGTTACTACTCCGCGTTCGATATTTATTTTTTCAGGCAAAAACAACGAATTCTGTATTTGGTCGGCAAATAAATCTATCAATACGTTAGTATTCTCGGCCAGGATCCGACCGTAAAAATTAAGTAAGCCGTTGCCCGTGCTGGCGTTCCATATTCCACCGTTGTATTCTATGTGCTCTTTGATCATTCTTTCAGTCGGAAAACGTTTCGTGCCTTTGCACAACACGTGTTCGCAGAAGTGAGTCAGACCTTGTTCGCCGGGCTTTTCATCACGGGCGCCGGTTATGAAACGTATTTCGACGCTTGTGGTCACGATGTCCATCGGATCAAGGATCACGGTCAGGCCGTTGGAAAGTTTATGGAGGGTTGGAGAGTATTGCATTATGGCTCCTTTTTATATATGAGGCAGCAGTCGCCGTAGGAAAAGAAGCGATAGCTTTGCATGATCGCGTGAGCGTAGGCGGATTTCATTTCGGGCAGGCCCGCAAAGGCCGACACCAACATAAACAGCGTCGATTTCGGTAGGTGAAAATTCGTAAGCAGCACATCAACCACTTTAAATTTATAGCCCGGCGTTATAAATATGTCGGTCGTGCCGGAAAAAGGTTTTCCACCAGAGCTTTCAAGGAGGCGCAAGGAAGTGGTGCCGATTGCGATCACCCGGGTTGCCGAATTTATTATGGCGGATTGTTCGGGCGTGATCACTCCGAATTCCGAATGCATTTTGTGGTTCGCCGTGTCTTCAGATTTTACCGGCAGGAAAGTTCCCGCGCCCACGTGCAATGTAATTTTTACTATTTTCGCACCAGCCGCCCTGATCGCGTTCAGCAGTTCGGGCGTGAAGTGAAGCCCAGCCGTCGGAGCCGCCATAGAACCAGGTTTATCCGCATATACAGTTTGATAACGGTCGCGGTCTTGTTCGTCGTCTTGGCGTTTCATGTATGGAGGAAGCGGGATTTTGCCCACGCGGTCCAGAGTTGCGAAAACGTCGCCGGTTAAAAATTCAAGCGCGAGTCCGTCGTCGTCCTTGGCCAAAATTTTTATTTTCGTTCCGTCGGAAAGCGTCAATAGTTCGCCGGGTTCAAGTTGTTGGAATTTTTTGGCCAGGCCCTGCCATACCCCATCGATCGAGGTATGGAGGGTGATTTCGTAAGCATGGCCGTTCGCGGCGGTGGCGGTGAAGCGAGACGGGATGACTTTCGAATCGTTCATCACCACAACGTCGCCGGGTTGCAAGTATTTCGGGAAGTTTGATATGAGGTCGTCTTTTATGCCCGATTCTATTACAAGCATGCGGGAAGCAGAACGATCCGCGAGAGGACGCGACGCTATCAGTTCCGTAGGCAGATCAAAATCGAAGTCGGATACAAGCATTTATTATTTATTTTTTGAATTCCAGGCCTTGTTCTTCGTAGGATTCGGGGTCGTCCTGCCAGTTTTCGTCCACTTTTACGAACAGTTTCAGTCTTGCGTTTACGCCCCATTCGTTCTGGATCGCAAGCCGAGCCGCCGTGCCTATTTGCTGAAGTTTGGATCCCGCTTTGCCCACCACGATTTTCTTTTGAGATTCTTTCGCCACTAAAACCGTTTGCATGATTTCCAAGACATTTTCAGAGTCGTATTCCGCTTTGTCCGTTCTTACATGGATATTGTACGGCAGTTCCTGGTGAAGGTATTTATACACTTTCTCGCGCGTTATTTCCGCAAGGAAGATATTATCCGGCACGTCGGTCGCGTCGGTCGCGTCGAACATATACGGACCTTGGGGCATGACCGCCGCCAGCGATTCAAGCATTTTTTCCGTGCCCTTGTTTTTTAACGCCGAGATCATAAAGATTTCCGAAAACGGCGCCAGAGTCATCAGTTCCGCAGCAATCGGCAGCAGTTTTTCCTTGGGCACCGCGTCGACTTTATTCAAAGCCGCAAACAGGTTCTTTTTATCTTTTATTTTTTCGATTATCTGACGCACCGTGTCCGTGATTCCGTGTTTCGCGTCTATGATCAGAAGGGTTGCGTCCGATTCCCCGAACGCGCTCCAGGCGCTTGACACCATGGCTTTGTCCAATCGGCGCGCCGGTCTGAAAATCCCCGGCGTGTCCACGAACACCAGCTGGGCGGAGCCAACCATTTTGACGGCGCGAAGCCGGGTGCGCGTAGTTTGCACTTTGTGCGAGACGATTGACACCTTGCGCCCCATTATTGAATTGATAAGCGTAGATTTGCCCGCGTTGGTCGGGCCGATTATTGCGATAAAGCCGAATTTAGTCATGTGGGTATTATGACGGCAAATTTAAAAAATTCAATGAAAAAAGGTGTCGGCAAAGCCGACAACCTTGTACAATATGAGATTCCCGCCTATGCGGGAATGACATAAAGCTATTAGTTCTGGGAGGCAGGTTTGCGGACGCGGCGCTGCTGGCCCTGTCCACCCTGACCGCCGGCGCGCTTTTGAGGCGCAGCTTCGGTGGCTCCGATATTGCGGAACTCTTCACGCGTGATGCAGCCGTCGCCGTTCGTGTCGGCGGCGCGAATCTGCTCGGCCGTGAATTTGCCGCGGACGCGGTCTATGTTCAGGCAGCCGTTCTTATCGAACAACGGAGCGCCCTTTTGAGCAACATGGTGTTTGCCGCCCATCAGGTGTTTCTTGCACTTGCCTTTGCAAAGCGCGACGCAGGTTGCGAATCCAAGCGCGAATATCACTATCACGAGCAGGATTTTCTTCCAGACGCGGCCTTTGCAGGCGCAACCGGTTCCGCAGCCACAGCCAGCGACGGCGGGTTTCACGGCAGCAGCGACCGGAGCCTTGGCGGCAACGGCGGGTTTTGCGGCCGCTTTGGTTACTTTTTTCTTAACAGTTTTTTTGGCCATATGATTTCTCCTTCATTGGGTTACGGGCATGCTAACAAAAACTGATTGTATATGTAAAGGGAAAAGTGTAGTATCCTAGGAATAAAGACTAGAGGAAAAATGACGGCAAATGTAAATTCAGTAGTGTTCAACGGGCTTGAGAGGACAAGGGTCAATGTGCAGGCGCAGATTTCGCCCGGACTTCCACGGTTTTCAATCGTAGGATTGGCCGACCGCGCCGTTAAGGAGGCTTCGGCACGAATCGAATCTACTTTGGCCGCGATCAATCTTAGTTTGCCCGCCAAAAAGCTTACCGTAAATCTTGCCCCCGCGGATTTGGAAAAATCAGGATCGCATTTCGATTTACCCATATTGTGCGCCGTATTGGACGCCATGGGGGTGTTGCCTAAGGACGCGCTGTCCAAATACATCATAATGGGTGAGATCGGGTTGGACGGCTCGATACTTCGGGCCAGCGGAGTTTTGCCCGCAGGAATGTGGGCCGAGGAAAACGGGCTTGGGATAATATGCCCGGCGGCGCAAGGCGGAGAGGCCAAACGATCAGGCAACTCGGACATTTTGGCACCAAAGCACATAATGGCACTTATAAATCATTTCAGGGGCACGTCCACTTTGCCGATTCCAGAAGATGACGGCGGAGAACGCGAAGATAAGGCCGCAAGCAGACCGGATATGTCCGAAATAAAGGGTCAGGCCGCAGCGAAACGCGCTTTGGAGATCGCGGCCGCCGGAGGGCACGCGATGCTTATGGTCGGACCGCCAGGAGCCGGAAAGAGTATGCTGGCTTCGAGGCTTGGCGGCATATTGCCGCCCATGACCGCGCGCGAAATTCTGCAGACAAGCGAAATTTATTCCGTCGCCGGGCTGCTTGGCGGAGGAGGATTGATTTCCCAGCGACCGTTCCGCAACGTTCACCATACCGCAAGTCAAATCGCACTGTCAGGAGGCGGGTCCGGCGCGACGCCCGGCGAAATTTCTTTGGCTAACAACGGCGTTCTGTTTTTGGACGAGTTGCCAGAATTTCAACGCGGAACTTTGGAGGTTTTGCGGCAGCCTATGGAGACCGGAGGAATCACAATTTCGCGCGCCAAGAAAAGCGCGACTTATCCGGCCGAGTTTCAGCTGATCGCCGCTATGAACCCCTGCCCTTGCGGGCATCTTGGGAACGCTAAGCTTTCTTGCACTAAGGCTCCGCGGTGCGCCGAGGCTTACCAGTCCAAGATTTCCGGCCCGCTGATGGATCGAATAGATTTGCACGTCGAGGTCGACGCAGTGAACCCTTGGGATTTGGGAAAGATTGAGGGAACAGAAGAAACTTCGGCCGATGTTCGGAAACGGACCGTTGCCGCGCGCGAACGCATGACGGCGCGAAGCATGAAATTATTCGGGAAAGAAATCCTGAACGCGCGTTTGGACGGGCGAGAGCTGGAGGCGGCCACAAAGCTTGAACCCGAGCTGCGCGATTTTCTTAATATGTCCGCCGAGAAGATGGCGTTGTCGGCGCGAGGGTATAACCGCACTTTGCGAATCGCGCGCACGATTGCGGACTTGCGCGCGGATGACGGCATAATAATGGACGATATAGCAGAGGCGTTGTCTTACAGGCCCGTCAATCGAGGTAAGTTTAGGGTTTAGGTAAAGGGGGTCGACGATTGTTATGCCGCGTAAGCGCGTTCCAAATATTTAGACGCAACGGCTTTAACGCGCGGGTCGCCGTCGTTAATAATCATAGAATATGCGTGCCAAATTCCCAGCGCTTCACGAGCTTGCGACGCGCAACTATTACAAAATCTTATATCTTGGTGCCATTCTTCAATCGTGCTCCAGTCGGCACCGATTTTTTCGTCTAAACATTTTTGAGTAATCTTCACTTCTGATTCGCAATCAGATATTGCAGTTTCCAGCATCGTAATGGCAAGAGCGATTTCAGCCTCGGACATTACGGCGAGTTCAACGCCAGGAATACTTCTTGGGGCGCCAGTGCAATATTTTTGCACTTCATTCCAATTGTACATCATGACAGACCTCCTTTGCTTTGGTTGCAAAAATGAAGTTCTCACTTCTCTTACTAATTATATTAGCATAAAAATGGGATGTGGGTCAATCGCAAAAATCAATATATAGTATTATTTTTACAAGTTGACACTATATATAGTGTTTTTATGATGTTTCTAGTATTATTAGGATTTGATTCCAAGTATTTTATTGATTTCGGCTGCGGAAAGAGTTTCGCGTTTTAGCAGTTCGTCGGCAAGTTTTTTGACTTTGGGTTTGCTTTTCGTGATAACCTTCACCGAATCACCGTAGGCTTTGTCGATCAGAGATTTGATTTCAGCATCAAGAAGTTCGGCGGTTTTGTCCGATACGTTTTCGCGGCGGGACATTCCTCCCCAGCCGCCAACCGTTTCGTTCAGCGCGATCATGCCAAGTTTTTTAGATAGGCCAGCCTGAGCCACCGCGTGCCTTGCAAGATTCGTGGCCGCCGCTATGTCCGCCATCGCTCCCGTTGTGATTTTATCTTTGCCCAAAAACACTTCTTCCGCCGCGCGGCCGGCCATGTATATCGAAAGCGTCGCGCGTATTTCGGCCAGGTTAAGCGAACGTTTTTCGTCTTTGGGCAGGTGCTGGACCATGCCGAGAGCCCTGCCGCGCGGGATTATGGTCGCCTTCAGGATCGGGTCGCTTAGGTCGCGGTAATGCACCGATAGGAACGCGTGACCGGCTTCGTGGTACGCCGCCAGCTTTTTGTCATTGTCCGTCATTTTTATAGATTTTTCGGGCCCCATCAGGATTTTATCCCTTGCGTTGTCCAGATCTTTAGCCGATACGGTTTTCGATTTCCTGCGCACCGCCAGAAGCGCCGCTTCGTTCATCAGGTTAGCAAGTTCCGCTCCGGAAAAGCCCGAGGTGCCGCGCGCGGTTACGTCCAGATCGACAGAGCCGTCCAGTTTTAATTTTTCGGCGTAGATTTTCAGTATGTCGCGGCGGCCGTCTTTATCGGGAAGTTCGATATAGACTTGCCTATCGAATCGGCCCGGACGGAGCAGAGCCGAATCGAGTATGTCCGGTCTGTTTGTCGCGGCTATAACTATAATTCCCGAATTGTTTTCGAAACCGTCCATTTCGATCAGAAGCTGATTTAGCGTTTGCTCGCGGTCGTGGTCCGACATAAGGCCTTTGCCGCGCTTTTGCCCTATTGCGTCTATCTCGTCTATGAAAACTATGCAGGGCGCGTTTTGTTTCGCAAGCTTGAACAGTTCGCGCACTTTGCTGACGCCGAGGCCGACCAAGATTCCTGAAAATTCCGAACCGCTTGACGAGAAGAACGGGACGTTCGCCTCGCCCGCGACGGCGCGAGCGAGAAGCGTTTTGCCCGTTCCGGGCGCGCCGCTTAGCAGTACTCCGCGAGGAAGTCTTGCGCCCAGTTTTGAAAATTCCGCCGGGCGTTTCAAAAAGTCCACAAGTTCCGAGACTTCTTTTTTCGCGTCCTCGATCCCGGCGACGTCCTTGAACGTAATCTTGCTTTTGTTCGGCACCGAATTGCCGCGCGTGATAGTCATCTGCGTCACGCCGCCAAGGCCGCCGCCAGCCATTCTTGGGCCGCGGAGTATCAAAAATATAAACAGCACCATAAGCACGATCGGCACCACCACGCCAAGCCTTTCCCACAGGCCGGTCGAATTGTCTATCGTTATGCTGACGCCAGATTTGCCCAGCTGCTTAAGCATCGCCGCATCATAAACTATTTGCGCTTTGAACGCGCCGCCGTCCTTCATAGTTCCCGTCGCTTCATTATTATTGATAGTAGCAGTTGCGATTTTTCCGGCGGTCGCCGCGCTTAGAAATTCCGAGAAGTTCATTTCGGCCGGCTTGGCGCGTTTTTCGGTAGATTGAATTTGCGGTATTTCCGGCACGGTTGCCGGCGCGCTGTCAGAGCCGCGCCTTCCGAATATGTCCAGTCCAATCACCGCGGCTATCACCAAAAACGCAATCAGGTATTTGTTTGCTGAAAAATTTTTTAACATGTTCAATCCTTATTGAATGATGTGGAGGAGCCTTCGGGCGCCACTATGATTCTGTTCCCAAGTCTGCGCACCGCACAATGAGCAAGCGTCACCGTCGTGTCGCTGACCAGTTCGCGCAGCGCGCGCGTCACGCTGTCAAGACGAGGAGGATATTCCGACCCTCCGACCTTTTGAAGCACGCGACTGAAGAACTTCATTTGCGTATCCTCGTGCATGTCGAACAGAAAGCCCGCCGCAAATTGCACCCTGCTGCCTTTTTGTTCGGTTTGGTCGATCAATTCGCCGATAGACGTTTCAGCGACGCTGCGGGCGCGGTCAAGCGCGCGTATCGCCGTCAAAATCCGGTCGTCCGATATGTCCAGGCTGTCCGCAAGCAGGCGTCTGTTCTTGCGGATGCGGACGCGGAGAAACTTGTCGTCTTGGTTCATCGGGTCTTCCGCGAATTCGACTTTGTTTTCGATGCACCAGTCGCGAAGTTCGCTGCGACGGGTGTCAAGCACAGGTCTTGCGATAATTATTCCGTCACGATCCTGGAGGGCGCGCAGGCCGCCAAGACCAAACAGACCCGAACCCCGGCCAAGGTTCATCAAAAACGTTTCTATGTTATCGTCCGCATGATGCGCTGTCGCTAAGATTTTTATCCCATTCGCGCGACAAAAATCAAGCAGCAGGTCGTAACGGGCGTTTCTTGCCGATTCTTCGATCCCGGTAGTAGGTTTGGCGCCGGTCCATTCAAGCGTATGGTGCGGCACGCCAAGCCTTTGGGCTTCGCGTCCGACCAAAACGGCTTCAACCCCGGATTCGGGACGCAGTTTATGATCTACCGTCACCGCCAACGTCTGCGCACCGGAAGCCGCGCACCAGTTTAAAAGCGCCATACTGTCGGCCCCTCCGCTTGTTGCGACCGCGATTTTTTCGCCGGGATATTTCGACGCAAGGGTTTCCATAAAGGATTTGAATTTTGAATTCATAGACCGATAGCTTAACAACTAATAATTGGATTTTCAATGAGAAATGTGGTATAAAGGTAAAAGTAAAAAGGTAAAAGGCAGAAGTATGGCTGAAAATAAAAAATCAATCGCAGTTTATTGCGGACACAAGTTCGGAAACAATCCCACATATAAAACCGAGGCCGAAAAGATGGGACGGCTTATCGGAGAAAACGGAATAAGATTGGTTTATGGCGGAGGAAACGTCGGGCTTATGGGCACGGTCGCAAACGCCGCGAAAACCGCCGGCGGAGAAGTCATCGGAATCACAACTCAGAACATATTGAACCTGCAGGAGCCTTTGCTTGAGGGCATTCAGTCCGAGATAGAAAATAATTTATCCAAGCGCAAGCAGAGGATGTTCGATCTTTCAGACGCGTTCTGCATATTGCCCGGAGGACTTGGGACTTTGGACGAGCTTGTCGAGATAATGGTCATGCATCAGATAAAGGAAAGCCACAAACCCATATACTTCCTGAACACCAACGGGTATTGGAATATGTTCGGAAATATAATGGCTTATATGCAAAAAGAAGGGTTTCTTGGCGATGTCACGCAGTTCAATATGCAGGTGTTAGAGCAGCCCGAAGACGTGATCAAGATTTATAAGACCAGGTTCTGGGAAAAGTAATGAGTCGGGATTAAAACAGGACGGCGACTTTGACTGAGAGGTCAAACGCGTTGCTGTTTGTTCTATAGCCAAGGCCGCCGGCGTAACTGGTCGCCCCCACTCTGTGCGTAAACAGGCCGCCTACTCTAACATCATCGTAGCCGTGCAATTGATTCGTATCCTTTCTGAAATCGACCGATAGACCCATGCCGAAGTTTTCGGCCAGACGCGCGTAGGCCTGAGGTATAAAGTTTATCCAGGCGTGCCCCTGATTATCGTCAAACACCCAGTTCGTGTTGACTTCCATGGCAAGCGTGATTCTATTCCTTACGGTTCCGAATCTGAATCCCACTTTCCATATCGTTTCCTGGTACCAGTCGATTTCGCTTGCGCTGCGGCCCGTGCGGATTCCCGCAATCACGTCCGATATTCTGTTGCCGTCCGACAGACGGTAGATCGCGCCAAGGTCAAGCCCGGAAACGTGGATCGAGCCAAGGTAAATACCTGAATCGTTGCTTTTCGGGTCTTTGAAGCTGTATAACCCTCCGGCGTTAAGGTACAGGGCCGTTACGTCGTTCACACTAAACTGCACGCCAGGAGTAATTTCAAGCGAGTTGCGATGGATCATACCAGTGACTGAAGTCAGCACAGTGCCGCGCGCACCGAACCACAGCGGGTCCATAGGATCGTTAGCGAAGGGACGGTTGGCGGATTCGGACGGCGAAGACTTGGACGTGTTCTGCCAAAAGCTGCCGCTGTATTCGTCCGCGGACGCCGCGCCGGACACGATCAATAGCGACGACGCGATAATTAATATTTTTTTCATTTTTCTCCCTTTGCCCCTCACCGGCAGCAGAGCTGCCGACTCTCCCACAGGGGGAGAGTTAGCTTATATTAGAAATATAGTTTTGCGCCAAGGCCCACGACAAATTGTCTTGGCTGTTCAAGATGCACCCTTGATTGCGGCGCGTTGACTCCCGGGTTCGCCGCGCCGGCCGTAGACCACAAGCGAAGGTCTTGGCCACCCTTGGCGGAATCCCAGACGACGTATTGGCCGTAGGCTACGATCGCGAAGCTTTCGACCGGCTGGAACGCCAGCTGGCCGCCTATGCTTGCAACGTTATGCCAGCTGAGATTCGCGAAGGTCGCGTTCAAATCCAAGTGTATTTCGTCGGTTAAGACCGTAAAAAGACCCAAAGTTCCTTCAATGTAGGTCGGTCTTTTGTTGTCTTCTTCGTAGATCACGAATTCGCCGTGGCCGGTTTCATCCACTATTCCGAAACCGTACATATTGCCGTCGTTATTATAGAAGAATCCCGCGGCGGATACATAGACTTTGCTTCCGGCCGCGCCTAATTTCAGTCCTCCCATAGCGTTGGCGTATATAAGGTCGGTTTTTTCCCACGAGCGGTATTCAAGGCTAAGTCTGAATATCACGTCTTCGTCTTCATACGCGCGCCAGCCCAGGCCCACGCCCCACGAATCGAAACCGTCGTCGTTATGGGTGATATTTCCGCCGGTCAAAAGGCCGGTGGTTTGACTGACGTCGCGTCCGTAGTAGGTAAATCTTGAATTGTGGAACGCGGCCGCGGCTTTGACTTCCAGCGCATCGGTCAGACCGAACGATACACCGCCTTTGTAAAGGAACTGACTGCCCTTCCAGGACAATGTTTGGCCTTGGAGATTAACTAACGAATTGTCAACATTGAACGAATCAAGCACTGTGAATCTATGTTTGGTTTGCGCGAAATCAGCGGCCAGGGAAAACGCAACGCGACCTTGGGTAGGTTGAAAGAACGGATCGGCAAGTTTGCGGTCGAAAGTCGGACGGGCTATTTTCGCTTGGTTGTAGTCATCAAAGCTCCACCTTTCTTCCGGTTCGGGTTCCGAGCCGTCCACGACCACATCTTCATCGGCGCATTCTTCTTCGGCGGTGCCACCACGGCGGCGGACACGCACGTTTATTTCGATGTTTTGGGCGGCGGCAGCCGGTTGTTCTATTGTTATTACACGTGGTTCCTGGGCGGATTCCTCGGCGTTTGATGCGACTGAAATAAACGCAAAACCGAATGCAATTGCAAATAATTTTGTAAGTTTTGTCATGATGTTGTTTCCTTTTTTAGGCTTTGTCTTGATGATTATATCATGGTTTTTGACAAAAATAAAGGAAAAAGTGGGGCGAATGACGGGATTTGAACCCGCGGCCTCAAGTACCACAAACTCGCGCTCTAACCAACTGAGCTACATCCGCCATAGATTTCCAAAGTCTAATGCATAATGTCATAAAAGTCAATAACTACTTGACTTGACAATTATTTTATACTAACATTGGATTTGCAATGAAGAATATGCACGCGAATCTTGCACGATTTATATGCCCGATCAGTTTGGTTGGGGCGCGTAGCGTATTATAGAAAACTAAGCAGTAGCCCTTAAGCAAATTGATTGGGAAATTCAAACCGCCGCGCGCGGTTTTTTAATATTCAAAAATAACCATAAAAAAGGAAAAGTAAAATGAAAATCGAAACCGTTAAAAGCATATTGACGCACTATGAGCAAAGGAGATAATCATGTATGAAAAAATTCTTTCAACACTGGAACGACTTGTAGAAATTCCGTCCGTAACGAACGATCGCGAGGCCGTACAAAAGGCTTTAGATTTTTTGGAGCAGGCATGTCACGCGTCGCTGTTTAGAAAACGAGTCACAGAAGCCGGAAAAGAATCCTTGCTGATTTCTTTGCAAGACACTTTAGATCTGGACGTTCTTATTCTGACTCATGCCGACGTAGTTCCCGCCCTGCCAGAAATGTTCAGTTTGCGGCAGGACGGCGACAAGCTGATCGGACGAGGGGCAATAGACATGAAGGGATCCATAGCCGCCGCACTTAACGTCTTGAACGAATTGGCAAGCGAAGGCGTTAGCAAAAAAATCGGCTTGCTGGTCGCGGGCGACGAAGAAATCGGAGGAAACACCACTTGGCACTGGATAAAAGAGCTGGGGTTAAAAGCCAAGATCGTTCTTGATTCCGACTGCGGAGAAGACATAAACCGGATAATAGAAAAGTCAAAGCAGGTGATAATAGCAAAAATTGTCGCGCAGGGAGAACGCGCTCATGGAGCGCTGCCTTGGTTAGGCGTGGACGCGATAGAACTGCTTGGCGAAGCCAATGCAAAGTTGCGCGCTTTGTTTCCTGCTTACTCGAAGCATAACGATCCGGCAGACAAATGGGTGTCGACCGCCCATATCGGACTTATGCAAGGCGGAGAGGCCGTGAACACGGTCGCACCAAGCGCAAGCGCGACTTGGGATTTTAGACTGATCGGCAATGAAGACTCTGCAAGAGTGCGGGCCGCGCTGGATTCCTTGCCCGACGGAGTCACTTATGAGATAGCGACCTCGGCCGACGCGGTAGTCGCGGACAACAGCAATCCGATGTTTCAATCTTATTGCGATTTGGTGCGCGAAAAAACCGGAAAGCCCGTTCTTTTAGATTTCTCGTGCGGGGCGACCGACGCACGGCATTTCGCGCCAATGAAGGCTTTGATTATTCCGCATCAGCCAACCGGAGGAGAATTTCACGGAGATAACGAATGGATTTCAGCAAAGGCATTAAAGGATTATGCCGAGATTTTGCTTGATTTTTTGCGGAAGGTAGCGTAAAATCCCGTCGCTAGGCTATGTCAAGTCCGATTAATTTTGCAAAAGGTCTATGGCTTTTATGCGAATAATAAGGCTCTTGCTTGGGGGTTCGCCCCCTGCCCGGCTTATATAACAATAAAACCATAGGAAAGAAAAATGGCAGGAAAACGCCTTAACACTAAGAAAAAAATAGATCGCCGCTTGGGTATGAACCTTTGGGGGCGCGCCAACTCGCCCTTCAACACCCGCAAGTACAAGCCCGGACAGCACGGACCAACCGCACGCCAGGGTAACGCCAGCGATTACGGAAAACAGCTTAAGGCCAAGCAGACGCTTAAAGGTTATTACGGAAATATCGGAGAGAAGAAGTTCCGCAGCTATTATTTGGAAGCCGCAAACATGAGGGGCGACACCGTGCAAAACCTTATCGGCTTGCTTGAGTCGCGACTTGACGCGATCGTATATCGCGCCAAGCTTGCGCCGACTATGTTCGCATCAAGACAGATAGTCAACCACGGACATATTCAGGTCAACGGAAAGAGAGTCAAGATTCCGTCGTACGCCGTCCGTCCAGGAGACATAATCACAATCACGGAAAAGGCCAAGCAGATGCCTTTGGTAAATATGGCGATGGAAAATCCCGAACGCACTTTCTGCGATTATGTTCAGGTTGATTCGTTGGCGTTCTCGGCCACTTATGTACGCAAGCCTTCGGTCGAGGAAGTGCCGTATCCGGTGCCGATGCGCCCGGACTTGGTCATCGAGTTCTATTCGAGGTAACCCCTATGACTCCACTGCACTTCGTTTGTTCGTCACAGGGGAGAATATAGCGCCCCCAACCCCGGCGGCAAAGCCGCCACCCCTACCCCCTTATGGGGGAACGGGGCAATTTCTGGGAAAGGGAACTTTATAAGGAGTAAAAATTTATGAAGATGAGTGCGAATGATATTAGAAACGGGTGGGTCATACAGCATAACGGCGCGCGATTCGTCGTCACGGGATTTCAAAAAGTCAAACCTGGAAAAGGCGGAGCCTTTATGCAGGTCGAGATGAAGAACATCGACACCGGATCAAAGGGCAACGAACGATTCCGATCGGAAGACACCGTTGAAAAGCTGATGGCCGAAGACGTCAAAGCCCAGTTCCTTTATTCCGACGGCACGGATTCTTACTTTATGGATTTGAATTCGTTCGAACAGTTCACTTTGTCCAACGATAATCTTGGCGATCAGACCAAATTTCTTGAGCCAGAGATGGAGGTGCACGCCAGCTTTATCGAGGGCGCGCCAATGTCCATAACTTTGCCGAAGTCGGTCGTCGCGGTCGTAGCCGAGACCGAACCCGCTTTGAAAGGTCAGACCGCAAGCGGAAGCGGCAAGCCCGCGATTTTGGAAAACGGCGTGCGAGTGCAGGTCCCTACTTTCATCGAGCAAGGCGAAAGGATTGTAGTGAACACGGAAACTTTGGAGTATGTGGAGCGCGCCAAAGCATAGTAATTGGGGAATAGTTTAATGGTAGAACAACCGACTCTGACTCGGTTAGTATTGGTTCGAATCCAGTTTCCCCAACCAACCTTCGCCAAGGCTACGGGTGGCAGGCCACGCGGATAAAAGGAGGTAATGTTATGAGGGACTACATGAAGGACTACCATAGTCAAGACCGCCATAGCATTGATAATTCCATTTTTGTTTATTTGCTTCCCACTCATGACGATGCAAAAGTAATATTAAAAAACGCCAAGGGCGTCGAGATGTATTTCAGAAATCATCAGCCCGACGATACCACGAAATCAGTGTCCGGCGTAATCGCCAGAAAAGTCCTGAGTTTTGGAATCAGCTCGGTAAATGTCATTGTAAACGGAAACTATGGCGGAGAGCTTGCATCTTTTGTCGACGGTCTTGAAAACAGAGGGATAAACGTCGGTTATATCAAAAAAGACGACATTATAATTCGGCATAGCAGGCAGACATCGTTGCAGCGAGCTTCTTAACAACAGGTTTAGGCATGATATTTTACGGCGCACTTCGCGTGTTCCCGGTCGATGAAGACGATAGTCAGATGATAGACATCGGAAAATTCAATTCAGAGATGTGGGAAAAGTATCCGCACATCAACTTCAAAAGCCTTGGTCATAAATTTGAGGACGATAGATTTTCGTATTTAATAGGCAAGCTTGGCGAACGGCCGGAAATAAACGAAGAAATAACCGAGGTCTTAGTGCCCGACGAGGGATGGGAGGAGTATTCGTGCCCCTTCAATCGCGCCGACATGAAAAAGTTATATGACAAGATATGGGCCGGCGGGCCGCTGGATTTCGAGATCGAAACCATAGACGGCGACGTATTCAATGTCATGATTCATAGAAAAAAATAGGCTGAAAATAATCCGGTCGACTATCGGGCGATTCGCGGCCGGCCCTTGACTTTTTTATGGGTGCGGGTAAAATGCGGGATGATGAAAATTATAATGACGGTTTTTGCGATAGTCACCCTGCCCTTGGCGGCAGCGGCCGAGGCGTCCGGGTTTAATCCTTTTTTTGGCGACAAGCAAAATCAGGTTCACTTCATGCTTGGCCAGGGATTCGATTCAGGCGAGCTGATTTTGGCAAAATACATAAACCGCCCCGTTCCTTATTACCTTGCTTCGTTCACGTATTCCCAGCCGAATAGTTTCTTCCGCATGCCCGGAAGACAGAGCATGAGCTTTATAAAGACAATCGGCTTTGGACGCGAAAGCTATTTCGGACATTGTCCTTACGATTGCGAATGGGGAGATTACAGCGCCGAGATATTCATGCTGTCGCAGGATTTCGCGATCCAACCGTTCGATTGGAAGAAGACTTATTTCGGAGCCGGACTTGGCGTCGCGGTGCAGGGAAAATACAACGACCGATTGAACACAAAGTTTCTTATACCTTTCAGGATGTTCGCAGGGCACAGAATCAACGATTCTTGGAACGTCGAGTTCGTTATGCAGCACTTTTCAAACGGCGACACGGGCGACCGGAACGGCGTTTATAATTTCTATGCCCTGGGCGTCGCTTATAATTTTTAGATCATGTTCTGGCTTTTTATCTTGGCCACTTCGCAACAGTATGAAACTTGTGTCAAAGCCATAGTGCAACAGCCTTCCGTAAAACCGGGACAGGCCGTCTTTATGGATTTTAGCATTTTTTCAACGTCTTCGCCGTGATTGCCAGCCCCAACCAAACTTCTGATAAAATGGTTGAATTTATTTCCGTGATTCAATAAAATTCTAACCAGTTCGCGCAGAGCCGTCAGGTCATTATCTTCGGCATCAGTCATGATCTTTACAAGAGAAGGGTGACATGGCAAGGTATGCACGTTGGTTTTAGTCGAATCAATCATAGCTTTGTCCGTTTCCATTGTGGTAATAGTACCGTTCATTTCAATAATCCTTGTTTTAGGTTCAGGCGCTATTTTATGATAATACAGTGTTTTGTCAAGGACAAATTAACGATTGACAAAAAGCAACGGGGGGGGGTAGGATTATAAAGTAAAACAATGAAATAACTTGATAAAGGAGCGAAACGATGAGCTATAACGATTACAATACAACAGGCGGCAATCGCAGCGTAAATATGAAATGGGATACAGGGCACACGGCAATGGCGATATTGGCGATGCTGACGGCCGGATTAATTGCTTGGGGCGCAATCGAACGCGCGCAAGAAAAAATCAGAACGCACAGAGCAAAAATCACCAACAAAAAGACTTCAAAAATAGAAACCGCCCCACAAATGATTGATGGGATTACTGCGGCGGATTCGGCAAACAAGGCCATTTTTTATGTATCAAAAGGACAAAACGTGATATAATTTTGAGAAAGCAAGCATAGAAGGAAAAATGTTATGGAAAACGCGCTGGGAATATTAAACGATTTGATCGCAAACAAGATTAAACCGGAAAATACAAAGATTGAAAAGCACGTGATCGGAGTGCCTTATGTTTTATCATTTGAGGACATTGGCAAAGAAAGCGACTATTTTAGAATTCATATAGAGAATGAATACGAGGAAGCAATTAAGAATGTGGAAAAGAGGTTGACCGCAGCAGGCATAGAGTTCGTACGCAGCCCCAAATTTATCCGCGTTAAAAAGTCCGAGATGAATAGGTTTTTATTAGAGGAAGATGAGCAGAAAGATTTTAAGGCGGCGGCTTCGAGAGTCGAGGATATGACGGTCAATACGGAAAACGTTCTTGATCCGTCATCGGAATCAATTTGCGGTTCCGATGATACCACAAGTGCAGAGTTAATAAAATCGGATGATATTAAGTTCGGCATACATGGCACTCATGGAGGATTCTGCCAATGGGCAGGAGATACGGAACCTTACGCTTATGATACAAGAGGCGCATCAGAAAATAAAAATCTGACGATCGCAAAGTGGAAAGCAATATCATACTCGTACTCGAAAACAAGCGTATACGAAAGGCATGGAGATGACGAAGCGCATCCTCTGCTGGACTCGGGCGGGGATTTGCGCGACGGGAACATGACTTTTGCGTTAAGTTTTGGAAATCGAATTTTGACCGACAATAAAATACTTACGGATTATCTTGATAAACTGTTCAAACAAATTTACAACGATGGCGTGATCGTAAAAAATTGGCGCATAGAATTTAAGCACCCTTACACTTCCGGAAATCTTGCCGAAGCAGACGAATATTTGAATAAAAAAATCGAAATGGCAAAAAAAGAACTACCCGGCGTAATAGGCGATAAGTTTATAGACATCCCAGAAAATATGAAGAATTTTTCGAACTTGCAAGATTGCGCATATCTTAGTCCTTTGGCCAAACATGACGATATTCTGGATGCGTTAAAGGACGGGAACCGGGTGTTTCTTCATAAAAAATACGCTGGTAACATGCGCTATGCGCCAAAGCCGAAAGTCGAAGTTCAGGAAGCGGTCACGGCGCCTGTCGATAAGGTCGATAAGACCGTCATGCAGAAAATTTTCAATTTTTTTGGACGAGGGAATTCCAATTAATTGTTGACTTAATTAATTTTTAGTATTAGCATTTGGGAATAATAACCAAAGGCATTTAGATGATAAACGGCGTAAAGACCATTGGAATAATCGGCGGAGGACAGCTTGGACTTATGATGTTGGAATTCATAAGACGGCTTGGACTTAAAGTCGCCGTACTTGATCCCGATCCCAACTGCCCCTGCGCCAAAAGGGTCGATCACTATATAGATGCAAAAAGTTTCAACGATCGCGTGGCGTTTTTAAGACTAGCCCAGGCAAGCGATGTAATAACTTATGAATTCGAGCATATAAATGTCGCACTGCTTCGAATACTTGAACAGGCGGGACACAAGATTTATCCGTCCGTCGACAGCCTTGCAATCATACAGGACAAGTATACTCAGAACCTTGCGATGGAAAAATTTGGAATCGAAGTTCCAAAATTCGTAGCGATACCAAACATGGAAGAGCTGAATGCGTATTGGTGTCGTTACGAAAAGAAACCATTTATGTTGAAAAGCCGATTCGGAGGGTATGACGGCAAGGGAAATTTCCTTGTCCAGCACGAGCAGGATTTAGAGACCGCGTTCAAGCAGCTTGGCGGATATGCCGGCGAGGACAGGCTTATGGCGGAAGAGCTGGTCAAGTTTAAAAGAGAACTTTCAGTCGTGGCAACCCGAGGATTAGACGGAAGCTGCGTGTTTTATCCGGTCGCTGAAAATACTCATAAAAACAGCATATTGGACACAACTTGTATTTACGACAGCAAGGTCGACTTGTTCGGAAACGAATGGCTTGGCGAGGGCGTATGGGATCAGGCGGTCGATCTGTCGCGCAAGGTTATGGAATGTTTTGACGGCGTCGGAAGTTTCTGCACCGAGATGTTCGAAGCGGACGGCAGGCTTTTGGTTAACGAGGTGGCTCCGCGCGTGCATAATTCCGGGCACCCAACTTTGGACGCGTGCGTAACAAGTCAGTTCGAAAATCATATCAGGGCCATACTTGGTCTGACGCTTGGATCTACCGAAATGACTACGCCGTTCGCAGCAATGAAAAACATAATCGGATGCGAGAATGGAAAAATTATCGGCTTCGAGGGACGCGAGAAGGCTGTAGATTTGGGCGCGCATGTTCATATTTATGATAAAGCCGCAAGTAAGGTCGGACGCAAGCTTGGTCATTTTACAATTTGCGGAAAGGACGCATACGGCTTGTTGAAAAAGATAAATATCAAGGCGATAGTGAGGTAGTATAGATAGAGGTTATCTATATTAGCGGCGGGAGAGATGGGATTTTTTCCATTCGGAACGCACTTTTGGAAAGAAATCGTCTTGGCCGTAAAGTTTTTCGAACAAGTTGACACGGCGCGAGTTCTTATCGGCTATCATAGCTTTTCTTTCTTCGCTTGGCTCGGCCTTCAGAAATGCAATCGCACGTTTTATGAAATCGGACAGTTCCGTGAAGTTAGCGTTCCATATCAAAGTATTTATCAGCGCCTTTTCGCGGAGGTCAACCGCGTGAGCCTCGGAATCCGCGCCGTAGGCACGGACGTTCGCGTAGGCGTTCGCCCTTATATTCGCCCCTCCTCCGCTGCCGGTCACAAGGATTCCCCTGTGTTTGACGTCACCTACAAGAGTCGCTATCATGTTGCCAACGTCCGCACCGCTGATGTCGATCGAATCACCTTTGCCGTAGTGCTTCTCGACCCAGTTGAGATTATTGACGAAGACAAGATCGAACTTAACAACGACTTCGGTGCAGGCCAGTTTGATAAACAGATCATGGGCTTGGTCTGCGACATCTTTGGAGGCAATTATATAAACGCATTCTTTTTTCATTATGGAATCCTTTAGCGGATGGTATGTTTGCATACGTCAACGCAGATGCGTGTGCGACTGTCAGGACAGGCGCAGACCCCGCCTTCGTCGGGCTCGAGATGTTTGCATCTTTGAGCGGCGACGTTACGCACCGGTTTGTTGTAGATGTAATGTATATTGTTGTCCTCGCACAGGCGGCCGATGAAATCCTTGAATTCAGAATCAAGCAATTCGGCGATGCAAACCAGATCGCACAACGCGTTTCGCAGATCGCCCAATTTTACCATCTTGTCCGCGTCGAAGGAGACTTTGCCAAACTCGAAGCCCGCAAGCGCGCCAAACGCACTTAGAAAACCGCTTATCGATTTGCTTTGCTTTTCATTCAAGTCGTTAGTAAGTCTTAGGGTCGATAGCCTGGCTCGCAGTTCGGTAAGTTTTAGCATATCGTTTTCTTCGGTGCCGTAATCCTCGGAGATAAAATCCACAAAATTGTCTATCGCCTCGATTTCGGCTTGGGGAAGATCGTTGAAATTTCTGCAGCTTAGCAACAGCTCGCGTAGGGCGGAAATTTCTTGAAGCGCTTGGTCGTTGCCATCATACGTCATATACTCTATAAAAACACATTGCGCGATCATATCGCCGGGCCTTTTGGTAAGTTTTACAGGCTGATTATATAATTATCCGTAGTTTTGTCAAGTATATTTATTTTAACGTGGCGTGGCGGCTGCTGCGGAACGAGGTCAGGCGGTCGTATAGTTTCTTCTTTTTCGGAATGTAGGCCATGGCCCATAGGCCGACCAGGATCGAAATCACCCCGGTAAAAAGCACGCTTAGCCTGTATCCGCCGCTTAGCGCGATTCCCGCCATCATGACCATGTAGGACAGTATCACCGTACCTTGTTCAAAGAAGCTGTAGACCGATAAAAACGCCGTGCGGCCGCTTGACGGAGCCGCGTGTTGGAATCTTGCGTAGATCAGTATTTGCACTATCGAGTAGCAATAATAGAACGCCGCCAAAAATATCAGGCCAGGCAGAGTGAACACAACTGACAGCGATATCATGATCACTCCTATCAGCGAGACGCCCGCGAATAGCTTTTTATCCGATATTTTTTCAAATCGGCCCGCCATCGCCCCGCCAAGGCTTCGCATTAAAAGCGCGCCGATGAAAAGGCCGCCAACCAATTCCGGGCGAAAGCCTATTTCCACACCGATCGGACCAAGGTATTCGTCTATTTGCGAAAAGGCGTAGACCGCGTTGCACAGAATCATCAGGTACAGAATATACGGTGCGCGCCTTAGGGTCGCTCCTGCTATTCTGAGCGATTTCATTACTTGCGGCTTGGCCTTGGTCGTGCCTTTGGCTTGGATTTTCAGATTCGCGTAGAACAATGTAGCAATAAGCATCGCAATACAGGTCGCGCCGGCGATGACTTCGTACCCAAGAGGAATCATCAAGGAACCCGAGCAGCCGATAATGTACGCAGCGTTGCTGATAGCCGAGGCGCGACCGCGGACTTTCGCATAAAGGTCTTTGCGGCGGCGCGCTTGAAGTTCTTCGTACACCATCGCTTCGTACACCGTATTGTATATCGCCCATTCGATGCCCCAAAGCAAAAAGCCAAGCGCAAAGCCCCAAAAAGTCGGCCAGACAGCCCAGACCAAAAAGCACGAAAGCTTTAGCAACTGAGATATTACCAGGACCGGCTTTCTTGGGAATTTATTCGCGATGAAAAGGACCGGAATCTGCGTAAAAACCACAAACAGCGACCAAAGGATCAGCAAAAGGGACGCGCCTGTGTCCGATACTCCGCTTGACGCGAAGAAGAGCATATAGACGGGATACATAAACCCAAGGCTATCGAAAAACGCGTAGCCGTAGATATTAAACAGAAAACTGCGTAGGGATGATTTCTTTTTCATTTTAGGCATTTTATCACAGGTGGGGGGGGGTATGTCAAACAGCCAATCCTTGACAAACCGCATAGGATTTAGTAGCATTGCATCCGTAAATAAAAAGAAGGCTTATTAAAAATGTTCGTACATGACGGAACGCTTACAGTCACAAATATAGATCTTGATCGGCACTATTTAACCAGCACCACCCGGATAAACGGCAATCTTGTTATTGACGCCCCTCTTCAAATGATCCCCGGGCTTTTCAAAAATTTGGGAGCCATAGAAGGCGATATTGTCGCACCGAAAGTTCGATTCGTGCCCATGGCTTTCCCAAAGCTTGCTTATTGCAGAAAAATCCACTGCGACATCGCGGAGAGCAACGCGTTCCCGGAAATGGTGAAATGCGGAGAGATCAACAACGAAGGATTTATTTTCAGGGGCGCGTTTCCCAAGCTTGCGCTTGGAAGCCTGGGTGCGGACGCACGCGCCGACAGGATCGAGATAGGATCGTTTTCAAAAGATATAGTCACGCCAAGAACGGACGACTGGGAGCATGAAGCATTCAAGCTTATGCTGACGCGCGGGTATGTTTTGGCCGACGGGATAGTAACCAAGCTTGTGAATAAAAAGAAATCAGCAAACGGAATGCTGTATAAGACCAAAAAAATCGGCGCGTCAAACGATGATGTTTGGGTGGTCGAGGGACAGGGACAGTTCGCTCATGGAAGGACTCCGAAAGAGGCTCAGGAATCGCTGGACAACAAGCTTGGAGGAATGGGTCCGGATTTAAGCAAGGTGCCGAAAGGACTGACTTTGGATAGTGTGATTTCGGTAGAGGAAGCAAAGGGCGTGTTCCAAATAACGCGCGCGTGCCTTTGGGGAATCGAAGATTATATCGAGGAAAAAGAGCTTACGGGAACCATGACAGTTAGAAACCTTATCGAAATGACGAAAGGATATTACAAACGGTGGGACTGGCTGGCCGAGCATTTCGGATACAGAGAAAGAACCGCATGCTGACAAACATAGCCGACGGCGGTCGTTTGACGACCGGTGAGGCGCTTCGGAACTATTCAAGAGCTTTGTCGTTTAGGATAGTCGAAATTGAAAAGAAAATTAAAGATTTGAGAAATGGCGGAAACGTGGATATACCCGTCGAATTTGGAATACAGGACAGAGGGGCCTTCATCAAAATTTTGGAAGAAAAAATGGATTCGGACGCGGCGATATTTTTGCACGTTCGAGGAATGATGAAAGAGAAGGGATTGAAGTAAAAAGGTAGAAGGTAAAAGTGACGAGTCGGGCGGAGCCCGACGGATCTCATATTTTTCCAAACCAGAGTTCGATTTCGGCCGCCGCTTCTTCGGCGTTTCCCGACGCGTGCATCAGGTTGCGCACCGCACGTTTTTCAAACGCAGAAAAGTTTAGCGAGTCGTTGCAGAATTTTCCCCTGATCGTCGACGGGTCCGCGTCCGCAGGATTAGTCGTGCCGCAAAGTTTTCTTACGATCCTAATCGCGTCGTTGCCTTGCAGCACCATAGCCATGACCGGCCCGGACATATAATCAAGAAGTCTTTTACGCACGGCGACGCCTATTTCCAGCGCGTTGTCGGTGCCAAAACCTTGCTTTATGTCCGCGCCCTGATCCTTGGCGCTGTTCAGCGCTTTATGTCCCAAGGATTCCACGTAGGCCGGATTGTTCGAATAATGTTTATCCAAAAGCTGGCTTGAGGGCGTGAACAGTTTCGCCGCGAGTATATCCAGATCGGCATCCTCGAACGTCCCTATAACTTTTCCACAGAGTTTGCGCCGCACCGCGTCGGGCTTAAGTATCACCAATGTACGTTCGATCATGATGGCTCCTTTTTTGCCGAGACCCCCGGCTTGACCGGGGGTGACAATTATTTTTTACTCTTTTCGGACGGGGTATTGGCCTTCGTCGAGGCGTTTTTTAACCTCGTGGTGCTTGACCTTGGTCGTCGAAGTCAACGGAAGATCGTCTTCCGTCATAGCGAAGTGGGTGCACCACTTGTACGACGCGACTTTCGAGTTTTGTTTCTGTATTCCCTTGGCCAAGGTTTCCAGCGTAACGTCGTCCGTTACTTGGAACACTCCGTAGACTACCGTTTTGTCCTTGATCTTATGCTCGAACACGGCGACGTTTTTAACGCCGGGCATCTGCATGAACAAGCCTTCCAGTTCATCAGGATATACGTTCTTGCCACTGTCCAGGACGATCACTAGTTTTTGTCTTCCGTGGAAGTGCAGCTCGCCATTTTTATCCAGGGTCACCAGGTCGCCCGTGTTGAAGAAGCCCTTGTCGTCGAAGACCTCCTTGTTCGCGGCTTCGTTGTTCAGGTATCCGCCAAACACCGAACGGCCGCGCACCCATAGCAATCCCACCCCGTCTTCGTTCTGGTCGCGGATTTCGAATTCGTTATTCCTGAGAGTGCTTCCGATCGCGAAAGGCAAACGTTTCGGGCTTGGGATGCTTATGCAGATCGGGCCCACCGTTTCCGTCAATCCGTAGCCTTGTATAAAGCTGAATCCGAAGCGTTGGTAGAAATTTTCGACCTCGGGCTTGGTGGCCGCCCCGCCCGCGATCAGAAGTTTCACGCGGCCGCCGAACTTTTGCTGGACCGGACGCTGGATCGTACGGACAAGGCCACCAAGACGAATCGCGTTGAGCAACTTTTGATTGCGGAGCACAAAGCTTGCGAACCACCACATACGCTTGGCTTTGAAGCTGTCTATGATCTTGTTGCGAAAGACTTCGAACAGGCGCGGCACCGCCGGGATCACGTGAGGTTTGAAGGTTTCAAGGTCGTAGGCGATTTCCTTGGGGTTCAGTGTCGGCTGAAGCAGAATCGAGCATTGAAAATGCAGCGCCGCAAGCAATTCCACCGCAAAGCCGTAAACGTGGTACATTGGCAAAAAGCCGTAGAACATATCACCGTTGTTTACAAAAGCACGCATGTCTTCAATCGAGTTGGCCATTTCAACCAAATTATAATGGGTGAGAGGCACGATTTTCGGCACGCCGGTCGAACCGCTTGTGAAGGAAAGGGTCGCAATGTCTTCCGGTTTTACTTCGGCCGGGATAAATTCGTAGCTTTCCCTATTTACGACTTCGGGAATCTTTATGTCGTAAAAGGACACCTTGTCCGAATTGAATATGTACTGCTTTTCACAAACCACAAACTTGGTGTCGGAGAGGTTCAGCATATTCTCGTACTCGAACCTTGTTAGGTTCGTGTCCATGAGGAGCGCACGCGCGCCAAGACCCCAGAGCGCGAACAGCGTCTGCGGGAACTCTTTGATATTATGCGACAGGACGCCGACGTTGTCACCCTGCTTTATGCCAAGCCTTTGCAGGGAGACGGCGCGGGCTTTGATTTGTTCCAAAAAGTCCGCGTAGGTTATGCCTTCGCGGGCAATGAAAATATTGTTCGGCGCAGCGTTTGCGGCGCTTTCGTATAGTTTAAACATATTCATGTTTATAAATCCTTTTTTTTGCTTTTCAGCTAGACCGGAGGATTATAGAATATAGCAAATGGGTTTGTCAATCCGCCTTTGTCTTTACTGACTATGGCGCGGTTAGGCGCGACGAAGAGAGCGAATGATGGCGATTGCGCCGACAAGGATCATGCTTATTGACAAAAGTTGGCCCATAGTCAAACCCCAGCTTGTCAAAAATCCTATGTGGGCGTCGGGTTCGCGGAATTGTTCGCAGAAGATTCTGAATATCGCGTAGAATATCAGGAAGCTTGCGCCGATCAGCCCTGCCCGCGCGCGACACCACTTATTTCTGTACATAAACCACATGATTATGAAAAGGATCAGGCCTTCGGATACGGCTTCGTACAGCTGGCTTGCGTGGCGCGGCACCATTTGGCCCGTATCATTAAACACCACCCCTATTTTGTTTTCGGTCATGCGGCCCATGACTTCCATATTTATAAAGTTCGCTATTCTTCCCAAAAAAAGCCCAATCGGAGCGACAACAGCCGCAAGGTCCATCAGCTTTAGGAACGAGACTTTTTTCACGCGCGCGAAGACGTACGCCGCCAGTATCACTCCCAGCAGGCCGCCGTGGAAGGACATCCCTCCGTGCCAAAGAGCAAATATTTCAAGCGGGTTCTGCGCGAAGTATAAAGGATTATAGAATATAACGTAACCAAGTCTGCCGCCGAGGATCGTTCCTATGATACCGTAGGCCATAATGTCGTCCCAGAATTTTTTCCTGTCATTTATCGCGCCCAGCTCTCGGTATTTGTCGCCCAGTCTGCGCATAAGGTAAAATCCCAGCAAAAACGACACTATGTACGCAAGCGCGTACCATCTTATGTCCAGGCCGAACACGCTGAACGCAACAGGAGAAACAGGATCTATATGTATCGCCATTTTTTATTCCCTTGATTATTTACGTTCATTATATAAGAATAACGGTTGTGTAATCAAAGGAAAAAATCATGCCAAGAAAAATCGTTAAAACAAATGCCGCCGCACCAAGCTTGTCAGGATATTTCAAAAAAGTATTCCTTATGATGGGAGCGGCAGTCGGCGTAACCGCCCTTACCGTTTACTTGTCGCTGACAAGCCTTGCCAACGTCGTATGGCCTTTGATTATAAATTCGGCCGGCACGGGATTTTCGACATTGTATTATATTCTTTTGTTCGGCGGATTGGGGCTTGTCATATTCACTCAGGCACGAATATTCAGCATGTCCAAGGGCGCGTCGTTGGCGATGCTGTTTTTATACTCGGTCCTTATGGGCATAGTCATGATGCCGCTGATAACGGTCGCGCTTAGGATCGATCCCATGCTGATATTCCGCGCGTTCCTGCTGGCCGCTTTGATGCTGGCAAGCATGGCCATGTTCGGGTTCCGCACCAGCCGCGACTTGTCTTTCCTGCGAGTGTTCCTTTTGGCCGGAATGATCGGTCTTATATTGGTCGGGATTTCAAGCATGATTTGGCCGTTCGGACAGACGTTCGCCATGGTAATCTGCGCGATCGGAGTTTTGGTGTTCGCTTTGTTCACCGCTTACGACATTCAATTCTTAAAGCGCATATTCGCCACAAACGGATTGTCCGCCGATGACGCCGACCGATTCGTAATCATGGGCGCTTTGCACATGTACATAAGCTTTATCGCTATGTTCCAGTATCTGCTTAGCCTTATGTCCATGAGCAGGAATTAAGAGGTAAAAAATTATGGCTTATGAAATAAAGAAAGATGTTTGCGTAAAGTGCGCGACCTGCCTGCCGATGTGCCCTTTTCAGGCGATCGTAAAAAAACCCGACGGAACGTTCGAAATAGATCAGAACAAATGCGTCAGCTGCGGAGTTTGCGCGCCCACCTGCCCCGTTGCGGCGATAGTGATTAAAAAGTAAATTATCCAAGCATAGCGCGTTTGACGCGGGCAAGCGTTTCCTGCGCTAGGGGCCGCGCTTTGGCGGCGCCGGATTTCAGTATATCTTCGACCTGTTCGGGATTCGCCAGCAGGCCAAGGTATTTTTCACGCGGCCCGGCCAGCGTCGAATTCAGTTTTTCAAACAGCAGGTTCTTGGCGTCGCCGTAACCCATGCCGCCGTCGGTAAAGCGTTTGCGAAGTTCAGATATTTCCGAATCGGTCGCGAATTGCGAATAGATTTGAAAAATTATCGACGAATCAGGATCTTTCGGTTCCGCCGGAAGTTTGCTGTCCGTCACTATTTGCATCACGCGTTTTTTCAATTCCGATTCCGGCGCGAAAAGCTGTATGGAATTGCCGTAAGACTTGCTCATCTTTCTGCCGTCAAGTCCCGGCAGCAGGCCGGCGGCTTCCTTTATATAACCTTCCGGCACGGTAAATATATTTCCATAGATCGAATTAAAGCTGCCCGCTATGTCGCGAGCGAATTCTATATGCTGCTTTTGATCAGCGCCCACCGGCACCAAGGTCGAATTATAGATCAAAATATCCGCCGCCATAAGTATCGGGTAAGTATAAAGACCCATGTTGACGTCGACGTCCTTGTCTTTGCCCTCGGCTTCGTTTTTATCCGTCACGGCCTTGTACGCGTGCGCCCGGTTCATCATGCCCTTGGGCGTAACGTTCATAAGAAGGCTGGACAACTGAAGAACTTCGGGAACGTCCGATTGACGGAACAGCATAGTGCGGTTCAGATCAAGGCCAAGCGCGATGTAAGTCGCCGCGCAGTTTATCGTCGATTGCTTGATTGCCTTGGGGTCGCGAACGTCATTCAACGCGTGCAAATCCGCGATGAATGCGATTGTGTCGTTGCTTTTCGAGAATTCTACCATCGGCCTCATCGCGCCGACGTAATTCCCGATGTGCGGCGTTCCCGTCGCCTGGACTCCCGTTAGGATGATTTGTTTTTTCATGGTCATAATTTACACTTTTTATTTATTTTTAGAAGCGGAACATAAACCCAAGTCTTACCATCGGCATAAAGCGGCAGCCGCTTCCGCAGTCGCTTATCGCTTTGTTCGCGTCGTTGATCGCGTCAATCTTTTGCTGTTGGTAATCGCCCCAGATATTGTCTATTTCATCCTGAAATCCATTGCCTATATATTCATCGCGGACAGCCACGATCGCGTCCCATATATCCTGGTTGCCACCCAATATTCCGGCCATCCATCCCGCTTCGGAACCGGTAAGCATGAAGTTCACAAGGTCGTTCGTTATCAGGTTCACGTCGATCGGAAGGCCGGGCAACGCGGGCAGCTGGCTTTGGATTTGGCCCGCAAGAACCGGAGTTATAATTTCCCTGATTATTCTATCCACTTCGGGCGGATTCATACCCTCGAGCAGAGGCAACCATGCACAAGGCGCGCCGTCGTAGGAATAGCAAGCTTCAAACGCCATATTGTTGTCATTGAAGTTTCTTTCGGTCAGTTTCAGCGGTTTGGTATAGACCGCGCCGGCGTCCATGTAGATTTTCGCGCCAAGCAAAAGCCCCAGATCGAATCCAAGTCCAACGTACGGACCGCGGTATTTCCAGTCTATGTTCGCCCCGAATCTTGAGCCTCCGCGGATTCTAAATTTCAGTTCGTCGTTGTTATTAAGCGTTTGGATAAATCCGTCCGCGGGCGTGTGATTCGGAAAGTTTGCGTGCAGCTCCGAACGCAACGATCCCGCGTAGTAACCGCCCGACACTCTGAGGCCGCCCAGAAACCAAGTGTTTCCAAACGGATAAAAATCCGCCAGCGCGCCGATATTCCTATGTCTGAAATTAAATCTTACATGGGCGTCGTCGAAGCTTAGCGGCCTGTCGTCAAGTTCCACCACGTCTATTTCAAGCTTGTCGTCCGTAAAGTCCGTGTATTTGAATTTTTTGAACCAAAGGTTGAACTCGGGATTGATCTCGTAGCCGATCAGGTCGCCGTTTTCGTAAACGTCCTTGACCGTCGCTTTGGCGTTCAGTCTCATCGGCGTGGTCATGTCCAGGCGCACGCCCAGGCGTTTAAGCCAAAAGTTCCTATGGTTCTTATTCGCGTAGCCTATGAACCAGTTGTGGCCGGGCATTACTGTGACGCCCGCTCCGAACTGTAGGCCGTGCGGAAGTTTTTCTTTGCGGCGCTGGGCGTCTTCCTTTTGGTCCAGTATGTCGTTTATTTCCATGATGAAGTCTTTTTTATCGGCTTGGTCGTCGGTTTCATCGCCCGGTTGGTCGTCGGCTTTGATATATTCCATTCTTGCGGCGTTAGCGGCCGCCTGAACCTGGGTGCTTACCAGCGCGGCGTCGGCACCGTATTCCATTTCTTGGGCCGCTTCATCTTCGGCGAACGAGGGAGAGATCAGGGCAAACGCAAATAAGGCGATTAGGAATTTCTTCATTTAACATTTCTACCTTGTTTAGGTAATTTTATCAAGAACAATCTCATTAGGCCGAGATAACCGCCGCCCGCGATCGTCATAGCGATTATAAGGTCGAACAGGCTGCTTATTTCCACGAATTTGAGGCCGGAGAACATAAGGACCGAAGCCGCCGCGAAGACCGCGCTTATAAGTAATGTATTGGGCGTCAGCTTGAACAGGCCGCGTTTGTACGCGACGCGCGCCATGACGGACATTTTAAACCAGGCCGACAGCGCGACGCCCAGGACTATCGACAAGAAGCCCATGAATGGAAAAAGCAGCAAGGCCGCCGCGACGCTAAGCGTTATTCCGATCATGCTTATTTTTACCGGAGTTTTGGTGTCTTTGGACGCGTATATGGTTTTCTCGAACACTTGTTCAAGGTTCATCGCAGGCAGCGCGCAGGCAAGTATCATTATTGCGTTTGATGTTTGCATTGTGTCGAAATTGGTAAATGCTCCGCGTTGAAATAAAATCCTAACTATCGGTTCGGCCAGCGCAGCAAGCCCGGCGAAAGCCGGAAGCGTCCAGAACAGTATATGGGTGATCGCGCGGTTCTGCTGGATATGGGCCAGTTCGGTATTCTTGTCCGCAAAGGCTTTGGATATCGAGGTCAAAAGCACCGTTCCCATCGCGATCCCAACTATTGCAAAAGGCAACTGCACAAGGCGGTCCGCATAGTAAAGCCATGAAACCGCGCCGGGCGTAAGGCTTGCCAGGATCGTGCCGACCATTATGTTTATGTGGTACGCGCCCGAGCCTACTATGCCCGGCACCATGCGTTTGAAAAGCGTTTTCATGTCGGGCGATCTTTTCAGCCGCACCAGGCGCAGGCCGAACTGCTTTTTACGTATGCGAGACCAAAGTATCCAGACTTGGACCAGCCCGGACAACAGCACCGCCACCGAAAGACCGACCGCTATGTTCCAATTCATTTTTACGGCAATCAATGCTCCGCTTATTAAGAATATATTCAGCATGGCCGGCATTGCGGCCGCAAGCGCAAACCTGTTCGCCGCGTTCAGTATTCCGGCCATAAATCCCGCGACGCAGATCAGCAGCATATATGGGAACATTATCCGAGCTATGTGGATCGCTTCCGCAAGTTTTCCAGGCTGGGCCGCAAAGCCCGGCGCAAGCAGTAACATTATAAGAGGCATCGCGATCACACCGATTATCGTGATTCCCAGAGTAACGACAAGCAGCCAGCTGAAGGCTTGGTTCGCGAAATTTTCCTTGTTTTTGGATTCGACAAACATGGGGACGAAGGACGCGTGCAGGGCCCCCTCGCCGAAGATGCTGCGGAACATATTCGGAAGTTTGAACGCCGCGAAGAATATGTCCGCGCCGCGGCCCGCTCCGAGTAGCGACGCTATGATGACGTCGCGGATAAAGCCCAGGACGCGGCTTGCCGAGGTCCAGGCGCTTACCGATAAAAAGTGTTTGCGTATGCTCATGATTTCCCCTAACATACAACACTTATTTGGAAAAATCAAATGATGAAACGACTTTTAATCTTATTGGCTTTGTTCGCCGCAGCCGGATGCGGCGGCGCCAAGATCGACGAATCAACCGATGTCGAAATATATACAGAAGCCCATGAAAAAATGACCCGCAAACGCTGGGCCGCGGCAGGCACGCGGTTCGAGGACTTGGACAAGTATCACCCGGCAAGCCCTTTGGTCGCCGATTCGCTGGTTCTGGCCGCGTATTCCTATTATATGGACGGCAACTTCGCTTCCGCGTTGGCGAATATCGATCGGTTTTTGCGGTTCTTTCCCGGACACCGCCACGCCGATTACATGATATATCTTCGCGGCATGAGCTTTATGGCCCAGGCGTCGGACGTTCAGCGCGACGCTTCGATGACACGGGACGCTTTGGCCGCGTTCAATCTTTTGATCGAACGGTTCCCAGATTCCGAGTATGCCGAGAACGCAAAGAACAAGGTCATGATTCTTCGCGGGTATTTGGCCGGAAAATTAATGTTCCTGGCAAGACAGGACCAGCGCGAGCAGAATTGGACTTCGTCCATAACAAGATTGAACGTTTTGGTTTTGACTTTCCAGGACACCGCCATGGTTCCCGAGGCGCTGTACCGATTGGCCGCGGCGTACGCCGCTTTGGGCATGGAAAGCCAGGTCCGCGTTCAGCAGGAATTGTTGAGGGTAAATTTCCCCGATTCAGATTGGATCGAAAAAGCGCAGAAATTGTAGTTTGACACAAATGGGTCAAATTGTTATAGTCGGGTTGCAAAGGAAGAAGGAAATGAGAAAACTATTATTGGCGTTGTTCGGAATTTTGGCCACGGGACCCGCTTTGGCCGTATGTCCGCTTTGCACCGCAACCATGGCCGGCGGATTGTATCTTGCGCGGCAGTACGGCATAGACGACATGATGACCGGACTTTGGGTCGGAGCGTTCATACTTTCAATTTCAATGTGGATCGCCGTAAAAATGAAGCGCCGCAATATACAGAATCCATGGATGTATGTGTTGGCTTTGGTATTCCCTTATGCGTTCATATTGTCCATTATATTCCTTACTCCGGGATTCCACCAGTGGGGCAACACAATAATCGGAATAGACAAGCTTGTAGTCGGAGTAGTAACGGGAAGCGTTTTATTCTGGCTGACAAAACTTTGGTATTTCAGGACAAAAAGAAACAACGGAGGACACGCGCTGTTCCCGTTCCAGAAGATCGTCGTGCCTTTGGTAGTGCTTGGGCTGGCGACATTCGTATACTGGCTTATAACGAGGTAGATAAATGGTGAAAAAAGCAACCGCAAAAAAACTAACTTTGGACGAGATGATCGCCCAAATGGACGATGCTAAAAAGGCGAACCCGCTTGACCTGTCTTCGGACCAGGACCTGTCTATCGCGCTTATGAATCTGACATCGCTTGAGGAACATTTCTTCTTTAGCGGAGGAAAGACAGGAAAGACAGGATTTTACGACCTTATAAACGTCGTGCGAGAGATGCGAAAAGATCTTATGGATCGCATCGTAAAAAAATCCGGCGGAGACAACGGTGAAGTATGGTGCATATCCAAGCACCTGCTGGCCGCAAGCATGAGGCTGATGGAAGTCGGAACAAAAGCATTGGGACGAGGAAACAAGGAAGACGCTTATAGTATGTTCAACAAGGCGTACGAATTGTATTCGCTGTTCTGGGGCGTCAATATGGACTTGATAGACCTTGACGGCGTCAAGCATGCGACCAACACAATATCCGAAGAAGTCAAAGTCATTTCCGATACGATCGGATGCGCCTGCGACGCCGACAGCGGCGGAGCCGGAAAGCCCGAGGCTGCGGCAAAAACAACGGCAAGCTCTAAACCGGCGGTCGTGGCCGACGCAGGATCAAAGTCGGTCGTAGGCAAACTTGGCGCATGGGTGAAAAAGGCTGTGGATTGCTGTATAGAGTAAAAGGTAAATGGTAAAAATAAGATGGGTTGAGTCGCGTCGAAAGGCGCGACATTATTTTTCTGCTTTATTCAATTCCCTTCGGGCTATGCGCCATATTTCCGCAAATTCATCAAGGTCCGTATTGGTAGCTTGAAGTATCTTGTAAACGGTCCTTATAGTAGGCCACCTGGGCTTTTTGTGCCTTGTAATTCTTTTGCTTGGGTTGAACGTAGTCGCATCAAGACCGGACATTTTCGAAAGGCCGCTTAAAGTCTTGCCGTTTCTCTCCGCTATGATTTCCATTATTCTCCAGGTTTCTTCATGAGTCATTCGGTTTCTCCTGCTTGTGAAAAAACCACTTGAAAAATCAAGTGGTTGGAGGAGTAAACTACACCAAGTATAGCCTAGCTTATTCAATATATTCGCTAGCCTCCAACCGCAAGGTTGGATACTTGGTGATAATGAGGTTTACTGCCCCGGCGCGGGCAACTCGCCCACGCTGAAGCTATTATACATCAGTAGAGGGATAGATTCAATAAATAAAAGGAAGACGGATTGGTATAATTTAAGATCCCCGGTCATCCGCCTTCGTTCTTGCGAACTACGGCGCGAACCACCGGGGGTGACAGAGGAGGAGGGACGGAGGATTAGGAATAAAAATTTGGATAGGGGTCTTGAAAACAGGCGCGGACTCACTATTTACTTTGAAACATAAGGAGTTATAAATATGGCGAAAGTATTAGGTATAGACCTAGGAACCACAAATTCATGCATGGCGTTCATGGACGGAAACGAACCAAAGATAATCGAAAACGCAGAAGGACAGCGCACTACTCCGTCCGTCGTAGCATTCGCAAGCGATAGCGACGAGCAGTTCGTCGGAACCACCGCAAAAAACCAGGCCGTCACAAATCCAACAAACACCGTATTCGAAGTCAAACGCCTTATGGGAATGAGATTCGATTCGCCCGAAATCAAAGAATTCGAAAAGCTGTCGCCATACAAAATAGTCGCCGGAGAAAACGGCGACGCGTGGGTCGAAATCAAGGGCAAAAAGTACGCGCCTTCGCAGATCGCCGCAATGATACTTGGCAAGCTTAAAAAGGACGCAGAAAATTATTTCGGAGAAAAAATTTCCGACGCGGTCATCACCGTTCCAGCTTACTTCAACGATTCGCAACGCCAGGCCACAAAAGACGCCGGACGAATCGCAGGACTAAACGTGCTGCGAATAGTCAACGAACCGACCGCCGCCGCACTTGCCTATGGGCTTGATAAAAAGAAAGACGGAATAATCGCCGTGTACGACCTTGGCGGAGGAACCTTCGACGTGTCAATCTTAGAAATAATCGACGGCGTGTTCGAAGTCAAATCCACAAACGGGGACACCGCTTTGGGAGGAGGAGATTTCGATAAGCGCATCATGGAATATCTGCTGGAAGAATTCAAAAAGGCCAACGGTATAGATCTTCGCAACGACAAGTTGGCGCTGCAGCGTTTGAAAGAGGCTTCCGAAAAGGCGAAGATCGAGTTGTCTTCGACTTTGGAGGCCGATATCAACCTGCCCTATATCACCGCCGATGCGTCCGGCCCAAAGCACTTTATGCTGAAGCTGACGCGCGCCAAGTTGGAATCCTTGGTAGAAGACCTGATCGCGCGGTCGATCAAACCATGTGAAAAAGCGCTTAAAGACGCGGGACTTAGCAAGTCGCAAATATCCGAAGTCATATTGGTCGGAGGACAGACGCGCATGCCAAAAGTTCAGCAGGCGGTCAAAGAATTTTTCGGCAAGGAAGCGCACAAGGGAGTCAACCCGGACGAAGTCGTCTGCATGGGTGCCGCAGTTCAGGGCGGAGTTTTGAAGGGCGATGTCAAAGACGTGTTGCTGCTTGACGTTACTCCGTTGTCTTTGGGAATAGAGACCATGGGCGGAGTGTTCACGCGCCTTATCGACCGCAACACCACAATACCCACGAAAAAGTCGCAGACATTTTCAACCGCCGAAGATAATCAGACCGCCGTCACGATCCGCGTATTTCAAGGCGAGCGAGAAATGGCCAACGACAACAAACTTCTTGGCCAGTTTAATTTAGAGGGCATCGCCCCAGCCATGCGCGGAATGCCGCAGATCGAAGTGTCGTTCGACATAGACGCAAACGGCATAGTTCACGTGTCTGCAAAAGACAAAGGCACCGGAAAGGAACAGATGATTTCCATAAAGTCCGACGGCGGACTTTCCGAAGACGATATTCAGCGAATGGTCAAAGACGCCGAAGCGAACGCCGAGGCCGATAAACAGAAGCGCGCTTTGGCCGACGCTAAGAACGCCGCCGAAGGATTGTATCATTCGACCGAAAAGGCTTTGAAAGAGCACGGCGAAAAGTTGGACGCAGATACCCGCAAGGGAGTCGATGACGCCATGGCCGAATTAAAGGCCGAGATGGACAAGTCGGACGCGACCGCGGAGGGCTTGAAGTCCAAAACGGACGAGCTTTCGCAAAAGGCCATGAAGCTTGGCGAGATAATTTACAAGCAGGCGCAGGCCGAAAGCGGCGGTGCGCAACCGTCCGGCGACGAGCCTAAAAAGAACGACGACGGCACCATTGACGCGGACTTCGAGGCTAAGTAAGAAAGAAGGTAAATGGTAAAAGTAATGAGTCGCCGCGTTTCCGCGGCGACAGCTTTTTTTTACCACGAGGCGCGGTTTTTTTGATTCGAATAAAAATCGATCCGCCTTGCCCATTCGTCGTCGGTCAAGCCAGCCATCGAGGTCGGTTTTTTGGAAGCTGTAACGAGGACAGGTTCGGGCTTGGGTTCGGCGGGTTTTTCAGTTTTTTCACGAGTTGCATTCTCGAGGGCATCCGCCGCAGTTTTCATTTCTTTTAGAATTTGGCTTGCGTGTTCCTCGTTGCAGTATGGCAGACTTGATTGTATATCAGCCAGGCAACTTTGCATATTCATTATGTCCTTATAGAAGTCCCTAAGCTTGGGATGTTTTCTAAGCTTGAATAATTGTTTGTCCAGCAAAAGAGAGAACCGCAGTAAAAGCACTATCGGTTCCGTTGAGTCGCTCATACAACATGATACGGTCTGTGCGAGTATTTTGTCAAGTAGGATTACTGGGTGATTTGTTTAAGCTGTTGCTGGAAATTAACAAGCCAGTGCGCGTCACAAGCACCAAGAAGAAAGCGCTGTTCGCATTCAACACTGTTTCCGCAATCGCAATCTTTGCACGCCTCTGCAATATCTCCGCTTGTTTCCTGTCCGGGTTCGAACAAGGAGTCAAGAAGTTCTTGATTTTCGGAATCGTCTTTTTCGGGAAACTTAAACAGATCTTCAAACATTTTACATCAGGTTTTGTTTAGAGGTTATTTTGGTGATGTTAACCCTCTTTTAGGGGGTTGACAAGGGAAATTTATCGAAGTATAGTTCGGTTCATTGTGGGGTCGTAGCTCAGCTGGTAGAGCGCTACGTTCGCATCGTAGAGGTCGACGGTTCGACTCCGTTCGGCTCCACCAAATAAATTATAAAAGTGTAAATGAAAAAATACATTACAACACCAATTTATTATCCAAACGGAGATCCGCACATCGGGCACGCGTACACAACCGTCATGTGCGACATATTGCGCAGGGCGTGGAAGGCGCGCAACGACGAAGTGATTTTCACAACAGGCACGGACGAGCACGGACAAAAGATGCAGGAGGCCGCCGAAGCCGCAGGATTGTCTTTCGAGGAATTCGCAGATAGGCAGAGCGCAAGATTTCGCGAGCTTGCCGACCTGCTGAACGCGAGTCCGGATTTCTTCATTCGCACAAGCATGGAGGAACACAAAAAAGTCGTTCACGAATGGCTGAGCAGCGCGCATGAAAAAGGCATATTGGTCAAGAAAAAATACAAGGGGCTTTATTGCGTCGGGTGCGAGCAGTTTAAGAAAGAATCCGACTTGGATCAGCGCGGGTTCTGCACAGACCACCAAAAGGCCCCCGTCGAGATGGAGGAGGAAAATTATTTCCTGCCTTTGGAACCGCACCGCCAGTGGCTGCTGAAATACATCGAAGACAACCCCGAATGGATTCAGCCGGAAAGCTATAAGACCGAAGTGTTGAACATGTTGGCCGAGCCGCTGGAGGATCTTTCCATATCGCGCCCCAAGAGCCGCGTTTCTTGCGGCGTCGAATTCCCCTTTGATTCCGAGCAGGTCGTTTATGTCTGGTACGACGCGCTGATAAACTATGTGACTTCGCTGAAAATTTTAGGCGCGGACTTCGACAGTTATTGGGCAAATTCCGTACACGTAATCGGCAAGGACATAATCAAACCTCATTGCATTTTCTGGCCCATAATGCTGCGTTCGTTCGGGCTGCCTCCGGCGAGCCGGACTTTCATTCACGGATTCTTTCTTGGAGAAGGTCATGTAAAGATGTCAAAAAGCATCGGCAACGTAATTGATCCGTTCGAAACGATCGCCGAATTCGGAACGGACGCGCTGAGATTCTATTTCGCGCATAACGCCGCGATCGCCAAAGATTCGCTGATCACGAAAGACTTGCTTGCGTCCAGCTATAGCGTGTTGGCGAACAACTTTGGCAACCTGTATCTGCGCACTTTCAAGATGTTGGAAAAATACAACAACGCCGAGATACCAGACGCGCCGCAATCGGAAGAAAACAAAAAGATTCTGCTTGGGCTGCATAGGATCGTCGGAAGGGTCGGAGATATACGCGATTTGTCCGATATTCAAACGCTTGCAACGGACATATTGCGGCTTAGTTCCGAGATGAACGGATACATAGACGCCGCAAAGCCTTGGGCTTTGGCGAAAGACGAGACCAAGCTAGACGAGCTGATGCAGGTGTTGAACGTGCTGGGTCAGGGAATTAAATATTTGGCCGAGGCCGCCCGGCCCATTATGCCCGACACTGCGGAAAAAATCATAAAGTCGTTCGAGACCAAGGAACCCGTAGTGCTATTTCCCAAGCGTGAGTATTAAAGGGGCGTGGTCCGACGAGTTCGGCGCGCGGCGCGGATTCATATCTATTTCGATATTTTTCGCCATGTGCGCGGCCGCTTTGTTCAGCAGAAAATAATCCAGCCTAAGGCCGCGATCCTTTTCCAGACTTCCGCCGCGATAGCCTATCCATGTATATCCGATTTTGTCCGGCCCGTGAAGTTCGCGCCAGGTATCGGTCCAGCCCGCGTCAAGCCATTCCTGCATTATCGCGCGCGCGGCAGGAGCCGATATGCTTGAACCCTTGTATTGCACCGGGTTCCAGACGTCGATGTCTTGGATCGCAACGTTCAGGTCGCCGCCGATTATTGTTGGAAGCTCGTCCTTGAGGTATTGCGCGATGTGTTTCGTGAAGTGTTTCATCCAATCGATCTTGTATGGGAATTTCGGACTGATCTCGGATTCTCCGTTCGGCATATAGGCGTTGATGATTCTAATCCTGCCGTCCAATATAAATTCAATCATGCGCGCGTTCGGATCATGAGGCATGGTCGGCAGGCCAAGCGTTACGTCCTCGATCGAATGTTTGGACATCACCGCCACGCCATTATAAGATTTTTGGCCAAGGGTTTTTATGTTGTATCCCAGATGTTCAAACAGAATATGCGGAAATTGATTATCCACCACTTTCGTTTCCTGAAGCAGCACAACGTCCGGGTCCGCGTCTTTAAGCCAGTTCATAAAATTTTCGGCGTGCGCCCGGACCGAGTTTATGTTGAATGTCGCGATTTTCATTTTTATCTCCTATGTCGAATGAGGCGGGCCTTGGTTCTGTTCCATTCGCGTTTCTTTATGCTTTCGCGCTTGTCCGTTTTGTTCTTTCCGAATCCGATTCCAAGCAGAACTTTCATTATTCCGCGACTGTTGAAATAAAATTTCAGCGGCGCTATCGTAGCGCCTTTTTCGGTCAGCTGACCGCTTAGTTTTTTTATCTGCGCTTTGTGAAGCAATAGTCTGCGGTATCTGCGTTCCTGGAAACCCACGAATTTATTCGCGGTCGGCAGCTGCTGGATCGTGACGTTCGCCAGGATCAGGTCGCCGTCTTTTTTCTGGACGAAACCGTCCGTGATATTCACCAGGCCGTAACGCAGGGATTTTACTTCCGCCCCGGTCAGCTCGATCCCGGCTTCGATCGTTTCGTTGATCGAGTATTCAAACCTGGCTTTGCGGTTTTCGGCGACCTGCCCTGTTTTTATTATTTCACGCGCCATCGCCCAACCTCATTTTAGGATAAAGCGCGATCGTATTTTCGAACAGTATTTTTTCCATTTCTTTAAACGTGACACCGCGCAGGCCGGCGACGCACTTGGCCGTTTCGACCACGTGCGCCGGCTGGCAGGTTTTGCCGCGATACGGAACCGGAGCGCAGTAAGGCGCGTCGGTTTCAACAACTATTCTATCCAATGGAATTTTTGAAAAGGTTTCACGCACGGCATCGGCATTTTTGAATGTAATTATTCCCGATGCGGAAATATAAAAGCCGCGGTCCAGCATTTTTTTGGCGAAGTCCCAGGTGCCTGTAAAGCAGTGCATGACCCCGCGAAGGTCGTAATTTTTCATTATTTCAAATGTGTCTTCTTCAGCGTCGCGCGAGTGTATCGCGACCGGAAGGTTTGCGGTTTTCGCAATTTCAAGCTGCTGCACGAACAGGTCGCGCTGAGCCGGTTTGTTTTCGGAATTATAATGATAATCAAGCCCGATTTCGCCCACGCCTAGGATTTTCGTATGGCTTAAATTCCCGATCAAGTCGGAGATGACATTTTTTTCATTCGCGTGTTCGGGCTGGACGCCCAAAGTTCCGAAGACATTATCGAATTTTTCAACCGTCGCAAGCACGTCGGCCATTTCTTCGACACTGGCGGCGGAATAGATCAGCGCGCCGACGCCCGCCCGGCCAGCGGATTCGACAAGCGCCGCAACGTCGTCTTGTTCGGGAAGCATTCTTAGATGGCAGTGGGTATCGACAAGCATTTCCGCATATCCCTTATTGTTTTGAACGCCACCGCTTCGAAGTCCAGATTAAGCGCGTCGGCAGTTTTGAATTCTTTCGCCGCTTCGGAATAAAGTTCGGCCATGATAGGATTTTTCGCCGCAAGATAATGGATCACGTCCAGCAGAACGTTCAAAGTTTCGTCCGATGTTGCCAGGGATTTCGCGACCTCGACAAGTTTTGACGCTTTGGCTTCGGGATTCGTCACGATATCGGCCACTTCGAACAGATCGGGCGCGGATCCGCCGCCGAAAAACAAAGACAGCGCCCTTGCCACCGAGCCGTCGCTTAGTTTCGCAGCCCTGCCAAGTTTTTCCATATCAGCTTCCACGCCCGCCGCTTCGAACAGGATTTTTCGCACATCAGATTCATCAAGCACGCGCATTTTCAGAACTTGCGAACGCGAACGGATAGTCGGAAGCACGCTTGCCAGTTTATGCGCGACGATTAGAAACAGCGTTTTCGCCGGAGGCTCTTCCAGAATTTTCAGCAGAGAGTTCGCCGCGTTCCTATTCATGTCGTCAATCGAATCTATGATCACAACGCGCCATGAATCGTCCGACGCCGACACGCGCATCGAGTCTATCATTCTTCGCACGAAATCCACCGAGATTTCCGTTTTTTCCTCGGGATCGGTTTCAAGCGAAATTATGCTTAGGTCCGGGTAGCCGCCGTCGATGTATCTTTGGAATTCGATCGAGTCCGGCGAAAGGTCAAGCGAAGCCGCGGCCGGAGCCGGCCCGAAAAGTCCGCCCGCAGCCGATGAATTGGCGAATACGAATTTCGCTATTCTATGAGCCAAGGTCGCCTTGCCTATCCCTTTCGGCCCCGCCAGAATCCACACCGGGTGGAGCGGCCTTGTTTCGCGATTATTCCAGGCGTCCAGAAATATTTTTTCCGCGTCGGCGTGCCCAAAAAGATCAATCCGTTTCATGGGATGCAAAACTTCAAACAAGGGAGCGGTTTTCTTCGCCATTATTTTTTACCGCCTAATATTATTTTGACGTTTTTGATCATGCGGCCCAAAATACGGACTTTGCCCACTTCGTGTTTCGCAATCATCGGGACCGTTCCCACGACTTTGCCGCCCTTTTCCACCACTATGTCGCCGACCGACGCGCCCGCCGCTATCGGAGCCGGAAGCGGATCCTTGTATCTTGCGACGATTCTTACCTGCGACACGTTTTCACCAGCAGCCAGAGTCGCCGCGACCGGACGCGCCGCAACCGCCTGGACAGTTTTTTTGCGGCCGTACCAAACCGGAATTTGCGCCACCGTATCGCCTTGCTTGAAGAATATGCGCGTCGTAGTGTTCGCGAAACCGTAATCAAGAAGTCTTTTCATTTCCTGTCCAAGCGCGTTGTGGTCCTTGCCGCGGAAGCCGTTTATTACTCCTACCAATCTGCGTCCTTGGCGGCGCGCGCTTGCCACCATGCCATAGCCGCCCGCCGAAGTGTGCCCCGTTTTCAGACCGTCCGCGCTTGGCATTATGAACAGCAGCCTGTTATAGCTGACGCTGTGCAGGTTGCCCCATTGGTTGCACCATGCGGATTGTCTTTCGTTAAACTCGAACCGGCGGGTTGCGAATTTGGGATAAAACTCGGGGTACTCTCGGATTATATATTCTCCAAGCAGCGCCAGCTCGCGCGAGGTCATAAGGTTGTCGGGATGCGGCAGACCCGATGTATTGCCGAAGGTCGATTGCTGCAGACCGATCGCGCGCGCGCGGCGGATCATCTGCGTAGTAAAGTCTTCTTCCGAACCGGCAAGGTGTTCCGCAAGCACCACTCCCGCGTCGCCGCCCGACACAACTATCAGCCCAAGTATGATGTCGCGGACCGTGATCTCTTGCCCTCGCATTAGGCAGATTTTGGACGCAGGAGCCCAGATGCGATTGCGGTAATCGGCGTTGTTGGACACAGGCAGGCGATCGTCCAGCCTTAGCCGCCCGTCCTTCACCGCGTCGAACGCCATGACCAGAGTCATTAATTTTACCATTGATGACGGGATCATAAGATCGTCCGCGTTTTTGGCCACTATGTCGGCGCCGGAATCAAAGTCGATCAAAAAGGCCGACTTGGCGTTAGTGCGGAATTCCGACGCCGCGGCCGGAACCATTAATAAGGTCGTAAAAATCACCGCAATAATTTTCTTCATTTTCATACCCTTGTTCGTCCGGGTGATTATAGACCAGGAAATTGCCAAAATCAATGCTTGATTTTTGGCTAAAAAGCTATACAATAACAAGGCTTGTTGGGGTGTCGTCTAACGGTAGGACAGCAGATTTTGGTTCTGCTTATCGGGGTTCGAATCCCTGCGCCCCAACCAAATAAATAGCGCTATGCATATCATCCAGCTTGCGTTTATATCGATTTCTTACAATAATATAAAAGTTAAAAATGAAAACTCCAGTTCTATTCTTAATATTCAACCGGTTGGATTACACCAAGCAGTCGTTCGAGCAGATACGAACGGCCAAGCCCGCGCGGCTGTATATCGCCGCCGATGGACCGCGCGCCGATAAAATCGGGGAAGACAAGATCGTACGCGAAGTTCGCGATTGGGTTTTGAACAACATAGACTGGAAGTGCAAAGTATCGACTTTGTTCCGCGATAAAAACCTTGGATGCGGGCGCGCGATTTCCGAAGCCATAACATGGTTCTTCAAAAACGAAGAATGCGGAATAATTTTAGAGGACGACATAGTGCCTTCGCAATCGTTCTTTTCATTCTGCGAAGAGGCTTTGGAAAGGTATAAGGATAATAAAAAGGTTTGGACCGTTTCAGGCTGCCAGTTCGATTCCGGCCTGGACAAGGAACAGGACTATGGATTTTCGAGGTTCTTTATGTGCTGGGGATGGGCCACTTGGCGCGATAGGTGGAGTAAATTCGACTGGCACTTGAACTGGGACGAAAAATTCATAGATAAATTCACGGACGATAAAAACATCCGGCTTGGCTTGAAAACAATTTTCAGGCGGCACAAAAAGGGCTGCAATACCTGGGCTTGGAAGATGCAATTCCTGGTCATGAAAAACAACGGGTTGAACGTTCAGCCCGCTTATAATCTTGTCACAAACATCGGAGCCGATGGGCGCGGATATCATAATGATTTCAACAACCCGGACATAGGTTTAAAGAGGACGGAAATGCCTAAGAAATGGGGGGGGGTAAGACATCCGCCGAAAGTTGCAGAAAATCCAGAATTCAGCCGTTACCAGCTGTACGCGCACGCGCACAGCCCTTACAACAAAGGCCGGCGACGCAGACCGATCGGGAATGCAGTGGATTGGATTGTGAAGTTTTTATTCGGATAGCACAAAATACCCCCGTCTAAGCGGGGGTATTTTGTATTTATAATGACAAAGCATTAAAATCCGAAGACCATTTTTTGCTTGGACTGGCGCTTTTTCTCGCGTCTTACGGCCTCGCCCTTAAGTCTTTTTTTGCGGGTAGTCGGCTTTTCAAACCTTTCGCGTTCGCGCATTTCGCGGAACAGACCTTCTTTTTGGGATTTGCGTTTGGATACGCGCAGCGCCTGTTCGACGTTGTTGTCCCTTACCAAAACTTTGACCATGTAAATCACCCCCTTGTGGGAATTCCTGGTTGAATAGGCTTAATCTATAACAAATCCGGTGAAAATGCAACAAAAATGTTGCCAAGAGGAGAAAAGTCTTTATAATATGCCGAGATTCCCCGATCAAATCGGGGAATGACAAATTAATGATTGGGAACTTTAATATATGAAAATCAGAAATATTGCGATTATAGCGCACGTAGATCATGGAAAGACCACATTGGTCAACAATATGCTGCAGCAAGGCGGCACTTGGCGCGAAAACGAAAAGGTCGCCGAGCGGGCCATGGACTCGGGCGATATTGAAAAAGAACGCGGCATAACAATTTCCGCTAAACCAACCTCGATCCTTTGGAACGATTACAAGATCAATATAATCGACACTCCCGGCCACGCCGATTTCGGCGGAGAGGTAGAACGGATCCTATCCATGGTCGATGGAGTCGCGCTGCTGGTAGATTCTTCGGAAGGGCCCCTGCCCCAGACAAAATTCGTGCTTAGCAAAGCTTTGAAGCTTGGGTTGCGCCCCATCGTAATACTGAACAAGATCGACCGTCAGGACGCGCGCGCGGACGAAGTGTTGAACGAAGTGTTCGATTTGTTCGACAAGCTTGGCGCGACGAATTCGCAACTTGATTTCCCGTTTCTTTACGCCGTCGGGCGCGACGGATGGGCCGTGCGAAACATGAATGACGAGAAGAAAGGACTTGCGCCGCTGTTTCAGCTTATCGTAGACCACGTGCCCGCACCGGACTGCCGCGGAGGGGTTTGCGATGTTAATGCTCCGTTCAAGATGCTGGCCACTACTTTGGAGGCCGACCCATATGTCGGACGCATTCTAACCGGCCGCATCGAGTCCGGCACAGTTCGCATGAACCAACAGGTGCAGGCTTTGGACGCAAGCGGCAAGTTGATAGAACGCGCCAAGATCACAAAAATTCTTGAGCACCGCGGCGTGGAAAAACTGTCGCTGGAATCAGCCAGCGCGGGCGACATAGTGGTCATAGCCGGATTCTCGAAAGCGACCGTCGCCGATACTCTTTGCGATGTCAGCGTGACCGAACCTTTGGCCGCGCTGCCCATCGATCCGCCGACGCTTACCATGACTTTTTCCGTAAACACTTCGCCAATGGCCGGACGGTCCGGAGGAAAAAAACTTACCAGCCGCATGATCGGAGAACGGTTGTTCAAAGAGGCCGAGACAAACATCGCGCTTAAAGTTTCGCAGTCCGCGAACCTTGAGGCGTTCGAAGTTTCCGGCCGCGGCGAGCTGCAGCTTGGCATACTTATCGAGACGATGCGGCGCGAAGGGTTCGAGCTTTCCGTTTCGCGACCGCGCGTCGTAATGCAAAAAGATTCCGACGGCAACATGACCGAGCCGATAGAAGACATAACCATAGACGTCGATGACGAATTCTCGGGCGCGGTTGTGGAAAAACTTTCCAAACGGCGCGCGGTTCTGGTCGAAATGAAGCCCAGCGGCGCCGGAAAGACGCGCCTTATGTTCTCGGCTCCTAGCCGCGGGCTGATCGGGTATCTTTCAGAATTCCGCACCGACACGCGCGGCACCGGAGTTATGAACCGAATCTTCTCGAAGTACGAAGCTTACCGCGGACCGATCGACCAGTACCGCCCAGGAGTTTTAGTGTCAATGGAAAACGGAATGGCAGTCGCTTACGCACTGCACAACCTGGAACCGCGAGGAACTTTATTCATAGATCACGGAGCGCAGGTGTACAACGGCATGATAATCGGAGAGCATTCCAAAGAAAACGATTTAGAGGTCAATCCCGTGAAGGGAAAGGAACTTTCAAACATGAGGTCCGTCAACGCGGAAGAAAAACTTACACTGTCGCCGCCGCGAAAAATATCACTTGAGGAAGCGTTGTCGTATATTCACGACGACGAGCTGGTCGAGGTGACTCCAGACATGATACGGCTGAGAAAAAGAGAGCTTGATTCAAATATGCGCAAAAAGGCAAAACGCACCGAGGCCGCATGATCAAAATATCAGTAACGATCCCCGCGTACAACGGCGAAAAATACATTCGCGCGGCTATGGATTCCTTGATCGGACAGAGTTTACAAGAATGGGAGTGCATAGTATTCGACAACGCAAGTTCAGATAATTCAAAAAGCATAATCAAAGAATACGCCGAGAAAGACAAACGGTTCCGTCTTATAGAATCTAAAGAAAATCTTGGAGCGTCCGCGGGAAGAAACGCCGGAATCGACGCGGCAAAGGGCGAGTACGTAACCTTTCTTGATCAAGACGATTTGTTCGATCCGCGCGCGTTCGAATCACTTTACGCGGCCGCCAAACTATATGACGCGGACATGGTTTTCGGAAACATGACTGTGGTCGAAGACGATTTCAAGATTAGCAAAAAACGCGCCAAGGGATCGGGAAAAGTCATAGTAATGGACAATCCGCAAAAGAAATTCCACGGCCAAATTCCAGGATGGTGCTATGTGTGGAACAAGATATTCCGCCGAGAAAAATTAGGCGCGATGCGATTCTATGAAGAGCTTTATCCGTGCGAAGACACGCACTTGGTTCTTAGGTTCGCGCCCGCGTGCAACAGGATAGTTCACGTCGACGCAGCGACAATTTTTTGGCGCAAGTCGACAAGCAGCTTTACCCACAACGAAGGCAAATTAAATCCCAGGTACATACGGTCAATGGCGACGATGCTGCTGCTTATGGACAAAGCCATATCCGAAAATCCAGACTGGGAAAAAAGTTATAAAAAATTCGTCCGAGAGGCGATCGAAAAACCGCTTGTGATAAAATTGCTTAGGCACGGAGACAGAAGCGAGACGGTCCGCTTGAAAGACTATCGAATGAGGTCGCTGTCGCCGCGAAAAAAACTTGCCTGGAGACTGTTCAAAACGGGACTTGCAGACAGATTGGCGCTTGTGCTATACAAACTTTAGAAACGGAGAAAAACATGAAGAGCAAAAACGTAAACGCAGCCATGACGTTCGACGGAAACCGATGGAAGGTCGCAAGCGTAACAATAATATCATTGCTAAAAAATCGAGGCAGGCAGCACTATGACATATACTGCGTCGTGCCACCGGACTTGTACAGAAACAAAAAGGACGCGCAGCTGCAGATGAAGAAAATCGTCGCCAAGTTCGATAAAAAGTCGTCGATAAAATTCATAGAATACGATTATAAAAACGCATCGATAACGTACAGCAAAAATATGGCCTATGGCGGAGGAATAGTATATTACAAAATCGATTACTTCAGGCTGCTGCCGAAAAGCGTGGACAAGGTGATACATCTTGACGACGACGTGATCGTGTTACGACCTTTGAATGAAATCTACGACTATGACATGGGCGACAACTATATGCTGATATTCGCGCCCGGAAACGCTTTTCGCCTGCGCGCAAACCGCCGAAAGTATAAAGACATTCAGACTTACAACGCCGGCGTCACCGTTCAAAACTTGAAAGCCATACGCGAATCAAAAGTATATCGGACATTTGCGAAAGTTTTCGAGAACAAGGATTTATACTTCGAGCAGGGCCTGCTTGCCGTCGCGTTCAAAGGAAAAATTTTAATGCATCCTTCCGACAAGGTTCTTTACAACTATCGCATTCACTGCGACAAGCACAAGGGACGCGAGGTAGCCTGCATACATTATACGGGCAAAAAGCCCTGGTTCTTTCCGGTGCGCCGTATGTTCACTTGGTGGAAGTACGCCAAGCTTGCGCCGTTCTATAAGGAATTCAGGACAAACGCCATACGCAATTTCTTCGTTTATATCATGTTAATGCCCCTGCCCATAAAACGCTGGCGGCATGGATTGCGGAATAAATTACAGAAGCACTAAAGCTCGAATTTGGATTTTTTGGGAAAGGTGTTTTCCAAGAACTTTCTTATCGCGGCGGCACCTTGGTTATCATCGTTAACCGTGAACGTGGCCGGTTTGAATTTTTTGACCATACGCTTGATATGGCGCTGCTTGTCGTAACAATCGTACTTTACGTATCCCAAGATCGTAGCCATCAGCCAACGCGCTAGATGCAAGCCTCTTCTAGCCGAAGAATCTTTAAGCACATCGTATTTAATCCGCGATTTATCGTCGCGCCAACCAAGCACTATGTCGTTTCTGCCAAGCTGGTTATCGATTAGGGGCAGCACAACCCTTTGCACGTTGTTCCCGCTGCGAAACGTGGTCATAGTCGGAAGAAAAATTTCTCTGCGATAATTATCAAGGTTATCGCGCATATAGGATTTGCGCATCGGCTCGATCGCGTGCACAAAGCTTAGGTTATATTTCTTTCTGAAAAGCGCGCGCGCCAAGCGCAGCCCGTTCCAGGACATCGTACGCCAAAGGCCGCCCGGCGCGCGGTTATGAAAACGACGCTCCTTCATAATTACTATCGGATCTCCGCTTGGATCAAAAAAGAAATTAGGTTTCACGAGTCTGCCGAAAAACATATCGTCGTTCGCGAACAGAAAATGTTCCGAAAGTCCGGGAATTTTATGAACGTTGTATTCTATGGCGCTGGAATTGAACAATGGCAGAAACTTTTTATCAATTATCTTTTTATGGTCGACGATCGTTATTTTCTTATTGTCCTTCAGCCATTTGGGACGCTGGTTGTCCGTCACTATGTATATATGGTTTATCCACGGGGCAAATTTTTCCGCGGAACGCAGGGAATACTTAAGCTCGTCATTGTCGCGCCAGCGGTTAGCGGACACCGTAGTGCCAAGATTTTTCCCAACAAGCGCGGCGTTTCTTTTGGCCTGCCATTTTTTATCGCTTCCGTCCACCCACATATAGACCAGGTCAATTTTCGTTTCCGTTTTCTTTTCGAACTTGGATATTTTCGGAAAGGTTTCGGACAAAAAGGCCTTGGTCGCCGCGTCGCTGTCGTCTTCAACGTCGTTAAGAACGAACAAGGTCGGTTTGTATTTTTTCAGGATGCGCCAAACGCGCCAGCGCTTGTCATAGCAGTCGTACTTTATAAATCCAGCGGAAAACGAAAAAAACCACGTTAATATATGCCAAGCCCTTAGGGCCGCCGAATTCGTCCGCGCGTCGTACACCATCCGATTTTTCCCGACGCGCCAGTTAAGCGTGATCGTATTCCGACCAAGCGCGTTGTCTATCAGCGGCATCACCATTCTTTGCACGTTCCGCCTGTCGCGAAAGGTCGTCATATTGGGAAGAAAAATTTCTTCGCGGTATTTTTCGGCCATTTCCTTCATGTAGGATTTCCGCATCGGCTCGATCGCGTGGACGTGGCCAAGATTGTATATCCGCCCGAACTTGTCGCGCACGAATTTCAGGGCGTTGGATTTCGTATTCTTCCACATGCTGCTGGATACGCGATTTTGGAATTTCCGCTCCTTCATAATCACTATCGGGTTGCCTTTCGCGTCAAAGAAAAAGTCCGGTTTCACGGGTCTTCCGAAGAACATATCGTCGTTCGCGTACAAAAAATGTTCCGCCAGTTTGGGTATTTTATAAATGTTGAATTCGACCGCGACGGAATTGAACACCGGTTGGAATTTTTTTTCTATGATAGAATTCTGATCCACTATCGTTACTTTCGGATTATTATTAAGCCATTCGGGACGCTGGTCGTCGGTAATTATAAAAACATGATTTATCCACGGAGCGAATTCCTCCATAGATCTTAGGGAATGCTTTAATTCGTCATTGTCGCGCCAACGCGTGCTTCGGGTGGCCTGGCCCATGTTCTTGCCGCCAAGCGCGGCGTTCTTGCGCGCCCGCCATTTAGGATCGGATCCGTCCACCCAAAGATAAACCAAATCGATTTTCATTTTATGTTAAGGGAGGTTTTAAGTTTCTTTTCTATGTCGGGATATTTTTTAAAAATCCTTTCCGCGCTTTCAAGGTTTACGTCCTTACCGCAATGGAAGTTTTGGAACGTCAGCGTGATAGATTTTGGTTTTCCCATACCCTTAACGCGCGCGTTGTTAAGATGCATACTGCCGCTGCCCCAAGGGACGAAAGTAGTCTTGGTTCCTTTTTTCACAGCCATAAGCCAGAACCAGATATCGTCGACCGTCGGCGCTATTTTCATAAAGGTATTCGAGTCAAAGACTTGGGGCGGGAAGACGCGCGGAGGATAAAGAACCCCGCTTACGCCCATCAGCTGATTGTTAAGACGCGGACGCGAATGAAGCCACAGAAATCTAAAGGTCTTATAATTTTTCCACTGCCGATGAGGAAGCAGGCGGCCGTCTTCGCCAAAACGGACGCGCTTGACGCGAAGGCCCACGATCGCGTTCGGATATTTTTTATGACGGCGCGTCAGCTGACTTATCATGCTGCGCGGGTATATCACGTCGTCGTCGATCGTTATGATCATGTCGTTCGGAAAATCTTTCAGCGCCGGGATAAGTTTTGTGTACGACTTGATGTTTTCATCACAGAAACGGACTTCGAAAATTTTGCTTTCTTTTTGCAAAGCCTTGATTTCCACCGGCAATTTTTTACCCGGAAACTGTTCCGACGTAAGATAAAGCACTATCTTGTCCGGCCGGATGCTTTGTTTGAAAATCGATCTTATCGCCTGGGCCGCGATTGGAATCGCCGCCGGGAACGAAGTTATGCTGACTATAAGTTTTGGAGGTTTTTTCATGCGAGAATTATATCCTGAGGGTTGCCGATAAGTCAAGGTCTATTCGGACACTTGGTCGGGGGCGCAGCGAGGCCCCTGCATTCTGCAGTTCAGCATATTTTGAGGGACCGCTATGGGCATAGGCACCGGCATTCCCGTTTGATCACCCCATTGGACCGAGTCTATCAGGTCTATGACCCTGCCCTGGTCGAATATGTTTTCGTATGCGAATATTCTTCCGCCGAACAGTTCGAAGCCGGGTATGCCGCCCGGAACAACAGGCATTTCGTAACCGTGTTCCGCGCCCCACACCAGTCTTAAATTTCCATTCCAGCCGTTGTTGCCCGCGTTCTTAGATATGTCGATCGACAGATCAAGCAGCCTTGGGATTTGGTCTTCGCGCGGGTTGATGCAGTATGCGCAGCCGTCCCCAGACAGCACCATAAGCGGTCTTAGCGCGCCGCAGTATACGCCAGCCCTGCCGCTGTCCCCGCCGCACCAATTAGGGCTGCAGGCCGCCGATTGGGTCGCACGCGCATAGCCCGGAGGACACGGGGGCACTATGCGTTCCAGAGTTTCCAAGCTTTCGCATTTGCCGCGAGCGCCTATTGTCATGTTCGGCACGTAAAGCGCGTTAGGACCGCAGACGGACGAATGGGTTCCTTCGAATCTGCATGACGCGACGTAGGGATGAAACACCGTGTTCAGATCGACCTTGAACGGAGAGCAATCAAGACAGTTGAATTTCCTGTTCGCGGAATGGTTCGCCGTTTGCGGTATGCCCGCCGCAGCAAGGCCCGCCACGTTGTTCAGAGACGACTGGATATAGGCCAAATCGTTCGGAAATCCGAAGTAGAAAGCTTTGTGTCCGCCGACAGCGTCGCATTCCGCCGCGTTCGGGTAGCAGCCTTTGAACATAAGTTTGTCCCTGTCCGGGATGCAGACGAATTCGCAGGTTTCGGGGTCCTGGACCTGGGCTTCGCAGTCATTGCAATGACTGACCGGGGCGCGCGGGGCCGCCGTTCCCAAAATTCCGCGGCGAGTGCGGACGGGCGCGCATTTGTTTTCTTCCTGCGCGGCAAGCGGGTCGCCGATGCATACCCATTCCAAAGTTTCAAAGTCAAAGCTTGGCGCGCGGCCGTGCGGGCATTCGATCGCGTCGGTCGGAAGCTGGCAGGTCCATGCGCCTTCAATTATCACCGCAGTTTCATTGCCGCCGCAGATAGGGCGCGCGGAAAAGTTAGGCACGCATTCGCCGAGTTCGCGGTCGAAGACCATGTCGCCTTGGCAAAGCATTACCGGGGTTGGCCGCTCGCACCGCCAGGTTCTGAAGCGGAAGACTTTGACTTCGCCCGGAGCGCAGATCAGCTGACCGGCTTCGCGCCGTATCTGTTCGGATTGAAGTTCGTCCGTCGTGTATTGAGTCAGGTATACCAAATCTCCCGTTTCCAGGGATGCGGCCGACACAAGCGATTCGCTTAGCCAGACCGGGCGGCGGCCTACGGAAAGTATCGCCATGCGGCGGAACGCTTCGCCGAATTCGTCTTGGCCTTCCGCCGTCATCAGCATTCCAAGTCCCGACAGATTCCTGTAACGGCGGCGGATCGAATCCATAACCAGGCCAGACATTTCCGGCCCGACCCATGATGATTTTGTTATGACGTATTTTTGCATAGGATCAACGTCGCGGGGATCGACGCGGCAGCCCCGCACCACTTCGTCGTTGCGCAGGCAGACCGAAGTTGTCGAAACTTTGAAACGCGCCGCGCAGGGATTGGCGTCGATAGCGGCGCCCACGTCGTCTTCGGCACGCGCCAGTTCGCTTGCCGCGCGGTGCACCGCAACGACGCAGGAAGTCGCGGCGGCGGCGTCCGAGCCTTCCAGCACTTCTTCTGTGGTTTTGATGTCGGTTCGCATGCTTGGCGCGCCAAGGTAATAGTAGCTCGCCATAAACAGAAACACCAAAACGATTAGGAATACGTTCATTCTCTCCCCTTGGGTCTGCTTAACCGTCGGCGGTTTTGAGAGCGAGAGATGCCGACAGCAGCAATTCAATCGCTTGGTCGATTTCGCCTTCGGAAATATTTTTTGGCCCTTCGGATTTGGGCGCGTCCGCCACCATGGAACCGCCGCCCGTAGACAAAAGCTTTTTGACGCCCCTGATCGTATAGCCCTGCTTGTATAAAAGGTCTTTTATTTTATCAAGTACAGCTACGTCCGCGGCGCGGTAGTATCTGCGGCCGCCCGCCCCGGTTGTGGGTTTTATGAAGGTTGGGAATTGTTTCTCCCAGAATCTGAGCACGTGCGAGGGAAGGTCAAGTTTTTTAGATACGTCCGATATAGATGAAAAATATGCGTTCTCTCCAGTCGTCATATTCAAACTTTCTTTTTTAATTTCGCCGAGGGATGAAAGCTTACCGTGCGGCGAGCCGATATTACCGCAGGTTCGCCCGTTTTTGGGTTTCTGCCCATGCGTTCGCGCTTGTTAAGTATTTTGAAGGTTCCGAAGCCGCTTATCTTCACTTCCTCGCCGCGGATCAGGCTGTCCGCGATTTCGGAGAATATAAGGTCCGTCATAGAATAGCTTTCGGCTTTGGAAAGTCCGACCTGGCTGTTGATCATATCCGCGAAGTCCGAACGCGTTATGCTCGTTATGCTTTTATTATTCATGACGATACCTCTTTTCTAAATCTTAATAACCGCGGCGCCCCAAGTCAAGCCCGCGCCGAACGCCGTGTATAAGATTCTCTGCCCAGGTTTTGCAAGCCCCTGCTGCGCCGCATAAGCAAAGGCCAGCGCACCCGAGGCCCCGCTTGTATTGGCGAACCGATCCACGCTGGCGATAACTTTATCCATCGGAAAGCCCATTTTTTCCGCCGCGCTGGCCATAATCCTTATATTGGCCTGATGAGGAAGCAGCCAGTCTATGTCTTCAATCCTCATGCCGGCGGATTCAAGCACTTGGAGGCCCACCGCGCTCATATTTCTGACCGCGTGCTTATAAACCTCGCGGCCGTCCATTTTGACCAGGCCGGAATCGGCGTAAAGCAGGTCTGTGAAAGATCCGTCCGAAAAGATTTCCGAAGCTATGATTCCATCGCCTTCTTCCGAGGCTTCGAAGACAAACGCCCCTGCTCCGTCCCCAAAAAGCACCGCCGTATTCCTATCGGTCCAATCAAGCATTTGCGACATTTTTTCAGAGCCGACTATCAATATTCTTTTGTAGATTCCCGCCGCAAAATATGCCCTTGCGATATGCATCGCATAGACAAACCCCGTGCAGGCCGCCTTGACGTCAAACGCCGGAGCGTTGTTGGTCATGCCCAATTTCGCGTAAAGGTAATTCGCCGAAGCTGGAAAATCCTTGCGGTCCGAGATAGTCGCCATGATTACGCAGTCTATGTCATTCGGATTTAACCCCGCCATATCCAGCGCGCGTTTCGACGCCAACGCCGCCATATCCGCGACCGTTTCGTCGTCCCTTGCTATGTATCGCTGTTTTATTCCGGTTCTTGAAAATATCCATTCATCGGTCGTATCCATTTTCGATTCCAGATCGAAGTTCGACACGACCTTTTCCGGCACGTAGTACCCGTATCCCGTCAGCTTGCTTCCCTTCATTATTCCGATCCTTTCTTGACGGTCGCCATAAGGCTTACGTCGTGCTTGATATGCGCGTTATAGTCCGCCTTGGACATCCGCACCGCGTATTTCACCGCGTTTGAAAAGGCCAGCGCATCCGAATTGCCGTGCGTTTTAACCACAAATCCGTTCAAACCCAAAAACGCCGCGCCGGCGTAAGATCTTGGGTCCAGCTTGGATTTCAGCCTTTTGAACACGTGCGACAAAAGGAAGTAACACACCATGGCGATTATCGAGTCCTTGATAGTGTCTTTCATGACGTTCTTTATCAGCTTGGCCGTGCCTTCGATCGTTTTCAAGACTATGTTGCCCGTAAAGCCGTCCGTAACGACCACGTCGACTTCGCCGCTTGATATGTCGTTACCCTCGACAAATCCGACGTATTCAAACGGAAGCCGGTCCTGATTCGCTTTGAATATTTCGTTCACGTTACGCAGGGATTCCAGGCCTTTTTGGTCTTCTTCGCCTATATTCAGCAGCCCGACGCGCGGACGGGCCGAGCCGACGACCGTTTTATGGTAGGCCGAGCCAAGTATAGTGAAATCTATAAGATTATCTTCGTCGCATAGGGCGTTCGCGCCAAGGTCCAGCAGCACAGTACGTTTATGCCCCCTTGCCCCGGCCGGAAGCATAGTGGTCAGCGCAGGGCGGGAAATTCCTTGGACAGTGCGCAGCATTATATAGGACAGGGCCATAAGGACCCCGGTATTCCCGGCCGAGACCACCCCGCAGGACCGGCCTTCTTTGACATCGTTGATCGCCGCGTACATGCTGGTGGTTTTGTCGCCTTTGACTTCGCTGAACTTGGCGTCGCCGGCCACCCTGTTCGGAGCGTGAATTATTTCCGATTTCGACAGCACGCGCGGGTAGATCGACATTAACGCCCCGATTTTGGCCGAGTCTCCGAATATGCGGAAGTGAATATTTTCCGCCAGTTCGGGTTCTGAAAATAAGAATTGGTTCAGACCGCCAAGAACGGCTTTGGGGGCCTTATCGCCCCCGAACGCGTCAATCGCAAATGTATTTTTTAATTTGGACATTTTGCCCTTGCCGGATTATTTTACCAGCACAGCCTTTTCGCCGTAGGCCCCGCACGCGCCGCAGACGTGGTGCGGGCGTTTTTTCTCGCCGCATTTGCCGCAGGTTGCGGCCGGATTAGCCTTTAACGCGTTATGCGATTTGTGCATCGCGGAACGGGATTTGCTTTTCTTTTTCTTTGGAACTGCCATGTTCATTATTCCTTATGGTTCTTGCCCGACATTTTACACATGAGAATATATTTTTCAAGAGAAAAAAGAAATGCTTGAAATACGGGTCAATTAGTGCATAATTCCCTGAAGAAAAAGGCAAATTGATGAAACGCTCGGATTTGGTCCGCTCTATACAGGTAAGGTTCGTACGCATGGGCAAGCAGGATGCGGAACGCTTGGTTGACGTTTTCTTCCAGACGCTTGTTGACCGCGCCAGCGAAGGCGCGCGCGTCGAAATCCGCCGATTCGGGACTTTTGAAAACCGCAAGCGCGCCGGAAAAATCGGATATAACCCTTATTCCAAAGAAATGATCGCGGTATCCGCATCGGAACGTTTGCATTTTAAGATAAGTATGGACTTGTCAAAAGCTATGAACCAGCCAAAATAAAATTGTGTCGGGCTTTGCCCGACAATTTAGTACAATGGGCTCCGTCCTTCGACGGAGTGACGAGGAGAAAGAATAATGTTTTGGAAATCTAAGAAAAATCCCGTTGATATAATCAAGGACGCCACTTATAACTCGGTCAAAAAGCTGATGTGGCTGAAATGCGCGCAGTGCGGAAAACTGGTCTTTTATAAAGAATATAAAAAAATCCGCATGTGCCCAAAATGCCAGCACTTGTTCGGCATGAACCCGTCGCAACGATTCAAGATGCTGTTCGATGACTTGGACTTTAAAAAGCTGGGTATGCCCGTGTTCAAAGACGATCCGATGGGATTCAAAGATATAAAAACATACAAGGATAAACTTGCCGACGCCCGCGATGAAACCGGATCCAGAGAAGGAATTTCGGCCGCGACCGGAGAAATCGGCGGAGTAAATTCAACCGTTGCCGTTATGAATATGGAATTCATCGGCGGATCAATGGGGCGTAGCGTAGGCGAAGGCATAGTTTACGCAGCCACGCACGCTTTGAAAAACAAGCAGCCATTCATAATGGTCACAAGCAGCGGAGGAGCGCGAATGCAGGAAAACCTGCTTTCCCTGATGCAGATGGCGCGCACGACCGTAGCCATCAACAAACTTAACGACGCAGGGCTGCCTTATATAGTAGTGTTGGGCGATCCGACTTACGGCGGAGTCACCGCTTCGTTCGCTATGATTGGCGACGTACATATCGCCGAGACCGGCGCGCGCATCGGATTCGCAGGACGCAGAGTGATCGAGCAGAACTTGCATGAAAAGCTTCCCGCGAATTTCCAGACGGCGGAATATCTTCTTGATCACGGAATGGTCGACATAGTCGCGAAACGCACGGAACTGAAAAAGACTTTGGGCGACATACTTAAGATTCTGACCCGCGCCAAGGCCCCTGAATTTGCCGCGCCTGTGATAAAGACTCCCACGGGCGGGGTTTTAAATTCATCCAAAACCACCGAGGCGTATAATAAAGTTCTTCTTGCCCGCAACGAAAACCGCCCGCATTTCCTTGACTATGTAAACGGCATGGTAGGCGGATTCATTCCCCTGGCGGGAGACCGGTTGTACGGAGAAGACCCAGCCATGATCGGCGGAATCGGATGGTTCGACGACAGGCCCGCAGTAATCATCGGCCAGGAAAAGGGACGCGACGCCGCGACACGCACCAAACATCGATTCGGCATGGCGAACCCGGAAGGATACCGAAAGGCCGCGCGACTTATGCGGTTGGCCGAAAAATTCAAGCTGCCCTTAATATCGCTGATCGACACAGCCGGAGCGTTCGCAGGAAAAGAAGCCGAAGAACGAGGACAGTCGCAGGCCATAGCCGCTTCTATACAGACCGGACTTTTAATCAAGACGCCGTACATCGCCGCGATCGTCGGAGAAGGCGGAAGCGGAGGAGCGATCGCAATCGCAACCGGCGACAAGGTTTTGATGATGGAAAATTCGGTTTATTCCGTTATCGCTCCGGAATCTTGCGCTTCGATCTGCTGGAAGGACAACAAATTCAAAGCCGAAGCCGCACAGGCTATGAAACTGACCGCGCAAGACGCTTTGCAGTTGGGACTTATCGACCAAGTCGTGCCCGAGCCCGCCGGCGGAGCGCATACGGATTGGGAAGTTTCGATGAATAATTTGCGCGCGGCAATTTGTGCACAGCTGGATGTTCTTGGCAAGTCCGATCCCGCCGCCCTGCCCGCCGAGCGCGCCGCTAAATTTCTTAAGATGACGCAGTAAGGCTATAGAAAGGCCATTGATTTTATTCTTAAAATATGGTATGATTTCGGGTACCGAAAAATAGGAATAAAATGTCAGATATTAACGATATAGATCAGCCTGTCATGCTTTATGTGCCTTATAAGTCCGAGATTATCGATCATAACCCGGTTGTGGGAACTGAAGAAGACAGGTCTTTGGTAATACCCTGCGATGAAAAATCAAAATTTTTTCCGAAATTAAATAATCTTATGACTATTGAAGAACTGACGGGCATAATAAAGAAAAACCCGGCTATGATTCACAACCTTAAAAGGTATTTCTTTTTGATGATCGAGTCTTTTTATATCGAGGTGCCACCTATAAATCGAAGTCTAAAAGATGAGGCAGTTTGCAATAGATTGGTTTCACTTGAAACTTTGACGGTTGAAATTGTGAAAACCCTAAAAATACCCGGTAGATGACGCTGTTTAAAAAAGCCGTTGCATTTTGTAATTTTAACATTATAATTCGGCTGCCCGCCTTGCACTTTGTGCGCCGGCGCGACAAGTTGGGTTGGTAGCTCAGTTGGTTAGAGCGGAGCGCTCATAACGCTTTGGTCGGGGGTTCGAGTCCCTCCCAACCCACCAATAAATCGATTTAGCCGCACCATCTACTTGGTGTTTCTTGATTTTTGCAGCGGCACGGGCGCACTATGGAGAAAAAGATATGAGCAGAGCAAATAGTTTTTGGAAAGGAATTGATCCGGCGGCGCTTATCAAAAAATATGGCAGCCCGTTGTATGTGTATAACGAGGCGATACTACGAGAGAGATGCCGTGAGATTAAAAACTTCGTAGATTATCCCAACTTTCGTGTTTATTATTCGGTCAAGGCAAACACGAACATCGCGCTTTTGAAAATAACACGTCAGGAAGGACTAATGGCCGACGCGCTTAGCATGGGCGAAGTGTTTATCAATCTTAAGGCCGGATTCAAACCAAGTGAAATATTTTTCGTAGGAAACAGCATCGATGACGACGAGATGCGATATGTAATAAAAAACAAAATCCTGATCAGCGTCGATTCGGTTTCGCAGTTGGAACGCTATGGCAGGCTTAACCCCGGAGGGAAGATCGCTTTGCGGTTCAATCCCGGAGTCGGAGCAGGATTCCATAAAAAAACGACAACCGGAGGATTTGAGACAAAATTCGGAATCAATGCGGAATATATTCCAGAGGTCAAAGAGATTATAAAAAAATACAACCTTAGTCTTGTCGGGATAAACCAGCATATAGGTTCCGGGTTTTCCGATCCCGCTTCATACGTCAAAAGCATTGAAAATATTCTTAGGATCGCGCAAAAATTCAAAGGATTAAAATTCATCGACTTTGGCGGCGGATTCAAGATTCCTTATAAAAAGCAGGAAGGAGAGGCGCGATTCGACCTTGGGACTTTGGGTAAAAAATTATCCAAGGTCATGCGCGAATTTGCGAAAAGTTATGATCCCAACATCGCTTTTTACATAGAACCAGGAAGATATGTAGTCGCCGAATGCGGCCGCGTCATAGGCAAGGTCAACTGCGTGAAGCAGAACGGCCCTAACAAATATGCGCGCACGGACATAGGATTTAACGTTCTTGTGCGGCCTTGCATGTATGACGCGCACCACGACATAGAAATATTCCGCGGCGGCAAGGAATTAAAGTCTTCGAAAAAAGAAAGAGTCATCGTCACAGGAAATATTTGCGAATCCGGCGATATATTGACCCCCGGAGGACGCATGATGCCGCAGATATTGGAAGAAGACGTGGTCGCGCTTGCGGACGCCGGCGCTTACGGATTCTCGATGAGTTCCGAATATAATTCCCGAGGCCGCGCCGCCGAAGTTCTTATAAAGGAAAACGGCCGCGTGAAACTGATCAGAAAAAGAGAGACTTTGAAAGACCTGCTTAGAGGTCAGTAATTTAACATCAGACTTATTAAGAATTCATGCCCGTGGCGACGCGGGATTTCCGTATGTATAATTCCCTATGTTTCACTTATAAACAAAGAGGGGATTATGAAGAAATACTTACTACTTATATCGGCGCTTACAATCTTCATCAAAGGCGCTAATGCGATCTCGGTCACGGGCAACGCGTCCGTCGTAATACAAACCGCGATTACCGCAACGCAGACACAGCCTATGAATTTCGGAACCGTAACACCCACAACCAGCGCCGGGACCGTAGTTTTATCGACCGCGGGAGCCGCGACAAGCGGAACGCTTGGGCTTTATGATACAACGGCCCAAGGCATATTCAACATAACCGCCGCAGATTCGACCGCTTTGACGATTACGTTCACAAACGGCACCGTGACATCAGGAGCGAACAGCATGACGGTAAACACGTTCACCACTAATCCTGCTACTTATACCACAAACTCGAGCGGGGCTTTGACGGTGGACGTCGGAGCAACTTTGAACGTCACGGCAAGTCAGCCCGCAGGAAGTTATACCGGAACTTACACGATGACGGTTAGTTATTGAAATGCGCAACGATATTCGTAGCGTTTGTTTTTTGGTTTAGCGGCGCAAGCGCTTCGACCTTCACTGTATCGCAGGATTTGTCGTTCGGAACGCTTGTCCCGACGGCAACATCGGGCAGCGTAACGATCGGACTGAACAGCGCGATCACAACGAACGGAGTAGTCACGATCGCGCCCAGCGGCACAACTTACTACGCCGGGCTTGGAGTCTACACAGGGTCGGGATTGAGCGTGGTGGCGGACTTGATAACCATTACGGTTCTATCAAGCAGCGTGACGTTATCAAACGGAAGCGGCGGAACGGTCACGGTGAATAATTTCACGACAACATCCAACCCTTCCCTGACGCTTCTGTCGCCGACCGCAAACATATATGTCGGCGGGACCATGAATTTTACTTCCGCTTCGACTCCGGGAAATTACACCGGATCCGTTCAGGTTCAGGGAAGCGGATTGCTTAGCGGGACGTCCACCATGACGCTGCCGATAATATTGACCTTGTGGAGCGCGCTTGGCGTTTCGCAGACCACCGCCCTGACATTCGGAGGATTGGAGATGACGGGAGGAAATTCCACTGTCAGGGTGGCTCCGCAGACAAGCGCGCGCACTATCGTATCGGGTACGGGGGGAGTGAATCTTATATCGGACAAACCCGCGGCGGCCGGAGTTTTTCAGGTAACCGGCGAGGCCAGCACTCCGGTCACCATAACCCTGCCCTCGACCGCAAGCCTTACGGGCCCCGGCGCCGCAATGACGGCAAGCAACTTTGTCGGCTATCCTAGTTCGACCTCGGCGACGCTTAGTTCCAGCGGGACTTTGACGCTGAACGTAGGCGCGGATCTTGCAGTGAACGCAGCGCAGGCGCCCGGCACTTACAATGGAACCTATTCGCTTACGGTGAGTTATTGAACGGAGGAAAAATGAAAAAATATATCTTTCTTTTATTTGCGATTTTTATGCCGCTGCCGGTCTTGTCCAACATATCCCTATCACCGTTCTTTCTGAAGTTCGACGCCGAAGCAAAAACCAGAACAGGTCAGGTTAGATTCACAAACACAAGCCGAGAAACGCGCACGTACAACATACGGCTTGTGAATTTCATTCAGGAAAAGGACGGGTCGTACAGGACGATAACCAAGCCGCTGGAGGGAAATCCCTTCGCGGATTATTATCTTGAGTATTCCCCGCGGCAGGTGACTTTGGAACCCATGAAGTCGCAAGTGGTGCGCGTGCAGCGCCGAGGCATGGCCGCAGCCGATCCGGGCGAATACGTATCGCATCTTTTAATTCAAGAGGTTCCGATAGACAGGCCAAAATCCAATGAAAAACCGACCGAAGGCATCAGCATAAATTTAGAAGTCGTGTACGGAGTGTCGATTCCGGTGATCATCGAAAAGGGAAAGACGACGTCCACGGCGCGCATTAAAAACGCGCAGGTTCTAAAAAATGAAAACATAGCCAGAGTCAAAGTCGAGAGATTCGGAAACAGGTCGTTCTTAGGATCGGTAGTCATAAAGGAAAAAGGAAGGGAGATCGGAAAGATTTCCGACTTTCGAATTTTCATGACGACCGGCGCGCGGATTCTTAGCGTGCCTTTGAGCAAAAATCCCAAAGGAGAAATATCCGTAACCCTGATCAATGGTCGCACCAAGGAGATCATTGAAATAAAAGACATATAGATGTGTGGAAAAAATGCTGCGTCCTTTGCTTTTTTTTGACGGCCGGAAACGCGGCAGCGGACGTATTGCTTTTGGCTCCAAACATTCAAGGATTCAATTCCGACGAGATAATACGCGCGCTTGATCTTAACGGCAGGTACTATTTTGACATTCAGGACATGTCCGAATCTTTAAAGTTCAGATTCAATTCCGACACCGGGCGCGGCACTTTTCTTGAAAAGGATTTCGCAATAGATCCGAAAGCCCGGCGCCTGGACGTAAACGGACGCGATTATTATCCTTTGGATTTTTACGAAAACATATTTCCGATAAAATTAAAAGTCGAACCTTTGGAATCCCAACTTATGGTCACTTCCGATCAGACGCTGCCCACAACCCGGAATCACCGCAACGCGGCGCGGCGAGAGAGCATGGCTCCTGCTCCGAGAGATGATCCGTTCAGCAATTACGAATTCGACGAAAGATATTTTTCCGCGCCCGTGGTCGATCTTATTTACAGGCGAAACGAGTCCAAGCCGCGCGGCGGCGCGTGGTCAAGCGGAGATTATTACCAGGCCAATTTGGGCATGCTGTTCGCCGGGCTTGACGCCAACGCGACCGTGTTCGGCGATAATTTCGGGGCCGGCCGATTGGAACATCCGCGCGCAAGAATAATAGCCGGCAGGACTTTTTTAGAAGAGCCGGGCAACAGATTGAACCTTGTTAAATTCCAGGCAGGAGACATATTCGGAAATTCCGACAGCATGTTTCACCGGTCGACGTCCGGGCGCGGAGCGAAAGCCAGCTCGTTCAAGGATCTTGTGATTTCAGGAGACAAGACCATCGACATAAACGGACTTATGCCGATCGGATGGGAGGCCGAGCTTTATCTAAACAATCAGCTTATCGGATTCAGGCAGGGAGGAATCGACGGCAGGTACGACTTTCGAAATATTCCCGTGAACTACGGGCTGAATAATTTCAGGGTCGTGATGTACGGCCCGTTCGGAGAAGTCCGCGAGGAAGAGCGACGGTATTATTCCGGCACCGCGCCAGTCAAGGCCGGAGAGCTTGGGTACAGCATTGGCGCGTATCAGGCGCGCAGGTATCTGATCGAGGCGAACGAGCCGCGGCACAGCGAACAAGGAAACGTGACCGCAGATTCGATATTTTATTACGGAGTAAGCGATCATTTCGTGCTTATAGGCGGCGCATCGAACGTAGAGAGCGCGACAGAAAAAGGAAAGGATTTGCAATTCGGAACCGTCGGCGCGCAGATAGCCCTGAACGGCGTGGCTTTGCAATACAACATCGCGGCCAATTTCAACAGTCAAAAAATCGGACACCACGCGGACGCGCAGGGAGACATTTACATCGGAGATATTTTCGCAAGATACGAATATTACGGCGACACCAATTCCCCTATTTCGCATTATCAGGGAAAATATTTAAGCAACTTGTTTGAAGGACGTTTAACCGGTTGGATACCGGTTGCGAACGTGCCGTACTTCGTTTCCTATTTGCAGAGCGATTTTCCGCTGAGGGAAGTTCGGGCGCGCTTGTCTCCGAACTTTATGCGTTATTACAATCTTACGGTCGAAAACGTTTGGCGCAACAACGCCGGGCATATCGAAAACCACGTCGAATCGCTTGCCCAGGTTTCTTCGGGAAGATTCAGGATTTTCGCGCGCGCAAGGTATCAGACGGAACCCGAAAGCTATTGGCGAAGCTATGGGGCGTTTTCGGAATACCGATGGAACCGAAACACTTTCATAAACGCGAACTGGAATCACGACTGCAGATCCAATTATTCCGCAATGCGGGATTTGGATTCCCTGTCGGTCGGAGTAGGACGTCTGTTCAGGTTCGGAGGAATTCAAATTTCCGCCACCGGAGACACCGACAAAAACATTTCGTTCGGCCTTCTATACAACACCAGCTTTGGCAAGATTCCGGACAGGTATATTCCGTTCATGAATTCCGAGACGCAGATGGCGAATTACGGAGCAATTTGGGCGCAAGCGCTGGATGAAAACGGCGATCCGGTAAAGAACGCTAAAATAATAGTCAGCGGCAGGCAGGAACCCTCTGTCACCGATGAAAACGGGAGCGCACTTATCGTAAACCTGGAATCCTATCAAAAGACTATTCTAACCGTCGACGAACAGGATGTCGACGAGATCGCGCTTACTCCCGAATTCCATCAGAAAAAACTTGTCCTGCGGCCCGGCGCGGTGCGTCAGGTGGATATTCCTTTCTACCGCCTGGGCGGGATCGAGGGGCAGCTTGGCGGCATAGAGCGTGGAAAAAGATACAAAATATACGTCATAGCGGCGGCCGGAGAAATCGTCGCCATGAAGACCGCGGACGAAGACGGCGCATTTCTATTCGACGGAATAAAATACGGAGACTACAGGCTTGAAATTCTTAACGGAGATAACAATCTTCTGCACGTGGTGAACATAACTATCGACCGAAACTTTTACAGCATGGAAAAAGTAATAGAAGTCGGACCGGTATATTCAGAAGAATAACCTCCTAAAGAAAAATCGCAAAAAGTGCGATACAATAAGGTCATAAACAAAAAAGGAGAGACCTTATGAACAAATACATTAAAACACTTTCAATGATAACCGCCGTCGCGGCGATAGCCGTCGGATTCGGAGGATGCCACCGAAGCCACGACCGCGGAAAACGAGTCGAGTATGTGCAGACTCATCAGGGCGACGAAGTAACCCGCGTAAGGGCGCGCATGTTCCAAAAACGCGATCATAAAACCGAGATGGGACACATAACTTTCGCCGAACGCGAGAGCGGACTGAGGATGCACATGGAATTGAAAGACCTGCGCCCAAACACCGAATATCAAGTCGTAATTTACGACATGAGCGATTGCAAGATAGACAAGAAAAAATGGAAAGAGGCGACAAAGGAACAGCGAGCAGAAAAACGGGCCAAAAAGACCAAAAATTGCGAAAAGGTCAATATGCGCGCAACTATGCCGACTTTGAAAAGCACCGCCAAGGGCGAAGCGCGCACAAGCTTCCTTATAACGGGATTGACCGCCGCCGAGCTTGACGGAGCCAAGATAGTATTGCGCCGCGAAAACGCCCAGGGCGAAGAAATTTCCGTCGGATGGGGAATGCTGAGAGAGAGAAGTTTCCTTGGCATGTAAATTAGCTTGACGATAGGGAGTTGATCCTATTAGACTGTTGGGCCGGCAAAAAATCCGGCCCAACTAATAAAAGGAGAAACCTCTATGAATAAAATAATAGCAGCATCCGCAATAGTCCTGGCGACAGCGACAGCCGCGAACGCGATGACCGTGTTCGATCCCACATTCCGCACCAAAGCCGGAAAGTTCAACACCATAGTTGACATCAGCTATGCTTCGGGCGATTTTCTTGCCACCGACGGAAATTTCCGCCTAGGCACAGATGATCTGACCTACGGCATCACCGACAACTTTAACGTGTTCATTCAGGAAGGACGCACCCGCCCAGCCGTCGGAGTCAACTGGCAGATGGTGAACGACAAGAAATTCGGATTGGATTTAATCGCGACCGCCGACCTTAACAAAGAAGATTTGTCGGCCGCAGTCGGAGTCAGCGCTTATGGCACGATCAGCAAAGACTGGCAATGGGGAGTTTCGGGTATGTTCCGCTATACCTCGTTCGACGATTTTGATGATTCGGTCGAACTGAGGACTTCGCTTATGGCGCAGGCGATGTACAAGATAGACTCGAAATGGAGCCTGCTTGGACAGTTCAATTATCAGATCGACAGAGAATCCGAAGACGGATTGTCGCTTGGCGACAAGGCCTGGTGGATTTATTCCAAGAACCTGACTTTCGGAGTAGTATATGCGTGGAAGCCAAATGTCGCGGTCATGCCGTATATCACCAGCGAACTTGACACCAACGTATATTACGACGGCAGCAAAATCGCCTCGATCGACGGCGGCTGGATAGTCGGAGCCAGGTTCGGCATACAGTTCTAAAATATAATCAGAACTTGTGAAAATATCCTGGTCTTGACCAGGATATTTTTTACCGCTATAATACGCGTACCATGAAAAAATTCATACTTACATTGATAGCCGCGGTGATTGTAGGCAGCTGCGCGCAGCCCTATATCAGCCCTCCGCGGAGCGTGTGGGATAGTCTGTTGCGCGGAGCATCTTTTGGCGTAATGTCCGAGACGGCCAAAGTCGCCAAGCGGCCAATGTATCTTCAGTCCGGCGGAAAGCTTTTGCAAAGCGATCGCGCCGAAGAATATATGTCACGAATCGAGTTCGAGTTGAACGAAAACCTGCGCCAGCCCGGAATTCAGATTCAGCGCGTCGGGCGCGACGTATTGGCGGTCATAATGCGCGACGTATTCATGCAGTATGACGCCCCCGAAATATCGGCCCAGGGTGTCGAAGTTTTGGGAAATCTTTCCCGGATTTTGCGCACTCATCACATGACTTTTATCGAGATCACCGGTTATTCCGACAATTCTCCGAACACGGAAACAAACCAACGGCTTAGTTTCGACATGGCTGAGAGGGTTGCGGTATTTATGGCTCAGAACCGAGTTAATACTTATCGAATGTTCGTACAGGGACGCGGCGCAAGCCGGCCGATCGCCGAACAGAACACCGAAGCCGGCCGCCGTATGAACCGACGGGTCGAGATTCGGATTTCGCCAGCCCTTTAATTTATGCTTGACAAAATGAAATGGGGGGGGGTAGACTGGCACTGCGAAACCCGTATATAAAGGCAAATCAGATGACAGAAAAACAAGCAACAGAAATATTCTTGGCGGATTGCGATAAGGCGCAGGCGGATATTAATAAGGATTTTGAATTTATTAAAAACTCGGCAAATATGGACGCGCAGACAGCTACCGTACTTAAGGAATTTTTTATTGAGATTTTTGAATTAAGGCTGCAGACAGCAAAAGATCGCTTTGCCGTGGCAACCGCACAAGCAGTCAGATAATTGACTAATTACATCTTGACTTATATTTGAGGGGGGGGGTAGGATAACGGCAGTCATTTCAAGGATTCGCCATGTCTTACGCAATAGAAGTTAAAAACCTATCAAAGTACTTCCGCATAAAGAAGAAGCAAGGATTTTTGCGGTCGATATTTTTTCCTAAATACAAAATCAAAAAGGCCGTCGACAAACTATCGTTCCGCATAAAGCAAGGCGAACGTATTCGGCCTTACGCCATGGGAAGATAGAAAAACGCTGACGTATAATATTGGCGCAGTGTTCGGACAACGTTCCCAACTTTGGCAGCATTTGTCGCCGATCAAAAGCTTTGAACTGCTGGCGGCCGTCTACAACATACCGGATTCGACGTTCAGAAAACGTCTTAAAGACTTGGTGAAAATTTTCGAAATAGACGAGCTTATGGATCGTCCCGTCCGCACCTTTTCACTTGGCGAACGCATGCGGTGCGAAATCGTTGCCTCCCTACTCCACAATCCGAAGGTTTTATTTTTGGACGAACCCACAATCGGCCTTGATGTCGTCGCCAAAGCCAAAATCCGGCAGGTATTGAAAGACATGAACAAGAGGGAGGATACGACTATAATCCTTACTTCACACGATGCGGGAGATATAGAAGACGTCTGCACGCGCGCGATCATAATAAACCACGGAAAAATCGTAATAGACGAAAGCATTCAAAAATTAAAATCCACGTATCCGTCGAAAAAAGTCATCACGGCCACGACCGCCAAGGGACAAGTATCAAGATTTGAAATCGACACCAGGGACGTTTCGCTTCAAAAGGCTTTGGGCGAAATAATCGAAAAGGAAGCGATCGCCGACATATCGATAGAAGAACCAAGCATGGAAGAAATAATACGGGACATATATTCGAAATGAAAAAGTTTTGGTTGTTTTTCAAGACCGCGGCAGAAGACCAATGGCGCAATCCAACAATCATGGCCTTTAGGCTGTTGTTCCTTGCGGTAGTCGCGTTCGTCACTTTGCAGCTTTGGCTTGTGATAGGATACCAGGGATTCGCGCCCGCGGACATGGTATGGTATGTCGTGATGGGCGAAACAATAATATTTTCGATAGATGAAAAGCTTAGGGTTAAGATACAGAACGACATACGCACTGGAAACATAGGGTATTCGCTTATGAGGCCATTCACGTATCTAAGCCAGAAGATATCCGAAAATTTTGGATCGTTCTGTGCGCGACTACCGATCATAATGACGGGCGGAATCGCTATATCATATATTTTAGGCGGAGGCTGGCCCAGCACCCCGCAAGGCATAGGAATAATTTTTGTTCTTATGATCATGTCGGGGTTTTTCGCAATTCTGGCGCAGGTAGTGATTAGCCTTCTTGGTATTTACATGCAGCAAACCGAATCGATCTACATAATATGGAACAAACTGCTGGTCCTTTTCGGAGGCTTGTTCTTTCCGCTTACCGTGTATCCGCAATTTATGACAAACATTGCTTATTGGACCCCATTCCCATGGGCACTTTACGAAATATCGCGCCTTACCTACGAATTTTCATGGGCAGCGGCCGGACTTACGGCTGCGCATTTGGCCATGTGGTGCGGAATATTATTCCTGCTTGCGAACCGACTGTTCGCAGCTTTGATTAAAAAGGTGAGCGTAAATGGCAATTAAACCGACTTGGCGATTTTTCTGGAAGCTTATGAAGACGAACGTGTCCTCGGCGGTTTCACTTAAACTTAACTTCATAATCGAAGTACTGTTCATGGCAGTCAACAACGTGCTGTTGTTCGTATCTTGGGCGATAGTGTTCTATATGTTCCGCGAGATCAACGGCTGGAACGTAAACCACTTTATACTGATGACAGGATTTTTCATGATCGGGTATGCTGTGTACTCGTTCTGCTTTCGCGGAATCGGCGACGTGTTGGCAGGAATAATAGACCGCGGAGAACTGGACACATTCATATTGCAACCCAAAAACATATTACTGAACGTCGCGGGATCAAGGTCACACCCTTCGGCCATGGGGGATTTGATCATGGGAATCGCATTCGTAATATGGAGTGGATTCACAACATGGCAGACCGCCGGGCTTGTACTAATTTGCGCTTTGACCGCGTTTTTAACATTCTTCGCGATAGGAGTATTCGCCGGATCGTTAGCGTTCTGGCTGAAAGACGCAGAAGGCTGGTGCGGACAGGTCATAAACTCGTTATTGACTATTTCAACCCGACCCGGATCGATCTATACCGGGAATGTACGGTTAGCCTTGACGTTCTTGATCCCGGCAGGCGCACTGACTTTCCTTCCAGTGGAATTGGTGAGCAATCCAAAATGGAGCACCGCGCTGACTCTGATAGGCGTCACAACCGCGTTCTTTATGTTTTCAGTTTGGTTCTTTTATCGCGGATTAAAGCGATATGAAAGCGGCAATTCTTTCGGAGTTCGCGGTTAAAAATTCCGTAATACCTGAAGGCCGAAGAAGTTATAGCCTCCGTTGACGGCCATCAGGCCCGCGTTGTCCATGTGCTGGCTGTATATTTCCACCGACCATAGATCCGCAAACCTGTATCCCAAAAATATTTTCGTACCGAACATCAACAGCGAATCCATGCGGCCGTCGTAAGTCGGCTTGATATATCCGCCAAGCCCCGCACCAAGATAAAAATCATCCCACTGGAAAAAAGCCACGTCCAATGACGCGCCCGCGAAGGGATCATTGTAATCATCGGCCATGTTGTTCCAGGCCACGAAGAATCCGGCGTGCAGGTTTAGGCGCGCGGGTAGTCTAAAAAACTCGGTCGGTTGACTGTACTGAAGCGCGATCACTTGAAACGGTTCAAGGTCCCAGCCGTTGCCAGGAATTATCGTCAGGATCGCGCCCGGCCCCGCGCTTTGGCCCAATTGAACGCCCATCTGGTTCTGCGTGTCACCGAAGAAAAACGGATTCGGACGATCGGCGAACGCGGGCGCGGATATTGCGATCGCAAATATTATTGCCATTAGTTTTCTCATTCAGATCTCCTTAAAAATTCCATGTTACGCCAAGGCCAACGCTGTTTATGCCGCGATTAAGCAACGACAGATGCCCGTTCGAAAAATGACTTGCGATCAGTTCGACGTTGAACCGTTCGAACCGGTAGCCTAGGAAAGCTCGCTCGCCTATAATAAGGTTGGTTTGGACGAAGTCGCGTCTGTGATCTTTAACATAGGGCCCTATGCCGGCGCCAAGGTAAAAATTATACGCGCTTAGAAACACCAGGTCCTGCATAAAGCCCGCCATCGCGGTTGAGATACTGCGATGCTGACACCGCTTTTCAATTTTTTTGCCGCGGGCGTTCGGGTCTGTCGGCTCGATTGCCCACCAATGCGTAGTCCCGGCCATATAGCCCAAGTGGATACTGCGGCGGCCAGGAAGCCGAAAGAACGTATTAGGTTGCGCGTAGCCTATGACGAAATTACGCACCGCGGCGGCGTAATGATCCACTTGCCAGGTTATATCCGCGCGGAACTGGTTTTGAAAATCACCGAATATCGGATTTGCGGCACGGACCGCTAACGGAGCGATAGTCAGCGCAACGAATATGACGATTTTACGAAGCATGGCGGAGTATAGCATTTTTCCCGGACAATCAATATAAGAATTAAAACGGTGCAAATCTTAGATTTGATGAAAAGCATAAGCGCGTAATGCGTATGCAGTGGTACGGGGAAGCCCGGCGAATTCTTTTTTGATGGCCTCATTCCTTAAGGCCAGTTTTTCAGGCGTCATGTCTGCGACGGTATTGGCGCTTACTATTGGTCTTGCATACGCTTCGGTCCCTGTTTTATCATTGAGCACGCGCGGATCGGCCAGGATTTGGCTTAATGAATTGCTTATATTAGTAGTAACTTTCATTTCTGTCCCTTAAAATTGACTTTGGATTGTTTACATTTTTGGGATTTTAGTCAAGCGCTATTTAATTGTATTGGCATTATGTATAGACAGAAGGACTCTTTTTTGTTCGGCGGCTATTTCTTGGTCTGTGCACCATGGGCTTCGGCGCCCTCCGCCGTATGGAATTGCGTGGTTTTCCGCGATCATTTTTGCGCCGACGTCTAGGTCGCCAACAAAAACGTACGCGTTTATTCTGCCTTGGTATTTATCGTCTTTGATTTCTGTTAATGTCACCGTGCTGCCGATCGGAACGATTTCGCCAAGTCGGACTTTGGAAGCTTGGGCCATTTGCCGTTCACGCTCGCAGTCGCCGGACAGTTCGGGAGCGTCAATTTCCATAAATCTTACCCGCACCCCTACCCTTGCGCCGTTTTCCAGAGTCAGGGTCGCGACAAAGGTGTCACCGTCTATTATGCGGTCGACTGTCGCGTCAGCGTTAAGCGGTGGAATTCTGGCCGCCGCGAACGCGGGCAGCGATAGGATTGTAAGGATAAAAAGGGCCGCCAGAATTTTCATTTAGCATCTACTATGTCTTAGGCTTACCATAGGGATTTTTGCGGCAGTTTGCAAGCAGAAGAAAGTAGTGCTTGAAATTTTATTTTCCATTATATATAATGCTTGCCATGAACAACAAAAACATAATTATCATAGAATAACCGGTCATGCGCTTTGGCGGCATGCTGGGGCGCGTATGCGCCCATTATTTTTTGCTGAAAAAGGAGCAGGTGAAATGACGACAAAGACAAAACATTATCCAGAAGTATCGGCCAAACCGGACTTCCCGAAGATCGAACGCGAGATGCTGGGATTTTGGGCCGCCAATGACATATTCAAAAAGTCCATCGACAACCGCGCAAACGCGCCCGAGTTTATATTTTACGATGGGCCCGCTTTCGGAAACGGCAAGCCACATTACGGCCACATATTAACCTCTTACGTCAAGGATTTGGTTCCCAGGTATCAGACTATGCGAGGTAAACGCGTACCCAGAAATATCGGGTGGGACTGCCACGGGCTTCCCGCAGAATTGGAAGCGCAAGAATATCTAAAAATATCGGGCCGCGCGGAAATCATCAAATACGGAATAAAAGAATTCAACGAAGTTTGCCAGGAACGAGTTCAGATGTACGTCGAAGTGTGGGAAAAAGTTCTTACAAGAATGGGACGCTGGGTCGAATATGACAGGACTTACCGCACCATGGACACTTCGTACATGGAAAGCGTCATCTGGGCGTTCAAGCAATTCTATGACAAGGGCCTTATATATGAAGGCAATCACTCGATCTGGTATTCCTATGGCGGCGAATGCACCGTGTCGAACTCGGAGACAAAACAGGATGACAGTTACCGCGAGCGCGAAGACACGACAGTCACCGTAATGTTCGAACTGTCCGAGCCGATCGACGGAAAGCCGACTTATGTTCTTGCTTGGACGACAACTCCTTGGACTTTGGTTTCGAACTTCGCGCTGTGCGTCGGGCCAGAAATCGAGTATTCCGTTCTTGAGCTGGACGGCAAACATTTGATCATCGGCGAGGCCGTGCGCGAACGGTATAAACAACAACTAGAGAAAGCCGAATTTGTTCGCAACATCAAGGGAACGGATCTGGCCGGGCGCACATATAAACCTATGTTTGATTTCTTTGCCGATACGCCCGGAGCGTTCCGCATAGTATCCGCAGATTTCGTCACCACCGACGACGGCACCGGGGTCGTGCATCTTGCTCCTTTCGGAGAGGACGACATGGTAGTCATGGAGCGCGAGGGCATATCGTGGCACGCGCCCGTCGACATGAAGGGACGCTTCACGAAACAGGTCGGAGCGTATGCCGGAATGCTGGTGTTCGACGCCGTCGATCCTATCGTCGGAGATTTGAAAGCGCGCGGAATTCTTATCAAAAAAGAGCAGTACCGCCACATGTATCCGCACTGCTGGAGAACCGGAGTACCTTTAATCAACATGCCGCTGAACAGCTGGTATATCGATATTCCGAAAATACGCGACCGCATGGTTCAGCTTAACAAACAGATCACCTGGATACCTTCGCACATACGCGACGGACAGATGGGCAAGTGGCTGGAAGGCGCGCGGCCTTGGGCGATCTCGCGCAGTCGTTTTTTCGGCGCGCCCATGCCGATATGGAAGTCCGACAATCCGGATTATCCGCGCGTCGACGTGTACGGAAGCACCGCCGAGTTAGAGCGAGATTTCGGAGCAAAAGTCACAAACTTTCACCGCCCGCATATCGATGAACTGACGCGCCCCAACCCGGACGATCCTTCGGGCAAGTCCATGATGCGGCGCATACCCGACGTGCTTGACTGCTGGTTCGAGTCCGCCGCAATGCCGTTCGCAAGCGTGCATTATCCTTTCGAAAACAAGGACTGGTTCGAGACGCACTTCCCCGGCGACTTCATAGTCGAGTACGCCGCTCAGACACGCGGATGGTTCTATAACATGATCGTGCTGGCCGCCGCTTTGTTCGACAATGTTCCTTTCACGACGGGCATCTGCCACGGCGTGGTCGTGGACGTAAACGGAAAGAAACTATCCAAATCAAAACGCAACTACCCCGATCCCATGGAGACTATCGAGAAGATCGGATCGGACAGTTTGCGGTGGTTCCAGATGTCTTCGCCGATACTTTCAGGCGGCACGCTGTCAGTAAGCCCGGACGGATCCGACGTCGACAAGGCCGCGCGACAGGTAATAATTCCGCTTTGGAACACTTATTACTTCTTTACGCTTTACGCCAACGCCGAAGGAATAAATGCAAAGGAAATCACAAAGGCCGAAGATGTGCTGGACAGGTACATATTGTCCAAGATGCGCACGACGATCGAGAAGACAACAGAATTTCTCGACGCGTCGCGCATCAATGAAGCTTCGCCGCTGTTCGTCGAATTTATGGAAGGTTTGAACAACTGGTATGTGCGCAGGTCGCGCGCGCGTTTCTGGGACGGAAAAGATCAGGGAGCGTTCGACACTTTATACACCGTGCTTGTCACTATGTGCCGCGCGCTGGCTCCGTACATGCCGATGACCGCGGACCATATATACAAGGGTTTGACCGGCGCCGAGTCCGTGCACCTGACCGACTGGCCGGATGTGTCTTTGATAATTCACGACGCCGAATTGGAAGCCGATATGGACAAGGTTCGAAGCATAATAGCCGCCGGAAAAATGCTGCGTGAAAACGCCAGGCTTAGAAACCGACTGCCCTTGGCCAAGCTTACGATCGCAAGCGCCGACGAAATCAAATTCATGGACATAATAAAGGACGAGATGAATGTCAAAGAAGTCGCGCTGTCAAAAGACGTCGATGCGGTTGCGGATTCGTTCGTGTATTTGATCACTCCGAAAATCGGGGCGCGTATAGGTTCGCAGCTGAAAGAGATAATACCAGCGTCCAAGAAACCCGGGTTCGACCCAGTCGCCGCCGGCTTGCTGCCCGACGAGTTCGAGATGCGCTTGAACGTTAAAGACGGAATCACCGGAACCGCCCTGCCCGACAACACCGCCGTGGTAGCGATCGACACAAACGTCACGCCGGAACTTATCGCCGAGGGCATGGCGAACGACGCTTTGCGGTTTATTCAGGATTCACGCAAGGCACTGGACTTGGACGTGTCCGACCGCATAGTTATAGGATATTTCTGCGACGACGAGTTGGCTGCGGCGGTCGAGGCGCACCGCGCGCGAATAATGGAAGGCGCGCTTGTAACCGACATGAAACGAGTGGACACCGCCGGCAATCAAAAGACCGAAATCGAAGGGCATAAATTTTCTGTAGACATCATAAAATGATGTGTTAGACTGCCGTGTATGGTTGTGTAGCTCAGTTGGTTAGAGCACTTCGTTCACATCGAAGGGGTCGTAAGTTCGAGTCTTATCACAACCACCACCCTTCGCCAAGGCTTCGGGCGGCAAACCACTTAGGATGCGATATGAAAATGAAAAAAGTCAAACGATGCGGATGGTGCAAAGGCGATTCTTTGTATGAAAAATATCACGATGCCGAATGGGGCAAGCTGGCAACCGACGATAAAAAGATGTTCGAATTTTTGACTTTGGAATCCGCTCAGGCTGGGTTGTCGTGGATCACTATTTTGAGAAAGCGAGAAAACTACCGCAAGGCGTTCGCAAATTTCGATGTTAAGAAAGTCGCCAAATTCGGCGATGAGGATGTTGAAAAACTTTTGAAAAACGAAGGCATAGTACGCAACCGATTAAAAATAATTTCCGCAATCAGCAACGCAAAACACTTTATCGATATTCAAAAAGAATTCGGAAGCTTTTGCAATTACATAAAAACATTTTTCCCAAGCGGAAAGCCCGTAATCAACAAACCTAAAAGCTTGGCGGATATTCCGGCGCGCACAGACATATCCGACGCAATCGCAAAAGACATGAAAAAGCGCGGATTCAAATTCTTTGGAACCACCATATGTTACGCCCACCTGCAGGCGACCGGATGGGTCAACGATCACTTGGTCAATTGCGATTTCAGATAAATAAAAAAGGAGACGGCCATGAGCAAAATATTCATAGACATCGGATCAAGCACCATAAAAACTTATTCCTTGGACGGCAACAAGTTAGAGCTTGTCGACGAATTTTCGACTTTGTTCAAAGACGGCTTTACTAATGAAGCCGGAGTGGCCGCGGATAAAATCGCCCAGCTGCTGGGACATTTGGAAAAATGGCGAGGACAGAACGTCCAGACTTTCGCCACAGGAATTTGGCGCGAGATACCTTCGGCGCAACTTGAATATCTGAAAGCCAATTCGCCCATCGGATTCAACGTAATCTCGCACGAGGACGAGGCGCGCTATCTTAAACAGGCCGCGGACCTACCGTACAACGGCAAGAAGGTTTTGGTAATAAACATGGGCGGAAAAACGACCGAGGCCATAACCGTCAACCGGGACGGAACCACGGAATCAAAGATGTTAAACCTTGGCGTCGCGAACTTGTCCAAACAATTTCCGAACGTCACGGACACCGTATCAAGCGCGCCAATCGAAGAAATGGAAGCGTTTTGCGCCCAGCAGATAGCGAGCGAAGAATTCGACACCGATTACGATTTCGCGCTTTTGACCGGAGAGCTGAGGTTTCAAAAACTAACCGAATATCCGCTTGGGCCGAACACCATGTTCGTTGACGCGAACCACCCGCACATGCAGAGTTTGGAAGAATTCATCGCCGGCACGCGCCGAATATTCTACGACTTGACCATGGAGGACTTGTTCGCGCTGATGCCGAAGAACCCAACATGGATGACCGGAGCGCGCCAGGGAGCGATTTTACCGTTGGCGATTTTTAGAAAGGCGAACATAGAAACAATCGTGCCAAGCGATATAAACTTGATCAACGGAGTAGTAAGAGGCGTTTAGTTTCTGGATTTTTTATTCGCGAAGTCAGTCACTTTTTGCAAGGTATCAAGCCATAGATCATAAATCTGATCACTGTCCAAAAGGATCTTCCCGGTTTCGCCCACCGTGTTGTATACGGGTTTGCCGCAACCGTGGCGGTCGCAGTTCATCCAGTAATTTTCAAAGTCGTAATCGCGGATGTCTATTCCCGACAACACCGCGCTTTCCTGAGCAGCGCAAAACAACGGCGTTCCCGGATACGGCACCAAAGTGCTGATATGAGGGACCGTGCAAAGGTCTTCCTTTAGGTATTCGATAATTTTATTTTGCGTTTGACGGACGGCTTGGAAGCTGTCACCCGGCAGGCCGATTATCCAATAGCACTGCGTTTCCATATCCGCATCGCGGATCATTTTCAGCGAGTCTTTTATCTGCGCGACAGTCACGCCTTTGGAAATTTTTTGCAGCTGTTCGTCGCTTCCCGATTCGCATCCGATCGCGACCTGTTTGCAGCCCGCCTCTTTCAGTTTTTCGCAAAGTTCTTTTGTTACTTTATCGGCGCGCGTCTGACACCACCATTGGTACGGCATACGACCGCTTAATTTTAATTTTATCATTCTTTCCAGCAGTTCGTTCGACAGCGACGAATCGTCGAACATGCAGAGATCTCCGAAAACGAACTGTTTGTCGGACAGATTAAGTCGATCCAGAGCGCGGATTTCATTCATAATCTGATCCACGGTTTTGCGGCGCACTCCGCACTTTTTGAAGAACGATCCGACCGAGCAGAATCCGCATTCGCCCACGCAGCCCCACGACGTATTTATTCGGACTGAAATCTTATCCTTGTATTCTTTAAACAGGTCATAGCGCGAGGGGATAGCTTTTTGAAAATCGGCTTCCGAAATAGTTGCGCGGACAGGCGCGGCGTAATCTTTAGGAATTCTTGGCGAACCGTATTTTTCCCAGGTAAGAATAGAATCATTATTTTCAATCAAACGGTCTATGTCATCGAAATTCGCGACCAGGTCTTGGCAAATCTTTTCACCCTCGCCCACGATTACTCCGTCTATATTCAGGCCAAGATCGGCCATCACATGATGATATTGGACGGTCGGGTGTATTCCGCCAACGAAGACGTAATCCGATACTTTGCGTGCGGCTTGCGCCAGGTCACAGCCCCATTCGGCGTAGGACTGAGTCATAAAGGAAAGCAGTGTGATTTTGGGTTTGTATTTTACAATCGCGGCTTCGGCGTCTTCCGGCGTTAAAAAACCCATACCCTCTGAGCGCTTGTCGCGATCCATGAAATTCAGGTCAAGCATCTTGATTTTCGTATCGGGATTTTTATACAGAATATATTCCGCTATACCCTTCAGGCCCCAATTGATTTCGTAAGGCGAATCGCCGACCAAAGTTCCAAGATTTTTATCGACCGCTGTAAAATAGGCTTCTATGACCGGGTCTTCCAGTGCCTGCTTTTTAGTAACGGGAGGCTGGATCATAAGGACGTCGACAGCCTGCGGGATCATTATCTTTCACCCTGCGATCCGTCGAACTGAATAATTATTTGGCCTTCTATCAGCGCGCTGCCGATAGGTTCCGGCGCGGGCGCGGCAGGAGCCGCAGGATTCGGGCGGCGGGTGACGCGCGGCGAGTTTTTGAACCTTTCCTCGATCGAGGCCGAGTCGGCTTGATGCGCAGATCTAAAAGCTGCGCGGACGCGGCGGTCGTCGTTGTTGATCTCTCTGATTTGTTCGCCATGACTACGCCAAATTTCAATCGTATCCCGTTTCATAGCCTCGTTAAGCTCTTTCAGGTCTTCGGAAAATTTGGTTTTACGATCACGCATGGTCTGCGCGGTATTGCGGTTAACCTGCCTTCTGTCTTCAACAACAGCCCTGTCCAGATCGCCCATTCTTTGGTTAAGAGCCTGTCTGTTCGCCCTAAGTTCGGCATTGCGTTGTTCCAAGGTAAGAGGAGCGGTCGGTTCGGGTTCGGGATCAGGACCGGCGCCGGGGGCTTCGAATAAATCTCCCCAGTTGTCCAGGCTGTTTTCTTCGCGCCATGCCACCGCCGAGGGGCTGTGCGAGGAAAAGTAACGAGCAAGGTTATGCTGGTTATCGGCAAACTTTTCGGCGTCGCTGATGTTGTCGTTTCCGAACGATTGGGCGACTATGCCCGTGACCATGATGATAAGCGTCGCGCTGACAGCCGATAAAGATACAAACAGATTCCTCATTTTAATTTACCCTTTTAATGTATGATCTGGCCGCCGATCCTGGCTCCTTTCGGAAGCGGACCAAACGATACGCCTCGGCCGACGTAGACGTTGCCTTTGACTTCGAAGCAGCCGCAAAAGTCAAGCTTGCGGACGTTTCTGACTATCAGGTCGCCCTGCACTTTCGTGCCGCAGGGAATAGTATAAGCGTTCATGTTCTGTATGTAAAGGTTGCCTTTGACCTGCGACATAGCCGGAAGCTTTTTCACGCGGGACACCGGGCGCAGTTGCTGTTCCTGACGGATCCATTCGGCGTTCGACGGAGCGCGGCGCGGGGCGGAATTAACGACTATGCGAGTGGTTTGCCTTGCGGGCTGCTGAGGCTGGACCGTAATCTGGGTGTTAACTGAAACAGCGGCCGGAGCATCCGAAAAAGAAACATTCTTGGGACGGGCGGGCGCAAGCCTTTCTTGTCTTGCTATGGAAGTCGGCGCGGGTACAGAAGCCTGTTTAGCGGCCGAAACCGTACGCGGCGCAGCACGCTGGACTTGCAATTCGGCGGCCTTTGGCGACACGTTCGCCACTATGCGATTGTTCTGCTGAACAACTTTTATCAAGATCACAAGCATAGCAACAGTCAAAACAAGAAGCGCGGTGTTCGCGACAGTGGCCATATTCCGGGCTTTTACCCAGCACCAAGTCTTTTTAGCCTTGGTCGAAACACACTGGCAAAATGACTGCTTGGCAGGCGCGGCGGCCTTGCCAGCCGTGTTATTCACGGGATTCGTTGTAATTTTTGCTTTGTTTTCCATGACATTCCCTCGGGTTCATATTAGGTTTACACCCCTAATATAGTCTATTTATGTCATTTGTCAAGCATTTTTGTCAAAATAAATGACTGCGGAATTTGTGGCAAAAAGGGCAACCTCCCTGCTAATAAAATGATGACTGCCTTAATCACATCATAGTCGCAGCCATTCGCGCCGTTATTATACTTGACGAATTAGATTATTAGTTACATATTTAAAAATATAGCAATAAAAAATTAGGGAATACGCATGAAAAAAGAGCCCATGAACAACAGTTACCTCAACAGCTTAAGGCAATCCAGACTAATTAGAAACGCAAACTTCGTAACAATGTACGAGTCTTTCGGGATATTTAAGAAAGTGCACTATAATACTTATTTCGGGCTAGATTTTTCAAACGACCAGGAACTTATAGAGCATGACCAAAGAGATAATACGGAACCTAGATCCATAGAAGATGTTATAGGACTGATTAAAATATATCTGCGTGAACCACCTCGTCTAAAATAAGAAATAGCAAAAGGAGTAAATAATGCCACAAACAGCAATGAGCAGCAATTATATAGAAACTTACGACATTGGGGGCGTGTCTTACCGTATCTGCCAATGGATAGAAGGCGGCATTGTAACCAACGATGAAGTCCCGGGAGCTTACTTTGCCATGATAGCCGGGAAAGAAAACTGCGTGCCAATCGAAGCATTTGGAAACGATCGCGAAGCTTGCAAGAATTTGAATAAATTCAAAGAATTTCTTAGCAGAAGAGCTCATTAATTAAGCTGCAAAATTTTTTAAGATAGCCCGTCCAGTTCCCAGCAGATCAGGTTGTGGCGGTAGATTGCCCGCGCAAGGTCGTCGCTTATCACCTCCCAGTCCACTGCGCGGCCGTATATAGGCTCGCAATAGCTAATCACCGATGGTGTATTTCTCGCGCAGCTGGCGGCGAATATCGCCAGTAGCGCTGGTATTAACTTTTTCATTTACCTGTTTCCTTATAATTTCAATTCGTTGCGTTACGGCGACCGCTTGGACGGCATGATTCCTTTCACATTCGGCGCGGCCCCGCCCCCTGCCGACAGAGTGCGCAAAATAAATGAAAAAAATTAAAATAGCCAAGGCCGCGCCGGCAAATACAGTCAAGCGCATATCTGTTTCCTTATATCTAGGGGAGATAAGGGCATTATACCATAAATCGCCTCTAAAATCAAGAAAAATATGATTGACAAAAGCCTAATTTTCTGTAGAAGAGTATTACAAGACGGCGCTTAAAAATGCTTCCAATCGAGTGATATAAAATAAAACTGGTCACTTGCAATTTTCGATTAATGTCCTATATTGTGGCAAAAGGACTTTAATTTATGAGATATCCCATACTCTCGCTTAACGGAATAACCATACAGCCCGGGATCAGTCTGCCAATATTCGTAGACAAGCCCGTTCACGTCAGCGCGCTTATGGACATCGACGGCAAGACCGTCATTCTGGCTTCGCACAAGCCCGTCGGTAAAAAAACCGACGAAGTTATGCAATACGGCACCCTGGCCCGCGTGCTTAGCGTAATCAAATCAAGCAACGGCAGCGTGCAGGTGAATATTCAGACAACCACGCCAGTCAAGATGACGGATATACGCACCGAAGACGACGGAGAGCTGTCCGCCGAAGCCACCGAGATCGCGCAGGATGTCACAATCAATCCGCAGGTCGAGGCGCTTAGGTCGCGCGCCGGCGAACAGATCAAGATTCTATCCCGCGCAAGGCGGTATAATTACGAGCTTATACGCACAGTTTTATCGCACAATTCCCTGCCCTTGTTTTTGGACGCAACGATTTCCGCCTTCGGCATGGGCAGCGAGCTGGCGCAGAGAGTTTTAATCGCCGAAAACTACGAGGAAAAGCTTAAAATAATAATCGCGCGGCTGGACGCGGAACTTCAAAACCTTGATCTGGACAACACCATCAAGTCGCGAATCAACCAGCAGATGAGCAAGGCTCACCGCGAGGTATATCTTAACGAAAAAATGAAGGCGATCCAGCGCGAGCTTGGCGAGCGCGAAGATTGCGACGCCAACAGCCTTAAGCAAAAGATAGCCGCCGCGAAGCTTCCTAAAGACGTCAATGAAAAGGCTTTGTCCGAACTTAAAAAACTTCGCAACCTGCAGCCCATGTCGTCCGAAGCGTCCGTTATAAAAAACTGGCTGGACGAGATTCTGGCCCTGCCCTGGAACAAAAGGTCCGACGCAAAGATAGACCTGAACGAGGCCGAGAAGATCATGAACGAAGACCATGAAGGTTTGGAAAAAATAAAAGAGCGAATACTGGAACATCTTGCGGTCATGAAGCAGACAGGAAAATCCGGCGGAGCGATACTTTGCTTTGTCGGCCCTCCGGGAGTTGGAAAAACTTCGCTTGGCAAATCCATAGCCCGCGCAACAGGCCGCCAGTATGCAAGAATGTCTTTGGGCGGAGTAGCGGACGAAGCGCATTTCAGAGGCCACCGCAAGACTTATATCGGAAGCCAGCCAGGACGCATAATCGATATGCTGAAACGCGCCAAGGTAAAAAATCCTTTGGTAGTGCTGGACGAAATAGACAAGCTTGGGCGCGATTACCGCGGAGATCCCGAAGCGGCGCTGCTTGAAATTCTGGATCCGGAACAGAACAAGACTTTCCGCGACCACTATTTGGAATCGGACTTCGATTTGTCCGAGGTCATGTTCGTAGCGACCGCCAACAGTTATAAGATGTCGCAGGCCCTTATAGACCGCATGGAGATCATAGATCTTTCGGGCTATGTCGAAGATGAAAAAATCCGAATCGCGCAAAGCCACCTTATCAAAAACGCCGCTGAAAATATGGGAATTAACCCCTCTGAAATCAGCATATCTATCGAGACTTTGCGGCACATGGTGCGATATTACACCATGGAAGCCGGAGTGCGCGAGCTTTACCGGTTGATAGAAAAATTATTACGCAAATCGCTGCGCGCAGGGAAAAAAGATTTTTCAATTCAGCAGATCGAAGAATGGCTTGGCGTGCGCAAGTACGATTTCAGAAGCACATCGGACAAGGATTCCGTCGGGATAATAAGCGGGCTTTCGTATACCGATGCAGGCGGCAATATCATTCCGTTGGAAGCCTCGACAATCCCCGGAAAAGGAAACATAATCATCACAGGCCATCTTGGCGAAATCATGAAGGAATCCGCCCAGATCGCGAAATCATGCGCACAGTCCATGGCCGCCGAATTCGGAATAAACCCGGAAGTATTCGAAAAAACCAACATACACGTGCACGCTTTGGACGGGGGCGTCCCAAAAGAAGGGCCGTCCGCGGGACTTGCGATCTGCGCAGCCATATTGTCCGCGCTTTCGAATATTCCGATCAGGCGCGACGTCGCGCTTACAGGCGAAATATCGTTGCATGGAAAAGCTTTGCCGATCGGCGGGCTGCGTGAAAAGCTTCTTGGAGCACGCCGAGGCGGAATCAGCATTGTCATAATGCCCGAAAAAAACCGCAAGGATTTGGCGGACATACCGGAATATATTTTCGAGGGCATGGAGCTGAAGTTCGTTAACGACATACGCGAAGTGATCGAGATAGCGTTCACGACGCCGCCCATGCCAATCGCTCCCGGCGTCCGAATTTCGTCCGAGGACGCGCGCCAATGATGCTGATCGTCGATTGCTGCGACGGCACGACCGTTGCGACCGACGACGGGCGCTTTCTGCGCGCAGGCGCGGATAATCAGGCAGTCATGCTTCCTAAACTTGTTAGCGAATTAGGAATAGATTTCAAAAAAATCTCGGCGATCGGAGCGGTAGTCGGACCAGGCAGCTTCACCGGAATTAGAATCGGCATAGCTTGGGCCAAGGGCGCGGCCATCGCGGCCGGAGTTCCCGTAATTCCGATCAGCCGGTTCGAAATCGCTTTGCGGAAAAATCCAGACGCGGTCATTGCGATTGATAATAAGAAGGACGGTTGGTTCGTTCAATCGAAAGATTTTCCAGCCCGTTCGATCGCCGAGACTAAACAGGGTATGATTATAAATCCCAATTTGGATATAGATGCGGCGTTCGAGATTATGGCGGCGAAAAAAGATTCCAACGAGCAAGTAATTCCTTTGTACATCAAGCCTCATTATGCAGAAGAAAAATGTTAGAACAGCTGGCCGGACTTCATCGCTTGGCATTCGGCGACAAGGGTTGGAGCGCGGAAGAAATATTAAAGCTTAAAAATTCCGGCGCCGAAGTCATAGCTTCGGAAAACGCGATTATAATTTACCGCGTCGCCGCTGACGAAGCCGAGATACTAACGCTGGCCGTTCACCCGGATCATCGCAGGCAGGGACTGGCGAAAACTATCATCGCGCTTATGGAAAGGGATTTGAAAAACATTAAAAAAATATTTCTTGAGGTATCGGTGGAGAATCAAGCAGCTTTGGAACTTTACAAATCACTTGGTTTTATCGAAAAAGCAAGACGCCCCGGCTATTACCAAGGCGTCGACGCGATTCTTATGATCAAAGAGATCAATTAGAACGTTTTCTTTCCGGCTATCCAATCTTTGCAGTCCTGCTCGGCGCGGTCAGGAGCAGCCCAGCTGCCTTCAGAATATCCGATCAAAGCGTTTCCTGTTTTATATATGTGGAACGAGCATTCCTTGACGCCGTCCTTGTTCACCGTATAGGTGTTCGAATAGCCAAAGCAGCCGGCAAGAAGCAAAGCGGGTATTACTATAACGAGTTTCTTCATTTACAATCCTTTTGGTTATGGCCCAATTCTACGACTGTTGGGAATAAAATCAAGTCAAATTTGGCGAAGGCGGTCAATGCCAAAATACTTAAGACTATGGTTCCGATTAAGACCGCCCATCGTTAATCCTATATCCGCCTTATTTGCATCCAGACCGAAAGCATCTCCTGTAAAATCAGTCGTCAACATAGTGCGCGCGGATTGTATTATTTGTTTTATATCAGGATCAAAACTTGGAGCTATGGCAGCGGTCAGGCCGTTGATATTAAAATTTTGACGCGTAACTTGAATTGTATGCGACGGTTCGTATGCGGACATGAAGCGGGTCCAGGAATAGATCATCATCGCGCCCATACGACCGCAACCGCCAAAGGCAAGACCGAATTCCGTCGCGTCCTTAAGCGGATAGTAAACTCCGCTTTCGTGGTTCTTCCACGGCTCGAACTTCCACTCTTTATACGCGCCCTTGTCGTCCTCGCATTCGGCCAGCCAATTGTCATTTATCAAGCAAAGGGCAAGCATCGGCGCGATATGAACATCAAGAATGCCTTGGACCGGTTTGAAATCATCGGGTGAATTTATGATGCTGTATTCGGTTTTCGAATGCGCCTGGATTCCAACCATTTTAAGATTCGAGATATTCATTTTTTCCATACCATTCCAGATTTCACGCACTATCGGAAAATTGTCCGCGAACGGGCTTGGAGCAAAGTAAAGAGTTTTAGTCTCAGACATTTTTGAATCCTTTTTACACCCTGCATTCTCCCCCACCCGAGATGTTTTGTCAATGCATTATTTCAGGCTTTTTATGATTGATCCACCTTGCCGCAAACTGCTATGATTCCTTAAAGGGGAATGGAAATGAGCAATCAGTTTCACAAAATTCTAAACCGCATGGTTTTGTTCACGGCCATGATCATGGTCGCCATAATGCTGTTCTGGAATGATTTTTTAGACATAGTCATGACCAATATCTGGCTGAACGGAGCAATCATGGGCGTCGCCGCGTTCGGCGTAATATCGTGTTTTTTCGACGTGTTTCGGTTGGTGCCGGAATACAGATGGATGAAGAATTTCTTCTATGCGCGGCCCGGGGCGAAAATCCCGCAGCTTCCGCCTTTCGTTCTTCGGCCCGTCGCCAAGATGCTTACGTCCGTCCGGGTTCAGCACAAGCCCTACATATCGTCGCAGACGCTGAACACGTTTTTGGACATAATATTGGGACGCTTTGAAGATCAACGCGAGCAGAACAGGTACACAACAAACATACTTATATTCATGGGATTGCTTGGGACATTCTGGGGCCTGCTGCACACCATCGGATCGTTCAGCGCCATAGTCGGAGGAATGGATTTCGGAAGCGACTTTGGCGCCGCGACCGAAGCCATGCGCGAGGGGCTTACCGCTCCGCTGGTCGGAATGGGCACTGCTTTCAGCTCGTCATTTCTTGGTTTGGCCGGATCGCTGGTAGTCGGGTTCCTGGCACTGCAAACGTCTTTGGCGCAGAACGCGATCTTCCGCGAGTTGGAAGAAAACCTGTCCAACTATACCAAACTTTTCGGCTATCTATCCCAGCCGGAATCAGGAGAAGAAACCGTCCTGCCCTATGTGCAGACCGCCGCGTTCGAGCTGTCCAAATCCACAGACGCCATGACCAAATCAGTACGAGAACTTTCAAAACATATCCGCGAGCGGGACAAGCAGATGAATTCGGCAATCAATAAAATGGGCGCAGTGATAAGTTCGATAAAAGAAATAAAAAAGGAAGAGAGAAAGAATGCTAAGGCACCGCGAGCCGGTTAACATTTGGCCCGGGTTCGTCGATCTGTTCTCGAACCTGACCATAGTATTGTTATTCCTGCTTATCGTTTTCGTCGTCATGTCTTCGTCCGCGAAATTCCTGCTGAAAGAATCAGGACCCGGTGTTGACGCCTCTAAAGATGAAAAAATCCGCGAGCTGTCCGAACGCATAGTAAACCAAGATTCCATACTTGAACGATTCGTTCAGAACCGCGCGCAGCTGGAAGACGAAGCCAACGAGTTGCTGCTTCAAAAAGCCCTGATAGCCGAAGCCGTCGCACGTATGGAAGTTGAAGCCGCCGACGCCGAAATAGAAGCGCGCGCCAAGGAAGGCCTTATACTTCAGCAAACGCGCGAGTTGTCGCAGCAGGCCGCCGAGATGGCGAGAATGCAAGCCGCAAACGCGGATTTAGAACGCCAGCATACCGAGCTGCAAAGCCTTAAAGACGAAGCGATGGTATCCGATGTCGAGCGGCGACGGTTGCTTAGCGAGTTGGAAAACCTGAAAGGGACGCTTAGGACCGAGACCGAAGCCACTACGATTGCAAAGGAAGTAACCGCCGCACAGCTTCGCACGCTGACGCGAGAAATCGCGAACTTGTCCAACGCGCTTGCCGTGTCGGAGGAACGCGCCGCAGAACGCGAAGTGCAGTACATCGAATTGTCCACGCGATTTAACCGCGCGTTGGCCGACAAGCTGGCCGAGGTCGGAGATATGCGCGAGTATCAGTCCATGTTCTTTTCCGCGGTGCGCCGATCATTGGGCGACACCGGAATGGTACAGATGGACGACGACCGGTTCACCCTGCCCAGCGACATATTGTTCGCTCAAGGATCGTACGCAATATCCGCTTCGGGAAAAAGACAGCTTAAAAACATCGCCGACGTGATCAAAGAGATCTATACCATGATACCGAACAACGTCAGCTGGATAATCCGCGTCGACGGGCATACCGACAACATACCGGTGCGTCCTGGCAGCGAGCTGCGCGACAATACTCAGCTGTCGCTGCTGCGAGCGCGCGCGGTGACGGAAGAGCTTGTTAAGAACGGGATAGACCGACGCTTGCTTGCTCCGACCGGATTCGGCGAAACGCACCCGGTCGCGATCGGCAACCGTCCTGAAGACTTGCAGCGCAACCGCCGCATCGAACTGCGGCTTACGAATCCTTAACTTGGGCCATAATGTGGATATGAAAATGCGGGACCTGCTGTCCGTGCGAGGCGCCGGTGTTAGTTAACGTATTAAAGCCGTCCGATCGGGCCAGTTCCGCAATATCCGCGACAAGATTCCAAAATCCAACCTGTTCGTCCGCCGTCGCTTTTCGTATAAAATGATGTATGTTCACGTATTCGCCCCGCGGGATAACAAGCGCATGAAACCTAGCTTTTGGATGCAAATCCTTGAATGCGATCGCGTGGTCGTTTTCGGCAAGTTTGTCGCAGGGTAGCTGCCCCCTTAGAATTTTCGCAAAAACATTGTTATCATCATAGCTGGCTTCGAACATGATTTCCCCCTTGAAAACGGCATTTTATGCATTATATTAATACAGTAATATTTAACAAGGAGAATTTAAATGTTCAAACCACTCCACGATTACGTTCTTATAACACGATTGGAAGAAGAATCAAAAACAGCCGGAGGAATAATCATACCGGACAACGCCCAGGAAAAGCCTTCGCGCGGCAAGGTCATCGCCGTCGGAGACGGAGCGTATGACGGCGACGACAAGATTCCCATGACCGTCAAAGTCGGCAACGTCGTAATGTTCGCCAAATGGGCCGGATCCGCTTCCGAGATAAAGATCGAGGGAAAGGACTATGTAATAATACGCGAGAAAGACATACTTGGAATTTTAGAATAAGGAGATTATTAAAATGGCTAAAAAAATACTATTCAACGAAGAAGCGCGCAAGTCGCTTATGGCGGGCGTCAATAAACTTAGCGACGCCGTAAAAACCACTTTGGGTCCGAAAGGCCGCACGGTCATAATCGAAAAATCATACGGCGCGCCGGTCGCAACCAAAGACGGAGTGTCCGTAGCAAAAGAAGTCGTATTGCCGGACAGCGTCGAAAATATCGGGGCGCGCATGGTACGAGAAGTGGCGTCGAAAACCGCCGACTTGGCCGGAGACGGAACTACGACCGCAACGGTGCTGGCGCAGAAAATGCTGAGCGAAGGATTCAAAATGGCTTCCGCCGGAATGAACACCATGGACATCAAGCGCGGCATAGACATAGCCGTAAGCGCCGCTATCGCCGACATAGAAAAACATTCCAAACCCGTCAAAGACAATTCGGAAATCGCCCAGGTCGCAACCATATCCGCAAACGGAGATTCCGATATAGGCGCCAAGATCGCCGAAGCTATGAACAAAGTCGGCAAGGAAGGAGTAATAACCGTCGAGGAAGCAAAAGGACTTGAGACTGAAATCGACATAGTCGAAGGCATGCAGTTCGACCGCGGTTTTTTATCCACTTACTTCGTGACCAATCCCGACAAGATGCAGTGCGATATGGACAACGCCCAGATACTTGTGTCCGAGAAAAAGATCAGCACTTTGCAGTCCTTACTTCCTATATTGGAGCCGATCGCGCAAAGCGGCCGCAGTCTACTGATCATCGCGGATGACATAGATTCCGAAGCGCTTGCGACGCTTGTGCTTAACCGTTTGCGCGGCGGGCTTAAAATATGCGCGGTGAAAGCTCCCGGATTCGGCGACCGCCGCAAAGACATGCTGAAAGACATCGCGATAATTACCGGCGCAACCGTCATATCCGACGATCTTGGCATGACTTTGGAAAACATAACGCCAGCCGTTCTGGGCAACGCGAAACGCGCGATCGTATCCAAGGACAGCACTTTGATAGTCGACGGCAGCGGCGACGCCAAAGCCATCAAAGCGCGTAGCGACGAAATCAGAAAGACGATCGAAACTTCAACATCCGAATACGACCGCGAAAAAATGGCCGAACGATTGGCGCGCATAGTCGGCGGGGTCGCAGTCATAAAAGTCGGAGGCATGACCGAAGTCGAAGTCAAAGAAAAGAAAGACCGCGTCGACGACGCTTTGGCCGCAACGCGCGCCGCTGTTCAGGAAGGAGTCATAGCCGGCGGAGGAGTTGCTTTGGTCCGATCGATTTCAGCTTTGGAAAAATTAAAGGGCGCAAACGCCGACCAGGACGCGGGCATAGACATAGTGCGCAAGACCCTTTCCTCACCCATGGCGCAGATCGCCGAAAACGCGGGCGTGGAGGGCGCGATAGTCATCGGGAAAGTGTTGGAAACCAAAGATTATAATCTTGGATACAACGCCGCGAACGGCGAGTATGTCGACATGGCAAAAAACGGAATCATAGATCCGTCCAAGGTCGTGAAGACCGCTTTGCTTTCGGCCGCAAGCGTGGTAGGAACGCTGCTTACCACCGGCGCGATACTTGCAGAAATTCCAGAAGAAAAACCCGCGCCGCAACAGATGCCGATGGGGTAAAATATGAATAAAGTCAAAGCAAAAATCCTTTATATGCCGAATTACGACAAGTCATGGGGGCCGCTTAAATATGCTTATGACACAGATTCGGGATTCGATACCCGCGCGTGCGTAGACGCGGACGTGGTGCTGAAACCTCTTGAACGCATAAGAATTCCTCTTGGCTTCGGCATGCAGCTTGAACCGGGATTCGGCTATCAGTTAAGGTCTCGAAGCGGCATAGGGGCCAAGGGAATAATCCTGATGTCCGGAGTCGGGACAATCGACAACGGTTACGTCGGAGAAGTATCAATGTCCGTTATAAATATGTCAGGCGAAGATTTTAAAATCGAACGCGGAATGAGGGTAGGACAGGTAGTAATCGAACCAGTATGGCAGGCCGAATTCACCGAGATAGAATCCGCCGACGAGTTCGACAAGACCGACCGCGGAGATGGAGGGCATGGCTCGACCGGGGTGTGAAAATACTTATGTTCCACAAGGGGAGAGTTATTTCTTATTACGGATTGTTTTTAGGATGTCGTTTTTGATCAAGTCCGAAGCCGGATGGCCGCCGCGGGACCAGATTTTATCTTCGGCCTTTAGCTGCTCGACCATTTTGGTACGGGATTTTTTATGCTTAATAAGATCGTCCGCCGCGCGGAACACATTATCCGGCGCGGCTTTATGTTGAAGCAGTTCGGGATAGATTTCTTTTCCCGAGATTATATTCACAAGTGAAATATACTTCACCCGGATCAAAAGTTTGTACAACAGGTAGGTCAGAAAATTCGTTTTATAAACCACTACCGCCGGCGTATGCAGGATCGCAAGTTCGACCGTGACCGTTCCGCTTGCGGCGACCGCCACGTTCGCGTCGCGGAAAAGTATATACCTGTCTTTTGGCATTATCACAAGCGGCTTGTTTTTCCAATCATGCGTCATAGCCTTGATTTTTTTCCGCACCGTGTCCGCGCCAGGGATCACTATTTGGTGACCGCTCCATTTATCGGCCACAGATTTCATAAGCGGCAAAAGATTTTCGATTTCATTCATGCGCGAACCGGGCATCATCGCGACGATTTTACGGCCGCGCGCGATATGGTATCTTTTCCTGAAAATTCCAGGCATTGCTTCCTTTATTTCACCGTCCGCGACCGGATGCCCGACCGGAATAGTCGGCAATCCGTACCTGGTAAAATACGGCACTTCGAAATCAAAAAAGCAATACAGCCTATCAAACAGTTTCGCGAATTTTTTCGCCCTGCCCGGCCTCCAAGCCCAGACCTGAGGAGCGACAAAATGGAACAGCTTGGGACGCGATTCACATCCATGCAACCTTGACGCGACCGCTTTCGCAAAACCGGGCGAGTCTATGGTCAAAACTATGTCCGGCCGCCATTCGTTTATCGCCGCAACCGTTTCGCGGATTCGGCGCAGCAGCGTCCGCGCCCGCATCAGGACTGCCGTGAATCCCATGACTGATAAATCTTCTATCGGGAACAGGGATTTTTTCAGGCCCGCATTCTTCATATTCATGCCGCCGATGCCCCGGAATTCTACATGATGCGGCCGCGAAAAACGGTTGCGGCGCAAAAAGCTGCGTATTATTTTCGCGCCAAGGACGTCGCCGGACGCCTCGCCCGAGATGATGAATATTTTAAGTTTAGGATTTTTTTTATCCTTCATGAGCAGTGCGCTTCGAGGAATCGGAAGCCCCGCGCTTGGACCGGTTTTCTATAAAATCCAGCGCGTCCATGGCATAAGGACTGTTCTTAACTTTCTTTTTAACTTCCTTCAATCTATCGGCTGCAGTGGTGCCTTCGGTCTTGTCGAACAGAGCCTGATAGACCGAATAGATCGCGTGCATATCTTCGGTCGAGACACCGTGGCGGGTAAGGCCGACGCGATTGATGGTTTTATACACCGCGGGCCGGCCGTCTGAAATGCTGTACGGAAGCACGTCGTTCGTTACGCCGGAAACTCCGCCCACTATCGAATATTTTCCTATGCGGCAGAATTGGTGCACCGCGACCATGCCGGATATTATCGCAAAATCTTCGACTTCCACGTGGCCGGCCAGCTGCACAAGGTTCGAAAGTATGATTCCGTTTCCAAGCACGCAGTCGTGCGCCACGTGCGCGTTCACCATGATCTGACAGTTGTCACCGACCACGGTGCCTTTGGAGGCCGGAGTTCCCTGGTGGATAGTGACGTATTCGCGAATGCGGTTCTTTTTTCCGATTTTGACTCCGGTCACGGAATCGTCCGTTTGAAATTTCAGGTCCTGGCCTTTTATTCCTATCGCAGCGAATGGGTATACGATCGTGTCTTCGCCGATTTCGCAAGGACCTTCGACCACCACGTTGGATTTTAGAACTACGCGATCGCCAAGCTTTACTTTGTCGCCGACTATGCAGTACGGTCCTATTTCGACATCCTTGCCGATTACGGCGTTAGGGCTTATTATCGCGGTGCTGTGAATCATTATAATTACCTTGGTTTGCCCCAAAATTATAACCTATGCCGAACGGATTTTGAAATTAAAAAGAATAACGGATTATAACAGGCGCTTGGCTTGGGCCATGACGCTTTTATTGGCGGAACAACGCAGCAGGATTATGGCAAGGAAAGCCAAAGCATAAGATCCCGCAACCAGGCCGAATACGAATAACAGTACGCTCCATAAATCAAGCACGAACGCCATGACTATTTTGGCTTCCGAGTAGGGCTGGTGCCCGCCCGAGACAAGCGCCAAAGGCACAACCGACAACGAAAGGATTCCGAATGTCACGATGCTTTCGGTTATGAAAAACAGGACCATGCAGAGCAGTACTCCGAGCCTTAGCAGCCACATCACACGGTCGTGCGCCGTGCGATTTAAGAAGCCCTTGGATCGTTTGACGCGCGCCATCACGGACAAAATCGCAACCTGCGGCGCAAGGACGGCCACAAGCGCAAAGCCCGCCAGTTGAAGCAGGTCAAGATTGCCTAGTTGGCCGAATCTGAACAGCTCGGGCTGCATTAGTATGCAAGCCGCGCCCGTCAGCATCAAAAGCGACGACGTGACGAAAGGGTATCCCGCCTGCGCGGAAGTTTTGCCCGCGTAACGCGCTGAATAGAATCCAGTTAGAAAGCCCGCTATCAATGCAGATATTGGAAGGAACGCCCCATAGAAATTTCTTGCTCCGAAAAATCCGACCGCCACGATCAATGCGGCCACCAACGCTACGCGCGTCAATTTGGACAGGCCGGTTTGCGGCACCGCCCCTAGTTTAACAGCCGCATTCGCGGCGAAGGCCGACGCGAAGAACAATATTGCCGGCACTATGAATTCGACCAGCGTCGAAAGTTCACGCGCTACGGCGAAGTTGCCCATACCGAAGGCCGCCCACAACGCCAGGCCGAAAAACACCCAAGCGCGGATCGCAAGGGGGCGCTTTTTTACGTCGGGAGCGATGCGCGACATAACCTCGGCGTATGTGAACCACGCGATGGCGAACAAAGGAATTCCAATCAAAGCCAGCTGGACAAACCAAGGCGAAGCCAAGGCCGCGTTGTTGAAGGTGCTTGTCGCGGTGCCAAGAACATTTTGGGCTTCGGGGAAAAACATTGCATTTGCCTTTTTGTAATTACCGGCCTATTATATAAGGGCCATGAAAGAAAGCCAAGCAAAAACTTATACAATATACAACGGCAGGGTCATGATGATCGACGCCGGGTACAAGGCTACGCAGGACGCTCTGCTGCTGGCGGACGCGGTGGATGCGAAATCTGCCAAGACCGTTCTGGACGCGGGAGTCGGCACGGGCGGAGTCATACTGCCGCTGATGACGCGGTTTCCTAAACTTGCCGCGATCGGACTGGACATATCGCAAGAATCCTTGGATCTGTGCGCGAAAAACGCCGAGTTGAACGGCCGTAAAATCGAGTTGATCAAAGCGGACATAACGAAATGGAAGACGGACCGGCAGTTCGATATCGTCGTGTCGAATCCTCCGTTCTTTAAGGGCAGCGGTTCGCGCGAACATCACGGGGCGGATTTGGCGGCTTGGACGGCTGCTTGCGCCCGGCGACTTAAACCGCGCGGGCGAATTTACATGATAGTCGATCCGGCGGTGATGACCGAGGTGATCCGTAGCCTACCCGACGCGATCGGCGGAGTGACATTGACGCCGATATATTCGAATAAAAATTCAGCGGAACGGGTCGTGATTTCAGGGCGGCTTGGAACGAAAGAGCCAAGTAAAATAATTTTAAAAATTAGTTGACAAAACTTAATGGGGGGGGGTAGTATAGGCATATAAGACAAAAGGCCTATCAAATGAAAGTCAGACTACCGACCATTTACATTGCCGCCACTAATTGCAGCGCGCACGTCGCGGACAGGTTAATGGATTGGGTAAATCCTTATGTTTTTAACGAGATTTATAATATCGGCGCGCACCACAGCTATTCGCAAAAATACAATATCGCAAACTTCCAAGCCAAACACGTCGGAGACATAATCGCAAAGCACGTCGGAGAATTCGACGACACTTTGGGCGTCATATTATCAAACACCGGCAGCGGACTTTGCTTGTTCGCCAACGCGCACTCTCATATACGCGCGGCGACGATAACGGCACACAAAGAAAACAAAGCCTTAGTCAAACAGACCCGCATCAAAATGGTGAACAACGTTCTTGTAATTCCGACCGAGGGCCGGAATGACAGCTTGTTCTGCAAACGAGCCTCGGCATTGATCGATATATTCGCAGGCACCGATCTTTCCCGGATTCCCGCTGATAAACTTGTGCAGACGATCAAGATCATGACGCACAGAAACTGTCCCGATTTTCAAAAGCTGTGGATTGAAGAACCCGCGTCATTGCTGCCCGACTGCAGACTGTATAAAAGATTAACAGCAAATCAAGATGCAACGAAATAACGCGGTCTAATAACCCGCAATATATTGGACGGGGATCGTTCCGGCAAAATGTATGTAAATGAACCGAAGTCGATGTTCTTTGCCCGTCAGAAGATTATCTAATTTCTTTCCAACGTGGACAACCTCCTGACAATGCCAGCGCTTGGCGTCGCATAAGTTCATCTTTTTGGACTTGTGGCGTATGCGCTTTTGAAATCCATTCGGCAAAATTTTTGTCCGTGGCCGCAACCGCATTCTTGGTTTCGGTAAATATTTTTTTAAGGCCATCGGGGAGATCCAAGGACCTATCGACCTCTATTCCGTAAAGCAATTGGTTTATCGCCGCATCAAGACTTTTGTCTTTGGGATTATATGACTTGTCATCAATCCATTTTTTAATATTTTCAAGGTGTCCGTACAACATGGAATTCAAAGGAATGTTCGACTTAATCAATCCATTAATCAACTTTTTAACTAAATCATATTTTTTTGCTTTTTCTGTCCCGGCTTTGTAATTAGGTTTGCCAACTGCCATATCCAAACTCCTTTAGTTTCGGTTAATTATAACTAAAAACAGGAATAAAAACAATAAAAAAAAGTGGTGCGGCAGACTTGGCAACTTTCGAACCAGCCTGTCGCGGCGTGGCGTAGCGAAGACGGATGAACCTGCCGATTTTGAGAGCTTAGTGGAGAAGATGGCCGCTTTCAATAAGAAATACTAAAAACCCTCGAACTCTATCCATATTTTCAACCTTGAATTTAATAGACTGACCAATTAAAATGCAGTCATGGATAAAGATTTAGCTGATTATATAGACCTGTCGCAAATGATGTATTTCGGAACTTCAGATTGCATCATGAAGTCTGATAAATATAGCGTTTTCATATCTTGTAAAACGAATGACTTATTTTACAATTTTATTGTCTTGAAAGATTGCTCTTTGGAAGAGGCACTTAACAAGCGGCTGGAAATTTCAGAGAAATATCAAAAAGATGTCTGTCTTTTTCATACTCCTGCAAGCACGGCGCAAATTTCAAATCTCGAACGATTTGCCGAAGACTCTTTCATGTTTCTGGAAACTGCCAATGCGCCGAAATATCAACACCGCCATAGCGGCATAGCCTTTGAAATTGCTCGGGACAAGAATAAGTTTGCCGAGGATTTTCAAAAAATATACGAAGCACCCGGCGGAGTATATGAGATATGCGATGAGGGTGAAGTTGAATCAATAAAACGCTTTTTTGAAATTCAACCACCCGAAGGCATTGAATTTGTCCCGATAAATGTTTATAAAAATGGAGAAATCGTGGGGCAGATTATGTGCTGTATCTCGAAAGGAATTATGCAGATAAATTCGATTGGCGTTCTTCCAAAATATAGATATGGAAGTGTTTTTATTCAGATATGCCGCTATTGTTTAGAATTGGCAGCTAGTCAGAATTGTAAGACATTGACTTGCCAGACGGAAAGAGGAAGCACTAACGAAAAGCTATTTCAAAAGCTTGGCTTTTCAACCACATTCTCTTGCACGTATTTCAAAGTGAATTAAAGGAAGGCTCGGAATTGCTGGTATGAGTCCGATATATTGGACAATCATCGGACTGGTGCAGGTCTTGGTGGTCATGAAAAAATCGCCCCAAACAGGGCAAAATTGTAATTGGTGCAGATAAAGGGACTTGAACCCCCATGGATTGCTCCGCTGGAACCTAAATCCAGTGCGTCTACCAATTCCGCCATATCTGCAACGTTCGTATTTTACTTTAATGTTTTGTATTTTGCAAGCGCTACGCGTAATTCGTCAAGATGTATTGACAATTTAAAAAATTAGTTTACTTTATTATAAGGTTATGCTAGGATCGCGTAGAATAAAAGGAGTCGTTATGCCGCATATCTACGAATTTCACGAAAATGTTTCCATAAGCCAAGAAGACAACGACGGCATAACGATCATTACGAATAAGACGACCAAGAAAAGCGCGTTAATTAAAAGTTGGCACTGGTCTTCCGGCTGCGCGTATGTTTTTGATAACAATCTTAGCCTGCTTGAAGCGTTAAAAAGTTTGGAAGCAGTAAAATCTGTGAGCTATGGCGGCACGATGGTGTTGGTTGGCAAACATGTTAAATGCCTGTCTCAGCAGACTTATTAAAAAGGGCGACCCGAAAGTTATCCGCCCGGCTGCTGGTTTCCCCCTGACCGACTAACGAAGGCTTTCGTCCGCCCGGGGCGTATTATAAGCTTGCAAAATTAGGAAGTCAAATGTATAGTCCGGTCATGCAAACGGAGCGTTGGCAGAGTGGTAATGCAGCGGTTTGCTAAACCGTGACGGATTTAAACCCGTCCATAGGTTCGAGTCCTATACGCTCCGCCACTATCTTATTTTAAGCAAATCCAGCACTTTCGCTGGATTTTTTTATTCGTGCGGCAAGACCAGTTTTATCCGCCGCCCCTAACAAATCCAAGCATTTTCCATTTTTAATACTTTTGCCGCAACCAAAAAGGAGTGGCTATGAAGCAGTGGGATGCAAATCGCAAAAAATGGGATGCAGGTCGTCAAAAAAATACTGGCGCCAAATCAAAATCTGGCACCAGCGTCTTCTGGCGGAATGGTATCCAAACACTCCATCGCATTTGCATTTTGAAGTGCGAGATGGCAATCCCATCAGTGGTCCTAACACAACCAGGTCAGAACGACTTTGGGGGGAAGATTTAGACCCCATGGAACGTTTACAAGAATGGGGGCATCGTTTTTAAAATAGTATTGATATTATATTTCATGCACGGTATAATCTGCGCATGAAATATATATTTGTATTATCGATAACATTAATTACATCTTGCGCAATCACAAAACAAGAATATTCTTTGTCATGTGGAGATGTAATTCTTAAATCCCGCATGAATTTTGAAGACGTTATTGATAAATTTAACCTTAAAGAACTAACCACTCAAGAACTTAATCGGGGCGACATTGGATTTACTCGATGGCGCGAAGGAGACACAGGGTCAATCAATTGTCCTGATGACAACAGAAAATTCACTTTTTTTAATAAAAAATCTGGCGGAAGATTGATGTCTGTATTTTATCCAGATTGGCAAGATTTTGATAATTTTGACCGTGACGGAACAATTACACAAAAAGCTCGTAAAGCCGTATTATTGCAGGACAACCCTAATGCGGTTGTCTTGGCAACACGCGGGAATCATTTGTTTGTACTGGACGTAGATATCAATATGACACACGTAGAAGACAATGGGGCTATATGGTGCCGCGATAGGCATGAATATATTCCATTTAACCCATCAAAGATAACCCGAATCTATATTCCAAAAGAACTAAAGGGGGCATATATGATATATGGCGACAAAAAAGAATGGTTGTTGTATGGTGATGGAATATTACGCGACTGCGGCGGCACAGATATAAAGACATCTGAATCGGCGTATAAACAATTGCCAGATGGTTGTCAATTTCTGTGGTTTACGCGTGAAAATGAATGTAATACACAAGTATGCAGCAATAAGGGTTGTATATGGGTTCAACCAGTGGAGTATATTTTTTATAACCATACAATAGACAAATGGACGCCGGTAGAGTTTGATTGACTATAAAAACGACAAAGTCATTCTTATATGCTGCCATATACTTGGATATACTGCCCCGCCATAAATAAGTATAAATTAATTACCCATGATGCCGGGGAGATTGCCTATGCCTGCGGCGCCTGAACCGCCGGACGCACCACCCGAGCCTCCCCGGTTCATAATATTGCCCAGCCCGCCGGATTGATCAACAAGTATTGTGCCCGCGCCGGCCACTGCCGCCGCTCCGCCTATTGCCATTCTGCCCGCGTCTTCGTTCTGATGTCCCTGATAGGCCGCGACAGCGCCGCCGGCAAGAAGTCCTGTTCCGATCGCGGTGCCCGTTTTTGCTCCGCCTGCAAGCATAAGGCCCGTGCCCGCAAGGCCGGCACCGATCGCTATGCGGTTGTCACCGCCTCCGGTCGTGACTTGGTTCATGTTTTCCACCGCGGCAACATCGTCGCTTGTGGCGTAAAGATTATGTCTTACGAATGTATGCAGCTCTTCTTCGGACAGTTCCATGTCAAGCTCGCCCTTGGCCATGCGGATTTGATTTTGTTTTTCTTCAAACTCGCGGCGCATGCGCGCAAGGTCGCGCGTCAGGACCGAATGCGCTTCCGGCGAAGACCAAACCTGCCCCGCCCTAACCTGCGTGGTACCGGGCGACCAGTCTATGCGGCCGGTCGTGCCGTCGACGCGACCTACTCCGCATTGCCAAGTATCAAGATAATTCTGCATGCGTTGTTGACCCGCAGCCTGGGCTTGATTCTCGGCCAGGCCCTGCCCCAATTGCATTCCGCCCACACCGGCCGCGGCTATGCCCGCGCCCTGCCTCATACGATCATTACGCGCGGCGCGCGCCAAAGCCTCTTCGGACTGTTCGGCGGCGTAGGCTGAAAATGATAAGATAAAAAAAATCGGAGCGATGAATTTACGCATGGATTTACGTTCTCTCTGTTACGGATATTATATCACAAAAAATGGTAAATGGAAAATGGTAAATGGGAAAAGTATTGCTAAAACAAAAAGCCCCCTTTCGGGGGCTTTAAGCTAGGAGGTTAAACTTACCGTATGTCGCCCAGCGTGCAAACTCCGTAGGACAGACAGGTAATCCTGTTGATTCCGCAGGTTCCGCGCAGTTCGTCCCCGGTCCAGGTACAGGCGTTCCATATCGTCATGCCCGTTATCAGACCTTCGCGGCGATAGTTGACTTTGATTTCCTCGCACGCGTCCCTGGATCCGGCGATCGGCGATCGGCAGACGTTTTCCCAATCTCCGCGTCCCGTGATCGGCAGCGGGTTGCTGCTGTCGGAATCGGGCATATTCAAGGCCCATTTGACATAGAAGTCTTTCAGAGTCGGTATCGAGAAGGACTTGTTGTATCCGACGGTTTCAAGGTTGTCGCCAACGCGGCAAGTTATGTTGTTGGTTTCGACGAAATAGGTGATCGCCGCGGCAAGACCCGCACCGCCGGCCGCACCGATACCGCCGCCGATCAAGGCACGACCACCAGCTCCCATGAATTCGTCGGCCCAGGTTTTTTCCACTACAGCCAAAGTCTCGGGTTGGAAGTTATCCCTTATATGCTCCAAAGCCTTGCCGCACTGAGCGAAATTGTTAATGGTCCAATTTGCGCGCGCCGCCGTGGCTTGTCCCGCAGGAGTGGCAGCATCGCCAGCTTGGGCAGTGGCGCCAGCTTGGACCGGCCTACAAATTTCGCCTATATCTCCGTGACAATCAAAGGGCCTTAGGGCAAGCACAAGAGCCTCCCTGTGCTTTTGATTGCTACAGTCGACGTCCTTCAATTTGCTTGCCGTTCCGACTGCGCCGATTATCGCGCCGGTCGCTCCGCCCAGGACTGCGCCAGAAACTGCATTTTCCTTTGTACTGGTCAGCATATTGAATCCGAACAGGTTGTTGTTGCAGCTAAAGCTTTCGCCGGCCGTGCGCCATACTTCCGCCCATTCGCCCGATCCCACGCGGAAGCCCGCACGTTCGTGTATCATGCCAAGACCCGCGGTCCACCTGTTCTGTATCAGGCTTGTATTGTAATAAGCCGCGACACGGACTAGGCATTGCGCTCGCTCGGCGTCCCAGCGTCCATAGTATCCGCGCATCGCGTCGACCGGATTACGATTCAGACCCGGGCCCATTGGCTGATCTCCCGGACCGAATCTATAGCCCGTCGCTTCGCCCTGCAAATTATAAGGCGCGACGTTCCTATCAAGCTCGGTCGTTACGCGGTTGGTGATTCCGACCGCCGCGAACGAAGTTCCGAACATATTCCTGTCGATCATTTTGCAGACCGCTTCGGCCTGACGCGGAGTCAGCCCCGTGCGCTGCAAGGTAAACGCATAGTATTGCGGCATTACGACGCGGCTGTTAAAGTCAACCCAGACGTCCGCATTGTTGCGATATACCGGAGTCATAATGGTCGCGGCATCCGCGGCGTCCGACACGCGGACCGCAAGCAATACCTGGCCGCGGCAGTCTTCTACTTCGTTCTGACAAAGGTTCATGCCGTTGATTATCGAATTCCTCATATTTTCGTCGAACAGATTCCTTATACCGCCGGGCAAAGTTCTGTTGACGCAGGATTCTATCATGCCCATGCACTGCTGAACCGACATAGTCGGGACTTCCGGAACGACCGGAGGAGGAGGCGGAGGAGTCACTTGCCCCGGATTATTAGTCACAACGTTGCTGGCGCTTCCGGCGCCCGGAACGTTAACGGTACCGACGCCTGCGCCCATCGCTCCGGTTAAAAATCCACCGCGGGCGGGCGCGGGCTGTTGATGCTGAACCGCCGCCCTAAGGCTTCCCTGCTGGGTCGCGGCGCGCGCCGGCATATTCACAGGCATGACCGCGTTTGCGTTGTAAACCGTCGCCCCCGTGGGAACAGCGGACACTGCGGCCGATATTGGCAACACCGCGAACAACGACAAAGCACCGATAATTTTATACATTACAGACTCCCTTGGTCTACTATCTCTTTCCGACATTGTATCATATTTTGGACCACCTTTCAAATATAAAAAATAAGTTTGAATGAAGTTTGTAAAAATGGTACAATATAGGACGAGAGATTTGGAATGAAACTGCACTTATTAATGTTTACTTTCGCGGTAGGCGCTGTATTCGCGTCGAATGCCTTTGCGTGCAGAACGAACGACCTTATAAGATGTCTTGATTCCGCGTGCGTCACCGACATAACCACCGATCCCGGATCGCGGTGCCGTCTGTGCGGTCCTACCGACCGCGCGCGGCGGGCGCAACTTCGCGAGGATACTTATCACGGAGCCGGAAACGCTTTGGGCTTTCAGGCTCTTGCGCTTGACGCAAGTTCGAACGTGAATTTAAGCGCGCGCGAACTTCGCGACGCGCCGACCAATTCGGAAGACCGCTTCGTTTGGGCCACCGAAAAATGCGTAGCTAAAATCCGCAACTGCGACGAAAACAATTCCTGGGACACCATTGAAGAATATATGAAGCTTGTCGAACAATCGTGCGCCGCCAGCGACGCCGCCAACAGGTTTCATGAAACCGCGACCGCCGTTGCCGAAGTCAAAGACACAGAGATGTGCGTGGCTTTGACAGGCCTTTGCATGGAGGAAGACGCGCGGTGCGGAGCGGGATGGGTCAACTGCCGCGGCGTCGGCAACGACGCGGCGTTCGACAGGTTCTTCGGCCTGTGCCTTCTTGAGCACGGTTGCGAAGACGGAGAAATACGCGAAGGCAACAACGTAATAAAAAGACGCGGAAGCATAAACGCCGATCTTAAAAGTCAGATTAGGAATCTGGACGTCCGCGACCGCGAACGCCTAGCCAATGCCGAAACCAACGCCGCCGCGGACCGCCAACGCAGATGGAACCGCGCCGTGAATTTATGCAAGGACGACCGCGCGAAAAGGGATTGCATAAGAGTTTATTGCGCTATGTTCGACACGGCGCTTGGAGCGCGAACCGTCGCCGCGACTTCGCTGCTTGCGCCGGAGACCACCGACAACTGCACTCATCCGGCCGCGCGCGAGATGGCCACAAACCTTTGCACCAGTTTTAATGCGGAAGCATGCAAAGTTGTCAATCAGGCTAACTTTAACTTTGGCGATAACAGATGAAAATATTATACATAAAATTTTTATCGGCAGGTTTGATCGCCATTGCGGTTTCGGCATCCGCCAGCACGCCCGCGCCAACCGGACGCGCGGCGCGCGGAATACCGGCGACAACCACAGCGCCCGCCGAAGGTGCTGCGCCTACAGTCTCAACCGCTGGGCGCGGCGTTGTTACGCGCGGCGCGGCGCCGGGTATTGCGCCCACAGGAATTATCGCGGCGCAAGTCGTGCAGGCTAACGCACCGGAAGTAATTGCGGAAGAACCGCCGACGGCGACAACCAACGCCGACAGAATCAAAACCCGCATGCAGGATATGAGCGGCGGCAGACGCAGCGGCGGGACCAACGCTTGGGAGCGCGCGCTGGGAGCGCAAAGCGACCGCGAGCGGCGCGAGGCAACCTTGATACAGTTTAGGCGCAGGATAAATCCGACCGACCGCACTCCGTGCGCGACCGAACTTCTTGCCTGCGTCAAACAGGACTGCGGGGACAATCTGCAAAGATGCTTCAACGACGGCGACGGAGTATGGAGCGAACGATTCAACAGATGCCGCACGCGGGTCAATTGTTCCGGAGCCGAGCTTTCCGTTTATGGAAAAATAATACGGGACGACGTCGAAGTCGACGCGCGCCTATGGCTGTTTGGACAAATCATCAACGGCAACGAAGCTTACTCGCGCTGTTTGCAGACCCAGTGCGCGACACAGCGCGCGGCGGGAACATTGCTTGGCCATGTCGCGATCGGATTCAACGGATGCGTGACGCAGGCGCGGATCAACCAGGCCCTGTCCGCATGTCGGCCCGTGTATGACGAGTTCAGGCAGTTCGACAGCAATCTACAAGTCAGGTTCACGAACATGATGGGGGCGCTGCGGGTCGAGCGGGAAAAACAAATACACGCGCTTCAGGCCGAGCTTGACGCAATGATGCCCGCGATGCGCAATATGTGCACGTCCGTCGGGGCGGTATTCGACGATCGCAACGGCGAATGCGCTTTCACTGCGATCTTCTCGGTTGAAGCGGACGGGCGCAGATACACTCCGGCTTCGCGCAAGATCGCTCCGGGCGGCGACTTTGTTTGCACAGAAGAATGGTTCGGCGTGGACGTAACCAGGTATCTTATGAACGCGATCAACCGCGACGTAACCGCGGCAGGCGCAAGCGCGGCGTTCCTTGGCGCGGGGCTTGGAGTCGGAGCCGCAAGCCTTGTCACGGCCGTACGCGCCGGCGCGCTGGACAAGAAAGAAGAAGAAACAAAATTCGATTCAACGCAACAGGCCATTCCTATCGAAGCCTTTTCACCCGAAGGCGGTGCCGGATCATCGCCCTCTGCGGCCGAACCAACGGATCCACAAGCTTTGATCCAACCGCGCGGAGATAGAGGGACCAATACAGGCGGCACCGGAGGACAAGAGGCGATAGATAACGCAAACAGAGCCAGCGGAGCCGACGGATATGCAGACGCCATGAACGGAGCAGCCGCAGCGGCGGCAGCTGCAAGAGCGCAAGCGGACCAATCACAATTTGATGCCGACTTTGATAATGCAGCGGCGAATTTGGCGACCTATCGCGCTTTAAATCCAGAGGCAGAAGGTCGAGTTGAAATCACATCAATACCCGGAGAAAATCGAGAAATAGCTCTTCAGAATAGAGAAACTAATAGAAATCAAGTTGCCGCGAGCGGCGGCGGCAGCACAACGACAAGTGAAGCGGTGGGGGGGGGTACGGGCACGTTTACAGGAACCCGAACTGACACTGGTTTGAATAATATGTCCGCAGCCGAAGCGAACGCGATGCGGGAAAGACAAAATAGCGGACAACGGCTGGATGCTGCCTCCTTTTTTTCGACTCCGTCTGCCCCCGCACCAACTTCAGCGCCGGTTGCCGCACCTTCCTCTGCTCCTTCCGCGCCGACGGCTCCAGTGGCGGCCACTCCTACCAGAAGCAGAGGCGCCCCGTCCGGAGGATAGGACAATCGTCAAATTGAATTCTATCCTGACCGCATGGATAATGCGGATGCAAAAAAGGAGAGAATTATGAAATCTAATCTAACCACGCTTTTGATAATCGCCGCCGCGGTAGTCGCCGCCGTAGCGATAGGATACACCGCCGGGTCCAAAGACCCGAACTTTTACAACAAGCTGCAACAGGCCGAACATGACGCGGGAGAATGCGCCAAGGACGTGTACAAAGACGCGAAAGAACGCAGCCGCAAAATGTTCGGAAGGGACAAAAAATACCGCAGCGACAAATCGGACAAAGCCGCCGAATGTCCCGAAACCCCCGCCGTCGTAATCGAAACGGTCGAGTATTAAGCGACTGAGATCCCCGATCAAGCCGGGGATGACAATTAATTTATTATTTGCTGCCGCGGCAGGGTCCGGCTTTGAATAAACGATGCCCTTGAATGCCCTGCTGCCGAGCAAACGCACCATGCACCAAGGACACGATATCATCGCTTTCGCCCATAAGATTGGTCCCATCGGCAAGCTTGATATGGTAATACCCAACAACTATTTTTCTTATACTATCGCGCACCGATGAATCTATAGAATTATAAAGTTCATAAACTGCCCAGACATCCACGCCTCTTTTCAAATTATATTCTGCAAACGTAACGTCGTCAAATTTGCCCGCGCATGCGCGCGCGACAAACTGTCCCATACCGCGGCTGAACGAATGATAGCATTCGACTTTGTAAGGAGCGTCATGCCTAGGGCAGTCTTCGGGATTATCGATCAATTCTTCGCATATGCGACAGTCTTCGCACAGCTTGTCGGCGGGCATCAATTCTCCGCGCGTCAGCTGTATAAGACTTGGGTCAATTTCAAGCAGAGTCCTGACGTATTCGACCCTGAGGTTATTTTCTATCTTATCGCAATCGCATTCGTCCTTGCCACATAAGCAGCAGGCCGAAAAACCAATCCTATTCGGCGTCGCCGACAATATATCGTCTTTGAACGTTCTTGCGTTTGCAGTCACGCGAAGCTTATACGCCAATTCATTAAGTGCCTGCTCTTTCGTGTGTTGATCGCTCATGATAAATTCCCTTTGTTTAAATTCTATGGTTGCAGTTTACCCCCCCCCATGACGTTTTGTCAACAGATAATTTTGAGCAAAAAATACACCTATTTTCCGAGGAGTGAGGGAGTGATTAGGCCGCATTGGATTACCAGTCCAGTTTTTTAATCATTTCCACGTATTCGCCCGGACTAGCTTCAAAGCCGAAGTGTTTGTAAAAATTTATCAGTTTCGGGCGATCCTTATCCACGTAACACAAAAGATATTTCAGGCCGCGGGCTTTGCAAAGACTTATCGACCATTCTCCAAGTTTCCGCACAACGCCCATACTGCGATATTTTGGTTTTACCACCAGATATGAAAACATCGCCCATCTTGCGACCAGCTGCTCGCCGTAAATAAAACCAATCACTTGGCCGTCCACCTCGGCGACGCCGAAGATCGCCTTGGGGTTCGCGGCGTGCATTTCCATATCGGCTATTTCGATCGCAGCACCATAAGTAAGAACATCATCGCCGCCCGTAAGCTGCACTTCCTGCACCGCTTTAAAATCTTCCGGCTTGGCCGAGCGGACGATTATATTATCAACCATTCGCTATCCCACAAGTTTTTTCCACAGGCTTTTCTTGGGCTGCGGTTTTTGCTGATTGCGATTTCTGTGACGGCCGCCGCGCCTGCGGTTTGACCTGTGCACCGGCGTATCCACGACAAGTTTTTTCGCAGCCTGACGATCGGGAGACTTCTTTCGCGGCGCCTCGCTTGGGGCTTCGTTCGCCTTAAGCGCGGCTTCCTCGTTGTAGTCCAGCGGCACGCTAATGATCTGGTACTGGTTTATGCTGACCAAGCCATCGTCCGCAAGCACCACCACGTCGACATCGTACTGCGCTTCCAGATTCGCCAAGTCCTCGCGCTTTTGGTTCAGCAGGTACACGGCGACGTCCGTCGGGACAGACACAACGATTTTTTTCATGACTTTCGACATCATCTTTTCCTGCAAGTGGCGGAATATGATCACGGAAGCGGTTTGTATCGAAGGCACTACGCCGGTGCCGGTGCAATGCAGGCACTGCACGTACGAGCTTTCGATAAAGCTGCTGCGCATACGTTGACGGCTAAGCATCAAGACGCCGAAGTTATTAATTTTCGCGATCTGAGTTCGAGCGCGGTCGCGCTTCATCAGCTCGCGCATGCGGGCTTCGACTTTGCGGCGGTTTTTTTCTTCTTCCATGTCTATGAAGTCGATCGCTATTATGCCCGCCATGTCGCGAAGACGCAGCTGCACCGCGATTTCCTCGGCCGCTTCCAGGTTCGTGTTAAGCGCGGTTTCCTCGATATTTTTTTCCTTGATCGCGTGCGACGAATTGACGTCGATCGCGACCATAGCCTCGGTCTGGTTCAACACTATGGATCCGCCGCTTGGCAGAGTCACTTCAGGTTTGTGCAAACCTTCCAACCGCTGTTCGATATTAACTTTCACGAACAAAGGAATTTTATCGTCGTATTTTACGATCTGCTTTTTTGGAAGCTTGCCGCGCATAAGCTTGAAGTTTTCGACCGCCTGGCCAAAGGCTTCGTCGCCCTGGATCGTCAGCACGTCGTTTTCGTCGGATATGAAATCGCGGACGACGCGGCGAAGCAAGGAATCTTCGGTATGTATGATCGCGGGCGCGACGGATTCGAAAGTCTGCTTTCTTATTTCGTTCCAAAGCGAAGTCAGGTATTCGTAGTCTTTTTCGATTTCGGCCTTTTCCGCTCCGCTTGCGGCAGTGCGAAGAACCACCGTCATACCGCGCGGGATTTTCAGGCCGTGAAGGATTTCGCGCAGGCGCGCCCTTTCCTCTTTCCCGCTGATCTTTTTAGATATGCCGTAAAGGTTGCGCTTGCGCGAGTTAGGCATAAATACCGCAAACCGCCCCGCCAAAGACAGGTACGTTGTCATAGACGCGCCTTTTTGTCCGCGCTCTTCCTTTACTCCCTGTATCAGCATGATTTGTTTCGGTTTTATGACGTCCTGAATTTTGTATTCGCGCATACGCTTTAATATTTCTTTGTTGTCCTCGCCGGCGCTGTTATCGTCGTATTCGACAAATTCCGCGTTATCGTCGTCCTGATCGCCGTCGTCGTCGATCATGTTGGCATGAGCCGCCTCCATCATCGCTTTTTTGGTTTCAGTTTGGACTTGGTAATAATCGGGATTGATTTCCGAAAAAGGCAAAAAGCCATTCTTACCCGCGCCGTATTCGACGAAGGCGGCCTGGAGGGACGGTTCGACCCGTACGACTTTGGCAAGGTAGATGTTGCCCTTTATTTGAGGTTTTGTGGTGGTTTCAACGTCAAAATCTAAAACTTTGTTGTTATCTACTACCGCTACTCGGACTTCCTCTGGGTGGACTGCGTCCACGTATACTTGTTTTGGCATAATTTAATCCTTTGTATATAGATGTTTTTCGAAAGCATGCAATGGACGATACCGCGACCACCTCGGACGTTAGTCATTCCGGCGATAAGCGCATGATAATTCTGCGCCAACGGTATAAAACAGAAGGTCATTTGGGACATTCCGTTCTCCTTACGGTGCTTTATTGGTGTTTTTTGCGTACGCGGGCGGTTGCCAGCGCACAGGGGTAAGACTACAATTAAGCAGGCTATTTAGCAAGAGAATTATTTCGATGATTTTCGATTATTTTAGACGATGCTACCCAACTACCTTCCAATTTAGGCAGTTTATAATCGAAATACCACACTGAAAACACCAAAGGCGCCGCTGCCGCCGCCATTAAAAATACGACCGACGCCTTTTTGACGAATCCCGGAAGATCAAGCGGCGTTATACGGCCGGATCGCGCGACTTCGTACATATGAAGCTTGTCGTCGCGCGATATAGGCTTTGTTTTCTGCGGTATTCTTTTTATTGCCATAGTTATTACTTAGCCACGGCCTTTTGTATACCCAAAACTTTGTATCTGATTCCATTTAACTTTTTGCTCAGCTGCACAAAATTTTCTTTTTCAAGGGTGGACGCCTCTGCATTCAGCAACTCGTTGCCCAAGGGCGAAGAGCTTGACACAACGTCTATTTTTTCGGTGCCTATCGTGATAGTTTCTCCGCCCAATACCGGGGCAAGAAGATATTTTAATGTTTCGTCGGTCTTTACATCAAGAAGAGTAACAATCGAAAACAGGTTATTATTGATCTTATCCTCGTCAAATCCGACCAATTCTTCTTTCGCCTTTCTGTAATCGGCTATACGCACTGAAAAGCTGGTTGATATAACAACAGTCGCTTCCTTTATGGGGCAGTAAGAAAAATTATTCCGCTCTTGCTTGTTTGCTTCCCTTGTGTTGTTTTTAATAGAATCCTCGAGGGAAATAATTTCTTTGTCTATTTCTTCCATTAAAATTTCTATAATTGAAGCCATAATTTAATCCTTTTGGTTATTGACAAGCGCATTCTACCCCCCCCCCATGATGTTTTGTCAAGTAATTTTTGTATTAAATTAGGATTTTTATCATAGATCTATTATAAAGGCGTATTCATCGCAGCATTCGACCTTTGGGCAGCGCAGGCAATCGCCAAAGAATTTATGCGGCAGGGTTTCCCTTGGGACTTCCTTGAATCCGCATTTTTTGAAGAATTCGCACTGGTAGGTCAAAGTGCATATCCTTGGAATTTTGGCGCGTTTGGCCTCGGTCATGCAAACTTGGACCAGCTCTCTGCCTATGCCTTGATTGCGAAAATCTTCGGCCACGGCCAAAGACGCGATTTCAGCAATATCTTTCCACAAAGGTTGAAGCCGCACGCAGCCGACCACTTGGCCGCCCTTTTCGTAAACAAAAAACGTAAAAATCCGCTGATAAATGTCGTACGGACTTTTGCTTAGCATCAGTCCCTGCTTGGCGTTCATGTTTACCAACTCTAACACCGCGGGCACATCCGCCATAGTAGCTTTTCTAATCATTTTATATCCTTTCTATTTATATGTAAAAGACCCCCGCATTTTTTACGAGGACTGTGAATTTTTAAAGACTGGAAATTAGTGGTAGCGGAGAAGGGACTCGAACCCCCGACCTGTGGATTATGATTCCATCGCTCTAACCACCTGAGCTACTCCGCCACGTGTGGGGATGTTATACCTTGCGCGAAAAAAAATCAAGGGATAAAAACACCCGGCCAAAAGCCGGGCGTATGTTTATTATCGGATAGCTTCTTTCAGTATACCGACAAGTTCTTGAACTTGGATTTCCTTACTTATATGTTTTTCGCCTTCGGGATAATCAGGATCGCTTATCGAAGAAACTAGCGCGTTATAAACATCGTAACTCTCGGATATGTAGTTGGCCGCGCAGAATACGGCGTCAACAGCAAAATCCCGATCTTCAAGATCAAGCGCGCCTATACCATGCCAAGCACTTAAACCCCGAGCGGTTTTTATACGGCACGAGAAAAACAGGCTTTCCGGATCATGAATAGGCTGTCTTGTTATACCGCGATCAGTGAAGCTTTCCTTCGCCACTCTCAATACTTGGATTTGCAATATTTCTTCCGCTCTTTTCGCATAACTGGATCGATGAAAGTCGCAAGTCCGCGCCGCAAGAAGCCAATTCGGGAATTTGCCGTAATGATCGCCGTAATATTTTCTTGCGATCGCGTCCGAATCGTCCAGACCGTATGTAAAACTAACGTATTTACCTTCGTATGAATCTGTCATTTTTTCACCCTTTTAGTTATTTATAAGCGCATTCTACCCCCCCCCGAATTTTGTCAAGCATTTTAATTACGCTTGACAAAACTTCATGGGGGAGGTAGAATGCATTAACTAGAAAGGATCAGACTATGTCGGCTTTGGATATTACTCTTGGTTGTTCGCTTGGACTGGAAGGCGGAATCATGAAATACCGCGATATTTTGAAGCCAATGCCGCAGGGATCCATGTATATGCTTAAAGACTGGAACCGCGCGCTGATTGAAGTTGCAAGAAAACCACAATTCAAAAAACGATTCGGAGCGCTGGGCAAATTCATGCTTGCAGTACAATCCCCGGCCGCGATAGCAGCAATCATCGATAAAATCGTACCCTACCGCAGCTTCTACTATGCAAAAAGATTCACAGAAGCCTATCATTCGGTCAAAGCTTTACCAAATGTTGTGGATTTCGGACGCGGTTTTTCTCCGCTTGTGCATTTTTTAGATGAATACAAATCGTTTTTTATAAATACTTTTTCCATAGAAAAAGACGACACTACCAATGAAATATTTCAGCAGACTTCGCAAAAGCTTGGTATAAATAAAAATCATAAAATAGTCGTTTGGGATAAAATAGATAGTATCGCAAAAACGTCCAACTTTATTTCCTTGGGCACTTTCGTGTATATTCCAAAGGATGAACAGTTTCAGAAATTAAGATATGTGGCGAAGAAATTTTCCGGCTTTTATATCGAATTAGAGCCGGATCAAAATACTCAGCAAGCGGATAACAAGTTTGTCAGCAAGATGGGCGCTGAATATAAACCCGGACTAACAAAGCACGATATACTAAATATATTCCAACAGCAAGGAACCGGACTTCATGCGAAAGCAATTTCGGAAGGAACAGATTTATATGACCGCGAATTCCCAAAGCTTATGAAAGCTTTAGCCAAATCCACCGAGTATTTTATTTCAAAATAAATTAAAATAATTCTGATCAATAATCCGCCCGCCCATTACAGCGGACAAGATTTGAGTACGGGATTTTGTTTTAAATAGTCGGAACAAGTTGCGCTTGGTATGCGGCTTTTAGATGATTGAATATGGTTTCGGCCTTGGCTCCTGTATATTTATCATTATCTATACCGGCTTCATAGCCGCCTCCGAAGCCCCAGGGGTTTTTTGCATCGTTGCACCATCTTGAGAATATGGCATTGCGCTGATTTAAATCAACACCCATTATGCCGTAATATTCGGCTTTGACGTCACCCGATACCCTGGGTCTTGAATGCACTTCATGACCCTGTTCGTTTATTCTGAAATCAATATATTCAAGTTCTTGTTCTATATTCATAAAAGCGATTGTACAATCAAGCAGCAATTTATCAATAAAAAAGTGCTGGGCAAGCCCAGCATAAAGTATTGTTTTCGGTTTTATAATCAATAGGTTGATTTTGTTCTGGCGACGACCTACTCTTCCGTGCCTTAAGACAAAGTACCATCGGCGCTGTGGAGTTTCTCGGTCTGGTTCGAAATGGAACAGCGAGTGGCTTCCACGCCATAATCACCAGAACAAAATCAACCGAATTAAACATCTAAAAGGCGGAAGTATTGTTCCGGGGCCGAGGCCCCGGAACAAAAACTACCATAAACATCATTTCGTTTAAGAATCAAGAATGCAATAGTTTTCAAAAAACTTGCATTTCAAGCATTGTAATGACTTGGAGGAAACCTTCCGACCGAAGCCGGAAGGCAACCAAAGGCGGTTATGACACCAACTTGCATCGGCGTCAAAACCAAAGTCAAACAGAGAAAAAAGTCATTCATTCGATTAGTATCGGTAAGCTGAGCGCCTCACAGCGCTTACACCGCCGACCTATCAACGTGATGGTCTATCACGGAATTAATTGGGATATCTTATCTTGAAGGGGGCTTCACGCTTAGATGCATTCAGCGTTTATCCTGTCCGAACTTAGCTACCCTGCACTGCCACGGGCGTGACAACAGGTACACCAGGGGTTCGTTCGACCCGGTCCTCTCGTACTAAGGTCAACTCTTCTCAAATATCCAACGCCCACAGTAGATAGGGACCTAACTGTCTCACGACGTTATTAACCCAACTCACGTACCACTTTAAATGGCGAACAGCCATACCCTTGGGACCTGCTCCAGCCCCAGGATGTGATGAGTCGACATCGAGGTGCCAAACACTACCGTCGCTATGGACGCTTGGGTAGCATCAGCCTGTTATCCCTAGAGTAGCTTTTATCCGTGTGCGATAGCCCTTCCATGAGGAGCCACCGGGTCACTATGACCGACTTTCGTCTCTGCTCGAGGTGTCCCTCTTGCAGTCAGGCTTGCTTTTGCCATTGCACTCACCGATTGATTTCCGACCAATCTGAGCAAACCATCGCGCGCCTCCGGTACTATTTGGGAGGCGACCGCCCCAGTCAAACTGCCCGCCATGCACTGTCCCCGATCCGGATAACGGACCCAGGTTAGACCTAAAAACACGTCAGGGTGGTATTTCACCAACCGCTCCACGATGGCTAGCGCCACCGCTTCAAAGCGTCCCACCTATCCTACACAAACGTATCCTTAGGCCAGTACAAAGTTGCAGTAAAGCTTCATAGGGTCTTTCCGTCTAGCTGCGGGTACCCGGCATTTTCACCGAGAATTCAATTTCGCTGAGTCTATCTTGGAGACAGTGGGGAGATCGTTACGCCATTCATGCGGGTCGGAACTTACCCGACAAGGAATTTCGCTACCTTAGGACCGTTAGAGTTACGGCCGCCGTTTACTGGGACTTCACATCAGAGCTTGCACTCATCAGCTTAATCTTCCAGCACTGGGCAGGCGTCAGTCCCTATACTTCATCTTATACGATTTTGCAGAGACCTAAGTTTTAAGTAAACAGTCGCCACCCCCTGGTATGTGCCACCTCATTAAAGTTGCCTTGAACGAGGTCATCCTTATTCCGAAGTTACGGATGTATTTTGCCTAGTTCCTTCAAGATAGTTCTCTCAACCGTCTTAGTCTACTCGACTCGAGCACCTGTGTTGGTTCTGGGTACGATTCATACGCTGGAGCTATTTCCCGGAACCGCTTCACTGCACATCCAATCCAATAAGGACGCACAATTTACGCGATTCGTCACTACCAGCGAGCCACGGAATATTAACCGTGTTCCCATCGACTACGCCTTTCGGCCTCGCCTTAGGGGTCGGCTCACCCTACCCTGATTGTCATTGGATAGGAACCCTTGCTCTTACGACGTCAAGGTTTCTCACCTTGATTAGCTGCTACTCATGCCAACATTCGCACTTCCGATACCTCCACCGTGGCTCACGCCTTCGGCTTCACAGGCTTACAGAACGCTCCGCTACCGCGCATCTTACGACGCGCCCGCAGTTTCGGTACACAATTTTAGCCCCGTTACATTTTAGTTGCTGAAACTCTTGACTAGACCAGTGAGCTATTACGCTTTCTTTAAATGATGGCTGCTTCTAAGCCAACATCCTGGTTGTTTTGGAATCTCAACTCACTTTCCCACTTAATTGTGATTTGGGGACCTTAACCGGCGGTCTGGGCTGTTGCCCTCTCGTCCACGGACCTTAGCACCCATGGACTGTCTCCTAGACTATACTTTGCTGGTATTCAGAGTTTGATATGGTTTGGTAGAGCTTTCGCCCCCCTATCCATTTCAGTGCTTTACCCCCAGCAACAAACATCTAAGACACTACCTCAATAGTTTTCGCGGAGAACCAGCTATAACAGGGTTCGATTGGCTTTTCACCCCTAGACACAGGTCATCGCCCGATGTTGCCATATCGGTGCGTTCGGCCCTCCAGTGTGTGTTACCACACCTTCAGCCTGCCCATACCTAGATCACCCCGTTTCGGGTCTATTGCTGCATACTTGTTCGCCCTATTCAGACTCGCTTTCGCTTCGCTTACACCTAACGGCTTAGGCTTGCATGCAACAATAACTCGTTGGCTCATTATACAAAAGGTACGCCGTCAGCGGAAAACCGCCTTCGACAGCTTGTAAGTGTTCAGTTTCAGTTTCTATTTCACTCCCCTCTCGGGGTTCTTTTCACCTTTCCCTCACGGTACTTGTGCACTATCGGTCAATCAGGAGTACTTAGCCTTGGAGGATGGTCCCCCCATATTCAAACGGGATTTCACGTGTCCCGCTCTACTCGTATACTTCGCACTTCTTTTCGCATACAGGGCTATCACCTATTATTGCCGCGCTTTCCATCGCGTTTTGCTGAGAAATGTTTCTGTCATTGGGCTGGTCCGTTTTCGCTCACCACTACTAACGGAGTCTCATATTTGATTTCTTTTCCTATGGCTACTGAGATGTTTCACTTCACCACGTTCGCTTTCCTGACCTATGAATTCAGTCAGGAATAGGGCATACGCCCTGGGTTTCCCCATTCGGACATACTGGGATCAATGCATATTGACGGCTCCCCCAGTCTTATCGCAGTCTTTCACGTCCTTCATCGCCTCTGATTGCCAAGGCATCCACTAAACACCCTTTCTTACTTTTTATCCCATGCTTGAAACGCAAATCCGCGCTTCGCACATTTTGAAAACATAAGTTATTGCAGTTTCGTTGATTCTTGAACTTGTTTTAATTGAATTACTTGCCGCGCGAACGCGACAGGTACATATAATTAAAGACATTATGATATTTATTTAACTTTTCGATGTTCAATTCAATATTGAACATAAAACCGATTCACAATATAAAGCAGATTCTAAAGAACTTTAGAACCGCTGAATGTTCGATCGCTATGACAGCAAGCCGCCCTAGCGACCAAGACACTCAGCAATTATAAACTCATCGTTATGTGAAATGGTGGAGTCAACCGGATTCGAACCGACGACCCCCTGCTTGCAAAGCAGGTGCTCTACCAGCTGAGCTATGACCCCCGGATTAAATGGTGGGCCTGGGTAGACTCGAACTACCGACCTCAGCTTTATCAGAGCTGCGCTCTAACCACCTGAGCTACAGACCCCAGGAAAATTCCACATCGTAAAAAAGAGATGTTCAGACAGTCAAATTTGGTTTTATTGTGTGTCATTCGTGGGAATGACATTTCTCTATAAAGGAGGTGATCCAGCCGCACGTTCCCGTACTGCTACCTTGTTATGACTTAACCCCAATCACCAACCCCACCGTAGCCGGCGGCCTCTTGCGTTAGCCTACCGTCTTCGGGTGAAATCGACTTTCATGGTTTGACAGGCGGTGTGTACAAGACCCGGGAACGTATTCACCGCAGCATTCTGATCTGCGATTACTAGCGATTCCGACTTCATGCGCTCGAGTTGCAGAGCGCAATCTGAACTGAGATTACTTTTAAGGATTGGCTTTGCCTTGCGGCATTGCGACCCATTGTTGTAACCATTGTAGTACGTTTGTAGCCCGACTCGTAAGAACCATGATGATTTGACGTCATCCCCACCTTCCTCTGTGTTAACCACAGCAGTCTCCTTAGAGTTCCCGGCATTACCCGCTGGCAACAAAGGATAAGGGTTGCGCTCGTTGCAGGACTTAACCTAACACCTCACGGCACGAGCTGACGACAACCATGCAGCATCTGTCACCGGTCCAACCGAATTGAAGAAATCCATCTCTGGAATTCGCGACCGGGATGTCAAGAGTCGGTAAGGTTTCTCGCGTAGCGTCGAATTAAACAACATACTCCACCGCTTGTGCGGGTCCCCGTCAATTCCTTTAAGTTTTAATCTTGCGATCGTACTCCCCAGGCGGCGCGCTTAACGCGTTAGCTACGTCACTGGCTCCCCGAAGGAAGTCAACAACAAGCGCGCATCGTTTAGGGCGTGGACTACCAGAGTATCTAATTCTGTTTGCTCCCCACGCTTTCGTCCCTCAGTGTCAGCAATGATCCAGAAAGCTGCCTTCGCCATTGGTGTTCCATGCGATATCTACGAATTTCACCTCTACACCGCATATTCCGCTTTCCCCTATCACGCTCTAGCATGCCAGTATCGAAGGCAGTTCCAGGGTTGGGCCCTGGGATTTCACCCCCGACTTAGCACACCACCTACGGACGCTTTACGCCCAGTAAATCCGAACAACGCTTGCACCCTTCGTATTACCGCGGCTGCTGGCACGAAGTTAGCCGGTGCTTTTTCTGTCGCTACCGTCATCATCATCACGACTAAAAGAACTTTACAACCCGAAGGCCTTCTTCATTCACGCGGCATGGCTGGATCAGGGTTTCCCCCATTGTCCAATATTCTTAGCTGCTGCCTCCCGTAGGAGTCTGGGCCGTGTCTCAGTCCCAGCGTGGCCGATCGTCCTCTCAGACCGGCTATGGATCATCGCCTTGGTAGGCCGTTACCCTACCAACAAGCTAATCCAACGCGGGCCAATCATTCGCCGATAAATCTTTCCCCTTTCGGGCTTATGCGGTATTAGCGTCCGTTTCCAGACGTTATCCCCCAGCCAATGGTATGTTCCCACGCGTTACTCACTCGTTCGCCACTCAATTCAACCTGTATTGCTACAGACCTTCATGCGTTCGACTTGCATGCCTAAGACCTGCCGCCAGCGTTCGTTCTGAGCCAGGATCAAACTCTTAAGTTTGAAAAAACTGTAAGACTTTATCCAAGCACATATTTACATATAGTAAAAAATCACAAGACAAGTACTTTTCTTAACGAGGTTATACAATATGTAACTATCCGCCTTTGCCCTTGCGGGCTACGGCGCGATAATGAAATTCGCGAAATCTAAGATTTCGGAATTTCCTAACCTAATACCTGTCCGGAATGTGCTTTGGTCGCGGACCGACAAGCGGCCGCGAAGTCAAAGTTTTGATTTTACCAAAACCTAACTGTCTGCACATCCCTTCTTTTGATGAGCTGCTTTATTAACAATTTCTCTTTTCCGCGTGGATCAACGAATCGATCAGATACGAAAATCCGGCGGATTTCCAAGAGGTTGACGATATTTCTCAACTTTGGGGTAGCCTTATATTAAGGGTATCCAGGGAAAAAGTCAAGGGGTAAATTAAAAAAATATGATGTAAATGCAAGGGGCTATCGAAACAAGGATTTGATTGACAAAACATCCTGCCCTTGTTAGAATAAGATAATAATCCAAGGAGGCCTTTATGAGTGGTACACCAACCATAGAAGCAAAACACCTGGACACGGCATGTTTGGCTTATCTGAATTCCCATGATAATGTTTTAAAAAGTGATGCGGCAGAGATTAAAAGCAATCTCCTTACGTATGTCGCAAGAAATAAAACTCCGATCAGCCTCGAAACGATAAAAACGCTTAGCAGAACTATTCCCTGCGAAATAAGATATTACGGTCTTTTGTTTGAATATAAAGACGAATACGACGGCATATTCCGCTGCGCAATCACGTCCGACACAACGCTTGAAGAAGTCCTGTATAGTATTCAAGAGTATTATATCAGCAATGAAACCAAACGCGTAGCGTCGATAAAACCGCGCGGGCGGATAGGATTTGGCATAAACGGAAACTACCATGCCGGCGCAACCGACTATATGCGCGGTTCGGAAATATGGAAAACAGATTACGCCGAGCTTGAAAGATTATCGACAACCGTAAGTGAAACAGTGTCCATAGCCATTAGCTCTGACCAACTTTGCGCAGCGGACGCCCTGCCCTGTGTGGATAGAGTCGCGACTCGGGCTAGTATCGCCTTATTAGTTTCGGGCAAAGCCAAAGTTGAAAATCCCGGTCACTAAATAGCGCTTGCAAATTTTTTACTGCGTCTATATAATGCGCAGCATAATGGATCAGCGGGCGTAGTACAACGGCTAGTATGCAAGCCTTCCAAGCTCGAGATGGGGGTTCGATTCCCCCCGCCCGCACCAGGTATTACAAGCACCCTCAAAAAGGGCTTTTTTACTAGGATTTACAAGCCTTTGAGTGAGTTCGATTCTATTGGATTCAAAACTGGCATTTTTTTCAAAGCTATCGAACTCTACTG